>Ga0326728_10003992_pt1 | contig 44490 bp, 32 predicted proteins | sample MB3enrmetagenome_FD_207602 | JGI IMG/M metagenome (GOLD analysis project Ga0326728, IMG submission 207602) | Lab enriched peat soil microbial communities from McLean, Ithaca, NY, United States - MB31MN | ecosystem: Environmental > Terrestrial > Soil > Wetlands > Peat | place: USA: New York...
AAATATTTTCTCATACGCAAAATGGCGTGTGGAATCGCGATACCGTCAGCGGTGCTCTGGATCACGGAATACCAGATCTAACCTGCACGTTGCGCATGGTCCAGTGTAGAGTTAGGGGCCGGGATCGAGCCATGCGGCCACGCGAACGGCCTCGCACACGCGTACATTCTCGTATGGACGAAATCAGCCGGCGAATAGTTGCAGCATTACCCTTCCCGAATTGGTTTGCCGATGTTTCCAGACGGTCGAATTGGGCATGATTCAATGTTCGGTTCCACGCCACCCGGCCCGAAGGTCCGGCAAAGAGGATCTGGTTGGAATCTTCCCCACATGGCCCAGGGAATGGCTTGCTGAAGTTGGCATGATTCATGAGTTTTTGAGGTGCACCTCAGGCTCGTAAGAGTGTCTTTCAACGGAATCTCTTGTCTTAGATGCAAACTATTTCACAATTGCTGCCTGACCCGCGCCGTGCCCTTTCAGATCCCGGCTTTCTCCGCAGGCTGGAAGCGCATCAGTGGAAGTCGTGCGATCGCACTTCTAGGCCGCTGTGGGCCAGAGGCGCAAGCCGCGCCGCTTTCACGTGGATCACGCCGTCCTGATTCTGCAGCGCCCCTTCGACAAGAAGAAACCTGCTCCGCGTCACCACCAGGCGGTTGCGCTCGTACACGTCCGGCGTCACGATCACGTTGGCGATTCCCGTTTCGTCTTCCATGGAGATGAAGATGAATCCCTTCGCCGTTCCGGGCCGCTGGCGCGCGATCACGCAACCTGCCGCGCGCACAAACACGCCGTCGCGGCAATGCCGCAGATCTTCCGACGACAAGATGCCCTGGGCACGCAGTTCCGCGCGCCGGTAGTGCATCGGGTGCTTGTCGACCGTCAGCCCTGTGCCCGCGTAATCCGCCACCAGCCGCTCCTCCACGGTCATTTGCAGGAGCGGCAGGCTGCGATCTTCCTCGCGCAGATTCTTTTGGATCAGCAGCGGACCCTCCGGCCTTCCCGCCCACTCTACCTGCCAAAGCGCATCGCGCCGATGCGCAATCTCTCCAATCCGATTCAATGCGCCGATCCGCGCCAGCAGTGAGAGTTCCTTGCGGTTGAGTTCCGGCACGCGCAACGCCAAATCGTCCGCAGAACGGAACGGGCCGTCCTTCTCGCGCGCGGCAAGCAGCGCTTCCGCGGCCTGCCTGCGCAGCCCCTTTGCATAGCCCAGTCCCAGGCGCATCGCCAGCGACCCATCCGGCTCGTGCTCCACCGTGCAACTCCACGCCGACACTTGAAGATCGATAGGCTTCACGCGCAGCCCATGCCGCTGCGCGTCCTTGACCAGCACCGCCGGCGCGTAAAAGCCCATCGGCTGGTTGTTCAGAATGGCGCAGGTAAACGCCGCGAGATACTTCACCTTGAAATACGCCGAGGCATAGGCGATCAGGGCAAAGCTAGCCGCGTGCGACTCGGGAAATCCATACAGCGCAAACGAGCTGATGTGCTGCACGATGGTATCTTGCGTCTTCACGTCGATGCCGTTGGCCGTCATGCCCGCGCGCAGCTTCGCTTCCAGATTCTTCATCCGCTCCCACGAGCGGCGCATGCCCACCGCGCGCCGCAGCTCCTCGGCCTCGGCGCCCGTGAAGTTCGCCACCGTCATGGCAATGCGCAGCAACTGCTCCTGAAACAGCGGCACGCCCAGCGTGCGCCGCAAAACCGGCTCGAGCGAGGGATGCGGATACGTGACCTGCTCTCGCTTCTGCCTGCGCCGCATGTAGGGATGCATCATCTGCCCCACAATTGGCCCCGGCCGGATGATGGCCACCTGCACGACAAGATCGTAGAAGCGCTCCGGGTAGTTGCGCGGCAGCGAAGCCATCTGTGCGCGGCTCTCCACTTGAAACATGCCCACCGTGTCGGCCCTCTGCAGGACGCGGTAGATTTCCTCATCCTCGGGCAACTGCGCCAGATCTACCTGCTCGCCGTAGTGCTCGGGAATTAGCTCCAGGCAATCCTTGAGCACGGCCATCATGCCCAGGCCCAGCAGATCCACCTTGATGATGCCGAGATCGGCGCAGTCTTCCTTGTCCCACTGCACCACGGTGCGGCCCGGCATTGACGCGCGCTCCAACGGCACAACGTGGTTCAATTGGCCCTGGCAGATCACCATGCCGCCCGAGTGCTGCCCCAGGTGACGCGGCATGCCGTAGATGCGCATGCACAGCTCAAGATACTTGGCGATGCGCGGATGCCGGATGTCGAAGCCCGCGTTTGTGAACGAATGCGCCATTGTGTCACTCGCGCCTCGCCACTCCCAGTGGCTCACCAGGCTTGCCAGCCGGCCCAGCGACTCCTCGTCAAAGCCCAGCGCCTTGCCCACCTCGCGCGCCGCTGACTTGCCGCGATAGGTGATGACATTGGCCGTCATGGCCGCGCCCAGTTCGCCGTAACGCAGGTACACATATTGGATAGCCTGCTCGCGCTGCGCCTCCGAGGGCAGATCGAGATCGATGTCCGGCCACTCACCGCGGCTTTCGCTCAGGAAACGCTCGAAGAGCAGCTCCATCCCCACCGGGTCGATGGCCGTAATCTCCAGCGCATAGCAGACGGCCGAGTTCGCCGCGCTGCCTCGTCCCTGCACCAGGATGCCGTTGCGCTTCGAAAACTGAACGATGTCCCAGACGATCAGAAAATAGCCTTCGAAACCCAGCTTCGCAATCAGCTTGAGTTCGTGCTCCACCTGTTTCTTCGCGCGCTCCATCAGCCCGCGATCGTTCTTCGGCCCGTAGCGCCGGTCAACCCCCTCATTTACGCGCTTGCGCAGAAAACCGATCATGCTTTCGCCGCCGGGCACGGGATAGCGTGGAAACTCGTAGCCCAGATCGCTCAGCTCGAACCTGAGCCGCGACGAAAGCACACGTGTGTTGCCGATTGCGTCGCGCACATCGCGAAACAACGTCGCCATCTCGCGCGCCGCGCGCAGATGCCGTTCGCTGTTCATCGCCAGCAGCCGTCCCGCGCGGTCCAGTTCCGTGTGGTTGCGGATCGCGGTAAACAGGTCCAGAATCTCGCGGTCGTAGCCGCGGGCATAACGCACACCGTTCGTCGCCAGCACCGGCAGCTTGAGCGCGCGCGCAATGCGGATCGCCGCCTGATTGCGCCACTCCTCTTCGCGCTCGCGGTGCCGCTGCAACTCGACGTAGACATTGTGCGGGCCGAAGATCCGCGTCAACCGCTCCACAACCTTGTGCCCGGCTTCTTCTCCGCCGCGCGTGAGGGCTGTAGCTAACGGCCCTTCGTCGCCGCCCGTCAGGCACACGAGTCCTGCCGAATACTGTTCTAAATCGCCGAAGTTTGCTGCGCCCTCGTGCTTGGTGGTCTCGCGCATCTTGAACTGCGTGATCATCTGGCAGAGGTTCTGGTAGCCCTGGCGCGACTCGCACAAGAGAGTCAGCCGCGCAGTTTCTTCCTGGCATTGATGAGGCAGCCATGCCGGCGGCTTGAGCCGCGCGCCAAGGCTCTCGACCGCAACCTCCGCGCCGATATGCGCGCGCACGCCGCTGCGCTGGCCGCTGGTATGGAACCGCGCCGCGCCGTATACGCCGTTGCGATCGGCAATTGCCATCGCCGGCATCTCCAACTCGGCCGCGCGCTCCATCAGCGCCTCCGGCTGCGAGGCGGCCTCGAGAAAACTGAAGGCGCTGGCCGCGTGCAGCTCAACATATTGCTCAGTCATACAGTGCCGCCATCTGCCAGCCGCCGTGCATGTGATCGCGCACCAGACAACAGCAGAGCAGGGAATTGTCGCCGCCCCGCGCCACAATGTCCCACTGCTCCTGGCCCCACAGGGTCGGCTGCCACCAGTCGCCGCCCGTGAGCCATGGCCCGTAGGCGCGGTCGACATTGAAGTTTTGTCCGCGGAAATGGAACCGCACTGGCCGCCCGGCTTCAAGCGCGACGGTTACGCTCTCCACTGGCCGCAGTTGCCGCGCCGTGGCACGCAACTCTGTTGAAGCAGCCGTCGCGTCTTCACCCTCCGTCACGCGAAATGCCTCGATTCGGAACGCGCCGATTTTGAACGACTCTGGCGCGTGCGTGTCGAGCAGCACCGCGTGCCCCACGTTCTCCTCGCCCACAAGGGCCCGGATGCGCGCCAGCGTGAGATCGAGGCGCGAGGGCTCGGGCAGTTGCGGCGAAAACAGTCCCAACTGCACCTTGCTGGTCTCGCCCGGCTCCGCATCGAGCGCGACGGCCAGCACGGCCGACGGCGGCGGGTGCGCTTCCAAATCCAAATGCAGCAGTTTGATCCAGAGCGGCTTGTCGTTCGCCGGCAGTGCGGGCCGCACCGTGCGCGCGTGTGTGGCGCCGCCATCGAGCGTGAGCGTGATGGTGACCGCGGCCAACGCCACCATGCGCGCATTGGCCCGCACGATGAGCTGATCGAGCATCGCTCCGGCGACAAACAGAAGCGACTCCAGCAGCTCCACGGGAGAATCGAGTTCCATCCGTTCCGCCAGCTTGAGCGGCGGCTCGACTGGCTGAAACAGATGTGGCCGCACGCCGCGGGCCAGTTCCCAGAGCCGCCGGCCCTCCTGCCCCATGCGCGCGGCCAGATCCTTTTCTGGAAGCGCCGCCATCATGCCCAGTGTGCGCACGCCCCACGCGGCAAAGGTCTCCGCCTGTTCCGCGCTCAGATCCAAAACCGCGAGCGGCAGCTCGGCCAATGCCGCCGCTTCCTCGCCCTGCGGAATCACCTTCACCGTCGCGCCGGACCGCAACCCCCGCGCCATGCACACGGCCGCATGAAGATTGCCGCTCACCGTCACCGAGCTCGCGATGCCGACGGCGCGCGCCCGCTCAACCAACTTCCGCGCCAGCGTCTCCGGCGGCCCGAACAAACTTCGCGTCCCGGCAATGTCGATCCCGCAGGCGAAGGCCGCTCCTTCACTGCACTCCTCGACGCGCGGCGAGAAAGCACCCGCGCATTCAAACAGAATCGCCCGCGTTACCGCCTCTTCTTCGAGCGAGCGGGCCAGTACGGCCGAGGCCGGAAAGGTTTCCACCTCCACGCGCGTCATGCCACGCGCCATTCCCAGCAGCCGCGCCTTCGTATTTAATGAGCAAACCTGTTCGAGAGGGGCATCGCCCACCATCACCACGCACGGCCGCTCGCGGAACTCAGGCCGCAGCCGCAGCAGCGCCTGCGCGGGAAACTCCCGCGCATACAGGCACGCATACAACGCGCCGGTCATCGCACGCCCGCCCATGCCGCGCGGCTCTGCCAGCTTGCGGCGTGCGCTCCCACATTCACTCTTTGCGGAGGCTTGCGCAGCGGCACCACATTCTCCTCCGCGCTCGCAAAGCGCCGCCGCGCCACTTCTACGCGATGCGTCATTCCTGTGAAAACCGTCGCCTCGTCGCAGAGCGCTTCGCCCGGTTCCATGCGCAGCGAGAGTTCCGCGCTGCTCTTTGCGCATCCGCACTGTGCCAGCAACAGAATGCTCACCTGGGTTCTCTCCGCCGCGGCCCTGTAGCGGAACCACGTCGCCAGCGGCACACGCGCGGCAAACTCCGGCGTCATGCTGCCCAGGTCGAGCACAATCGCGCTGAATCCTCCCGCCTGCAGCAGCAGATCTGTCGCACGCAGCGCCTGATCGAGTCGAGCCCAAATGCCGGCTGCTCGCGACGAACCGCGTGCGCTCGTCGTAACTCTGCAATCGCGCGCGTCGAAACTGCGCCGTTCCAGCCGCTGCAGCTCGATGCATCGTAAGGCAAGTTTTCCCGCTTCCTGCGTCTCCGGCCGCAGCAGTCCGCTCACCGCGCGGGCGAGTCCCTTCACCTCACCGCGCGGATGGCCGCCGCAGCCCCCGCCATGCAGCCCTTTGATTGCCGGCGCGGGCGCCAGATATTTTTCGGGCAGAGAAAAAGGTTGCGTGCGCGGCGTCGCGGGTTTCGCCGTCCCGCATCGCACCCACAACAACCGCTCGAGAATCGCGCCCGCCGCCGCTGCCGAAGCCGGATCAAGCGCGTTCGAGAGATCGATCCACGCGCACACCCGCCCAGCCTGCGTCATGCCCGCCACAAACTTCAGTGCGAGCGTGGTTCGCCCCGAGCACTCCGGCCCAACCAGCTCGGTGATCGCACCCAGCGGCAAACCGCCCCGCAACACCTCATCCAGCGCGTCGATTCCCGTGGGCGCAAGCGGCCGCACCACCCGCGGCGCCAGCGTGAGCGCCGCCGGAATCCTTACGGAAAGGGCAGACTCAATCTGAAGGCGGATTGCGGCGGCGGCAGACATGGCGAAATGCTTTCGCTTAATATTCGCCTTTTCCGGGTCTGCCCGCAAGCCCTGCCTGCACCATTACGCGTGCAAACTCACTCCAAACCTATGAAATTTAACCGTTTATTTTGTTTGTTCGATAAACTGGAAGCATGTGTGGCCGTTACGGACGCCGGGCAGACAAGCAGCGGATCGCGGAGTGGTTTCGCACCCACAATACCGACGTCTTCAACGACGAATATTACGACACGAACGCGGCTCACTTCTCGCCTTCCTGGAATATCGCCCCCGAGAGCGTGCAACCGGTGGTGCGGCTGGATCGCGATACAGGCGAACGCGTGCTTGCGACGATGAAGTGGGGCCTTGTGCCTTTCTGGTCGAAGACCCCCAGGGCCAATTTCAGTTCCATCAATGCGCGCGACGACAAGCTGGCCTCGAGCGCCGCCTGGCGCGAGCCATGGAAGCACCGCCGCTGCCTGATCCCGGCCAACTTCTTTTACGAATGGGAGCCGCTGGCCAAAGACGAGGAGAAAAAGAAGGCGAGCAAACCCTGGGCGGTTTCGCTGCCCGACGAGCGCCTCTTCGCCTTTGGCGGCATCTGGGACCGCTGGAAGGGCCAGGACGACAAAAAGAACCAGATCGTCGTCGAGAGCTTCAGCATCGTTACCACCGAACCCAACGAACTCCTCGCGCCCTTTCACAATCGATGTCCGCTTATCGTCGATGCGAAGGACTACGAACGATGGCTTGCGCCGGCCGAGCACTCCCATCTGCCCATCGACCTGGTGCGCACCTGGCCTGCCGAAGAGATGCAAGCCTGGCGCGTGGCCAGGCTCCAGGGCAACGGTCCGCATCTGCTTGAGCCCCTCGCCACGTCCTCTGCATGAATGCTTTGCCCGATTGCGCAGCGCCGCAGCGCCGGTACCGCAGTCAGGAATAGTGGGCTGTTCGCGCCAATAAAATAGAAATTGTTTCGTGGTTGTTCAAGCCCACCAACAGAGACGCATCGCTCCAAGGAGCCGGGAAGCAATGGATCGAACCATCGAAGTCATCAGGAATCGGCGCAGCATTCGTGCTTACAAACAGGAAAGCATTGAGCGCAGGATCATCGAAGAGATCGTAGACTGCGCGCGGTTGGCGCCGACCGCCATGAACGCGCAGCCGTGGGACTTTGTTGTGGTGACGAAACGCGAGGATCTCGCGAAGATTCCAACCCTGATCGGCCACGGCGAGTTTATTGCGCAGGCGGCATTCGCAGTGCTGGTGCTCGCCCAGGAAACCGAGTATGCCGTGGAAGACTGCTCGGCAGCCACCGAGAATCTGCTGCTTGCCGCCGCCGCCTACGGCATCGGATCCTGCTGGGTGGCGGGAACAAAGCAGGCCTACGGGCCGGCGGTTGCCCGTGAGTTTGGCGCCCCGCACGATCGCCAACTGATCGCCATCGTTTCCTTTGGCTATCCGGCTGAAGAGCCCAAAATAGAGAAGCGACCGCTCGAGAACGTGCTTCACTGGGACCGCTTCTGAAGAGTCCATGTTTCATTGCGCAGGGCGGAGTGTCGCACGCCGCCGTTCACTCCAGTCGAGTCCGTTCAATGTGAACCGGAACCGCCGATCTCTCGTCCCATGCGCGATCCATCGTTCCCGATCACTTCGACAACAGGCGCATTACTTTCGCTCCAGGCCGCAGCGCCGGAGTGCGTCAATTTGCCGTCCGCCTCGTTCCAATCGAGGTTCGTGATATCGTGGATGCCATTTTCGTATGCATACGTGGTCCCATCGTCGGAGTACAACTCAAAGTGCGCATCGGCGCCGGGATAAACGCGGACTTTCTCGATGGCCTGCTTTTCGTTGGTGCTCTCGATGGCAGCGCCCAGGGGAAGAATTGAACCCGCGCGCACAAAGACCGGAATTGTGTCGATCGGAGCCGGCACAATGATGCGCTGGCCGCCGTGGACGCGCTCGTTGGTCCAGAAGTTGAACCAGTCGCATCCCGCGGGCAGATAGACTTGGCGCTCAGTGGCGCCCTGGTCGGTCACCGGAGCCACCAGCAGCGCGGGACCGAACATGTATTCGTCGCCGATATTGGCGACATTGGGATCGCCCGGAAAATCCAGGAACAGGCCGCGCATAAACGGCGCGCCCGTCTCGTGCGTCTGCCAGGCAAGGGAATAGATGTAGGGCATCAACTGGTAACGCAGGCGGAGATACTTCTCGAGAATGGGCTCGGCCTGCTTGCCGTAGCTCCACACTTCGTTGTGCTTGCGGGTTCCGTGGGTGCGGAAGTTCGGCTGAAAGGCGCCGTACTCAAACCAGCGCACGTAGAGTTCCGGATAGTCGTCGTAGTTGCCCACATTGTCGCGCGCATCGCTGGGATCGATCAGCGGCGGATGCGCCGGTGTGTGCCGGGCGGGCAGCCCCTGCCAGCCGCCGATGTCGGTCGACCAATAGGGCATTCCGCTGGCTGTGAAATCGATGCCGGTCGGCACCTGGCGCTTCAGAGTATCCCAGTTCGGTGAAATGTCGGACGACCAGAAGATGGTTCCGTTGTGCTGCGCGCCCAGATAGCTGTCGCGAGCCAGGATGAGCGCGCGTTCTTTCATCTCCGTCCGCATTCCGTTGTAAAAGGTCGCGGTATGGAAGAGCGGATACACATTGAAGTATTGCGTACCCGGACCGATCTTGAAGTACGCGCCGTTGGGCGGCAGATCGGGTTCCGTTTCATCGGCCCAGAAGGCGTCGAAGCCCTTGGCGACGTAGTTGTCGCGGATGACGCTCCAGTACCACTTCGCGGCCTCGGGATTCGTCGTGTCGATATCCGAGCCGGCCTTGTCGTAAGGCAATCCATTAATTGGCGTGCCGTCTGCCAGGTGCTCGAACCATCCATTCTTCAGAATCAAGTCGTAGTAACGGCTGCCCGGCGTAAAGCGAGGCCATACGCTGATCATTACGTGAAAATTCATAGTGTGAAGTTGCTTGAGCATCTCCACAGGATCGGGCCACGCCGCGGGATCGAGATCCATCTGGCCCATCTTGGTGTAGGTAAACCAATCGATCACGAGATCGTCGATGGGCAGATGGCGGTCGCGGTAGCCCTTTGCCACCGCCATCAACTCAGCCTGCGTTCTGTAACGCTGCTTGCACTGGATGTAGCCGTACGCGCTCTTCGGCAGCATGGGCACGTCGCCGGTAAGCAGCCGGTAGCCGCGATAGACGGCGTCGTAATCTCCGGCAATCACAAAGAAACTCACCCGCTGTCCCACTTGCGATTTGAAGGTGTTTTGGTTATTGAATCCCAGCGACACGGTGGTCTTGGAAGGATTGTCCCAGAGCAGCCCGTAATCTTTGTTGGTTACAAGAAACGGCACACAGACCGATTGCCCCGACGGAGCATTGTAATCGTGCGCGCATTCGATCACGCGACCGCGGTGGTCGAGAGAGCCCTGCTGATTTTGCCCAAGGCCGTAGTCGTGCTCGTCGTCCGCGGCGGAAAAGCTGGCGCCCACTTCGAAGAACGGTGGATCGGAGGGCCGGCGGTCGTATTCAAGATCGTGATTTCCGTCCTTGTAATTCAGGACAGCCATCTCCCAGCCATCGAGACGGAGAAGCTCTTTCCCGTCAGAGGTTTCGATGTCGAGACCGACCCAGGGGGTAGAGCCGGAAAAGAATTTCGCGGTCTCGGGCAGTTGTTCCCCATGGCTCACAGGCTGCGGCGCCAGCCGAACGGTGAGCGCGCTTGACTGAAGGACGTCTCCCTCATCGCCCGAGCGAAGCGTCCAGCCGCCGGAGTCGGGTGCGGCGACAATCCCGTAACCCGGCGCAGCCAATGCGTCTTCGCTTCTCAGGCTCATGCTGACCCGCACGATGTTCGGTGCGTATGGCTCGACGAGAATGGTGGCTGTCCCCCGATCAGTCTTTATACGCGCGGCTTGCGCCATAAGACAAGACAATGCGCTGCCCGCAGCGAGGAACAGCAGGACGCTGCAGCGGAGTACGAGACTGCAAGAAGGAATGCGAGCCATGTGCGGCACAAATGCTCCTTGTGAAGACTTTTGCGATCCGGTCATTTGTCAAGGGAAACAGTAGCGCGTGCAACGGCGCTCTTCCGCCGTCGGCAAAACGCTCGGTCAAACGTGTTTCTCACTCCTTTATTCTCCCTTTTCGCGCCGTAATGTAACCAGAACAATGTCGTTGCTTTGCATCGCCAGGGAAACCTTCACCGTTCCGTCGTTTCCGGCGCGCAAAATCTCATCTCTTTCGGCTGCGTCGCGGGTAATCTCATTGAGATGGGCGATCTCCTTGGGGCTTAGATCCTTTGGTGCGCCCATCTCCAGGTAAGCCGTATACGCATCGTTCGCGTGATAGCCGGTGCGATACACGTAGAGGCGATACGCAGCGCCGGGGAGAAGATGCGTTAACTGCAACTCAACAGGCGCCGCAGGGTGCGCCGGAAGCACCTTGGTGTAGAAAGGACGATCGCTTACCTTCTGATCCGGCTGCTCGAAATCCCAGATCACACCGGCGAAGTCTCTATCCGCGGCAGCCAGCATGGCCTGTGGATCGTCGGAGGCAATGGAACTTCCCTGGAGCGCATGAAGATACTTGTAGGCGAAGAACGCCGGCTTGCGGATGCCTTCCGGATTCAGGAGCCCGAATCCCCCTTGAAAAGGAGCTGTAGGCGGGCCTGGCTCTTCGAACAAGTCGCTGTAAGTCCAGTAACTCATCCCCTGCACCAGTCCCTGGCACGCCTTCAACTTGCTCAGGATGTACGGCGCACTGATGTAGGAGTCGTGCACAGGGTCGCGCGGCGTGTAGCTGGTGCTCCACTCCGTGAAATACAAAGGCAGGTTCGGGAAAGGCGACGCCGCGATCTCGTGGCGCACACGGCGCACGTCGCCAGAAATCGCATCCGGCAAAGCGGAGAGCTTCACATCGCTTTGTCCGTTCTCATCGAGAAAACCGCCGTCGACTCCATACGTATGTGTGGTCACGAAATCGATGGGAACGCCGCTTTGTTTGACATGAGCAAGGAACTCGGGAACCCACGCCGCTCCGGCAGTGGCAGGGCCGCCCACGCGCAACGCGGGATCGACGGACTTGATCGTCGTTGCCGTCGCGTCATAGAGCTCGAAGTACGCTTTTTGGTCAGCGCCCTCCCAGAAGCCGGAGAGATTGGGCTCGTTCCAGACCTCGAAGTACCAGGTGCGTACCTCGTCTTTGCCGTAGCGCTCTTCAATATGCCGGACGTATGCGGCGACCAGCTCCTGCCAGCCCGCCAGCTTCGGATGCGAAGTGTTGCCCTTCCAATAGAAGATGCTGTTCCCGGAGGTGGCAAGTGCTTGCGGCGTAAAACCCAATTCGACAAACGGCTTGATGTGCCGGGCCAGCAAGTCATCGTAAAGTTGATCGATTCCCGACCAGTTATAGACGGTCTTGCCGTCTACGACGCGGACTGTTCCCAGCACGTCGTGAAAAATTGCGTGGAAACGAATGGATCGAAAGCCCAGTTCATCGACGGCGAGCTTGAGCTGCGCCTGGCTGTCGTCGCGAATCAGCGTGCCGGGATAATCGGACCCGACCGACAAATCGAAGAAGCGATCGATGGGACCGGTTGTGTTGTCGAGATTCACCACAATATGGCGCACGGAAAGCGGTTGCGGTTGCGCGGCTAGCGGTAGAGCGGAAGAAGCAACAAAGGAGCAAAGAAGAATCGCCAAAAGTGTTCGCAGCGAGATGCCGAACACGCCGGCGTCCTCGGATCGAGTGCGAGAATGCAATCCATTAAATAGCACTTGTCCTCCAGATGATTCCTCTGCCGCCCGTGGTTCCCAAATACACAGTCCCGAACGTACGCATATCTCCACAGACTACCGTAAAGATGCCTTCCCGGCGGGCGAGCCGCAAATCTCCGTTAATCGTCCGCCGCCTGGGCCGCTTTGGGCGCCAATGCGGCAAAGGAAATCAGCTCGATGCCGGGAATTTCGCGGATCGCGGCCAGGGCCACGCGTTCGCGGTCGCGCGAGGCGCGCAGCCTTGTGCGTACGTGCTCCAGGTCCGCATCGTTGTAGCCCGGATGCGTCACCAGTTCCCAGGTGCCCGCGGGAAGCTGCCCCAGCAGGGAACGCAAAGTGGCCGCATCGAGGCTTCCTGTGCCGGCCATGGCGATGGTTCCGTCAGTGCTGGCAAATCCCTCCTGAGTAAGAATCCGCTGCGAGCGCGGGGCCAGCGGGCCCAGAGCCGCGACCTGAACCACGCGCGCCAGCGAAGCGCCGATTGCTGCCCGCAAGGCCCACTCCGGCTCAAAAGGATGTCGAACCGCGTGAATCCCCGCAGCGCGGGCGGCGCGCAGCACCGGGCGCAGCACCGCCGAGAAGATGTGCACGTGCTTGTGCGTGTCGATGTGCGTCAGGCGCACTCCGCGGCCCTGCAAGTGGGCGATTTGCGCCGCGGCTTCGGCCTCGATCTCTTCGGCGCGAATGCGCCCCGTGAATAGCCGCGCCAGAAACGCCGCTAGCGTTTGCAGAAACTTCCCGGTCCGCGCATCCACGAGGCTGGGAATCTGTTTCGGAGGCAGCACCGGCTCGCCATCGACGAGAACGATGTGGCAGCCCACGCCCAGCGACGGCGAGGCACGCGCCAATTCAATCGCCTCATCAGTTGCGTCCGCCCGCGCCATCAGGGAGGTGCTGGTGACCAGGCCCGCGGCGTGCAACTCGATAATGGCCCGGTTCACGCCCGGGGTCAGTCCAAAATCGTCGGCGTTGACGATAAGACGGCCCACGCTCTTGAGTCTATCAACCCGCGCCGGAGCAACTTCCGCACGGTCAGCACGCTGCTATCATGACTAGAGGCGCACTCCACGCGCAGCGGAGTGGGCGGTTAGCTCAGTTGGTTAGAGCGCCTGCCTTACAAGCAGGAGGTCGCAGGTTCGAGCCCTGCACTGCCCACCACTTCTCCCGCCGCGGCTCCCATCCGCCATTTCTGTATCAGCAATGAATTCCATCGTTCCACCCGCCGCTATGGCTGCGGCAAACCGCCTTTTTCGGCGATGATAAGAGAGGCACGCGCAACGGGCGTTAGAGGGATCCATTTGCCGGCAGGCACGGAAAAATCGGTAATCGTAGTCGGCGGAGGCGTAGCCGGCATGAGCGCCGCCTGCGCCATTGCATGGAGCGGAATTAAGGTGCGTCTCGTGGAACGGAGAGGCTACCTCGGCGGCCGGGCCAGCTCCTATCGCCATCCCGGCGTGGACGAGGTCATCGACAACTGCCAGCACGTGCTCTTCGGCTGCTGTACGAATCTGATCGGTTTCTACCGCCGCATCGGGGTCGAGCAAAAGATTCGCTGGACCCGCGCCATGACCATGATCGAGCCCGGCGGGCAGCGCTCGCGGCTCGGGTCATCGTGGCTGCCGGCTCCGCTGCATGGTCTTCCCAGCCTGCTGCGGGCCAAAGCCTTCACGCGCGAAGACAAGAAAGTACTGATGCGAGCCTTCTCGGCCATCCTCCGAGTCGCTCCAAAAGGCTCCTCCACGGAGTGGTCGACGCTGGGCGAATGGCTGCGGCAGAACGGGCAGACCGAAGGTGCGACCAACCGCTTCTGGCGGCTTGTGATCGCGAGCGCCCTCAATGCCGATCTGGACGAGATCGCGCTGCCCTACGCGGCAAAGGTGATCCGCGAACTGTTTCTGAACTCGGCGGAAGCCGGCGCTATGGGCATGAGCACCGTGCCGCTGAGCGAGTTGTATGCCGGCGCGGAGCAATTCTTGCGCGAACGCGGCGGCGAGGTGGTCCTCAACGCCGCCGTGGAAAGCGCGGAGTGGGATGAGGAGACCTCGCAGTGGACACTGCCCGCACGCGCGGGTAATCTAGTTGCGGATTTCCTGGTGCTTGCGATTCCATTCGAGGCCATGGCGAAGCTTTTGCCGCAGATGCCGCCGGTCGCCGGCGTCGAAACGCTCGCCGAAAAAACTGCCCGCCACGTGCATTCACCCATCTGCAGCGTGCATCTCTGGTTCGACCGCGAGATTACCGATCTCGAACACGCCGTCCTGCTCGACCGCACCATTCACTGGATGTTCAACAAGAGCCGCCTGCAGCCGGGCCGCAAAGCGAAGGGCAGCTATCTGGAGCTTGTCGTCAGCGCGTCGCAAGAATTTGCCGCGCTCAGCCGCGAGGAAGCGATCGACCTCGCTGTCAGCGAACTCAAGGAGTTTTTTCCAGCGGCGAAAGAAGCCAAGCTCGAAAAAGCCGCGCTGGTCAAGGAAGTCCGCGCCACCTTCGGCGTGCCGCCCGGCATTGACGAGTTCCGGCCCGACGCCCAGTCCGCGCCGTGGCCCCATTGCGTCCTGGCAGGCGACTGGACCGACACGGGTTGGCCTTCAACGATGGAAAGCGCCGCAAGAAGCGGCCACCTCGCCGCCGAAGCCATCTGCGCGGCGATAGGCAACCGGCGGAAGATTCTCGATCCCGACTTGAAACGGAAGGGGTTGATGCGGTTCCTTCTCTGAGAACGGGCAGCTTTCGAAATCATCTTTCATCCGCATGCATGGGGAGGATCGGAAATGTCGCGGTCAAGTCTCGAAATCAACGGCCAACGTCTTGAAAAACGTAGTGCGGTTGCCGTTACTGCGGCAGTCTACGGTATCTACGCGGGCTTCCTCGGTGTTGAGCATGGATTCTTCGAGACCCTGCAGGGAAACACCGCACCTGAGCATCTGAAGATCTACGCTGTGAACCCTTGGGAGTTGCCCTTTCCCTTTGGTCACGAGCCGGCGATGACAATGATTCCCAACTTCCTCTTTACCGGAATTGCTGCGTTGCTGTGTGGGCTCTCGATCATGCTTTGGTCAATGCGACTCTTGCGTGGCAAACGCGGCGCTGCGGTTTTGCTACTACTCTCGGTTGCGCTCTTGCTGGTGGGCGGAGGATTTGGCCCCATCTCGCTTTTAATTGTTGCTTGCTTGGCTGCCAGCCAGATCGGCAGAACGGCCAAGATGGCGCATCGCTCGAAGACTCCGATGTTGCGAAGGGCTCTGGCGCGAACTTGGCCGTGGTGGTTGGTTGCTTCGCTCTTGTGGGTTCCGGCGGAGTTGGTGGCCGGGCAGATCCTTCATTGGTCCAACGACCACCGCCAGAGTCTCTCGAACCTCAATCTGCTCCTGAGTTACCCGATGCTGGCGTTGTTTGTATTGTCTCTTGTCGCTGCCTTTGCGAGTGACAAGGAAAAGCAGGTTATGCATGGCGCTTGAAGCTGGAATTGAGCGCCAAGCACGGACTATTGTCAATGCGCCAGCAAATACACCCCAACGCACACCAGCACCGCCGAGGCCCATCTTCGCCGGTCCACGTTTTCCTTGAGGAAGATTTTCCCCGCAATGGCGTTCGTCACCAGCGTGAGCGAGGCCGTGGCCGGCCCTGCGAGACTCAGGTTCAGGTGATTCAACGCAAAGAGCAGCGAGAAGAACGCCAAAGCCAGGAAAAATACTCCCGCGTAGAACAGTGGGCAGGTGACGACGGCGCGGATCGCGCCTTTCAGGCCCGAATGAGCGCGAATCATGTCGAGATCCCCGATCGATTTCATGGCCGCCGCGGTCAGCACTTCGCCAGTGGTCGAGGTCAGCACCACCGCGGCAATCATCGCCGCCGCAACCCACGGATTGATGGCGGCGGGCTGGGTCGCGGCGAGCGGGGAAGTTGTCATCGCGTCTCCACATCCTGAGCTTCGGCTTCTTCAGGAGCAGGATGCTCTGTGAGGGAAGGCCCTTGCGCGACGAATCCCACGCCGAGCGTGATGAGCACAATCCCCGCCCAGCGCTCGAGCGAGATGGACTCGCCTAGCCAGAAGCGCGCCAGCAGCGCAATGACCACGTAGCCGAAGGCCGTTGCCGGCAGAACAAAGGTGAGATCGGCCCAGGAAAGTGCTGTCAAATAGCTGGCGAAAAAACCGATAAGCAGCGCAATCCCCAGAGCAACCCAGGGCGTGAAAACCGCAGCGATCAATGCTCCCGGATGCGCCAGCGTAATCGGCGGCAGCGCGGCCATGCCGCGCTTGAGGCAACTGTCGCCCAGCGGAGCAGAAACGGCGACTACGCCCAGAATCAGGTATTGCCGCGGCGAAAGTGAGTGTTTGGGCATCTATCTTGCAGTCGGATGAAATCGCCAGCGCTCAAGTGCAAAATCAGATGCGGCTGAACCTACTGACGAAACGAAAAGCAACCGCAGATCCTTCGACTTCGTCCCGGCACGCCGGGACATCGCTCAGGAAGACAATACCTGGTTAAACCAGCCGCAGATTGCAGAGCCCTACGCGCCGGCGCCGGCGGCTGCGGGAGGCTGCGCCTGCTGACTCCGCGCCTGTTTCACCATCTTGTTGCGTTGCGCGCGCAGCTTCAGGAACGACTTGGCCTCGACGTAGAGCCGCGGCAGGTCGCGATTCATAAAGGCTTTCCAAATCACGCGGAACGCCGCCTTGGGGCGGAAGTAGTACTCGTCGTAGAAGCGGTGCACCATCTCCATCACGTAGTCGGTGGGCAGGCCGGGATACTCGATGTGCGCCATCTGATGGCCGCCGCCGTCCTCCATCTTCTCGTTGGTGATGAAGCCGTTCTTCGCGGCGTACTCGTAGAACTCGGTTCCGGGGTAAGCGTGCGCGATCGACACCTGAATGGTCTCGCAATCGAGCGTCTTGGCAAAGTTGATGGTGTTTCGGATCGATTGCTTAGTCTCGCCGGGCAACCCGAGAATGAAGTCGCCGTGAATCGTGAGAGCGAGCGAGTGGCAGTCGCGCGCGAAGTCCCTTGCCCGCTCCACGGTGGCGCCCTTCTTGATGTTCTTCAAAATCTGCGGATCGCCCGATTCGAAGCCCACGATCAGCAGCCGGCAGCCGGCCTCGCGCATCGCCTTCAGCGTCTCGTAGTCCGTGGTCACGCGCGACGTGCAGCTCCAGGTGATGCCCAGCGGCTTCAGCTTCTCGCAAAGCTCGACGGTCCGCACCTTCTGAATGTTGAAGGTGTCGTCGTCGAAGAAGAACTCCTTCACCTCGGGGAAGTTCTCTTTGGCCCACTTCATCTCCGCCGCCACGTCTTCGCTGGAGCGCTTGCGCCACGCGTGGCCCGAGAGCGTTTGCGGCCACAGGCAGAAGGTGCACTGCGCCGGGCAGCCGCGCGTGGAGTAGAGCGCGATGAAGGGATGCAGCAGGAACGGCACGTTGTAGCGCGTCACGTCCATGTCGCGCTTGTAGATCTTCGTTGCCCACGGCATGGCATCCAGATCTTCAATTTGCGGGCGGTCGGGGTTGTGCACCACCTTGCCGTCTTTCTTGTAGCTGATGCCGAGAATTTCGCCGAGCGGTTTGCCGTTCGCGTACTCGACGACGGAATAATCAAATTCGCGCCGGCAAATAAAGTCCAGAGCCGAACACTCGTTCAGCGCGCGGTCGGGATCGGTGGTCACCGATGGACCCACGAACGCGATGCGGATCGAAGGATTGGCCGCCTTGATGGCTTCGGCAAGCCGCTGATCGCCCTCCCATCCCACCGTGGAAGTGAAGAGCACAAGGAACTCGTAGTCCTTGCAAATGTTGATGGTCTCCTCGGCGGAGACGTGGTGAGGCGGCGCGTCGAGCACCCGCGAACCCTCGAGCAAGCCGGCCGGATAGGTGAGCCAGACAGGGTACCAGTAGGACTCAATCTCGCGCGTCGCCGGCCAACGAGAGCTGGCGCCGCCGTCGAAGTTCTTAAAGGAGGGAGGGTTGAGGAAGATAGTTTTCAGGGGCATTGTCATCCATTCAATTCTACCATTCGCGCTGATTTCTTAGACGCATGCCCGCCCGGCCCGTGCGTTGGCAGCCTTCTGGGCCATATAGACGGTCGCAGGTACTAAATCCCGCAAAATCAACGTGCCTTTCGCCAAGGTTGCGTTTACGATACTCCGGCCCTTGACACCTCAAACCTGTTATGGCTTCTGATGCAATTCGTCCAGCCAGTCCTGCATGTGCCCCAGCGCCCGTAGCAGGTCCAGCCGGGCCTTCGTCAGTTCCAGCCCCGCGTCGAGTGCATCCAGGTATCTCTGCCGCTCGTCGATGCGCGCCTGCTGTTCGGCCGTGGGAGAAAGTTGCGGCTGCGCGCCGGGTCCGCTGCCCGCGCCGTTGCCCAACGCCAACGCGGCCTCCACGCTCTTCAACTGCTCATCGGCAATCTGCTGCTTCAGGCTGGCGATCTCGGCCAGCGCATCCAGTTCGCGCAGGCTCGCGCTCAATTGCGCAATCTCGAAATCGTTCTGCTGCTGCGCCTGTTCCGCCTCAACCCGCGCGCGCAACGCCTCCGCAGCCGACTCGCGCGACTTGGCGTGCAGCCCCATGTCGAAGATCGGAACCTTGATGGAAAAGCCGCTGCTGAAATTGTTGGCGGGAAGGGTCTGATTGGTATCGACAAAGTAACTTCCGATGCTGTTGAGGAGCGTCGTATTGCGGTTGTATTGCGCGCCGAAGCCAATTTCCGGCAGCAGCCACAGGTGTTGTTTATCGCCGCGCGCTTGACGTTCCCGTGAGAGCGCAAGTTCCTGCGCCGCCTGAACTCCCGGCGTAGGCGCCGGCGTGCGGTCCCCCGTCACCGCCGGAATCTCGGGGATGCTCGCGCGATCGGGAGTAGTCGAACCCACCGGCAATCCCGTGAGCGTGGCCAGTTGTTTGGCCAGAGTGGCGGCGCGGGTTTCCAGATGCAGACGGCTCAGCTTCAGTTGCGCCGCCGTCAGTTGCGTCTGCAAGAGCGTGCTGAGCGGATCGACGCCCGCTTCCGCGCGTTGCTGCTCGATCCCGACCAGCCGTGCCGCATCCTGCTCCTGCTCGCGTGCGGCTTCCAGTTCGCGGTCGACCGTGTCCAGCTCGATGTAGGCCGCCGAAGCATCGAGCGCCGCCTGTTCGCGCGCATCCTTGAGCGCCAGTTGCGCCGACTGCAACCCGGCCCGCGCCGCGTGGATGTACTGTATCTCCGGCATACTGAAAACCAGCGACTGGATCGTGCTGTCCCAGATAGTAGGCAGTGAGCCTGTGAAACCAACCTCACGAAACGCCGGCAACCCAGAGCCAAACGAGAGGGACGGAATGAAGGCATCGCGGCTTTGCTGCAGCTCCGCGGTTGCCTTTTGCACGTCGGCCTGCGCCAGCCGCACCGTCGCGCTGTTCTTCTGCGCCAGCTCCACCACGATGGTCAGCGACACCTGCGCCGGCGCCACTGCCGCAGCAGCGGCAAGAACCACACCTGCCAACGCAAGGCGCCACGCGGTACGCGAATTGTCCGCGGCTCTCACGCTCGATCTTCGCATCAATGTTCGCAATCCTAGTGCCTCGCGTCCTGGGGCGGATTATATTCGCGCGCCATCGCGGCGGCCGCGGCAAACTCCCGTTCGGCGCCGGCCGCGTCGCCCAACCGCTGCTTCAGCCGTCCCAGCCGAACGCGCGCGATGAATGCCGGAGCCTCTTCGCTCTTCGACGAGCCCGCAAGATAATCTTCCAGCAACTTTGCAGCCAGCGCAGGATCGCGATTGGTCTCGATCAAAATGCCCGCACCGTCATAAAGCCCCACGCCGGAGTGCTTGTCGCGCGCCGCCGCCGCCACGCAACCGTGAATCGCGACATCCAGATCGCTCCATCGTTGCCGGCGGCGATATAAGTTGGCCAGAATCGTCCACTGCTCCGCGGGATGCGGACTGACTGCGATCGCCTGCTTGAAGTCCTGCTCGGCCGTGACGTAATCCTTGCGCGAAACCGCGATATTCCCCCGCAGTTCATACGCCTTCGCGGGATTCACCTTGTCCAATTGCGCGGCAATCGCCTCCGCCTTGTCCAGGCCGCCGCCCACAATGCCCGGTGCGTCCTTGTAAAACTGGCCCAGGTCGGAGAGCGCTCCCGCATTGCGCGGATCGAGTGCGACGGCCTGCTCGAATTCGCTGCGCACGCGCTTGCCAAGCGAATACGCCGACAGGAACGAGGCGCGGTCGGCCTTTTCGCCCAGTGCGCGGCCCAGCCACATGTGATCGACGGAACTCGTGCCATCCAGGCGCACCGCCAGCTCGCACGCTTTCACCGCCAGGTCCCACTGTTGCAATGTAAATTGCACGCGGCAGATCAAATTCTGCGCCTCTGCCGCGCCCGGCCCTTGGGTGGGCAGCGGCGCGAGCAGAGCCAGCGCCTTGTCGGCCTCGCCCGCCTGCAGTGCATCGTTCGCTTGCTGGAGCGTGGCCGCGGGAATCTGCGCGCGCATAAAACCGCTCGCGGCGATCGCCAGAAGCGCCACCGCCGACAAAACCCTTCGCGCCCTCGGCCTCACCGCACTTCCTTGATCGGTACGCCCTCCTGCAGGGGCTGCCCGTTGGTGGTTCCCGTGGCCACTGTGTCGCCCTCCGCGAGTCCCGAGTGAATCGGCACCTGGGTCAGGTTCGGCGATCCGATGGTCACGTCGACGCGCTTCAGCTCGTCCCCGGCCACCTTGTAGACAAAATATCTTCCGCTCTGTTCGTGAAGGGCCTCGCGCGGCATGCTCAGCGCATTCGGCTCGCTTTCGATGGTTACCGTCACCGTCACGTTGGTGTCGGGCAGCAGGTCGTCTTCCGTGCCGTCCAGGTCCACCAGCACCTCGCCCACGTTGCGCGTGGTGTAGGTCACCACGGTCACCGGCAGCCTGGAGAGGTGGCCGTGCCACTCGCGGTCCGGCTTCGCGTCCCAGTGGATCGTCACCTTTTGTCCTGTCGCCAGGCGGCCCAGGTCGGGTTCGTCAAAGTAGCCGCGCACGCGCTCCTGGTGCAGGTCGGCCATCTCCACCAGCAGCTTTCCGGCCTCGGCGTACTCTGAGGGCGCTGCGTCCAGCGTGTAGATGGTCCCCGTAATCGGCGCGTAGATCGAAGTCTGTGCTTCGATGTGCTGCGCCGCGGCCAGCGCCGCCTCGGCGTCGTTCAGCGCGGCCTGGGCGCGGGCAATCTCGCCGGGCGAGTAGCGGTGCCGCGCGCTTTCCTCCGCGGCGTTCAAGCTGGCCTGCGCGGTCTCCAGCCGCGATCGTGCCGCCGCAACTTCTCCCGGCGCAGCGGCTCCCGTCGCGGCCAGTTTGGTCAGCGCATCCAGATCGTGTTGCGCCTGGTCGCGCGCCAGCCGGTCCTGCTCGATCTCGGCGGCAGACGCCTGCTGCTCGGCTTGTGTGCCGTTGTGCGTCGCGGCGTCCAGCGCGGCCTGTGCCGTCTTCACCGCGCTCTCCGCACTCGCCACCTGCGCCCGCGCCGCCACGTCGTCCAGTTTCAAAATCAGCTTGCCCGCAGGAACCGTGTCGCCCTCTTGGGCATATACGGCCTTCACCGTGGTAGCAAGCGGGCTATAGAACTGGTAATTCGTAACCGGTTCCACGCGGCCGGTGTTGCTCACGGTGTTCTGCAGCATCTCGTGCTCCACACGCGCCACGCGCACTGGCAACCGGTCCCGCAGCAGGAACCGCGCCGTCAGAAACACGGCAATCAGGACAACTGCCGCACCGATCCAGAGCCATGTACGGCTCATTTGCCTTCTTGCTTCAACCATGCCGTTAACCAAGGTCAGTATATAAGACTCAAAAACTTGAAGGGATTGATCCGGCTTTCAGGAAGAATACTTGGGTGCCCCATCCTTTCCGCGTTGTCGCCGCGGCGACCGGAAAGGGTGGGTTCCGCTGCCGACCCGTTGATTCGCTAGCTCCGCCAACTCCGCTAACACCGCTAACCCCGCTAGAATAATCCCATGACCGCTCCCCGTTACACCGACGAGCACGCAAAGGCCGGCCTCGACTTCAAATTCCCCGCCATCGAGACCTGGCAGAACCAATTTCCCGGCTACGAGATCCAGATCGACGATCCCGAGCTGACCTCGGTCTGCCCCAAGACCGGTCTGCCCGATTTCGGCGTGCTCACCATCCGCTACATGCCCCGCGAGCGCTGCCTGGAGCTCAAATCCCTCAAAGAATATCTCTTCTGCTACCGCAATCTGGGAATCTTTCAGGAAAACATTGTCAACCAGGTTCTCGAGGACGTGGTGAAAGCCTGCGACCCTGTCTGGGCCATCGTGAAAGGCGAATTCCGGCCCCGCGGCGGCATCGGCACCGCCGTCGAGGCGCGTTGGCCGCGCCCGTGAATGGAAGCCGAGGCGCACTGGCCGCGACCGCCAAAGTAGATTGGCTGTTAAATGCTGGCTCCATCGGGCGGCGGAATTGGCGGCTGTGGCGAGACTTTTTGCTGAGGTGGAGCAGGAGGCTGTGCTTGCACTGCAGGCGGTGGCTGCGTGGGAGGTTGCGGGATAGGAGCCACGGGCCTTCTCTTGAAGGGATTCCAACTGGTGCGAATCCGCTTGAGCGGATGTTTCAACCACTTCGTTGAGAGAATCTGAAAATCCTGATAGAGAGTATCGGCGGCTAAACCGGCAACTCCGGGGTTCTCCTGCCTGAATTTCTCACGGTATTTGTCGATGAATTCATGAAAGAGAGACCAGTGGGCGACGACGGTGTTGTAGTACATCCGCTTGTAAGTTTCTTCGTCGAATGCGCCGGTGCGCAAGCCGCTTGCCATGAACTCATAGGAGTTAAGCACGTCGTATATGGCGCGCAGCTCTGCGGAATCCTTTTGAGCGAGGATGGGGTCGAAGTCAATCTTGCCGGAGCCATCCTGCACTGCGCGGATGGCCGCGCGAGCTTTGATCAGAACGTCGTCTTTTTGCTGATCGCGAACGATGTCTACTGTAGCGCGGCGGCGCTCATGGCGGGAAGAGGAGCTGACTGTGAGGATGGCTATCCATGCCGAGATGGCAAGGAGGGCGTTCTGAAACCAAAGCTCGTTGAATACGCTCGAATGAGCCCATGTGGGGAACTGCGGCACGAATTGCTGGAACCAGCCTGTTGAGGCCGCCAACATCATGGAGTTACTTCACAACTCCATCGAGAGTGACCTTGACTACTCCGTCGTTTCTCATGACTACTTCCCTCCACACTCAGTTGGATGCCCGATCCGACTGCGAAGATTCGGTGAATCAGGCCCTGAATCCTCTTTCACTTACCGGATCCTAATCGCCTGGCACCAGGTTTCTGCCCGTTCTCTCCCAGTTATCGGCATCCCTGGCCGATGCTTCAGCCGCACCGTGCGGCTTGGAGATCACAGACACGCCTACACGACAATATTGTACTACGATTTCTGCTGATTCGGTGTAACTCTCTGTGAAGAAGGTGCGGACGGTTGGCCCTTCAGGGCGGAAGTCGCCAGCCTGAAAATCTAAAGGCTAACCATCCGCCTCCGATCGCAGTCCGCTGCGAATTCCGCCTCCGCGGCGGCATCGGCACCACGGTCGAAGCGCGTTGGCCCCGTCCATAAACGGAGCGTTCCTCCTGATAATTGATCTCTGATCCGTGCCTTCTTGTTCCCTCGTTCCCTTGTTCCCTGTCTTTGTGATATTCCTTGTTCTTCGCGACGCTTTCCAGCGAAAGAGAGCCGCTTGCCAAACTTCCTCCGAACTCTGCGTCCCCGCATGAGCCCTGCACTGGGCACGGTCCTGCTGCTGATCGCGCTCAACCTGCTCAACTACCTCGACCGCTACATCCTCAACGGTGCGCAGCCGCTCATCCAAAATGAGTTCCACTCCACCGATCAGCAGATGGGCTGGCTCACTACGGGGTTCTTCCTCACCTACATGATTTTTGCGCCGCTCAGCGGCTGGCTGGGCGACTGGTATCGCCGCAAGCCGCTTATCATTACCGGCGCCATCATCTGGAGCCTGGCCACGCTCGGCAGTGGCTTAGTTCACACTTACCTGGGCCTACTTGTGAGTCGCGCACTGGTGGGAGTGGGCGAAGCTACCTTCGGCATCTACGCGCCGGCCGTGCTCGCCGATTTCTACCCTGAGCGCGACCGCAATCGCATCCTCTCCATCTTCTATCTGGCTATTCCCGTGGGTGCGGCGCTTGGCTACCTCGCAGGCGGGGAACTCGGAAGCCTGCGGGGTTGGCGCGCACCGTATCTCGTCTGCGCGGTTCCGGGGTTGCTCATTGCCGCGCTCTATAACGTGTGGGGCCGCGAGCCGGAACGCGGCGCAAAAGATCGTCTCAGGCCCGTGCCAAAGCGCACCGATTCCTGGGATGCGCTCGAGCGTATCGTCAAGCGGCGGCTGCGGCTCTTCACCATGGGCGCGATTCTTACAGCGCTGGGTACGGCATTGATCACCTTCACATTCGGCAGCGTCCGTTTCGCGCGGCCGCGTCTGCGCATCTTCAAGAACCCGGCCTTCCTCACTGCCACCTTCGGTCTGGCCGCCATTACCTTTGCTCTCGGCGGCATCGCGGCCTGGGTGCCTACGTTTCTGCACCGCGCCAACGGCCTCTCCGTGGCCAATGCCAGCCTTGTCGTCGGCGCCATCACCGTCATCGACGGCATCGGCGGCACGATTGTGGGCGGTTGGATTGCGCACCGATGGCAGCGCACCAATCATCGCGCGCTCTATCTGATCTCATTCTGGAGCGCCGTTCTCACCCTGCCCTTCGGCGTCCTGGTCTTCTTCGGCCCGCGCGTCACCACCATTCCCGCGCTCTTCGCTGCCGAGTTCTTCATCTTCCTCAATAACGGCCCCATCAACGCCGCCATTGTGAACTCCGTCCAGGGAGCTGTACGCGCCACAGCAATCTCCATCAATCTCTTTTGCATTCATGCCTTCGGCGACGCCTCCTCGCCGACCATCATCGGCGCCATCAGCGACCGCTCCAATTTGAGCATCGGCCTGGGCGCAACCCTGGTTTCGCTCGTCATCGCCTCCTGGATTCTCTGGTACGGCTCCCGCTTCGCCCCGCCCTTCGAAGAAGCGCAACTGCCTTGAGTCAAGTTCATTTGGGCAGCTCCACAGTTTCACAGTTTCTGTGTCGATGCGCGGAATTGGCTGTAAGTTACTGGTTCCGGATGGGTTCCATACCACACAGTTTCACAGCCCGTTTTTGCGTTCTTTATTGGGGGTGTAAGGCAGGGGATAGCGAGTGGCCAGTGGGGGGGGGGAGGGGGGGGAGGGGGTACGGAATTGGGGGTGTAAGGCAGGATAGGGCATGGCCAGTGGTGAGTAGGGGGGGAGGGGGTGGTACCGACCGGGGACCTGGTTGACATTCTGAACCGGGCAGATTCCTGACGCTTCCAAGCGCGGCGCGGTTTCGAGCTGACGAGAATGCCCATGAAAAGATTGTGGGCCAAAAGCAGGAAATTATCTGCAAAGGACGCAAGGATTATTTTGGCGGAGCGAAGCCGGCAGAAAGACCCCGAGTCCCGTAGGGACGTGCCCTCCACAAGCCCGCTTCAGCGGGCGAAAGAAAGCGGCCCCGGCGCGCCAACAGGCGAGCCGCGAATCCCGACGGCTATTCACCGCCCGGTGAGTCCAAGTGCAGGAGCAGAAAGAATGGCGCTGTGATTCCAGCCGCCACCAAGGCAATCAACGCCGGCTTTATCATCCGAGATCATTTCCTCGCGAGATTCGCCTTCGATTGCCGCCAATTCCAGCAGCCTCCCAGAGTCCACCTGAGCAGAATCGAAAAACGCTGCAGCCGGGCCCGGGCCGATTGATCGGAGCACGGGGTTGGCAGCTGGGGAACTGAGGAAAGAGCGAGCAGGCGAATTTCCTTCCTAGATCTAGTGCAAACTTCTGCACATTTGATAGCTCCGCAAGAGCTAAGTGATTTAAATCACAACGACTTAGTTTGGAGGGTAAATTGCATAGAATTCTCTAAGCTGAAAGGATCGAATAACAACCATGCTGTTGACAAATCAGGTTTCGCAAACACGGCGGGCTGTGAAGCTCTCTGTTTTTGCCTTGCTGTTCTTCTCCTGGGTCGTCGTTGCTTCTTCACCGGCAAGAGCCGATACGATCTTTGACGTAAACGCGGTGATCACGAATACTCCGCATGGGCCGTACGAGGGGGATGCGATCCTGGGCACGGTCACGATCAACACTGCAACCGGTCAAGGCGATGCAATTGACCTTTATTCCCCCACCAATGCTTTCCCCGCGATCACGAATATTTTGGGCGGCACGTGCTCCTCGCCGAATTGCCTGATTTTCTACGATAACGGATTCGGCGAATTCGGCGATTTGGACTTGGGAGACACGGTGGGCTACACGGGTGGGGCTCTCGGATCGGCAAGCTACATCGATCCCAACTCGGTCGCGTACGACATCACGGGAAGCGTCGCTGCCGCTACCCCCGAACCCGGCTCGCTGACTCTACTGGCTCTCGGAATGAGTGGATTGCTCTTCGTTTTGTATCGCCGGCGCCTGCTGCCAAGCCGGTAGTCAGACCTGGAGCGCGCCTCGCGCTTGCACGTGCGGCAGACGGCCTAGCAGGAGGCGGTCGGCGCGGAGGTTCTACCTGCGGCCTTTGTCCGGCAGCAGGCTCGATTCAACTGGCCCCGGCAAATCCATCCGCTAGCCAGGTTATTTCCCCGGCAGCGTCCCCTGGTCCCTGGTGTTCATGAACGCGCGATGGCCGCCCTGCGCCCTCAGGCTGGGATCGTTCACGGGAGGCCGCTCCTGCTCGGCGTTGAAGCCGTGCGCCAGCATCGGGTTGGGCTTGAACTTCGGCGGCCCGCCGTAGAACTGCCGCGCATGGCTCAGAATCATGCCCGCCCGGCCGTGCATGGGCTGCACAATGCCGCGAATCTGCACGTTCATGTCGCGATACTTCTTCAGCTCGCCTACCTCGTCGTGATCCTCCCAGAAGCTCACCACGGTGAAGCGGCATTGCTCGTCCGTGGTCTCGGGCGAACACACGTCAAGGAAGCGCGTGCCGTCTGGAAGTTGCACCACTTCATAGATATGCGCCGAAACGCAAACGTCCTTGTTGAGCATTTGGGCGGCTTGCTCGGCAGGGACGCAGGGCTTGGGCTTGGCGGCAGACGCCAGGGCTGGCCCAGTCGCGAACAGCAGCATAATCCGGCCAAGTCGCCGCGAAACCACAGCAAGCCTCCAAAGGAGATTGCCGCAATCCTACCGCGAATCCGTCGGGAAGAGAAGCGGACGAACACAAACATAGGAGGTTGATCCCCGCAAATCAATGAACCCAATAGGGCGTAGGAGAATTGCACTGAAGCCTGACAAAGACAGAGACCGTTGTCTCTACATCTACCGCTTTGCCGTTCAGGAGATAGGGTTTGTATTTGTAGTACTTTTGAACTGCATCGAGAACCGACGTCTGCAACATTGCAGGGCCTGAAACAACGGTCGGATGGAGGACGTTCCCATTCTTGTCTATCTCAATCGCTACAACGACAGTGCCTATGACGCGAAAAGCATATGCGCCGGGTGGATAGCAAACCTCGACTTTGCGTAGGAGCAGTCTTTCCGCAGTTTTAGGCGAAATCCGAATAGGGGGTGTTGCCGAAGCCGCCGCAGGAGGTGTCTGCGCGAACAGACCGGAAGCGAGAATTGCCGAAAGAACAACAAGACAAGCCGAAGTCTTCATGGCACGGGATTCTACGCCGATAGGCTTGAGCGGAAAAGGACTAGTGTGGTGAATCTGAAGTCCGCAGAAGAACAACCGCAGATCCTTCGACTCCGTTTGCCGCAAAAAACGCGGCAAACTCCGCTCAGGATGACAAGCTCTTGTGTGGCGAATTGAGAAACACTACGCTAGCGGACGCCGATGAGCTCGCCGCTCGTCGCGCCCTGGCCGTAGTGGCTCTCCACGTAGTTGTCCAGGATCTGCTTGAACTCGGCTACGATGGCGTTGCCGCGGAGCGTGGTGGCGAGCTTTCCGTCAATGTAGACGGGAGCAACGGGATCCTCGAAGGTGCCGGGCAGGCTGATGCCGAGGTTGGCGTGCTTCGACTCGCCGGGGCCGTTCACCACGCAACCCATCACGGCCAGCTTCAACTCCTCCACGCCGGGATACTTCTTGCGCCACTCGGGCATGGAGGTGCGCAGATAGCTCTGAATCTGCTCGGCGAGTTCCTGGAAATACGTGCTTGTGGTGCGGCCGCAGCCGGGGCAGCTCGTGACCTGGGGCATAAAGCTGCGGATGGAGAGCGATTGCAGAATCTGCTGCGCGGCCAGCACCTCTTCCGTGCGGTCGCCGCCGGGCTTGGGCGTGAGGCTCACGCGAATGGTGTCACCAATGCCGTCGAGAAGCAGCGGCGCAAGGCCCGCGGTCGAAGCGATGAGCCCCTTCGATCCCATGCCGGCTTCAGTCAGGCCCAGGTGGAGCGGGTAATCGCAACGCGCGGCGAGCTTCGAGTAGACGTCGATCAGATCGCGCACGCCGCTCACCTTGGCCGAGAGGACGATCATGTCGTGGCCCAGGCCGTGGCGTTCGGCTGCGGCGGCAGATTCGAGGGCGCTGGCAATCATGGCCTCGATCATCACGCCGCGCGCGGGCGACGGCGCGGCTTTCTTGCTGTTCTCGTCCATCATGCGCGTCAGCAGCGACTGGTCGAGCGAGCCCCAGTTCACGCCGATGCGCACCGGCTTTTGGTTCTCGACCGCGCACTCCACCATGGTGCGAAAATTGTCGTCGTCCTTGCGGCCGATGGAAACATTGCCGGGATTGATGCGGTACTTCGAAAGCGCGCGGGCCGCGGCGGGATACTTCTTGAGCAGAATGTGGCCGTTGTAGTGGAAGTCGCCGACGATGGGCACGCGCAGGCCGCGTTTTTCCAGGCCTTCGACGATCTCGGGCACGGCGGCGGCCGCGCCCTCGTTGTTCACCGTGACGCGCACAATCTCAGAACCGGCAAGGGCGAGGGCCGCAACCTGCTCGATGGTCGACTGCACGTCGGCCGTGTCGGTGTTGGTCATCGACTGCACGACAACCGGGACCTCCCAGCCTACGCGCACATGGCCAATCTTTACAGTAGGGGTTTTTCTGCGCTGAATCTCCGCCATGGCTCTAGTGTACCTGCAAGTGGGTCGAATCGGGCGATTGGCGCTGCTGCCGGCCGAGATGCGCGCGTTTTTTCGCGCACGTCAGTCCCTCGCCGGAGTTTTGTCACCCCGCCACGCGTGAAACGCGATCGCCTGCTGGCAGGTTGCGGAAAAAGGCCAGATCTGTAGCCGGTCGTGAGAGAACATCCCCCAGGGGCTAAAGCCCCGCCCTCATTTTGCGGAGCTTACGGCACGACTGAAGTCGTGCCCTTTCGCGTTTCGTCCAACTTGCAGAGTTTTTCCGCAGCCTGTTTAGCCGTGCCGCCAGGATCGGCGAAAACGACGGTGCTTCAACCCCTGAGGGATGTCTTCTGCTACCGTCTAAAACCATCCCTCAGGGGCTGAAGCCCGGTCCTTCCTCTTCCGCCTTTTTCGGCACGACTAAAGTCGTGCCCTTTCAAGACAGACTTTCAACGCAGGCCGCCGGTCTCTGACCGCGTGAGTTCGTACCTTTGGATTTCGTGCTATCCCACCCTTTCGCCCAAAGAACGGGCGAAAGGATGGGGCACGGGAAGGTTCTTCTTCAAGGTGTCGGTGACCTAGACATGAATCTTGACTGGCCAGGTCTTCCAGATGTCGGAGCAGTAGTCGCGGATGGCGCGGTCGGAGGAGAATTTGCCGATGCGCGCCACGTTCAGCATGGACATGCGTGTCCAGTGTGCGGTGTCGCTGAAGGCCTGATCGATGCGATCCTGGCAATCGATGTAGGACTGGTAATCGGCAAAAAGCATGTAGGAATCGTAGTTGAGCAGCGATTGCACGAGCGGGTCAAAGAGGCTGCGGTCACCGTGCGAGAATTCGCCGCCGGCGAGAGCGTCGACGATCTGGTGCAGTTCCGGGTTGGCTTCGTACACGGAGCGGGGATGGTACCCCGCGGCGCGTTTCTGTTTGACCTCCTGATCGGTGAGGCCGAAGAGGAAGAAGTTGTCGGCGCCGACCTCTTCGCGAATCTCGACGTTGGCGCCGTCGAGAGTGCCCACGGTGAGCGCGCCGTTCATGGCGAACTTCATGTTGCCGGTGCCGGAGGCCTCCAGGCCGGCGAGGGAGATCTGCTCTGAAAGGTCGGCGGCGGGATAGACGCGCTGGCCGAGCGTGACGTTGAAGTTGGGCAGGAAGACGACCTTGAGCCGGTCGCGCACCAGCGGGTCGGCGTGAATGACCTCGGCGACGGAGTGGATGAGCTTGATGATGAGCTTGGCCATGTGATAGCCGGGAGCGGCCTTGCCGCCGAAGATGAAGGTGCGCGGCTGCATGACGATATCGGGATTGAGCTGGAGGCGCTTGTAGAGCGTGAGGATGTGAAGCACCTTGAGGTGCTGGCGCTTGTACTCGTGGATGCGCTTGACGAGGACGTCGAAGAGGGAGTTGGGATCGACGGCGATGGAGAGCGTGTCGTAAATGTGGGCGGCGAGCCGTTCCTTGTTGTAGTGCTTGATGGCGCGCCACTCCGCGGTGAAGTCCGCATTTTCAACCAGAGGCTCGAGCTTGCGGAGCTTCTCGAGATCGTGAATCCAGCTTTGTCCGAGGCGCGCGGTCAGCAGGCGAGCCAGACGCGGGTTGCCAAGGACCATCCAGCGGCGCGGCGTGACGCCGTTGGTCTTGTTGGAGAATTTTTCCGGGCTGAGTTCGTAGAAATCGCTGAGGACGCTGGATTTGAGCAGTTCGGTGTGCAGCGCAGCCACGCCGTTGACGGCATGGCTGCCGAGCGTGGCCAGATGCGCCATGCGCACGTAGGAGCCGTCGATGATGGAGAGACGGCGCAGGCGATCCTCGTCGCCGGGGTAGCGGGAGCGGACGTCTTCGAGGTGCCGGCGGTTGATCTCTTCGATGATTTCAAGATGACGCGGAAGCAGAGCGCCGAAGAGGCTGACGGGCCACTTTTCAAGGGCCTCGGGCATCAGGGTGTGGTTGGTGTAGGAGAGCGTCTGCGTGGTGGCGCGCCAGGCCGTGTCCCAATCCATCTCGTTCTCGTCGATGAGAAGGCGCATCAACTCGGCGACGGCGATGGCCGGATGCGTGTCGTTCATCTGGATGGCAAAGTTGCGATGCAGGTCGGCCAGCGGGCGTTGCGCCAGGATCTGGATCTTGACAATGTGCTGCAGGGAGCAGGAGACGAAGAAGAACTGCTGTTCCAGGCGCAGTTGCTTGCCCTGGATCTGTTCGTCGTTGGGATAGAGAATCTTGGAGATGTTCTCGGAGTTGACCTTGTCCCTGACGGCGGCGAAGAAGTCGCCGGTGTTGAAGCTTTCGATGTTGAAGGACTCGACGGCCTGAGCCGACCAGAGGCGCATGGTATTTGCGGTGTTGGTGCGGTAGCCGAGGATGGGCGTGTCGTTGGGAATGCCGCGGACCAGCTTCGCCGGAATCCAGCGCACGCAGAAACCGCCTTTTTCGTTGCTGTATCTTTCGGTGCGGCCGCCGAATTTGACTTCGAAGGCGTCTTCAGGGCGCTCCAGCGCCCAGGGATTGCCGAGACGCAGCCATTTGTCGGTGGTTTCCACCTGCCAGCCGTCGCGAATCTCCTGGTCGAAGATGCCGTACTCGTAGCGGATGCCGTAGCCGATGGCGGGAATGTCGAGCGTGGCCAGGGAATCCATGAAGCACGAGGCAAGACGGCCGAGGCCGCCATTGCCAAGACCCGGTTCGGCCTCCTGCGCGATCAGTATTTCCAGATCGAGGCCAAGCCGGCGCATGGCCTCCTCGGCTTCCTCGTAGATGCCGAGGTTGATGAGGTTGTTGGCAAGGTGCGGACCGGTGAGAAACTCGGCCGAGAGGTAGCAGACCACGCGGACGTCCTGCACGCGGAAATTGAGGACAGTTTGAATCCATCGCTCGACCAGGCGATCGCGGACGGTGTGCGCGAGGGCCATGTAGAGATCGTTGAATGTGGCGCGGTCGCGCGACCGGCCCTGCACGAAGAAGAGGTTGTCGAGAAAAGAATGCGCCAGAGCATCGGAGCCGGCGGCGGTTCTCATGGTTTTCAGCGATCCTTCAGGGCCGATATCGGGCAGAGCAGGAGCGGACATGTTGTACCTCGCATAAGAGAGTGGGCCGCGTTGGGTTCGAAGCCATCGGGAGCTGCGCGGTTGGGCAGCGAGCCAATAGCGCCACAATAGAGCCGGTGGTGCGGGTGGATGGTGAAAAATCCGTCAAAATTGCGTCAGGATCTGAGCATGCGATAGGTTGATCCAAGACACTTGTATCGGCAAAAGCATTCGAGAGGTTAGTCTGGGGAAGATGGGAATGGTGAGAAATCGCTTAGACGAGGATGCTTTCGGGACACGGACGGATGCGGAGACGGCGTCGGTGCGGATTCGCGGCCTCTATAAGGCCTTTGGCGACGTGCGCGCCGTCGACGGCATCGACCTCGATGTCAAACCCGGCGAGTGCTTTGGGCTCCTGGGACCGAACGGAGCAGGGAAGACCACGACCATCGAGATTTGCGAGGGGCTGACGACGCCGGACGCGGGCACGGTCGAGCTGATGGGCAGGAACTGGCGCGAGCACGGGGACGAGCTGCGGCAGGCGATCGGTATTCAACTACAGGAGACGCAATTCCCGGACAAGATTACCGTGGAAGAGATGCTGCGGCTCTTCCGCAGCTTTTACCGGCGCGGCATCACGGTCGATGAGGCAGTGGGCCGCGCGCAACTCGAAGAGAAGCGGCGGGCGCGCGTGGGCGGGTTGAGCGGCGGGCAAAAGCAGCGCCTGGCCATGGCCACGGCGCTGGTCGGCGATCCCGAGCTGCTCTTCCTTGATGAGCCGACAACGGGCCTCGATCCGCAGGCGCGCCGACATCTATGGGACCTCGTGGAACGCCTGAAGCAGGCGGGGCGCACCATCATTCTGACCACGCACTATATGGACGAAGCCGAGCAACTGTGCGACCGCGTGGCCATTATGGATCACGGGCACGTGATTGCTCTGGGCACGCCCAAGGAGCTGATTTCGACCGTGGGCGGCGAGGACATTGTGGAGTTTGCGGTAAGTTCCCAGGTCCCAAAATTGGGACCTGGGGCACCCGCAGCGCTCGATGTGGAAGCGCTCAAGGCTATTCCCGGCGTGCAATCGCATCGCGTGGAGGAGGCATTGCACCAGCTTTCAGTGAGCGAGTTGCACACGGCCGTGCCGCGCATCTTTGCCGCGCTGGAAGAGCAGGGGCTGCATCTGAGCGAGTTCCGCACCCATTCGGCCACGCTCGAAGACGTTTTTGTGCGCATGACGGGAAGGAATCTGCGCGATGAATAAGCTGATGCTGAGCAGTTTGTATCAACTCACCGTGACGCGGCTCAAGCTGACGCTGCGCGAGCCGGAAGCCATCTTCTGGATCTTCGTTTTTCCCATTCTGCTCGCGGTGGGGCTGGGGATTGCGTTCCGCAACCGGCCGGCAGACGTGCTTCCCGTGGGCGCAACCACGCCACAACTGGTCGAGGCGCTCGCCGCCGACAAGGGTTTGCACGCGACCCAGATGGATGAAGCCGCGGGCGTGCGGGCGCTGGCCACGGGCAACATCCTGCTGCTGGCCGTCGCAGACGGAGATGCTGTCGAGTACCGATACGACGACACCAATCCCGATGCCAGGACGGCGCGGACGATCGCCGACCGAGCGATTCAAATTGCGGCAGGAAGGCGCGATCCGATTGCGGCCAGCAATTGGCTGGTTCACGAGACCGGCTCGCGGTACATCGACTTTGTGGTGCCCGGCCTGCTGGGCATGAACCTGATGGGTTCGGCGATGTGGGGACTGGGCTTCGCGATTGTCGATGCGCGCGCCAAGAAGTTGCTCAAGCGCATGGTCGCCTCGCCCATGCCGCGCTGGCAATACCTCGCATCCTATCTGCTCTCGCGCCTGGTCATGCTCGCCATTGAGGTTATGGTGCTGCTGGGTTTTGCGCGGGTCGTTTTCGGCGTGCCTTTTCGCGGTCCGCTTTTCGAGCTGGCTCTCATCTGCGTGCTGGCCTCGCTCACATTTTCGGCGCTGGGTCTTCTGGTGGCCTCGCGCGCCCGCACTATCGAGGCGGTCAGCGGCCTGATGAATGTGGTCATGATGCCCATGTGGATCATGTCGGGCGTATTCTTCTCGCCGTCGCGCTTCCCGGCGATCCTGCAGCCGTTTATTCAGGCTCTTCCGCTCACGGCAGCCATCAATGCCGTGCGCGGCAACATGCTGCAAGGGACGGAACTGGGGCACATGATGACGCCGTTGGCGATTCTGCTGGCGTGGTTCGTCGTGCCGTTCGCCGTGTCGATCAGGATCTTCCGCTGGCGATGAGGAAGACAGCGAATAGGGATCAGGGATCGGGAATGGGGGAGTATTCGTTCATGAAGTTCAGGCGGAGGGAGGCACGTCCGGTTTGCGGAGGAGGACGATAAGACCGGTCACGTCGCAGCCGCCTTCGGTACGCAGAAAGCCTTCTTCCAGACGAGCCACATCGAGGCCAGCCTGCGCAGCCGCCTCGCGCAGATGGCCGGGATGATGGGTGAAGCGGCCTGTATCGGCCAGGTGGAAGGGAAAGCGGTCGCCGCGCTCGACGGTGAAGGCGAAAGATCCGCACGGCCGGAGGCGGCAGGCAACGGAAGCCGCCAGAGGGCTGAGATCGCCGAAGTAAACCAGGCAATCGCATGCGATGATCAGATCGAATTGATTTAATTGGTCTGGTAGCTGGCCAGCCTTTCCGGACGAATCGAGCCACTCGGTGATCTCGGCGATCTCGAGCGAGTCGTAGATGCCGCGCTCCTGGGCATGGGCGATCATCTCCGGGGAGAGATCGATGCCGGCCAGCCGGGCGGCGCGGGGCTTGAGGACGGCGCCGGCCAGACCGGTTCCGCAACCGATGTCGAGAATGTCGAGTTCGGCGGCATCGCCGAGTTCGGCGGCGATGAGCTCCTGAAGCCGCTCCGGTGCCTCGTAGCGGAGAACTTCGCGCATCTTCGAGTCGTAGTGGGTGGAGAACTCCTGGAAGGTTTGCACGATGCATTCGTTGGAGGCGCGAGCGGGCGGGGGCTGGTCGTGCAGGGCGGTGAGTAGGTGGCGAATGGTAGAGTCTTCGGGCTGGGCGGCGAGGTAGTTCTCGTAGGCGCGGGCGGCCGCTTCGCGGCGGCCGGCAAACTGGGCCATACGGCCCAGCGTAAACCAGGCGCCGGGATTTCCTGGATCCAGATAGGCGACCCTTTTGGCGCAGCAGAAAGCGGCGCCGCAGAAGCCCTGATTGCAAAGTTGCTCGGCTAAGGGACCGAGCTCGTCGAGCGAGAGTTCGCGAGGCGGGGAGACGCTCCCCTGGCCCCAATCCAGCAGACCTGCCTCAACGGCCTCGGCGATCCAACGATCAACGGCGCCCGCTTGGCCCTGGGGAAGAAAGGGCGCGGCGAGAGCGCGAATCTGATCGACAGTCCGGCTACCGTCGCACAATTCGGCGATGAGGGCCGCGGTGGCGTTGAGCTCGTGCAGGCGCTCGGCGGCCGGGTCCCATGCGAGATAGGCGCCTTCCACGGGCAAGAGCCCTACACCGGGATGAACAACCGGATAAGCCATGACGCGGCAGAGGAAAAGGTCTGGGTTTAGGTCACTTAGAGTGGGCCCAATGGTGCAATCCGGCCCTTGGGAACAAACTCGCCTCCCAGAAACGACGTTGCGGTTGCGAGATGGCCGACGAGGCGCGCGTAACGAGGATCTCAGGAAAGCCTACGCATTATTGTGGTCCCGTCTGTGACTGCTTGATGGCAGTGGTGCCCTTCTGCTGCGTATTAGCGGTCTTGCCGTTGATGCCGCCGATTTTGAGGTATTGCGAGTCAGAGCTCTTGTGCGAGTTTTTCTGTAGCGAGGGGCTGGACTTGTCGGCGCTTTTCTGGTGATCATAGCTGGTAATGTGGATGTTCTTCTGAGCGCCTTTCTGCTGCATGCTAGAGTTCTTTTGCTTCGCGTCGGTGATCTTGATGGCGTTGGAGGATTTTCCCTGGGCCTTTTGAGCCTTCGTAGTGGTTGCGTTCTTGTTTGCGTTGTGCTTTTCTTCGGCTGCCAGGACGGTTGAAGTCAGCGTAGGGAGGGCGGCGGCGCCAGCGAGCATCAGCCCAAGGAATTGACGGCGATTGGGTTCGAGCTTTTCGAGAACTGCCTCCCAAGGCGAGTGCGAAGTCTTTTGATTCATAAACACCTCTCATGGCTCACGAATTCTCGTGACTGGAAAGCTGGTTGGAAGACTAGTCGCATGGGGTGGGCGTGTCAAGGCGGTTTTACAGGCGGTTTAACGGGATTGCGGCGCGAGCACGGAGGGGACGAAGCGACCCAACGCACATCTTGAGCCGGTACAATTAGAGCTGACATGGGAGCCAATCCAGAAGGAACTGCCAGGAGCGAAAGCGTGCTCAAGGGCAGCCACTTTCTTCGCGCCTGCCTGCGCAGGCGGTGGCGAACCGCGCCGTCTAGAGGAACTCCGTCAGCGGATGATGACGGGGGTGGGGTTGGCGTAGTAGCCGTCGCGGGTGCGGACGACGACGCCGGGTCGATCGACGCGGATTTCCACGTGGTGATACTCGTCGTGTTTCTCGGAGGGCAAAGGATCGAACCAGATTTCGTACCAGGAGTCTGCGTCGAGGACGCACCTCTGGATCATGCCGGGGAGATCGTTGCTGGAAACGAGCGTCAGGCCTCCGTTCTGGACGGAGAGTACCTGAGGGCTGAGACTGGCGAACTGCGCGTTGCCGGGATTGGTTACGCCTTTGAGAAAGGTTTGGTAGTAGTTGGCGCTGTACATGGATTGAGAGACGCCGACGGGGTCGATGTTGTAGAAGGAGATGTTGTTCTGGCGCAATTGCGTGGAGAGGTAGACGGCGTCGCCGAAGATCTCCTGTTGCTGCTTGGCCGTGGTCTGGGCGTTGGGGCCGGAGAGAAGAGGGAAGCCCGGGGAGATGAAGAGGACGATTTTACGCCCCGGCAGGCGGGAGGCGAAGGCGACGAGCTTATGGATGGCCTTGATGCCGATCTCGAAGCGATCGATGTCGCTCCACTGGACGCCGCGGCCGATCTTGCGAAGGCCGATCTGGCGGTGTTTGAGATCGTCGCTGAGCGCCATTCCGTTGCTGGAGAAGCGATTCTCAATCTGAAGGCCGTCATCGGTGAGGACCGCGACGGTGGTGGGATGGGCCAGGACGCCTTCCTTTTCTTTGAGGAATTTATCCGTACCGACGCGTATCTGGGCCAGTAATTCGTAGGGCGTATTGACGGCGTCGAGGTAGAGGATGACTTCGACCGGTTCGTCGGCAGATGTGAGGGCCGCGAATGAAGTCACAGGGCGCGGGGATTTGTTGTCGAGAACGGTGAAGTCCTGCTGATGGAGGGTGGTTACGGGCTGACCGGATTTGGTGTCGACGACCACGTCGAGTTTGATGCTCTTTGCAGGCGGTGTGGAAGATGGGAGCTGCAAGGACGGCTGGGGCAGTTGGGCGAAAGCGGCGAGCGGGAGCACGGCGAGGAATGCGGTAACGAACCTTGCGAAGGGCATGGAGAAGCTCCTCTCAGTATCGCGAGTGAAAGGCGACTCTGGGGACGAACGCCAGGCAGGATACCGCGGCAGAGCCATGATACAGGAACGGATGTGAGGCTGGCGCGGGGAACCGGCCCTGCGGGATGGGGTTGAGCCGGCAAAAACATCCCTCAGCGGCTAGACCGAAAACAGAGATGCTGTACCCAGCGATGGTGGTCTCCCACCCTTGCGACAGACAAAAGTCGCAAGGATGGGGCACGGAGCTCTGGGGTACAGCAATCATGGTTCCGCTCTAAAGCCGAGGCCGTTTTGACCTATCCATTGGCACGGCTGAAGCCGTGCCCTTTCAAAACCTGCTGCTTTGGGCGGTTCATCATCTTCGTGCGATTGCCCTGCCAGGGCCAGGCGTATGAAGAGCGACGAAATCGGGCTGCGCCATGGGGCCTGTCCTCTAAAATTGACGAAGATGAGCCGCCAAGATCATGACCCCGGAAAAGAAGGAACCATCCTCGACGGCAGCCGCTTTGTCCGCGCCTGCCTGCGCAAGCCGGTGGACCGCACGCCGGTTTGGTTCCTGCGCCAGGCCGGCCGCTACATGCAGGAATACCGCGATGTGCGCAAGCACCACACGCTGGTAGAGATCTGCAAGATGCCGGATCTGGCCGCCGAGGTGACGATCACCGCCGCGGAGAAGCTGGGCGTGGATGCGGCCATCATCTTTGCCGATCTGCTGCTGCCTCTGGAGCCGATGGGACTGGACTTCGAGTTTCAGGCCGGCGAGGGCCCGGTGGTGCATCGTCCCGTACGGACGGCTGAGGATGTGCTTGCGTTACGGACGGATCGCGCGGGCGAACTGGGCTACGTGGCGCGCGCCATTGAGAAGGTCGCGGCGCACTTCCGCGATCGCCTGGGCGTGATCGGATTCTGCGGCGCGCCCTACACGCTGGCCAGCTACATGATTGAGGGCGGCGGCTCGCGCAACTACATCGAGACCAAGAAGCTGATGTACTCTCAGCCCATTGCATGGAGCAGCCTTTTGGACAAGCTGGTTGCTGTGCTGACAGAGTATTGCGCCCAGCAGGTCGAGGCCGGCGCGGATGTGATTCAGATCTTCGACAGTTGGGTCGGCTCGCTCTCGCCGAGCGACTATCGCGCCTATGCCTTCGAGGCTTCAAAGCGGCTGGTGCGCGCGGTGCAGGCGATGGGCGTGCCGGTGATTTACTTTGGCGTGGAAACCGCCGGCTTGCTTGAGCAGATGGCCGAGACGGGCGCCGACGTGATCGGGCTGGATTGGCGGCAGCCGCTCGACGAGGGCTGGCGCGCCGTGGGCCACGCGCACGCGGTGCAGGGCAATCTCGATCCCATCACGCTTTTTGCGCCGCTCGATGTGCTTGAGCAGCGGGTTGGTGAGATTCTGCGCGCAGCCAACGGACGGCCGGGACACATCTTCAATCTGGGCCACGGGATTGTGCCGGCAACGCCAGTGGAGAAGGTGCAAGCCGTGGTGAAGATGGTGCGCGAGTTCAGGCTGGAACAAGGAATAGGTCTCTGACCGCATGGATTTGTGCCTATGGAATTCGTGCTATCCCACCCTTTCGCCCAAAGAACGGGCGAAAGGATGGGGCACGGGAAGGTTCTTCTTCAAGCTTTCAGTGACCTAGGGACTAGGGACTAGAGCTGGTTACATCAATGCTCCAATCCGCTTGAAGAACGTCCCTCAGGGGCTAAAGCCCCTCAATTTATGCGCCTTTTACGGCACGGCTAAAGCCGTGCCCTTTCAAAACCGGATTGATGCAAGGAGTTCAAAACCGGATTTATGCAAGCAGTTCTAGACCGGATTTATGCAAGCAGTTCTAGGGAACTGGCGACGGTTCACACAGCGAGATACACGAATGACAAAACAGGCAGTTTTGTTACTGGCGCACGGAACTCCGGAGACGGCCGAGCAGATTCCCGAATACCTGCGCAACGTGGTGAGCGGGCGGCCGCTGCCGCAGTCCGTTGTCGAAGAGATCCAGCATCGCTACGCGCTGATCGGCCGCAGCCCGTTGACCGAGATCACCTTTGCGCAGGCAAAACTGGTGGAGAGCGAACTGGCCGCGACGGGCCATGCGGTCCCCGTTTACGTGGGCATGAGGAATTGGCGTCCTTATATTCCTGAGGTGGTGCGGCAGATGCGCGCCGACGGCATCGAAGAGGCTGCGGTGATCTGCATGGCGCCGCAGAATTCGCGGACCAGCGTTGGGCTGTACCGGCGGGCGGTTGAAGCGGAGGCAGGGGAGCTGCGGATTGACTTTACGCCCGGCTGGGCGCAGCACCCGCTCCTGGCCGACGCGTTTGCCGAGCGGTTGCGGCCGGCACTGGCCAAGCTGACTGAGGAGGTTGGCGAGCCAGTGCCGGTCCTGTTCACGGCGCATAGTGTGCCCACGCGAACGGTGGAAGCGCCTGCGGAAGACGCCGATGCCGGCAAAAGGCTCTGGCCGGGACAGGGCGCCGACCCCTACGCCGGCGAGGCGCGGCACACTGCGGAACTCGTAGCAGCGCGCGTTGCGGAGATTCCGCGCTGGTGGTTTGCCTTCCAGAGCCAGGGCGCGAGCGGCGGCCCGTGGATCGGGCCCAGCGTCGAGGAGACGCTGGATCGGATTGCGGGCGAGGGCGTGAAGGCGATCATCCTGCAGCCGATCGGATTTCTCTGCGACCACGTCGAGATTCTCTTCGATGTCGACATTCTCTTTCGCGGCTACGCCGCCAGATCGGGCATCCGGCTGGAACGCCCGGAATCGCTCAACGCATCGGTCCCATTGGCCAAGGCAGTTGCCGATCTGGCTCGCGAAGGCTTGGGACGGCTGCACGCAACACCATGAGATGAATCCCGCGTCGTTTTCGGGGGCCGCATCAAGGCAATCCCATGAAGGACATTGGAGTTTTTTGCGCGCCTTTTTGCACCGCCCCTACGGGGCTCGCGCCCTTCTTCCGTTCCCGGTCCCCACTCTTCCACCCCAAGAAACAAAGACCGTTCCTTGGGGACCCCGGGTGAAGCGCGGGGCTAACAACCCTTGCGTCTCCGGCGCGACGCCAATCAGAACCCGATCCGGCAACAAATTCAATTCTTGCGATTGCCCCGGCGGTCCCATGTGCCGTTGCTTTTGCCGGTTGCTGTCCGGTTACTTGAGTACTATAATTTGAACAGTTTTCGTAGCATCCCATTGCTCAGCAATCTAAGATCGAGACAAGCCTTAAAGGGACGTTCGTCCCTGGTGATTTTCCTTGCATCGGCAAGCAGAAAGCCTTCGCTGGAAGGTGGGCAAGCGGCTGGGTTTTGATGGGGCACTACTTGGGGTCTTCCGGGGGAGCAGGCATGTCAGAGCAGATGGTTCAGCAAATCCTCGCGGAGAATATTTCTAAAGCGCGTTCCGTCAGGGAACAGGTTGTTTGTCAGAAGTGCGGAAGCGGGAAAGTCCAACGCGTCTTTCGCGATGGCTTTCTGCAGCAGGTAGTCTATCCCCTCTTTGGGTTCTATCCCTGGCGCTGCACAACCTGCGGTAGCCGAACACTGCGCCGCAAGCGCCGCAGAAGGAAGACTCCGGCCGGCGCAGCAGACCGGCGAAAATGAAGATCCCTCTGAAGATTTTCACGATTCCTATAGGGTGGGTTTCGTGGTTTCCCACCCTTTTCACAAAGAACGTGAAAAGGATGGGGCACGGAGTTTCCTTACACCATCAGTGAAAATGCTCCAGCAGAAACTCAGGCCCGGAAGAAGTTGCGGGCCAGGAAGAGTACGTTGGCCGGGCGCTCCGCCAGGCGGCGCATGAAGTAGGGATACCACTCCGTGCCAAACGGAACATACACGCGCACATTGTAGCCATCGCGCACCAGGTTGCGCTGCAAATCGCGGCGCACTCCGTAGAGCATCTGAAACTCGAAATGCTCGCGGCCGATCCCCCGCGACGCGGCGTAAGCCTTGGTTGCTTCAATGATCGCTTCGTCGTGCGTGGCCAGCCCGTGATAAATCGGACTATCAAGAAGCATCTGGCTGAGCTTGAGGAAGCTTTGGTCGACGTCCGACTTGCGCGGATACGCCACCTCGGGCGGTTCGTTGTACGCGCCTTTGCAGAGCCGGATGCGGATGCCGTCGGCGAGCAACTGCTCCACGTCGGCCAGGGAGCGGTAGAGGTAGGCCTGAATGACGACGCCGATCGCACCGCGCGTGGCGGCACGGGCATGGATGCGGCGCACAATGTCGAGCGTGATTTCGGTCAGGCGCGAGTCTTCCATGTCGATGCGCAGGAAGTTTCCCGTGGCGCGGGCGTGCTCGGCGAGATTGCCGGCGGTGGACTCGGCCAGCTGCGCCGATTGATCGAGGCCCATTTGCGTCAGCTTGACGCTGATGTTGGCGTCGATGCCGCGGGCGGCGATGGAATCGAGCAGCTTGTGGTAGATATCGGCGGCCCGGTGCGCTTCAATTTCCGACGTGACGCTCTCGCCCAACGAGTCGAGAGTGACGGCGATGCCCTGGCGATTGAGGATTTCGGCCACGCGTAATGCGTCGTCAGGCGTCATGCCCGCAATGAAGCGCGAGTTAAGGCGGGCTCCCAGCCGGGAGTGCTCGCAGAAACGGCGTAAGGGGCGGTTATGGGAGAGCGCGATGAAAGCGGAACGAAGAAGCGGCATGACTTGCCCCTCGAAAAGGGGTGTGCCACAGCGATGGCCCACTCCGCGAACACATTGAAGCATTTTCACTATCCCTCTAGGGCGAGTTTCGTGGTTTCCCACCCTTTTCACAAAGAACGTGAAAAGGATGGGGCACGGAGTTTCCTTACACCATCGGTGAAAATGCCGTAGGTCTCTGACCGCATGAATTCGTACTTACGGATTTCGTGCTATCCCACCCTTTCGCCCAAAGAACGGGCGAAAGGATGGGGCACGGGAAGGTTCTTCTTCAAGCTGTCAGGGACCTAGTTTCGCACACCGGGGCGGGGGTTGAGACCGGGAGTGCAATGGACAGGGCGGATTGGTACTACAGTTGTACTTCGATGAAACGCCGCAAAAGGACAGGGGCCCGGGCCTAAAGGCCCCCTTTTCTGTGGCTCTTTCAGGGGCCTGAAGGCCCCTGCTCCCTCCGAAAAAACCTGTCTGCATCTGTAGTATTAGGCGACCGGCCAGCGGTAGTGGCCGATGGCGCGATTCGGCCGGAAGGCCGCGAGCAAAGACTCTTCCGCTCCGCGGCCGATGTTATGCACCACGCGCGGGCTGCTTTCGCCGGGATTCGCCATGCCGCTGCGAGCCGGCGCCGGAACGCTCACCACGATACCGATGTGCGGCTGCCCAGTAACTAGAATCCAACTGAGAATATCGCCCGCGGCGAGCGGCCCGGGAAAGCCATCGCCAGGCACCCGTCCAGTCGCCACCCATAGCGCGGCTCCGGCGCGCTCGAAGTAGGTTTGCAAATTCAGCACGCGGCGATGGTCGATGTTGGCGTCGGGCCGTGTTTGGCGCCAGGCTTTACGGGCCGGATAGGCGTCGAAGTGCTTCATCATGTCGTCGTGCACCAGCTTTTGCAGGTCCAGGCCCAGGCCGTCACGCGCGGCGCGAATCACGACATCTGCGCAGACGCCGGTATTGCGAGGCACGTCGCCACCCGGATAAGGAATCGCGGTCCATCCCGGATCGTAGCTGGTGGTGACTCCCAGCTGGGCGCGGGCGGCGGTAGCCAGGCGCACGCCGGGCGTGGGATTCGCCCATCCCAACCTCTCAACGAGGATCGTGACTGCCAGTGCGCCAAGGATCGTTCTGCGCTGCATCGTCTGGTTTCTCGCTAGGTCTCTGACAACATGAATTCGTTCCTTGGCTTTCGTAGCATCCCACCCTTTCGCCAGAAGAAAGGCGAAAGGATGGGGCACGGAATGGGTACAAAATCAAACGGTTAGAGACCTAGCGCACCTGGAACAAGGTGCTGCCGTGCGGCGGCAAGATAAAGCTTATGTCCTTGGATTCCTTGGTTGTCGAATTGTCCCATCCATTCTGGGCGGAGTATTTTCGATCGTCGAGGCCGAGATCCTTCCAGGTAGCATGCACCGCGGCTGGAGCCGATCCGAGATTAAAGAAGGCGAAGAACTCCGCGTAGCCGCGCGCGCGGGGTGCGGCGACCGTGGCTCGCCAGACGCGGATGTTTTCAAACCCTGGACCGAGCGTGGAAACATCGACCGGGTGGCTATAGCCGGCGTTCTGGTTCACGAAAAGAACCATTTGGTTGGTGAGGAGGGAGCGAGTGAAACTGTCGAGATGCGTGAGGTTGCCGCCGAAAATGAGCGGTGACCGCGCGACCGCCCAAAGGGTGAATTCCGTGCGCTGCTCATCCTGCGTTTCGCGCGACTGCCGCGCCTCACCCCAACCGGGGTGGGGCCCGAGCCAGCCTTCGGGGAGCATGTCGGCGTCGGGCCAGTTGCCGACGCTGGCATAGATATACCATTCGGCCAGGCGATCGAAGGCGCCCTGCAATCCGAAGGGGAACTCATCGCTGGTCGCGTCGGGGAAGGTCCATCCATCCCAGTGATCGTTGGAGATGCGCCACATCTGCGCATATTGGGCGACCTCGGTAGCGTGGCTGAAATCGGTGGGACCGGGCGAGAGGCTGAGCACGATGGGACGGCCGGTCTTGCGGATGGCCTCGGCGATCTGGCGAATCTCCGTGGGACGATAAGGATGGTCCGAGATGCAATCGACTTTGAGAAAATCCACGCCCCAGTTCGCATAAAGCCTCAGCATGGAGTCGTAATAGGCCTGGCCCGCGGCATTGTCCTT
>Ga0326728_10003993_pt1 | contig 44489 bp, 29 predicted proteins | sample MB3enrmetagenome_FD_207602 | JGI IMG/M metagenome (GOLD analysis project Ga0326728, IMG submission 207602) | Lab enriched peat soil microbial communities from McLean, Ithaca, NY, United States - MB31MN | ecosystem: Environmental > Terrestrial > Soil > Wetlands > Peat | place: USA: New York...
CCAATTTTAAAACAGGCTCTCAGGGCACGGGAGGTTCCGCGCGGGTAAGGCGTGGACGGGCGGGCGATTTTCTGGCCACGGGGCTGGAGCGGAGCAGTTGGTGGAGCTGGCGCACCACGCCGGCGGTTTCGGGGTCCTTGGCGAGGTTCTTGAGTTCGTTGGGATCGGCGCGCAGGTCGTACAACTCCGTGCCGCGCCGTCTCTCATCCCACTCGGTGTAACACCATCGCTCGGTCCGGACGGAGCGGGCGAGCCAATCCTCGCGGGCCACCAGGGTGAAGGCGGGCCGGTCCCACTTGGCCGCGGGATTGTCCAACAAGGGGACGAGGCTCTTGCCCTCGAGCCCGGGCGGCCGCTTCGTGCCGCACAGCTCGACCAGCGTCGGATAGACATCGACAAATTCCACGACGCGGGCGCAGGCCTGGCCGGCGGTCTGGCGGCGCGGGTCAACGATGATGAGCGGCGCATGGGCCGAAGGCTCGAAGAGCGTCCCCTTGGCCCACATCCCTTTCTCGCCCAGGTGCCAGCCATGGTCGCCCCAGAGGCAGATGATGGTGTGGTCGCGCAGCCCCAAGCGATCCAGGGCGTCGAGCACGCGGCCCAATTGCTCGTCCATGAAACTGATGCAGGCGTAGTAAGCGGCGATGGCCTCTTGGGCGCGCTGGGGAGTTACGCGCTCCTCGAAGAACAGGTCGAGGTTCTGGCGCGCGGCGTAGAGCGGCACCGCGGCGGCGAGCGTGGGCGTGGGGGCGAAGTCGACCGGCAGCGGAATCTTGGCCGGGTCGTAGAGGTCGAAGAACCGCTTGGGGGCCTGGAGCGGCACATGGGGCTTGTAGAAGCCCACGCCCAGGAAAAACGGCTCTTGCAAGCCTGCCCAGCGTTCGAGTTGGGCGATGGCGGCGTTGGCGTTCTTGACATCGGCCGTCCATTCGTAGGCCTTGGCTTTGGCTTCGGCGCCGGCCTCTTCGTCGTTGGGCACCGAACCGAACAGATTGGCCCAGGTGCGGAGCATGTTGGCGAAGTTGGTCGAGGGCGGCGCCAGCGTCCGATAAGGCTCGAAGCGCGTCAGGTCCGCCAGCATTTGGGCATGCACGTCCTGGCTCTTGCGGACCCATTTCTTGCCCGCGCTCCAATCGGGTGGGTACTCGTCGCCGGGCGGCTCCTCGGCGAACCAATGGTCCATCAGGTCCTTGTCGAAATGATAGACTTTTCCAACCAGGCGCACCTGGTAGCCGCTCTTGCGGAAATGCTCCGGCAGCGTCACCCAGTTGCGTCCCAGCAAGGCGGGCCAGGCGAAGTCCACCGTCTCGGTGCTGGTGGGGTAGCGCCCCAGCAGCAGCGAAACGCGGGAGGGATTGCAGAGGGGGAATTGACAATAGGCACGCTCAAACCGCACCCCGCGGCGGGCCAGGCGGTCCAGCGCCGGCGTCTTGACCAGCGGCTCGCCAAAGCAGCCGATGCGGGTATTGAGGTCATCGGCGACGAGGAAGAGGACGTTGGGGCGGCGGCCCGCGCCGGCCGGGGCGGCGGCCGGCGCGGATGGCGCCCAAATCAGCACCGCGGCTGTGGCCGCCATGAGCAGCGGTCTCCAAATCTCCAACCGGTAAGCGAGTTTCATGGTTGAGCAGGAACTTGCACGAACACTTCGGGTTACTGTTCAGGTGGGCCATGTAGGGCAGGCTTCCCAGCCTGCCGGTGAGGGCGGCTTCCAGCCGCCCGGTCGCAGGCCTGCGCCGCGGGGCTGGAAGCCCCGCAAACCGGCAGCCTGGAAGGCCGCCCTACATGAATAGTCACAACTTCGGTTCCATTGAATTCGGGCGCCTTGCGCGCTTGAATCGAGGCCAGCATGTTTCCAACCAATGCCAGCGGGCCCGAGGGGGCGCAAGCAGATTCCTCCGTTTTGGGCTTCAATCCGCGCAGGCTGGTTGTATAGTCCGTCCGAGATTCGTGCTCACTGTATGAATGCCGTGCGTGTTCCGCTCCGTTCTATCCGGATGGCGTTGCCGGGCCTGTTCCTGGCGTGGCTCGGTTTCAGCCCGCGTGGCCCTGGAAACGGCGCGCGCGCCGCGGAAGCCGGCGGTCGCGACCTTTACTCCGACACCTGGGTGGCGACCGACGCCTTGGGGCGATCCCTGCCCACCTTCTCCGAGGTGGGGCCGCTCAAGCACGATCACCGGCGCATCGTGGGCCTCTTCTATATCACCTGGCACAGCGATTCGCTGGCCGCGCTCAAGCCCCCTTACCGCGCCGATGTAAGCCGCGTGCTCGCCGCCGACCCCAGGGCGCGCCTGGACGCCAACCATCCCCTCTGGACCGAGGGTTCATACCATTGGGGCGAACCGGAACTGGGTTACTTCCTCAGCCGAGACGAATACGTCATCCGCCGAGACCTGTCCATGCTCGCCGATGCGGGAGTGGATGTCCTGGTGGTGGACGTGACGAATGCCGTCCGCTATTGGGACGAGTGGGAGACCCTTTTCGCCGTGATGCGCCGGATGAAGGCCCAGGGCAACCGCGTGCCTCAGTTCTGTTTCTGGGCCTTCAACGGCCCGGTGATCACCGTCGTGCAGGACCTCTACGACCGGATTTACAAGGTGGGCAAATACCAGGACCTTTGGTTTCTTTGGGACGGTAAACCGCTGCTGCTTTACAACGGCAACCCCAGCGTGGACGCCAACGGCGGCGGCGCGCAAAACCCCAATCCCCACTTCGAGGCCGCCGCCAAGACCGACCCCAAGCACCCGCACTTTGGCGATCCGGATTACAGCGAAGCGTTCTATAAGGATTACACCAAAGAGGTGAAGGGCTTCTTCACGCTGCGGACGATGTGGTGGGGCTACTACGAATGGGCCGGCCGGCGCTTTGCGGGCACGGAGGACAACTGGAGTTTCGGTTTGGACCTGGGCGATGAACGGGTGCGCGCCCTGGGCCCGGACCAGCGGGTGTCGCGGCACCAGGGGCGCAAGGAAGAGGCGGCGGTGACGCCCGCGCAGCATCCCTCGAGCCTGATCGGCAAGTCTTGGACGGCCGCCGGCGGCGAGCCGGCGCTGAACGAATTCGACTTGCCGCGGCCGGCTTACGTGCCGTGGCTGGGCAAGCAGGTCGAGCATCCCGAGGGCTACGGCATTTACTTCCAGCAACGCTGGGACGAGGCGCTGGCAGGCGACCCGGAGTTTCTTTACCTCAACGACTGGAACGAATGGACGGCGGGCAAGTACTCGCCGCCGGGCGGCGGCACCACCCAGTTCATGCGCCGCGACAGCCATTACTTTTTCGTGGACCAATACGATGCCGAGTTCAACCGCACGCTGCAGCCGATGAAAGGCGGCTATACGGACAATTACTACATGCAGATGGCCCAGAACATCCGGCGCTACAAGGGCGTTCGCCCCATACCGGAACTGCGCGGGCTGCACCCGATCCGGATCGATGGGGAGTTCTCGGACTGGGCCGGGATCGAGGTCGAGTACCTCGATACGGTGGGCGACACGGTCCACCGCGACTACCCGGGCTACGGCGGACTGCGTTACACCAACGACTTGGGCCGCAACGATATTGTCAGGTGCAAGGTCGCCGTGGACCGGGAGATGGTCTATTTCTACGTGGAAACCAACGAGCCGCTTACCCCCCACACGGGCAAAAACTGGATGCTTCTGTTGATCGACGCCGACCACAATCCCAACACCGGCTGGTACGGCTATGATTTCCTCATCAACCAGCGGGTAGTGGACGAAAGGACCACGACTCTCGAACGTTACGACGCCAAGGCCCCGGGCGGCGCGTGGGTCGAAGTGGCCCGGCTGGACTTCCGCTATGCGGGCAAAGCCCTGGAAATGGCGGTGCCGCGCCAGCTCCTGGGCTTGACGGGCGACGCTTTCTCCTTCGATTTCCATTGGTGCGATAACCCCGCCGATCTCAAGGACCCCATCTCCCTCTGCACCGCCGGCGACAGCGCGCCCAACCGCCGGTTCAACTACCGCTGCATCTGGAGGCAAAAATGACCTTGCGCCCAGTATCCGCGCTCGCCGCCAACGGGATACTCTTCGCCTGTCTTTCCGCCTGCGCCGGCACGTTCGGCCTCGAGGGTTTGCCTGGCCCGGCCCCTGGCATGGCGAAGCTCGAGTGCCGGGGCCGGACCATCTCCGCCAGCAACCGCGTCCTGAGCATGTCCTGGGTGACGACCGGCCAAGGGCTGAGGCTGGTCTCGGCCGCCGCCCTCGGCCAGAACCAGAGCCTGAGTTTCACGGGTGAACTCTTCGAGCTCACTTTCGCCGACGGGCGCCGTTACGCGGCGTCGGGTCTGGCGCCGCAAGGCGAGCCACGCGTGAGCCAATTGCGGCCGGACCGCCGGGCGGCGCGGCTGGCCGCGCGGTGCGGAGGCTGGCAAGTGGAGTTGCCGTTACTCTCGGCCGACGGGCAGTTCGGCGTGACGTGGCGCGCGACCGCGTTGGATGGCGCGAATTACTTTCGGCAGGAGATCGAGGTGACGACCGGGGACACAAACCGGGCGGTGAAGGAACTGGCGTGGCTGGCGCAACCGATTCCTGGCAGTGAAGTGGCCGGGAAGGTGGACGGCTCGCCGGTGGTGGCTGGCGACTTTTTCTACGGACTCGAGGACCCCCATGCGCAATCGGGTTGCCGGCTGTCTCCGGCGGCGCCGCTCGGCTGTGGCGAACGCCAGAGTTTCGTCCTGGGAGTGGCCCCGCCGGGGCAAATGCGGCGCGCCTTCCTTTACTATCTGGAACGGGAGCGCGCCCATCCCTTCCGCCCGTTTCTGCATTACAATTCGTGGTACGACATTGCCTGGGCGCCGTTTGCCCTGAATGAAACCAACTGCCTCGAGGCCATCGAGCTGCTGGGCGAGCGTTTCCTCAAGCCGCACGGGGTAACGATGGACGCCATCGTCTTCGACGACGGTTGGGACGATCCCCGGACGCTGTGGCAATTTCATCGCGGCTTTCCGCGCGGCTTCACGCCCCTGGCCCAGCAATGCCGCCAGTACCACACGCGCTTGGGCGTCTGGCTCTCGCCCTTCGGCGGCTACGGCCAACCCAGAGAGCAGCGGCTGCGCTTCGGCTCCGGGCAAGGCTACGAAACCAATGCCGCCGGCTTCTCCCTGGCCGGGCCGAAGTATTATGCCGCCTTCAAAGACGCCTGCGTGAGGATGATCCGCCAATACGGCGTCAATCACTTCAAGTTCGACGGCATCGCCACCGGCATGTATGCCAATGGCAGCGCCGATTACTTCCGGGACACCCAAGCCATGCGGCGGCTCATGCTCGAGTTGCGGCAGGAAGACCCCGGCCTTTACATCAATCTGACCACCGGCTCCTGGCCCTCGCCTTTTTGGCTGCGGTATGCCGACTCGGTCTGGCGTCAGGGCGGCGACATGGGCCTGGCGGGCAAGGGCAGCCACCAGCAGCAATGGCTCACCTACCGCGACCAGGAGACCTGGCGGAACATTGTGGGCAAAGGGCGCCTGTTCCCGCTCAACTCCCTCATGACGCAGGGGGTTGCCTACTCGCGGAAGGGCAGCGCGGGAGACCCCAGCTTCAACTCGGCCGGTTTCAAGGACGACGTTCGCGCCTTCTTCGGCAGCGGGACGAGCCTGCAGGAACTCTACATTCAACCCGCCAGGCTCAGCCCCGAGGATTGGCGGGTGCTGGCCGAGGCGGCCAAGTGGTCGCGGGCCAACGCCGACGTGCTGGTGGACACGCATTGGCTGGGCGGCGATCCGTCCAGGCTCGAGGTGTACGGCTACGCCTCCTGGCGGCCGCGCAAAGGCATCCTCATGCTCCGCAACCCCGACGAGCGGCCCCAGGAGTTCGCGCTGGACCCGGCCGCGGCTTTCGAGCTGCCCCCCGGCGCGCGCGCGGGCTTCAAATTCAGGAGCCCCTGGGCCGAAGACGCGCGCAAGCCGGCGATTACCATCGCCCCCGGCAGCCGCACCAGGCTCACGCTCGAACCGTTCGAGGTAATGGTGCTGGACGCCACGCCGGCGGAGTGAAGGCAACCGGGGTTCCGATGGTCGGGGCGGGGCGGTTTGAGCGCTGGAGCTTGTCCCGGAGAGAGGCACACATCAATGAATCCTCACAATTCACCAAAATCAATATCTTCACCGGTGACCCAGATGCCGGCTGTATCCTGTCTTGGCGAAAACACAACTCGCTCGGTGGACGGAGGCTGTTGTCCGGACAGGTTTGCACCATCCTCGTGCCAGCACTTGTCACAAAGCCCGTGGTTCTGGACAACCCAAAGAACGAGGGCTTCCACTCCACATCGCGGGCATGGCCTTGGCGTCGCATTCACGCCGCTACCCGGAAATGGGCCTGCCGGTCCATCGCAGGGGCGGTCTGAGGCGGGGCCTCGTTAACCAGGCGGAGAAACGGGGTAAGTGCGGGCGGCGACACCGCTTTGGCTCCGGAGGAAAAGCGGCGTCGGCGCGGCAGGCCGCTCTGCCGCGGCACTCCATAAGGGCGCCGTCGCGATGGAAAGGCACCTCCACAAACCGCCAGGCAACCTCATGACCGCCGCAGACGCCCCTTCGGGTGCCCGATTTTGAGACACTGTTCTTCGCTGATGCATTCGGCGGTAACATGGGTAATAGTTCCCAATGTCCTGGGGGCTATACCCCGCATTATTGACCGCAGGCTCACGCTGCCAAGCCGCGCCGGCGCCAGCCCCGAATCTGCCGACCCGTAATCGAACCTTCGACGCGCAGCGCCTATCGAGTGTTGGATGAGGCACTCTCCTCGATAAACATCTTCCTGGTCACGAATAGGTTACAAATCCGCCTCGGCCAGTTTCGACCGTCAGAAATGGTTCGTCGAGTTTTCCAGACCTCCCGGCTGGTTCGCGCGCCCGGCAGCATTTTTAATTTTCATTGCCGATTTGTGACAATTCGGCACGAACTCTGCTTTTAGCCATCCGTGAATGCCAAGTAGCTCAGGAGTTTCATCTCTATGGACCGGTTCCTTCCGAAGTTAAAGAAAACTCATCGGCTGTTCTTACTCGTCGGGTCCCTGGCGCTGCTTTCCCGCGTCGCTCCCAGCCTGGGCCAACTCCCAGCCGGTTGGACGGACGTGGACATCGGGTCTCCCGAGTACGCAGGCTCGGCGTCATACGCCGATGGCATTTGGACGGTATCGGGCGGCGGCTCCGATATCTGGGGCACGGGCGACCAGTTCAATTTCCTGTACCAGAATACGACTAACAATGTGATCGTGGCGGAGGTGACCACCGTCGGAGACACCGACCCCTGGGCCAAGGCGGGCGTGATGATGCGGGACGACACAACGGCTGGAGCGATGTTTGCCAACGTGGTTATCACGCCTGGAAACGGGGTCAACTTCCAATGGCGGAACAGTACGGACGGGGAGTGCGGTTACGAGCAGGTCACCGGTGTCTCCGCCCCCACTTGGGTCAAGCTCGTGCTGACAGAGGGCGAGTTTGGCGCCTATTACTGCGGTGACGGTGTATCCTGGACACCCGTTGGTCCACCCCAGGCCTTCACCATGAACAGCGCCTCACCCCTCCTGGGTTTGTGCGTCACGGCCCACAACGACGGGCTCCTGAACACCTCGACTTTTGCCAACGTGAGCCTTTCCTATCAAGCCCCGCCGCCCCCGCCGGCTTTTGGCATCTACCGACAACTGTGGACCAACCTGAACGCCTCTGTGGGCGACACCCTCGCCGCCCTGACCAACACGACATACAACCCGAACTGGCCCAACAACCCGAGTTCCACGGAAATCCTGACCAGTTTCATGACACCGGTGAATACGGGGGTAAACTACTACGGGCAACGCCTCCGGGCTTTTGTCGTCCCGCCCACCAGCGGCGATTACGTATTCTGGATCTCGAGCGACGACACCTCTGAACTGTTCGTGAGCACGGACGAAAACCCGGCTCACAAGAGCCCAAGCTGCTGGGTCAGTAGCTGGACACCCGCCGAAGTGTGGACCGATGAGGCTAGCCAGCAGGGGGCGCCGGTGTCCCTGGTCGGGGGCCAGCGTTACTACGTAGAAGCGATCATGCAACAGGGAAACGGCGGAGACAACCTAACGGTACAGTGGGAGATGCCCAACGGAACGTTCGAAGAACCAATGTCCGCGGAGAGCCCGGCGGGCACGCTCCTGGTCCCCTTCACCGGGACCAATAGCACGCCAGGCATCTACCAGCAAACGACCAATATCAGCATCCTCGAAGGCCTAAATGCGGTCTTCTCCGTGCTCTGCACCAATCAATCCACCCTGAACTACCAGTGGTGGGTCAACGGATCAGTCCTGGCCGGGGCAACCGCGGGGGCCTACCCCATAACCAACACAAGCCTCACGGCTAATGGAGCGGTGTACCGTTGCACGGTCTCCAACGCGCTCGGCGTGCTCACTAGCGCGCCGATGACGCTTACAGTCATCCGCGACACCGTGCCGCCAGCGGTTCTGCGGACGCTGAATATAGGGACCACGAGCGTGGAGGTGGTCTATTCCAAGATCGTGGATCCGGCCAGCGCCACCAATACGGCCGATTACGTCTTCACTAATGGGCTAAACATCTCCGCCGCCTCCCTGGCGGCGGACAACGTTACTGTGACCCTTGCGACCGCGCCGCTGCTTTATGGCAGTAATTACACGGTGGTCATCAACGGGGTGCATGACCGCGCCTCCATCCCAAACACGATTGCCACCAACACAACCGTCACTTTTACCGCCCTGCCCTATGCCAGCCAGGACATTGGCAACCCGCCGACCGTGACGGTCGTCACGCCAGCGACCAATGGCATCACCGTCACTGCGTCCGGCAGCGATATTGGGGGTTCCAGCGACCAGTGCAGCCTGAATTACCAGCTCCGGAGCGGCAACTTCGACATCAAGGTATGCCTGGCTGGACTGAGCGCATCAGCTGTTTGGGCCAAAGCTGGGTTGATGGCGCGCGAAACCTTAGACCCAGACAGCCCGTTCGCCGCCGCTCTGGCAACTCCCACGATGGCCGGCTCCTTCTTTGAATGGCGCAACGCGGCCGACAGCCCGGCGAACGTGACGGGGAATTTCCCGCCTGACTTTCCCAACACTTGGTTGCGCCTCACGCGGGTCGGCAATACCTTCACCGGCTATGCCGGTTATGATGGACTGGTCTGGACGCCGCTTGGGACCGCAGTCATGACGTTGTCGGGCCAACTTTACGTTGGCCTGGCCGTCACTAGCCACAACCCCAACCAAGCCACAACAGCCCAATTCATAGACTTTGGCAATGTAACAAACGCGGTGGTTGGCCAAGTCTCCAACCCGCACGAGCCGCTGGGCCCATGCAGCAGGCTGACTCCCGTGGTGATTTCCGAGATCATGTACACCCCGGCTCCCCGCGCGGATACCAACAATCTCGAGTTTCTTGAACTCTACAATTCCAATCCTTATTTCGAGGATATCAGCGGTTTCCAGCTTGTGGGCGATGATATGAATTACACGTTTCCGCCCGGGACGGTTTTGGGCGGGGGCGCCTTTCTTGTGGTGGCCGCATCGCCGGGCAGCATCTGGAATGTATATGGTATTACCAACGTGGCCGGCCCTTACACCGGCAGGCTTAAGAAGGCGGACACGCTCACCCTCCTGGATGACCAAGGGGCGGTGTTGCTGACGGTGCCCTATGCCAACGATTATCCGTGGCCTGTGGCAGCGCACGCCACGGGCCATTCGATCGTGCTGGCCAACCCCACTTATGGTGAAGGCAATCCCCAAGCCTGGGACATCAGTGATATTGTCGGCGGCTCCCCTGGCGGACCGGAGGCTTATCGCCCCAGCCCCTTACGCAACGTGGTCATCAACGAACTGCTGGCTCACTCCGAAAACCCCGCCGTGTTGCAGTTTGTCGAGCTGTACAACCACAGCAGCCAGACCACCGACGTGTCCGGCTGCATCCTGACCGATGATCCTAGCTCTAACAAATTCGTCATCCCGCCAGGCACGCTAATCGGGCCGGGCGGCTTCCTCTCTTTCAACCAGACGCAACTGGGCTTTACCCTGGATGGGTCGGGCGAGAAGCTCTACTTCATCAAGCCTGACGAGAGCCGGGTGCTCGACGCGGTCCAATTTGAAGCGCAGGCCGATGGGGTTTCGTGGGGCCGTTGGCCGGATGGGGCGCCTGACTTCTATCCGCTGGCTGCCCGCACCCCCGGCACGAACAACAGCCCGATCTGGATTGGCGACATCGTGATCAATGAGTTGATGTACGAGCCCATCAGCGGCAACGACGATGATCAATACATCGAACTCTTCAACAAGGGCTCCGACACGGTGAGCCTGGCCAACTGGCAGTTTACCGCCGGTATCACCTTCACCTTCCCAACCAACATCAGCCTCGCTCCGAACGGCTACCTTGTCGTTGCCCGGAACCAAACCAATCTCTTTGGGAAATACCCGAACCTGAACCCCGGCAACACGTTGGGCAATTACACCGGCAAACTCTCGCACAAAGGCGAGCGCGTGGCCCTGGCCATGCCCCAGTTGTTGACCAGCACCGGCAGCGGAAGCCCGGTGACCAACATCATTTATGTCGTCCAGGATGAGGTCACCTACGGCACCGGCGGGCGATGGGGCCAATGGGCCAAGGGTGGCGGCAGCAGCCTCGAGTTGATCAACCCCAACACCAACCACCGGCTGGCGTATAACTGGGCCGACAGCGACGAAACCTCCAAATCGGTGTGGACCAACCTCGAATTCACAGGAATCCTGGACAACGGCTCGACTTACAATGGCAACCCAATCAGTCTGGTCCAGGTTGGCTTGCTCGATGTCGGAGAATGCCTGGTGGATAACCTCGAGGTGCGACCCGGCGGCGACGCCGGCTCCAACGTCGTCGCCAACGGCACCTTCGAAACGGGCTTGACGGGCTGGAGCCCGCAAGGCGACCACCTGCGTTCGAGTTTGGAAACGGCAACCGGTTTGGGGGGCTACCAGAGCAGCCAATCCCTTCATTTGCGCGCCAGCGACAGCATGTGGACCCTGGGCGACTACGTCCAGGGTTCGCTCACTCAAAGCAACCTGGCCTCGGGTCAGACGGCTACCTTACGGCTCAAGGCCCGGTGGCTGCATGGCTGGCCGGAGGTCTTGATGCGTTTGAATGGCAACTACCTGGAAGTCACCGGGGCAGCGCCAGTGCCGGCAAACCTCGGCACACCGGGCCTGCCCAACAGCCGTTACACGGCCAAGCCGGGGCCGGCCATTTACGATGTCAAACACGCTCCCAGCCTCCCAGCGGCCAATGCGCCGGTTGTGGTCACGGCCCGCTTTCACGACTTGACCCCCTTCCAAGCAACGTTGCTCTATCGAATCGATACGGCGGTGAACCCGACTCCGACTTATGTTCGGGTGCCGATGAACGACAACGGCACCGGGGGAGATGCCCTAGGTGGGGATGGGCTCTACAGCGCCACCATCCCGGCGCAGTCGGCTGGCACGGTCGTCGCCTTCCTCGTCCAGGCCAGCGATGGTTCAGGCGCGACGAACATCTTCCCGGCCGGTCTGAAGAGCAACGCCGGGATACCGCGCGAGTGCGTCGTGGCCTTTGGGGATACAATCCCCACCGGCAGTTTCAGCCACCATCATGTCTTTATCACCCAGAACTGGGCCCACCAGTGGGCGACATGGGGTGGGGTTTCCCATGAAAAATATGACGGCACATGGGTGGATGGGGGCGGGCGCATCGTTTACGACTGGAGCGGGCGCTACGCCGGCAGTCCCTACCACCAATACCTGGGATCGCCGGTGAGCACCGTCGGCGGCATGCACTGGGACATGCCCGATGACGACCAGGTCTTCGGCACCGCCTCCTTTGACAAACAGCATGTGCCGGGCAACGGAGCGCTGGACGACGATACGATTCAACGGGAGCAAACGTCCTATTGGATGGCGCACAAGATTGGGCTAACCAGGCAGAACCGGCGCTATTATGTCTATTACGTCAACGGCAACCGCCACGGTCCGATGATGGAAGACGCCCAGGTGCCGGGCACGGACATGATCAAAGAATACTGGCCCGATGACCGCGACGGCGTGCTCTACAAGAACATGGGCTGGTTCGAAGGCGACGTGGCGCTGCAATCCGACGGGTATATGAACTTCAGCATGCCTTCGTGGTGTACCTTGGGCGCTTATACAACCACCCTCAACGGCGTGCCCAACCAATACAAATTGGCGCGCTACCGCTGGATGTGGGTGATCAAGCAATATCCCGTTTCAGCCAACGACTACAGCGATCTGTTCGCCCTGATTGAGGCGGCCAATACATCCCCAACCAGCCCTTCTTACCACGCTGACATAGAAGCCCAGGTCGACACTGAGGAGTGGATGCGCCTCTCGGCCATGGAACACGCCACCGGGGACTGGGATTCGTTTTTCACCCAAAACCAGTGGAACATGTACTGTTACAGACCCACGATGGGCAAATGGACGGCCTTGAAATGGGACTGGAATATCACCCTGGGCGGCGGCACTCAGACCTGGGGACCAGACGCCAGTGAACTGTTCGATGTTGGGTCCAATGATCCGATCATGGGGGCCTTTCAAACTTGCATCCCATACCGTCGTGCCTATCTGCGGGCTTTCCAGGACATCGCGAACCTGGCGATGAATAACAGCGTGGTCGATCCCTTGTTGGAGGCCAAGTATGCGGAGTTTGTGGCCAACGGGCTAACTAACGCCGCCTACGGGCTGGTCGTCCAGGACCCGGCCAAAGCCGGCGGGCTCGAAGACTGGATTGGCACGATGCACAACTCGCTCTTAACGACCTTGACAAACCAAGGCGTGAGCAGCGTCCCCTTCGCCATCAAAACTACGGTCGTCAGCAACGATGTCGCCCTTGTGAGCGGGACGGCGCCGCTGGCCGTCAAGACCCTCCTCTTCAACGGCGTCGAATGGCCTGTAACGTGGACCAGTGTTACCGCCTGGACCGTCGCCGTGCCGTTGCAGCCGGGCGCCAACCAACTCTCCGTGGTCGGTGTGGGCTTCAATAACCAGCCGGTCCCGGGTGCCAGTGGCGCCGCGGCCGCCGTCAGCGCCGTGACCCCTGCGCCTGTGGGCCAGATCGTGATTAATGAGATCATGTACCAACCCCAGGTCCCAGGCGCCGAATTCGTCGAACTCTACAACAACTCGAGCAACATCACCTTCGACCTGTCAGGATGGCAGCTCAAGGGCCTGTCCTACACCTTCCCGCGGGGGTCGGCCATTGCGCCCCATGGCTTTCTGGTCCTGGCAGCAGACTCGTCGGCCTACTCAGCGGCCTACGGAGGCCTTGTCCCACCCTTTGATACCTTTGCCGGAACCCTGCAAACCGATGGCGAGACTCTCTCCCTGGTTCAGCCCGGGGCAAACGGCGGCAACGATCTGGTGGTGGCCGAGGTGCGATACGGCAGCACCCCACCCTGGCCGGCCGCGGCCAGCACCAACGGCAGTTCGCTGCAATTGATCGATCCCCGCCAGGACAATTGGCGCCCGGGTAACTGGGCGGCGGTGCAGAACGCCTCGGCACAGAGTAATCCTGCCCCTCAATGGGTGTTTGTCACGACCAACATCCCGGCCACTTCTTCCAAGCTTTACATTTACCTCGGCTCCGCCGGTGACATCTATGTCGACGATGTAAGCCTGGTTGGAAGCGCCGGGACCAACTTGGTTGCCGATGGGGGCTTCGAGTCGCCTCTCGGCACCAATTGGAACTTGACCGCGAACTTCACCCAATCCACGATCAGTTCGGCCGTGAGCCACTCTGGAAGCTGCAGCCTTCACGTGGTGGCTACCGCTGCCGGCACCGGCAACGGCGATGCCATCTACCAGAATATCACTCCGGCCCTCACTCTGAATGCCACCTACACGCTAAGCTTTTGGTACCTCCAAAGCACCAACGGGGGTCCCTTGGTACTCCGCTTGTCCTCCGGCACAAGCTACGCTGCCGCGGTCAACCCGGCTCCGCCCTCCCGTCAGGTCCTGGCCCAGAGCACACCGGGCGCGAGCAACAGCGTCCTGGCCGCCCTGGCTCCCTTCCCACCTTTGTGGATCAACGAACTCCAAGCCGACAACCTTACCAGCATCACCAACAGCGCCGGCCAACATGTCGGCTGGATCGAACTGTTCAATCCCACCACCAACGTTGTTCCTCTGGGTGGCCTCTACCTGGCCAACAACTATACCAACCTCACACAGTGGGCCTTTCCCAGCGGCGCGGTCATCAACGCCGGCCAGTTCAAACTCATCTTCGCCGACGGCGAGATCAATCTCTCGACTACCAACGAACTGCACGCCAGCTTCACCCTCGGTAGTGGCTCTGGCTCCCTGGCCTTGACTCGCTCTTACGACGGCCAGCTCCAGGTGCTCGACTACGTCGACTACTCCAATGTCGGCCTGGACCACTCGTATGGTTCCTTTCCGGATGGGCAGTCCTTCGACCGGCAGGAATTCGTGGTGGCGACCCCCGGCGCCTCCAACACCGTGAGCCTGGTCCCCTCCTCCATCCTCTACACCGCCCCGGCAACCGCCTATATCCAAACCTTTGATGCCCTGCCCAATCCCGGCCCCGCTTCGGTCGACGCCGCCAACCCGGTGACCATTGATGGCCTGACCTATTCGCTGGCTAATCCCATCGATGCGGCCTGGCCCGCGGCGGCAACGGGCGCCACTGGAGGGCTTGGAATCCCTGCCCTCTCCGGCTGGTTCGGCTGGGGCGCCGCCGAGGCCAAGTTCGGCGCCAGCGACGGCGACCAAACCACGGGGGGGATGATCAGTTTCGGCCTGCCGGGAAGCTCCAACCGCGCACTGGGCCTGCTGGCCACCAGCAGCACCGGCCCCACCGCCCTTGCCGCCCGGCTCATCAATGGCACCGGCGCCACCCTGGACCACATCAGCCTCCAGTTCACGGGAGAACTTTGGCGCCAGTCCGACCTCCCAAAAACCCTCGAGTTTTACTACCTCGTCGATACGACCGGAACCAACGCCTTCTCGACCAATGCCACCGCACTCTTGCCCAGCTTGAATGTGGCCTTCCCAACGGATTCGACCGCCTCGGGTGGTTTGGCCGTGGACGGCACTTCGCCCCTCAACCAGACCAATCTGAGTGTCCTGGGCCAAGCCATCACCAGTTGGCCGCCCGGCGCTGCCCTTTGGTTGATCTGGGAGATGGCTGATTCCTCGGGCAAAGCTCAGGGCTTGGCCATCGATAACTTGAGATTTTCAGCTTGGTCCGACTCCATGAATAGTGCGCCAGTCCTGGGTGCGATCGGCAACCAAATCATTGTCCTTGGCCAGACCCTTGCTTTCACCGCCAGCGCTACGGATGCGGACCAGCCGCCGCAAACGCTCACCTTCAGCCTGGGCTCGGGGGCGCCGGCCGGGGCCGCGGTTACCTCCAGCGGTCAGTTCAGTTGGACGCCGACGGCGGCGCAGTCGCCGAGCACTAATGCCATCACCGTGATTGTGACCGACAACGGGACACCACCCCTGTCCGCCAGCCAGAGCTTCACGGTTGTAGTCTATGCGCCCAACACGCCCCCGGTGCTGGCGCCGGTCCCGAATCAGACGGTGTATGCGAACACCCCGCTCAGCTTCACGGCCAGCGCTACGGATACCGATCAACCGCCGCAAACGCTCACCTTCACCCTGGGCTTGGGAGCGCCGGCTGGAGCCAGCATCACCACCAACGGCCTTTTTGCCTGGACCCCTACGGCAGCCCAAGCGCCCAGCACCAATGTGATCACGGTAGTGGTGACCGACAACGGCGTGCCGGTACTGTCCAGCAGCACGAGCTTTACGGTCGTGGTTTACGCCCTCGGCCCCCTGGTTTTGCAATCATCCTCCTCTCCGGGCGGGCCCTTCGTTGATCAACCTGACGCCACGATTGACCCAGTCCAAAAGACCGTCTCTGCGGCGCGAGTTCCGGGGCAATGCTTCTACCGTCTGCGTTCCGAGTCGCAAACGCGAATATCGAGTGTCCAGATTGTCGGTGACCAGGTCGTGTTCACGTACGACGAATGATCGGGAAGGAATCTCTTTCCCCGCCAAAAGCCATGACTCATCGCAACTCCGGAGACGCCTTGCTGACCAGACCGCAAATGCGTGAAAATCACGCATTTCTCCCCCTTTTGGTCCTCCCCGGCAACCGCCCGGCAAGGCTATTTCTCGAACCAATGCCCGATAACGCCGGAGTTTTGCGGGTTCTCAAGCTGCCAAACCAGTGTTGTAACCTTTTCGTAACAAATTGGCTCCATAATTGCTATTCATCAACTTCTTTCAGATTTGAAGCGCGTGAGATTGATGCCAGAAGCCGCCAACGAACCATCCGCAGATTGGGAAGCCCCTGAGGTCATGGCAACGGTGGGTCCGACGCTGGAGCGACCCGCCGATTTGCGTTTGGCCATTGAAGCCGGGGCTCGTTGGTTCAGGCTGCCCTGCGGCTACCGGCAGCGGCCTCATGTTCAAAACGGCCGCGCTGTTCGTCAGGCCTCAGTCCAACAAGGCGTTGCCGTCCGACTGTTGTTGGACCTCCCCTCTTCCAGGCCGCGCACTGGCAGCATGCAGGAACTTCCCCTGCAGGCCGGCGATCAAGTCATCTTCTGGGACCCGGACACCACAGCGCGCGGCCCTGGCCCCAACGGGTTTGCTCACGTGCCGTTGCCCGGCCTGGCTGAACTCCTCTGCAAGCTCAGGACCAGCCATCGCATGTGGTTCTGTGACGGAAGGCTTAGATTCGTTGTCGAGGAGGTCCAGGATGCCTCGGTTCTGGCTCGAGTGCAGCAGGGGACCATCCCGCTCAAGGCATCCAATTCGATCTTTCTCCCCGACTGCCTGAGCCCCTACGCGGTCGTGACTCCGCAGGATGCCAGCCTCCGGGACGCATTTGCGGCGGATAAACTGACGCCGGACTGGGTTGCGCTATCGCTCATCTCCTCCCCCGAAGACGTCCGCACCGGCCGCAAAGAAGTGCGCCAGCGCCTCGGTCGAAATGTCCGGATCATGGCCAAATTTGAGACAGAGGCCGCGGTGGACTGCGCCGAAGACATAATCAACGCCGCCGACGGGATCATGGTAGCCCGCGGGGACCTCGGTTTGGCCGTGGGCTACATCCGCCTGCCCGAAATCCAGGAGCGGTTGACGGCGGCAGCCCGCCGCGCGCACAAGCCCGTGGTCGTGGCGACCCAAGTCCTGGAGACGTTCGCCGAGACTGGCCTGCCGCAGCGCGCCGAACTCTCCGATCTGTCATTGATCGCCCGCCAGCGGGCCGATGCCGTTATGCTCGGCAAGGAAACCGTATTCAGCCCTCGACCGATCGAGTGCATTCGCCTGGCCCGCGAGGTGCTGGCTTATGAAACCCAACGCCTCGAACGTCTCTCTCTCATGGCCCCCCAGCCATCCCAGCCTTCGAACGACTCTGCCGAAGCTCGTCTGGCCCGCAGCCTCGCCGCCGCGATCAACACTTAAGCCCTTCGCCGAGCGTGATGCAGCCCGGCCTCTGAGTCTGCCGCCCAAAAGTAACTGTTCACGTCGGATCTCGGGGATTGTCCAATATCGATCCCACCCTGGCGCATACGCGTCAAGCTAAGCGAGCCTGCGTTTCGGCGAGCAATTCGCAGAAATTCTTTCGGACTCTTCTGCGTTCATAAAACAGACGGCGATGGAGGTGCCAATCCAACCACTGGGCCATCGAGACACCCAGGATGGTGGCGGCGAACCAACAGGCGCACTCTCCCAGGATGCGAGCCAAACGCAGAAGGCTGACATGGCGTTGTTCATCACCCATGAGTTCGAGTGGATCGCACATGCGGTAACCGGCAATGCAAAACAACAACTTGGTCATCACGGACAGGCGAAGCAGGTCGGCCGTGCGACAGTTCAACGCGCGTAGGCGGAGGTGGCTCTGCCAAGCCTTGAAGATCATTTCAATGCGCCAGCGCAAGCGATAAATCGGCCCGAGGATCTTGGTCCAGGCGACCTGCTGGCACGGCAGCGTTCCGAAGCTGACTGACTGCCGACCCGAAAATAGGCGTAAGTCGTTGGATATCAACAGTGCGATTCTCCTCCTTCGTGGAGCCCCACCGGGGCAAGAGGTCTGACAGGAAAATGACAAGAAAACCGCTCCCCGAGCCGAAAACCCCGATTCCCCTGGGAATGTGACGACAATTCCTGTGCGCCTGGCGCGCAATGGCAAGAAGCGGTTCGCCGCGCGCGGGCAAGGTCAGGCATCCACCTCGGGTTCGCAGCATGAAGACTTGCTCAATGAACTCGCAATGAGGTGGGCAGGAAAGGGAAAGGAATGTCTTCTGGCAAACGCGTTGGGCGAATGCTTCAGTCGCGTTGACCGGTGCCCCGGGCTTGGCCATGAACTATCCTTCTGTCGCGAGCCGATCCTGGCCTGCCGCTCCACCTTGTTCATCCTGGCGAGGTACTCCTCGCCCCTCTTGACGCCCTTCTTGTGGGCGTCGATGGCACCGTCGGCCTTCGCCTCCGTCTCGAAAAAAAGCCGCTTCCTCTTCCCCAGGGCATCCAGGCCGAAGTCGCCCTGCCAGCGGGGGCTGCCGCGGACCAAAACCTCTCGCTTCTTAGGCATCTTATCGTTGCCGTCGGTTGCGGCTTCTGCTGCCGTCTGCTGCCGTCACAATTGGGCCACAAGTGGGGCACAACTCGACCACAACTCGGACACTCCCTTTTGCTATCGCGCAAAGAAGGTTACAGAAACGGGCCATTTTGCCCGATTTTCCTAAGGAAAAATGGTCGGGGCGGTGAGATTCGAACTCACGACCTTCTGAACCCCATTCAGACGCGCTACCAAGCTACGCTACGCCCCGGACCATCGCGCCGGCGCAGGGCCGGCACGGGCAAATACTACTCCCCTCGCAATGGATTTCAACCACGAAGTGCGGGGCGGGGCGGTCCCGGAGGGGCCGTGGACAAAGTCCATCGCCATAGCCGCGAGGCAACAGCCGACGACCGTAGAGCGGCCCCGGCGCCTCGGGGCCGCAGTCCAAGGCGCTGGCGCGCAGTGCCGCACGCCGCCGCTGGCGAAGCCCTTGGACTGGGGTCCCGAGGCGGTCGGGGCCGCTTTTGTTCCCCGGGGACTTTCCTGCCCACCGGCCCGGCAATGCCGGGTCCGCCTCTCCAGACGCCGCGCCGGCCCGCGGCTCCTGGCCCCAACGCGCCGGGCGCCTCTTCCCGGCCTTCAAGGAGGCCTTGCCGTGTCGGGCCGCCCTCAGCCGCCGCACTCAAACTGCAGGGTCGCCAGGGCCTGCAGGGCCGCCGGCACATTCCCCGCCAGGAGGGCGGTCTGGAGGGCTTGAAAGGCGCTCGAGGCCCCGCTGGTGCGGGTGGCCTGCGGCAGGCTTCCTTGAGCCTGCCCCAGGGCCGCAAGAGCTTGTTGGGCGGCTTTAAGGTTGCCGGACTTGAGCGCGCTTTCCACCGCCTCGAAATCATTGGCGCGGTCCGGCCAGAGGCTTTGGGCGCCGGGCGGGTAGCGGCTCGTAGCTGGGGAAATCCTACTGATGCTATTCATGGTCTCGCCTTTGTGCCGCAATCCATTCTGTCCGCTGAGTCCATTATCGGCGAGAGCGCGCAAGGACTTGAGGGCGTTTTTTGGCGCGGCTGAGGGTACCGACGGACGGCGCGGCGAGCTACTCGACTTCCTGGGTGACGGCCTGGAGGATGGCCTGCTCCCGGCGCCGGAGGAGCCGTCCCTCCAAAGGGAGCAGAGAGCGATAGAGCCAGGCCACGCCGGCCAGCATGCCCAGGGCGACCAGGACGTTGACCGGGAGCCCGCGCGCCCAGTGCTGGGTCGAGAAGAGGAGCTGGAGCCCCGGGGCGATGAGGAGCACCGACATCACTGCGGGCATCAAAACCAGGTTCAGGAGCATCACCAGCAAGATGGGCCCCTTGGGTTTCTTGGTCTGGAGAGTGCCTGGGACCATTCGATAGGGGGCCAGCACGGCCGCGAGGTTGCACAGCAGGCTGAACAGCAGGAAGGCCGTGGGCGCTTGCACCAGGCCGGTCAGCCAGGCGTCCCAGCTCAGGTGGGCGGCCACGGCGGCCACCGCCAGCAATATCAGGGTCACCAGGGCCACAAAGGGGAGGAAAGCGAGGTTTTTGGCCAGGAGGATGTGATGGCGCTGGGTGGGCAGCAAGACCAGGCAGCGGAAACCGTCCCGGTCCAGCCCAAAGGCGTTGGCCATGGCCGGGACCATGGACCAGACGGCGAATACGGCGACCCCGGTGGCCAGGAAGCCCGCCAAACCGTGAGGAAGTGCTCCCTTGGAGCGAGTGAAGAGCATCGAGGTCCCGAGGAGCCCCATCAGCACGGGCATGATGAAGGCCATCTTGAGTTCCGGCGCGCGCGTCAGGCAACGAAACAGCGTCAGGGTCAAAGCGGCGAGGTCGTCGGGCAGGCCCGGCAGGCCGCGCTCCACCAGCAATGGCCTGGAAGGACGCCGCGCGGCTTGCGGGGCTGGGCGGGAAATGCGGCCTGGGCGGGCGCGGCCTTCCTGGCCCTGGTAGAAACGGAGGGTGAGACGGTAGGCCTGCCGCAGGCCCGCCAAGCCGATGAGCCAGCTCAGGGCCGCGGTTCCCAAGGCGGGCCATGGGTCGTGCTCTTTAAGCCTCATGGCGCCGTAGCCCAGCCAGCCGGGCGGCAGGGCCAGGTGTGCCTCGAGCACGGCCCGCGGCAGGGCCAGGTTCCCGTAGGCGTCCTCGAGTGACCGGGCGCCGCCGGACCGTTTGAGGTGCGAGCGGAACAACGGCGAATTGAAGTAGAGGTTGGGCATCTGGCAGAGCAGGATGAACAGCAGCGTGACCCAGACGATCACGGCGCGGCGGCGCCGTTTGTTGATCATCAGCCCCGCCAGCCAGCCGCGCAGGCAGTAGGTCCAGGCCGTGAGGGCGAAGACAAATCCCAGCGCCAGCGGGCCCTCGAGTGCCAGGAGGGGGCCGCCGCCCAGCGCCAGCCCCGCGCACAGCCCGAGGAGCCCGGGCAGGAAGAGCACAATGCTTGGGGTGAAAAGGGACACCACATAGTTGAAAACGAACACCTGCCGCAACGTGACTGGCAGGGGGAGCAGCTTGTGAATATCGATGCTTTCGGAGCGCTGGATTTCGACCATCACCCCGGTGGCCCAAAAGAAAAGGAACGGGAGGACGACACCGTCCCACACCAGGAGCAAGACCTGCGGCGGGGCTTTGGCGCCGGCGAACCAGCCTCCGGCCACGCCCGCCAAACCCAGGCCCAGGGCGCCCAGCGCCAGCAGGGCCGCCCAGAGCGCCGAGAGCACGGCGTTGAGGGAGCCGCCGCGCACGAGTTGGTTGCGGCTCAACCGCCAGCGCAGCCAGAGGATGGCCTTGAGTTGTTCCCAGTTCACCGGCCCCCTTCCAGCCAACTCAGTTTCTGCCGCTCGACTTGCCCGGCGCCGACCACCTCGAGGAACCGCTCCTCGAGCGAACCGTTCCGCCGCAGCGCCTCCATGGCCCCTTGATGGACCAACCGGCCCTGGGCAATGATGCCGACGTGCGTGCAAAGCTTCTCGACGATCTCCAGCACGTGCGAGGTCAGGAACACCGTCGCCCCGCGCTCGACCGCCAGCTTGAGCGTGTCCCGCAGCACGCGCGACGCCACCGCGTCCACTCCCTCGAACGGTTCATCCAGGAAAAGCAATTCCGGGTTGGGCAGCAGCGCCGCCGCCAGGGCCAGCTTCTTGCGCATGCCGTGGGAGTACTCGAGCGCCAGTTTCTTCTCTTCCCCTTCCAGCCCCATCATCGCCAGCAACTCCGCCGTGCGCTCCCGGATGGTCGCCGCCGGCAGCAGGAACATGCGCCCGATGAAAGTCAGGTACTCGCGCCCGGTCAGGTTCTCGAACAGGTTCAGGTCCTCCGGCACCACCCCTAGGCGCCGCTTGATCTCGCGCGACTTTTCCGGGTCGCCCAGGTCCTCGCCCAGCAGCCGCATCGTCCCGGAGGTCGGCGCCAGCAGGCCCGTCAGCATTTTGATCGTCGTGGACTTGCCCGCCCCGTTGGGGCCCAGGAAACCGTAAAAGGTCCCGCGCTCGACCTGCAGGTGGATGGCATCCACCGCGCACAAATTGCCAAAGCGACGCGTCAAACCGACTGTTTCGATCGCCAAGTTCATCTGATGAGTGCGGAGTGCGGAGTGCAGAGTGCGGAATGTTCAAAGCGGACAGGCACTGGCCTGCGTCCGCGGATTCCCCACTCCCACCTTCGCGCTCTGCGCTATGGCGGGCATTCCCCATTCCCCATTCCGCATTCCGCATTCCGCATTCCGCACTCCGCACTCCGCACTCCGCACTCCGCACTCCGCATTCCGCACTCGAAGTCTCCCGCCACCTTACCCGTGCCCGCCAGCGATGGCCATACATTTTGTTGCTTTGCTCCCGGCGGCCCTTGCCCCATACTCCGCCTCATGGCGAACGAGACCCTGCTCGAACTGGATTTGCCCGGCATCAGGAAGCTCAAGAGCGGCAAAGTGCGCGAGCTTTTCGACCTGGGCGACCGCCTCCTGATGGTGGCCACGGACCGGATTTCGGCCTTCGACTGCATCATGCCCAACGGGATTCCACGCAAAGGCGAGGTGCTGACCCAGATTTCTTACTTCTGGTTCGCGCAGACCGCGCCCTTCCAGCCAAACCACCTGGCCTGGCGCCCGGACAGCCCATTGCCCGAGGACCTGCGGCCCTTCGCCGGCTCACTGGCCCGTCGCGCCATGCTCGTCAGGAAGGTCGAGCCCCTGGCCATCGAATGCGTGGTGCGCGGCTACCTCGCCGGCTCCGGCTGGAAAGAGTACCGCGCCCGCCAGACCGTCTGCGGCATCCAACTGCCTCCGGGTCTCCAGGAATCCTCGGAGCTGCCGGAGCCGATTTTCACGCCGGCCACCAAGGCCCAGACCGGGCATGACGAGAACATCTCCTTCGAGCAGGCCGCGCGAATCGTGGGGGCGGACCTCGCCGGGCGCGCCCGCGCCGCCAGCTTGAAGCTCTATCGATTCGCCCGCGATTACGCCCGCCAGCGGGGCATTATCATCGCCGACACGAAATTCGAGTTCGGCCTGCTGGACGGCGAACTCATCCTGATAGACGAGGTCCTCACGCCCGACTCTTCGCGGTTTTGGCCCGCCGACCAGTATGAACCTGGCAGAAGCCAGCCCAGCTTCGACAAACAATTCGTGCGCGACTACCTCGAGACCCTCGATTGGGACAAGACGCCGCCCGCTCCCGCCTTGCCCGCCGAGGTGGTCGCCAAAACCCAGGCGAAATACCTCGAGGCCTACCAACGCCTGACGGGCAAACCGCTCTGAACGGGCGCCGGGCGCGGCCCCTTTTGAAAGGGACGAACCTCCGCCTCCGCTTCCTTATGAACCGGGGCCTAACGATATCAGTTACAACCGGAACCTCGCCGCCGGGGCTGTCATTTTGCCTCGCCTTGGGACGATTCTTCGGTAACTCTCCGTGCCGTCTATGATAGCCAAACCGAACCTCGCCGCCATTTCACGCCGGGACTTCGTCAAAACGAGCGCGCTGGGGCTGACGGCCCTTTCCGCCGGCCGGGTGATCGGCGCCAACGAGCGCATCAACGTCGGACTCATCGGCTTCGGCCTCGTCGGCCGCTTCCACCTGGCCGCGCTGAAGGAACAACGGGACGTGCGCATCGCCGCCGTGTGCGACGCGCACCAGGGCAGGGTGGAGGCCGCCGCCGCCATGGCCGGCGATGCGGCCAAGTACGCCGACTTCCGAAAGCTGCTGGCCGACAAGCACGTGGATGCGGTCTATGTCGCCACCCCGGACCACTGGCACGCCCTGATGACCATGATGGCCTGTGACGCCGGCAAGGACGTGTATGTGGAGAAGCCCACTACCTTGTTCGTCCAGGAAGGCCGCTGGATGCTCGAGGTGGCGCGCCGCGCCAAACGGGTCGTCCAGGTCGGCACCCAGAACCGCTCCGGCCCGCCTTTCCAGCGCGCCCGCGAACTCATCCGCCAGGGCCGACTCGGCCGGATCGTGTGCGCCTCCAACAACAACTCCCGCAACCTCATGCCCGGCTTTGGGAATCCCCTCGACCAGGCGCCGCCGCCGGACCTGGATTACGACATGTTCCTGGGGCCCGCACCGAAGCGGCCTTACAATCCCAATCGCTCCATTTACCACTTCCGCTGGTTCTGGGACTACTCGGGAGGACAAGGCACCAATCTCGGCCAGCACGCGCTGGACCTGGTACACTGGGTCCTCGGGGTCAGGGCCCCGAAGTCGGTTTACAGCACCGGCGGCCGCTGGTTCTTGAAGGACAACTGCGAAGTGCCCGACACCCAGGACGTCATTATGGAATACCCCGGCTTTACCGTCACCTGCCAATACCGCGAGGCCACCGCCGGCAGGGGCGGGCTGGGCATGGGCGGTCTGACCTTCTACGGCACGTTTGGCTGCCTGCCCATTTCGCGAGCCGGTTTCGAGCTGCACCCCGACCCCAAGCTCGACCCGAACAACGTCATCGCCGGCATGCTGGGGGTCAAAGGCCACCCGGTCGGCGGACCGCAGCTTGAGCCCGAGGTGAAGGGCGAATTCTGGACCACGCCCGAAAAAGACGACAGCGGCGAGGCCATCAAGGATTATGCGCGACATACGCGGAATTTCCTGGATTGCGTCAAATCGCGCCGGCAGCCCGCCTCGGATTTGCAGAGCGGCCACGAGGTGGCCACCGCTTGCCACCTGTCCAACATTTCCCTGCGGCTCGGGGGCCGCAAGCTGGTTTGGGACGCCGCCCGGGAGGAAGTGCCGGGCGACGCCGAGGCCAACGCGATGCTGACGCGGCCCTACCGGGCGCCGTGGGACGCCGAACTCCGCGCCTTGGGCATCCAGACGTGAAGGCCATGAACCGCAGGGAAGCCCTGGCGGCGCTGGCGGGCGGTTGTTCCGCGCTGGTGCTGGGCGGCGGGTGCTCCGCCACCCCGGCCGGGCGCGCTCAAACCGGGGCGCCCGCCCGGCGCAGCAGCCTGGGCGTCGTGATCTACACCCTCCAAATCAGCCAGAAAAATGGCTGGGGCGGGCGTTACCGGGACTTGTCCCCCGCTTTGGCCTTCCTCGAGGCGAGCCATGGTTTCGGGGCCGGGGGCATCCAGTGCCCGTTCGGCCCCCTGGACGCGCCCCGCGCGGCCGAGACGCGCCAGCGGGCGGAGCGGTATGGGATGTTCGTGGAAGGGATTGTGAGTTTCCCGGGCAAGCCGGAGGACTTGGACGGATTCGAGCGGGAAGTGAAAGCGGCCAAGGCGGCCGGCGCCGGCCTCGCGCGGACGGCCATCCTGCCCGGGCGGCGCTACGAACAGTTCAAATCGTTCGACGAATTCCGCCAAGCCGAGAGGCGCGCCTTGCGGGTGCTGCAAGCGGTTGAGCCGGTCTTGGCGCGCCACCGGCTTCGGCTGGCGGTCGAGAACCACAAAGACCAGCGCGTGATCGAGAAGCTCGCCATGCTCCGGAGCCTGAGCAGCGAGTGGATCGGCCTGTGCGCGGATTTCATCAACAACCTGGCGCTGCTCGAAGACCCGCTCGAGACACTGCGGGCGCTGGCGCCCTGGGCCATTACCGCGCACATCAAAGACGCGGCGGTGCGCGAATACGCGGACGGTTTCCTGCTGGCCGACGTGCCGCTGGGCGAAGGTTTCCTCGACCTGCCGGCGATGGTGGGCACGCTGCGCCAGGCCAATCCCTCGATTCACTTCTGCCTGGAGCTCATCACCCGCGACGCGCTGAAGGTGCCGGTGAAAACCGAGGCGTATTGGTCCACCTTCCAGGGGGTCCCGCGCGGCGCGGCCGAGCCCATCCTGCAACTGGTCCGCGCCCGGGGTTCCCCGGCGCCGCTGGCGGAGATTGCCAGATTGCCGGCGGCCGAGCAAATGGCGGTCGAACGGCAGGCGGTCGAACGGAGTTTGAGTTACGCACGCGGGAACCTGAACTTATGATGAATGACGAGCACTATCTCTCCTGGCTGTCGAAATCGGGGCGGAGCCGCTGGTGGCACGACTCGGCCGACCCCGGCGAATTGGCGCGCGGGCTCGAGCGCGGGGCCAGCGGGGCGACGACCAACCCGTTTCTGGCGCGCGTTGCCTTGGCCGCCAACCGGGGGCGTTGGGCGCAGCAAATCCGCGAGGCCCTGGCGGCGGCGGCGAACGCCGAAGACCGCGCCGAGCAGTTGATGCGCATCCCCGTCACCGAGGCGGCGCGAAGCCTGTTGCCGCAGTTCCAGGGGACCGAGGGGCGGCAGGGCTGGGTTTGCGCGCAGGTGAACCCGGCGCGGGCGGCGGACCGGGAGGGGATGCTGGCGATGGCACGGCGCTTTCACGCCTGGGCGCCCAACGTCACCGTCAAGCTGCCCGCCACCAGCGCGGGCCTGGACGTGCTCGAGGAGTGCGTCGCGGAAGGCGTTTCGGTCACCCTCACGGTGAGCTTCACGGTGCCGCAGGTGCTGGCGGTTGCCGAGCGGCGGCGCCAAGGGCGCGAACGGGCCAACGCCCGGCAGCTCGCCCCCGGAAGCTGCTTTGCGGTCCTCATGATTGGCAGGCTGGACGATTACCTCCGCGAAGTGGCGCTGGATAGCCGGGCCGAGGTGACCGAAGAGGACATCCGGCAAGCCGGGCTGGCTGTGGCCAAACGGGCCTACTCGCTCCTTGAGGCCCGCGGCGACGACCTGGAAATCATCGTCGCGGCGGTGCGCGGCCCTTATCACGTCACCGAACTGGCCGGCGCAAAGATGATCTTCTCGATCTTCCCGAGCTGGCAGGAGCCGTTGATGTCCGGCCCATTGCCCCGCCAGGAGCGGATCAGGCAGGAAATCCCGCCGGCGGTCATCCGGCGGCTCTCGCGGGTCAGGGAGTTTGTGCGGGCCTATGAGCCGGACGGGATGAAGCCCGAGGAGTTTATCGGTTTTGGGCCCACGCAGCGAACGCTGGCGCAGTTTTATGACGCGGGTTGGAAGTCAATGGAGGGCTTCGCGCCCGAATTGGAATAAGCTGATGAGCGACGAGCGCCAGGAAGATGCGGCCTCCGCGCCGCCGCCGGGCCTGGCGGAGCGATGGAAACGCCGGTTCATCGTCGCGCTGGCGGGTTGGCTGGTCTTGGTGGCCGGCACGGTGCTGGCGCTCAACTGGGGCAAGCCGGCGGCGCGGGCCATGTTGCTCATGGCGTGGGGGCTGATCCTCCTCTGGATCGGCGGCTGCGGGCTGGCCATCTGGCGCTGGTGCGATCGTTTGTGCCGGCTGGCGGACCGGGTGCCCTTGTCTTGGATGCTCAAGTTCGTTCTCGGCTGCGTCGCCCTGGCCCTGGTCGAGGAGGCCATCACCACCCTCATGACCAACTGCGCCCCGCTCCTGGGCGTCCGCAAAGGCCAGGCCTACATCACGGCCTCCGCTAATTACTTCGACGTGGTGCTCTACCACAGCGTGGTGGTGTTCGTCCCTCTATTCATCGGCTGGGCGGTCCTGCTGTGGCGTTGGCGATTCACGCCCTTCGCGGTCTTCGTCCTGTTTGGCCTCACGGGCACGCTGGCCGAGGCCCTCACCTTCGGGCCGCAAAGCCTGGCCAATTTCGGGCTCTGGATTTTCGTCTATGGCCTGATGGTCTGGCTGCCCGCGCACTGGGCGCCGCCGGAACGGTCCGCGCGGACGCCCCGATGGTGGGCCTATCCCCTGGCAACGGTGGCGCCGTTCCTGTTCCTGCCCTCCATGTTTCTGCTGGCGCCCTGGCTCTGGCTGACCGCCAAACACCCGCCCATTCACTTTCCGCCAATTCATTGAGGCGGACGTGCGTGAATTTGCCGGAGCGGTTCGGCGGGCCACCCTCCGCGAGTTCAGCCGACAATCTCCAGCGCCTTGCGCTCGGCGGACTTGGGTTGGCTCAGCGCCGTGATGCCTCCGTCCAGCGTGGCGAGCCGGCCGCCGCGGCGGAGGGCCAGGCCCAGCAGGTAGGCGTCTGTGACCTAGCAGCAGGCCATGATGTCCTATCGGAATGACCGTGAACTCCGGAGAATCATGACCATATCAACCGTAATAGTTGATTTATTCTTAGAAAAATAGTCTTACAATTCACAAGTCATTTATAATCAACGAGATAAAATATACACTATTTCTATTGACATAGTGTTGATACCTGGTATGATGCACGCATTGATGTCGCAGAAGTCTATGAATTCAGAAGCGAGCAGTGAGGTATCCCAGCCCGGATGGCTGGGGATTCTGAAGGGTCAGGTTGAGTCGTTGCGATTCGGCACCGTGCAAGTCGTCGTCCATGAATCCAGGGTTGTCCAAATCGAGAGGACCGAGAAGGTCCGCTTCGACAGACCTGAAGGCGCCACATCGCCAGGGGCCTCCAAGGAATTGCCCTGATTCCGGGCCCATCAGTTTTTTCCAAAATGCACTCAGCACTATCCTTGAACAAGCAGGCTCAGCCTGCGCAGTGGCCGGAAGTGAAACCAAATCGGGGCGGCCGGCGCTCGCTTTCCAGGTTGTTGGAACCGCTGGACCAGGCTGCGGCTGGCTCGATACACCTGATCGCCGATCATGGGGCCAGGTTCAAGAGGGGCGATGAGACCTACGAATTGTCTCGTTATCTGTTCATGGGTCCGAGAGCCGGAGACGAGGCGCTGCGCATTGGCATTTTTGCCGGCGTGCACGGGGATGAACCCGAAGGGGTTCATGCGCTGATTCGATTCGTGCTCGCGCTGGAAAGCCAGGCTGACCTGGCCGCCGGCTACCGGCTTTTTGTTTACCCCGTGTGCAATCCTACGGGGTATGAAAACGGCACTCGGCAGGCACGTAACGGCGGGGACCTCAATCGCGAGTTTTGGCGGGGTTCCCGTGAGCCCGAAGTGCGGTTATTGCAATCGGAGTTGGTGGCCCATGCCCTCGACGGGATCATTGCCCTGCACACGGACGACACCAGTCACGGCTTCTATGGCTTTGCCAACGGGGCGACGCTGACCCAGCACCTGATCGAGCCCGCCTTGAGGGCCGCGGAGGAGTTCCTGCCGCGCAACGGCCACGATCGCATCGACGGCTTCCGCGCGCGCAACGGCATCATTCGCCATAACTTCGAGGGCGTTCTCAGCGCCCCGCCCAAGGTCCGGCCGCGTCCCTTTGAAATCACCCTCGAGTCGCCCCGGGCCGCGCCCAACTACCTCAAGGAGGCGGCCTTCGTGGCGGCGCTGCAGACCATCCTGACTCGCTACCGCGAGTTCATTGCCTACGCACCGAACCTCTAACCAAAGAAAGGACAACATCTATGGCAGCGCGAAAGGCACCTACTAAGCCCACCAGGAAACTGGAGGCCAAAAGCAACTGATCGAAACCTGAACAACCAAGCTGGCCGGACCACCGGAGGTCGATTGTTCCAAGCCCAATAAGACCCGATGAAAATCGACCACCAGAATCAAACGCAACACTCATACCAACCACGACCTCCCCGGAGCGCCAGTTGGCTGGCGGCGCTGTTGCTGGCCACGCCGGCAGTTGCCCTGGCCACAGGGCAGGAAACCAATGCCCCCCCATCCCAACCGGCAGCCGAAGTCAAGCCGGAGAAGGGGCCGCCCTTGCCGCTGCACGAGATCGAAGGCAACGGCGGCATCTTCTCGACTCTCTCGGCCTACATCGTGAACCCGCCGCGCAATGGTGAACTCGTCGGCCGGCCAAGCCTGGGCTTCGCGTTCGTCGACCTCGGCCACGGACAGAACCTCGAGGCCCTGACCCTGACGGAGTCGCCCTGGAAGCGGCTCGAACTTGGGTTCGGATGGGACAACCTGGACCTGGGCGACCTGCCGCCGGCGATCAAGGAGGCCACCGGGGTGAGAATCAGCCGCCAGGACGTGGAACTGTATAATGCCAATGCGCGGTTCCAGGTGCTGAAGGAGGGCGAGTTCGACCAGAAATGGATTCCCGCGCTCACCCTCGGCGGGCACCTGAAGTGGAACGACGGCATCAAGGAGATCAACGACGAACTCGCCGACGCCCTCGGCAAATCGGGCATCAAGCACCATGATGGGGCGGATTTCACGCTCTACGCCTCGAAGCTCTTCACCCAGTTGCCTCGGCCGGTCCTGCTCGAGCTGGGCGGGCGCGCGACCGAGAGCGTGTGGAACGGCCTGGGCGGCTTCACCGATAGCTACAGCTTCCTCTTCGAGGGCAACGTCGTAGTGTTCGTCACCAGCAACATCGCGCTGGCCGCCGAGTACCGCCAGCAGGCCGACGGCTACAAGCCCATCGGCAGCCTGGTGAAAGCCGCGGGCGACTGGATCACCGTGGATGCCGCCTATGTGGTTAACCCGCACCTCACGCTCGCGGCCGGCTACGGCCACTTCGGCGGGCTGCTCAATCACGATGCCGACGGGGTGTTGGGCCTCACGATCAAGTATGAGTTTTGAGCGAAACAGCCTTTTGGCCCAAGGAGTTGGGGGTTGAGCGAAAGCGGCACGGGCGGCAGGTGGTTCTGGGTTGCGCCTCCGCCCGTGCCGCCCCGGCGCCCAGGGCCAATACCGAACAAACATCAACCATCCCGATAAACTGATTATGAGCATTCCATCGCAGAACCTGAGCACGCTGGCCTTGCACGCCGGCCAAGTCCCCGATCCCACCACCGGCGCCCGCGCCGTCCCGATCTATCAGACCACCTCCTACGTCTTCAAGAGCACCGACCACGCCGCCAATCTCTTCGCCTTGAAGGAGTTCGGGAACATCTACACGCGCATCATGAACCCCACCACCGATGTGTTCGAGCAACGCATCGCGGCCATCGAAGGGGGAACCGGCGCCCTGGGCGTCTCGTCCGGGCAGGCGGCGCAGACGCTGGCCCTCCTGGCCATCACGCAGGTCGGCGACGAGATTGTTTCCGCGAACAATCTGTATGGCGGCACTTACCAGCAGTTCCACTACACCTTTCCCAAACTGGGCCGCACGGTGAACTTCGTGGATTCGCGCCACCCCGGCGCGTTTCGCAAGGCCATCACGCCCAAGACACGCGCCCTTTACGCCGAAACGATCGGCAACCCCAAGCTCGATGTGCCCGACTTCGAGGCGCTGGCCGAGATCGCGCACGAGGCCGGCGTGCCGCTCGTGGTGGACAACACTGTGGGCGTTGGGCTGGTGCGCCCCTTTGACTATGGCGTGGACCTCATCACCAGCTCGGCCACGAAATACATCGGCGGGCATGGCACCTCCATTGGCGGCGTCATCGTGGACTCCGGCAACTTCCGGTGGGACAACGGCAAGTTCCCCGAATTCACCGAGCCCGATCCGAGCTACCACGGACTGGTTTTCTGGGACGTGTTCGGCGACTTCCCCGGACTGGGCAACGTCGCCTTCATCATCAAAGTCCGGGTGCAACTGCTGCGCGACCTGGGGCCGGCGCTCAGCCCATTCAACTCATTCTTGTTCCTCCAGGGGTTGGAAACGCTGCCGCTGCGCCAGCGCCAGCACTCGGAAAACGCCCTCGAGGTGGCCCGGTGGCTGAAGACTCACCCCGCGGTGAAGTGGGTGACCTATCCAGGTCTGCCTGATGACCCAAACCACAAAATCGCCGCGAGATATCTCAAGCGCGGTTTCGGCGGCATCGTCGGTTTCGGCATCCAAGGCGGCTTGGACGCCGGCCGCAAATTCATCAACTCGGTCAAGCTCTTCTCACACCTGGCCAACATCGGCGACTCCAAGAGCCTGGTGATTCATCCGGCGTCCACCACGCATCAACAATTGACCGAGGAAGAGCAAGCCGCCACGGGGGTCACGCCCGATTACGTGCGCCTCTCCATCGGCATCGAGGATGTCCAAGACATCAAGGCCGACATCGACCAGGCGCTAAAGGCCGCGGTTGGCTGACGGATGCCGCAGCTCAGTACCAAGACTGCCCGCCCTGCCCGAACGGCTGCGCCGCACTTTACGGTGTGGCTTCCAGGAGACGGTACAGGTCGCGGCACATGCAGACGTTGAGACCCGACGCGCCCGGCGGGCAGAGCCGGTACTTCCGGAAGAGTTCGAGGAAGCCGGCGCGGGCGCGGCGGTAGTAATCCAGGCCGGGCGGCGTGGTGGACCCCAGCACGGGACGGCCATGCGGCATCCAGATCGAGAACAGCGGCACCACGCCGCGCTGGGCGACGTACTCGGCGCCAGCCAGGAGACGTTCCACCGGCTCAAGGCCGATCACGAAGGCGCTGCAGACCTTGTTGGGTCCGTGCTTGCGCGCCGCGTATTCCAGGGCGCGAAGTTGCTGCGCCCGTCCCACGTGGCGGGCGATGCCGGGACAAACCCGCGCGAAGATCTCCTCATCCCAAACGTTCAGGTCGTAGGCGACCCGATCCGCCCCCGCGGCGAAGACCTCATCCACGGCTTCCGGGTCCTTGGGCGCGCTGGTGTAAAGGTAGATCTCGCCCGGGATGTTGGCCAGGCCGACTCGTCTTTCGATCGCGGCCAGAATCGCCGTGGCCAACGGCAGTTCACCCTGGGCGGCATCCACTTCCGAGCCTCCCGTCAACTGCACGTCGCGGATGTTCGCGTGGCGGAGGCAGTACTCGACCGCTTCCGCCACGTCGTCAGGCGAAGGGTTCGCCGGGAGCGCCTGGCCCGCGCGCTTCATGGCCAGGGTCATGTTCCCCTGGTAGCAGAACTGGCAGGGAAGGCCGCCCAAGGCGAACTCGCAGGGCCACAGGTAAGGGAAGGACACCACGTCCAGCCCTTGCAAGACCGCCATCATTTGAAACGGAAAGCCGCTGCTCGCGCGCTGTTCGTAGAAGCCGGTCGCCGGGGGAAAGTCCACTTCGGTGACGAATTCGCCGCGGTAGGTCAGGCAGGGCTGGTTGGAGTCGCTGACCGCAAGGCTGAAGTCCGCTCCGGGGCCGATGTGAAACAGGTGGGCGGGAATCTGCCCGGGCAGCAGGAGGCAGTTGCACGCGAAGGGATGGCTCGAGGGCAACAGCCGGTGGGTGCGGCCGAAGCGACTGGTGATTTCCTCGGGCACGTTGATTCCGCGCGTGATGAGGAGTGTTTTCAGGTCGAGGAGGTCCACTTCCTCGCCGTCCAGACGGTATTCCCGAAGCAGCGTCATCGGAAGGCATATTGGGACGGGGTCTCAGTTCCGTGTCAAGGTTCGTTTCAAGGTAAAAAGTGCCAGAGGCAGGGCCAGTGACAAAGTCGCCGCAACTCGCTGCCAATCACCGGAGCGTAGCGCAGGCTTCCGAGCCTGCTGTATCGCCGATTTCCAAATCGGCGGGCGGCCGAACTTGCTGGCGCCCCGCAGGTTAGAAACCTGCGACACAGCAGATTTGGAAATCTGCGCTACGACTTTGTCAACGGCCCCGCCCGCCCTGGCGCGGCGGCGCCTCCGCACCTTGCACGAATGGATTATTAGCTTATATTCGTTGCACATTCGTAACAGTCATGAACATCGCACACACTCAAATCACCCGCCGTGAGGCCATCCGGCGCGCCGCGCTCCTGGGCGCGATGGCCGCCTTCGGCCCCACCCTCCAACTGGTCCGCGGCGCCGAGGCGCCCGGGGCCTTCTCGCTGCCGCCACTGGGCTATCCGTTCGACGCGCTCGAACCGTATATCGACGCCCAGACGATGCAGATTCACCACGACAAGCACCACGCCGCCTACGTCGCCAACCTCAACAAGGCCATCGCCCAATACCCTTCGCTGGCCGGCAAGTCCATCGAGGCCCTGCTGGGCGACCTCGACGCCGTCCCGGAAGCCGCCCGCGCCGCCGTGCGCAATCAAGGCGGGGGCCACGCCAACCACACCCTGTTTTGGCCGCAGCTTAAGAAGAACGACGGGCGCGAGCCATCGGGTGAACTGGCGGCGGCGATGGACAAAAAATTCGGGACCTTTGCCGGCTTCCAGCGCCAGTTTACGGAGGCGGCGACCAAGCAGTTCGGCAGCGGCTGGGCGTGGCTCACGCTGGACCGGAACAAGGAGCTGGCCATCGAGGCCACGTCCAACCAGGACACGCCGCTCTCCAAAGAGCGCACCCCGCTGCTGGCCATAGATGTTTGGGAGCACGCCTACTATCTCAAATACCAAAACCGCCGGCCGGAGTATATCGCGGCGTTTTACCACGTGATCGATTGGGAGGTGGTGGCCGAGCGGTTCAAACAGGCCGCGGCGTAGGGTTGACAGCAGCGGCGCGTCCCGTACGATGGCGGCCCGAGCAATGACTGCCATGAAAGATGAACTGGTTGCCCGCTTCACGATTTCCTTGCCGCCCGCGCTGTTGCGCGACCTGGACCGGATGATCCGGGAGAAGGGCTACGCCAACCGTTCCCTCGCCGTGGCCGACCTCATCCGGGCGGGCCTGGTCGAGCACCGCCAGCAATACGGTTCGGGCGAAATCGCCGGCACCATCACCCTGGTCTATGACCACCACAAACCCCACGTCCAGGCCGCCCTCACCTCGATTCAGCACGAGCACCACAAGGTCGTCCTCTCGACCCTCCACGTCCATCTCGACCATGACAACTGCCTCGAGGTGCTGGTGGTCCGCGGCACCGCCGCCATCATCAAGAAAATCGCCGATGAACTCATTGGCGCCAAGGGCGTCAAGCACGGCAAACTCACGGTCACCTCCACGGGCAAGGACCTGCCCAGTTGAGCCAACGATGCGCAGGCGCGTGCAGGGCTGGGGACAAAGTCCATTACCGGAGCCGCGCGGCAACAGCCGACGACTGAAAAGCGGTCCCGAGGCCTCGCATGCGCCTTCAGGCGGTGACGCAATCGGCAGCGGGGGCGGCCCGCGGGACTTGGTCCATGACCGCGCGGGCGGGCTTCGCGCCTCTTGCCGCTCAGGGCTGGCTTTGGGGCAGGACGGTGCGGAAGCCGATGTTGTGGATGGCCTCCGTCGGCTGGCAGTAGCTGATACGCTGTGCCGAGCGGCAGTCCTGCGCGTCGTCGTTCCAACTGCCGCCGCGGATGACGCGGCAGGAGCCGCCGTCGGGGCCGCGGGGGTCGCTCTGCGGTCCGGCGCCGTAGCTGCCGTACCAATCCCAGCACCATTGCCACACGTTTCCAGCCACGTCGCACAGCCCGTAGCCGTTCGGCGCGAACGCCCCTGCGGGGCTCGTATAGGGCGAGACCCCGTCGTTGTAATCCGGGTTGAAGCCGGTGTCGCTCAAATCGTAGGGATAGCCGGCGCCGCTGTAATAGTTCGCCTGGCTCTCGCTGATCGTGTCCCCCCACGGAAACCGTTGTCCGCTCAGTCCACCGCGCGCCGCTTTCTCCCACTCCGCCTCCGTGGGCAGCCGGAAGCCCGCGCCCCAATTCACGCAATTGGTTGCCAGGTCCAGGTCGCCGGTGCGATACACGCTCGCCTGGGTCTCATCCGTGTAATACGCCGGTGTCAATCCCGCCATTTCGCTGCGCGCATTGCACCACTTCACGCAGTCATACCAGTCCAGCGTTTGCACCGGGTGGCTATCCGCCTTGGCGGAGCCAGGGTTGTCAAAGTTGTAGCCGTTGGTGATGGCCCAGTCATAAACCTGTTCCCAGAGCGTCTCCGTCACGTCATTCGAGTCCGTGCAAAACGCGCTCACATAGACCGTGTTGGTCGGCGCGTCGCCCTCGCCATCGAGGCTGTCTCCCAGGATAAACGAGCCGCTGGGCACCAGGACCATGCCCGCGGGCGGGGAAGGTGCATTGGTCAGCGCGACGACCCGGTAGAAACGGGCCGCCTGCAGCGGTCCCGCGTCCGCGAAGACATAGGGGCTGGCCGTCACCATCAGATTAGTCAAGACCAGCCAGGCGTTCGACCCGCTCAAGCTGGCGGCGTACTGGATCTGATTGGTCGCGCCCAGGGGGCTGCTGATGGTGAGCTGCGGCGCCATGGCGTGCAGGGCGATGTGCGTGATGGTCGGGGCTTGTCCGTAAGCGCCGCCGCCGCCCAGGGCCAGGAGGAGCACGCACGCCAGGTTCTTCACACGTCTCGTTCTCATAAGCTGCTTGCCAGGCGGCCAGCCCGTCTCCGAGGCAGAGGGCCGGGCGCCGGGCGCATCACGCTCCGCGCAGCATCGGAAAGGTGGGCGCCCGCCATGGGCGCCGGTTAATTCGCGCATCAGGTCGCCCCAAAGTTCGGCTTCAATACGCAGTTGGCATGGGTGTCCACGGCGGCGGCCACGCACTCGCTCATCAGGGCGCTCTTGCCCACCCAATGGACGCTGCCGTCGGACAAGCCCACGTTGCCGGCGGGCTTGGCAAGATAGCTGTGCATGCCCAGGCCCCAGGTCGGGTTATTGCTGGCGAGCAGCCAGGTGGCTACCCCCATCTCGCCCGTGAAAGGGCAGTTTTGCAGCTCCTTGCCCGCTACGTTGCGGTCGCCCACGAGCAGCATCATGGGGCGTTGTTCGGTCGCGTCCAGGCCGACGAAGTAGCTGACCCCGTAGTTGCCTATATACTGGAGGCCGAAGAGGCCGTTGGTATGGGTCCCCGTGAAATCGTTGGCCGCGAAGCGGCCGCTGGGGAGGTCGCTCGGGCAGAGCAAGACCTTTGGCGTCGTGATCTCATTGGTGAGCTCGAGGAAGTGCTGCCAGGTCAAAGGGACGCCCCAGGTGCCGCCCTGGGTGGCCCTCACTTCCCAGGGATAGCGCGACCCGTTATCATCGCCCCACATCCGAAACCCCTGGAAGAGTTGTCTCTGGTTATTCACGCAGTAAATGCGCCGGGCACTCTCCTTGGCCCGGCTGAGGGCGGGAAGCAGCATCGAGGCCAGAATGGAGATGATGGCCATCACGACCAGCAGCTCGATCAGCGTGAAAGCGGACCGGAGCGGCCGCGCGTCATGAGGTTTCATAAGAGTGAGCTTGAATCGAGTCGGCTCAAAGTGTGCCGCTATGCCACTTGCAGACACAGGCGATGATTAAGTTCAGCACGCCGATGACCGGGTAGAGCACCCATCTTGGGCTCATCAATCCATAGACGATCCACACCAGCCCCGCTATGCCGAATACCACCGCCAGGAACTGGTAAGCGCGCCCCTGTGCCGCCGGCTCGGCCGGCCCATGGGAATTCGTCTCTCGGCTGTGCCGGCGCGTGGTGGTGCCCCGCGAGTGGAGCCCCTGCGGTAATAGCCAGACTTGTTTGACCAGATTAACGAAGGTCAGGCAGAGCAATTTGATCAGATACATAGCGCGCAAACGGACCCGACATGTTCCAGGGGCTTCGATGAGCTTGAATTGTCCCGACAGCCCTCCTTCCTTGCGGCCCGGCTGAGCCGAACCCTGCCAGGCGGCCAACCCTTGTGGGGGTTCTGCCGCCGCAGCCCGAGCCTGGCAAGGATGCGCCTCTGGCGCGGCGCCGATTCCTCGACGCTGTGCGGGTGAGGACGAATGGGTTGTCGGCCTCGGTCATAATGGCCCGATGCTGCCCGGATTGGATTGGGAGTCAAGCCCATTTCTCACACATTTTTCCTTGCGCCGCCGGTCCGTGCTAGTAATACTTTCAGCGATGGTCGTAACATCGCAGCGGCGGGGCTTGACTTTTGGGCGGACGGCCTGGGCGGGCGCGGCGCTGGCGCTTTGCCGGGCGGCGGTCGCGGCGCAAACCACCAATGCGCCGCCCGGCGGGCTCCCGCCGCCGGCGGCCACCAACGCGGTCACCCGTCTGCCGGAGACGACCGTGATCGGGCGGCAGAGCAGCATGCTCGGCGTGGCCGCTTCCGCCGCCCAAGGGACGGTGGGCGCCCGGGAGCTCGAGGAACGGCCCATTCTCCGTTCGGGCGAGATTCTCGAGGCGGTCCCCGGCGTGATCATCACGCAGCACGCCGGCGGCGGCAAGGCCAACCAGTATTTCCTGCGCGGTTTCAACCTCGACCATGGCACCGACTTCGCCGTGTTCCTGGACGGCATGCCGCTCAACCTGCCCTCCCACGCCCACGGGGAGGGCTACTCGGACATGAACACCGTCATCCCGGAATTCGTCCGGCGGGTGGATTACGAAAAAGGCCCTTATTACGCCGACGTGGGCAACTATGGTTCGGCCGGGGCCGCCCGCCTGGTATTCTACAACACGCTGCCCCAGGACTTCGTCACAATGGAAAGCGGCTCCTTTGGCTTTGAGCGCGGCGTGTTCGGCGCGTCCCAAAAGCTCGGGCCCGGCGCTTTGCTCTATGGCGGCGAGGCCTATTACGACGACGGCCCCTGGGTACACCCGGATAACTTCGCCAAATTCAACGGCCTGGTGACCTACAGCCAGGGCGATGACGCCAACGGCGTGAGCGTCACCGCCCGCGGCTACCACGGCAAATGGTATTCGAGTGACCAGATCGCCGCCAACGCCGTGCCCCTGGTCGGCGATTTCGGCACGCTCAACCCCACGGACGGCGGCAACTCGGGCCGCTACAGCTTGCAGGCCGAATGGCACGACCTGGACGGCAATTCCCAGAGCCGCATCCTGGCCTACGGGTTCTACTACGACCTCGATCTGTTTTCCGATTTCACCTACTGCCTCACCGACCCCAATCGCGGCGATCAGTTCGAGCAGCAGGACCGGCGCTGGGTGGGCGGCCTGGACGCCCGGCACACGATCCTCAGCCAGTGGTTCGGCCGCGACGTGGAAAACACCTTCGGCCTGCAAGCCCGCAATGACTGGATCAACAACGGCCTCTACCAGACCGAGGACCGCGTCCGCGTGGACAAATTGGATTCCGCCACCGGCACCGTCCTGCCCGCCACCACCGAAGCGGACCGGCTCACGGACACCCAGGTCGGTCTCTACGCGGAAAACAAGGCCCAGTGGGCGGAGAAGTTCCGCTCCGTCCTCGCCCTTCGCGGCGACCTCGAGTGCTTCGATGTCACCAGCCTCGTCACCCCGGCCAATGACGGCGCCTCCACCACTCTGCTGCCCAGCCCCAAGCTGAGCTTGATCTTTGGTCCCTGGGCCAAAACGGAGTTCTACGTGCAGGGCGGGTTTGGCTTCCACAGCAACGATGGGCGCGGGGCGACTCAGACGGTCGAGCCGGTTTCGGCGGCCAATCCCTATCCCAATACGCCCGTGGCCAGGATCCGCGGCCTCATCCAGACCAAAGGGGCCGAACTCGGCGTCCGCACCCTCGCCCTGCCGCACCTGCAAAGCACCCTCTCCTTTTGGTATCTCTATAGCGACTCCGAGTTGCAGCAGGACGGCGACACCGGCGGCACGGTGGCCTCCAAAGAGCCGAGCAACCGTTACGGCGTCGAATGGGCGAACTTCTACACCCCCGTCAAACACCTCGCCCTGGATTTCGACCTCGCGGAATCCACCGCCCGGTTCACTTCGGTGGACGCGGCCGATGCCGCACCCGGCAGCCCGGGAGGCACGCGTGTGCCCGAGGCCGTCGGCGCCGTCATCGCCTCCGGCATCACGCTGCACGACCTCCAGGGCTTCTCGGCCAGCCTGCGCCTGCGCTATTTCGGTCCGCGAGATTTGACCTCGGATGGGGTTTTTCGCTCGCACGCGACGCTGTTGCTCAACGCCGAGGCCGGCTACCAAATCAACAAAACGTGGCGGATTTTTGCCGAGGTGTTGAACCTGCTGGACAGCCGGGACCACGACATCGATTACGCCTACGAATCCCGAATCACGCCCGCCGCCAAACCGGCGTTCACGGATGTCTTTCACCCGGTCGAGCCGTTCCAGGTCCGCGCCGGCTTGACGGCGACCTTCTGACTGAGCGCCCAACCCGCAGGCCCTGCGGCCTTCGACGCCGCCTCAGGGCGCGAGGCGCTGGAAATCGATGCGGCGCACGTAGCCGGAATCGTTCTCGACGAACAGGATGTTGCCTCGGCCGTCCATGGTGACCGAGCGGCCTTGGGAGATTTTCAGGCCGGGGGAATGAAACCACGCCCCGTCGCCCGAGTGGGCGCCGTCGGCCCCGTCCAGGAACACGTGGACCCGGTCCGCCGGGTCCACATAGATGATTTGGGACCCCTCGTCCAGGGCCAGCAGATAGCCGCCGGCAGGCAGGTCCCAAATCCCGCGCACGCCATTGAGGCCGCTCTTTAGCGCAGCAGTGCCGTCCACGACCGCGTGCGTGCTGCCGTCGCCGAACAGCACGGTTCGCTGCCCGATGTCCTGGCCGCCCGTGACCACCGTATAGACCTTGTTGGCGCCGCGATCGGTCACGATCGCGTAATTCGTCGCGGGAACGATGAGGTTGCCCAGCTCGCTGAAGCTCTTGTTCAAGGTGAAGACGCCCTTGGTTGGATTCCAGGCCTTCAGCGCCGAACCGCTGGAGAAGATCGCCGCCTGGCCGTCGTCCTCCACCCACAGGCCGCGGCCGGTATCGATGCCGCCGGAGACCTTGAAGAGCGTTGACATGACACCGTTGGTCGTCACCCAGCGCACCCGGCCGTTGCCTGTATCCAAGACAAAAAACGCGCCGTCCCGATAGACGAAGAGGCCGTTGGGCTGGTTGAGCATCAGCGTGGTCGCCGGGGCGGGGCCATCCCCGTTGTCGCCGGGGGAATGGGTGCCGGCGACGGTGTGAATGCGGCCGTCCAGCGTAATCTTGAGGACCGCATGGCTGTCTTTGTCCACAATGAACACGTTGCCCGCCTCGTCCGCCATGGCGAAATGCGGGCGCGACAGGGAGGCGTTGGTGGCATAGCCACCCTCGAAGGCCGGCTTCCAATAGTCCGTGCCGTCTGCGCCCTTGTCGCCCGCGCCGGCGATGGTATGGAGCAGGCCGTAGGAGTACAGGAGATTGGTGTAGCCTTGCGGGGTGTTGGTGGAAACATCCACCGCCAGCAAACGCACAAACTGGCAGCCGGCGCCGGGTTGGACAACGCCTTGGCCCGCGGAATTGGTAGTAAAGTAGTTCTGGCCGGGCTGCCAGGAGCCTGGGAGGGCGTTGGTCGCCGTCTCCACCGTGCAAACCCCCGGCGCAAGTGCATTAGTCCAACCGATCTGACCGGCCGGAGCATAGTCCGTAATCTTGAGATCCCCGCAGAGGCCGGGCGCCGCTGGCAACCCGAGCAGGCCCGTAAGGATGAACGCTCTAAAGTGCATCTGAACCCATCGGCAGTCTATCTTACGAATGGCCTCACCCTTTGGGCAAGGTAATTTCATTCAAACTGAATCGTGCCCCTGCACGCTGCTTTACCGGGCGTCGCCTCGAGTTCCTGCCATGCCATGCCTACTGGCCGTCAAACTCCCAGTTGATATCAGGGTCTTTGGGATCGGCGATCTTGCCGCTGACTTGAGCGACCACATAACTGTATTTGAAGCCGGCCACATGAGCGTCACTGAAAACGATGTTCCCGCCGCCACTGTGCCGTCCTGAAAAACGGTTGCACCAGTTGTAGGTGCTGCTGAGATCCGTCGGACTGGTGCCGTAATAAGGCGTCTCAGCGGCGTGCACCCGCTGCTCCGAAAAGACCACGAAAGCCGAAGGACGCACGGCTTGGCTGACCTTGAACGGGGTTTCCGGCACGTTGGCAGGACTGGGGAGATTATAGTTGATTCGCTGGTTCATACCGTAATTGAAGGTGGGCCCGGGCCCGACACCTGGCTGAATACCCGTGATCGAATTGGGATCCGGGGGAATAGTGGGCATGGCAGCCGCGGTGGGACAGATGTAAATGGACCGGGAGTATGTGAAAACATTGTTGCTTATGCTGTTGGCTCCATATTCCCAGAGCGGAAGACCGGAGACATAGAGAGGCAGGGCATTGAACCAGTCGGACAGTCCAATGGGGGGAGACGCCGTCGCGTCCGCATACATTTCACTCCAAACCGGATTATGGTCCGGACTGGCGACATAGAGGAGGTCCCGCGAGGCCGGCCAAAACTCGTGGTTGTCGTCCGCATACATTGCCATTGCCAGCCCCCATTGTTTTAGATTGTTGAGGCAGGTGATTCGATTGGCCTGTTCCTTTGACTTGGCCAAAGCCGGCAGGAGCATGGCCGCCAGGATGGCGATAATGGCAATGACCACGAGCAACTCGAGCAACGTGAAGCCTCGAGCCAGTGCCCGGGAACCGTGGGCAAAGTCCCTCCTGGCTGGCAACTCCCTCGGGCGTTCGGTTCGAACAATGTTGAGCATATAACTTCGGACCGGACCATAACTGAGGGCTCCCTCCTTCGCAAGTTGCCGGCCGGTTACATCTCGGTCACATTTCGCGTTGGCGTACCCGACTGCGGATTTCGCGGCAAGCTAAGGTCCATGCCATTCGGAGGTCCGCCCTGGCTTGTCCCGGAGGGACATTGTGAGAATAGCCCAACGCCTTCAGCGTTGGGTCGAGCCGAGGAAGGGGAACAAGTCCCGGAGGGACGGCTGAGCCCACCGACCGAGTCAACCGTCCCTCCGGGACGGGACCGCTCTCGAGGTCCCAACCCAATGCTGAAGCATTGGGCTATTGCCTCATGTCCCTCCGGGACAGTGGCTTCGCAGGTCAGGGGGAATCTCCGAAAGGCATCGGCGTTAGCTTGACGCGTGTACGACGCGTCGGGACCGCACTCCACGACGCTCCGCGAGGCAAGGCCGCGCCCGAGGCCGCGCCAGCGTCTTGGACTGCGGCGGTCCTCTGCCGCTCTTCGACCACTAGGTCGGCTAACCCCCGAACCGAGGCATGGTTCAGCCTCCCGGGGGCGGCGCCCCCACGCTCCGCCGCGGCCCCATCGGCGGCGGCGTGTGCGCGCTCAACCGTAGCGACCACCAACATTCTTCCACGTCGCAGCGGAGGTCGTTGGCGTTATACGTCCCGGTGTGGCCGTCGGCAAAAACGTAGTTCGCCTTCCCGTTGTGCCGGCGGCAACCGTAGTCGTCCTGCCGGATGCGGTTGAAACCAAACTCGTCCTCGAGCCCGGGAACGATGTCCTTGATCCACCAATTGTCGTCGCCCCATAGCCCGGTGCCGCTGCCGCCGTCTCCGAACCAGATTAGCTTGGCCGGCGTGCCCATCTCCGTGGATTTGTGCAGGCCCTCGTAATAGCCCTGGCTCTTTGGCCGCCCAAACGGCACGGTGCTGACGCGCTTCAGCGGGTCGGTGTCGTCCCGGACGGGGATCCAGTGCGCCCCCCCGACTCCGAGACCGCTGGCATTCCAAACCTCGTAGGGACTGGGAAAGCCGTAAATACGGCTCCAATCGACAGCCGGCGTCAGCGTGAAGCCGCCCAGCGTCGCGTCCCACGCCGAGATGCCGTCCGCATACACCGCCACCCGTTCGGAGGGACAGTCGAATACCGACGCCGCGCCCCCGACGTACTGCCACAGCACGACGCGGTAAGTCGTTTCGCACGGCGTGCCCTCAGGCGCGGCACGGACATCCTGGAGGGGATTCAGCCAGTCGTTGTAGTCCAGCGTGTAGGTCCACGCGGCCGTGGCCAACTGCCGCAGGTTCGACGCGCACATCGCCATGCGGCCCCGCTCCTTGCCCTTGCTCAGGGACGGCAGCAGCATCGATGCCAGGATGCCAACGATAGCCATGACCACCAGCAACTCGATCAGCGTGAACCCCGCCGAGCCGCGCCCGGGTCTTCTTGAATCCATATTTGCTAAGTTCGACACCAGGGAACGGGAATCCTCACACCGCCTGACGCTCTGTTTCCGGCCAGCCCGGAGCCTCTCCCCCCGGCGGCGGCATGTCAAGCCCGCCCTCGCCATCCGGTGCCCGGCGCAGGACGAAACTCTTCGTTTTCTTCGTTTGCTTGGTGTTTAAACATAAGGAAACGAAGGAAACGAAGGTGCTTCTCTCGTAGATATGTGCCTATATAAAAGCGAGGCCAAACGGCCGGACGATCAGGGCGTCTGAAGAATTCTTCCAAGCGCCCTCGAGGTACCCCATTGCCTTGCAAGGAGTTGCCGAGGGCGCTTTTTTCTTCCGTCGCCGCAGGCGACTGTTTTGCTGTCCTGCGCCCTCTGGCGCCCGGCACCGGCTTTCGCGCGTGACACCGCGCCGACCATCCGTTTCAATCGGCGCCAGACATGGGCGCACTCCTCTTGAAATCGGCGACCCGCCTGGCCGGCGCCGCGCTCGTTGCCGCTAAGGCCCTTTCGCTCGCGTCGGCCTGCCTGGCTTGCGTGGCGCAAATCCCCGCCTCTGGGGAACCCCTCGTTCAGATCGGCTCGATTCCGCTCCCGGGCGTCGAGGGGCGGCTGGACCATTTGGCCTGCGATAGCCGCTCGCAGCGCCTGTTCGTCGCCGCCCTGGAAAACCACAGCGTCGAGATCGTTGACCTCGCCGGGCGCCGCCGCCTCCGCGCGCTCACTGGCATCAACGAGCCGCAAGGGCTCCTCTATGTCCCCGAGAAGGACCGCTTATTGGTCTGCAGCCGCGGCGATGGCACCTGCCGCAGTTTCGACGCTGCCACCCTGCAGGAAGGGCCCTGGATCGACCTGGGCCGCAACGCCGACAACGTCCGCTTTGACCCCGAGGCGAAGCTCATTTACGTCGGCGCCGGCGGCGAACCCGGCAACGGCCTCCTCTCCGCCATCGCCCTGGCCTCCCTGCTCCCGCCCGCCCAAGGCGGGCTGCCCG
>Ga0326728_10003994_pt1 | contig 44486 bp, 39 predicted proteins | sample MB3enrmetagenome_FD_207602 | JGI IMG/M metagenome (GOLD analysis project Ga0326728, IMG submission 207602) | Lab enriched peat soil microbial communities from McLean, Ithaca, NY, United States - MB31MN | ecosystem: Environmental > Terrestrial > Soil > Wetlands > Peat | place: USA: New York...
CCGCAGGGCTCCGCTACGGGCAAGGCCGGCGAAGACCAAAGCCAGAACAGCCTCACAGCAATAAGTTCGAAAAGGGGACATTTCTAACGAGATAAGAAAGGGGACATTTCTAAAGAGCTTTGACATTTTGCATTTTCCGCTTGACAGCCGCGCAGACTTGTGATAGCCTACCATGGTGATATTTTTATGGACACATCGTCGTAGGCGGCCGCCGGGGTGCGCCGAGGCTCAAGAGAGGCTGAAGGGTCGCGGCTATGGAGGAATGTAGGGAACTACAAAAAATGAGAAATAGTGGGAACGAACTTAATAAGTACTTTAAAATAAATGACATAGCTATTTTGAATGCTGCAAATAATGCGCGTTTTGCGCGCAAATCGGCGCAAATTAGAGCCTGAAAGGAGCAAAAACCGCACAATTTGCGAAGACGAAGTCAAGCTTATGAGCTTTGCCGCTGAACGGGAAGGACGAAGAACAGCCGGCTACACGGGTGGTGGGTTGGGCTGGTGATGGCGGCGGCGTAGCGCCCCGACGCGTCGGGGCACCCTCCGATGCCCCGCCCTTCCGAGCGTCTCTTGAAACTGTGCTCATTGGACCATTTAGGCGTTAGGCTGTTGGTGATTTAATTGCTCAAGCCATTATTTCCGGTAACGGGTAGTGTGCCATTTTCTACATGCCTCATCCAACTCGAACTATTGGAGGTTTAATATGCTGGATCGTCATAACCGTCGCGACTTCCTGAAAACCTCGGCATTGGCTGCGTTCGGGAGCGCCGCGGCGCTCAATGCCAAAGAGGGGCTGTCTCTTGGGGCGCCTGCCGGCTCGCCGGCCATGCCCCAGACCTTTCACCAGGGCTTTCCGACCGGCAAGCTGGGGAATCTCAATGTGACCCGCCTGTTCCTGGGCTGCAACCAGGTGAGCGGATATTCCCACTCGCGCGACCTGGAATACGTGGCAAACCTGATGCGCGAATACCAGACCGACGAGCGAGTTATGGACACCTGGCAACTGGCCGAAGAACTCGGCATCAACACCGTGCTTTCCGACCCCTTCGACAAGCCGGTGCGGATCATGAAGCGGTACCGGCAGGAACGGGGCGGCAAGATTCAGTGGATCTCAGAGGTCCATCCGCACGCTAAGTCCTACTACGACATCCGCTTGGCGCACCTTAAGGAGAACATCCCGCAAATCGTTGACCACGGAGCCAACGCGATGTATATCCAAGGCGGGGTTACGGATTCCTTCGTCGATCGGGGCCTGCTGGATGAGCTTGGCGAAGCTCTCGAGATGATGAAGAAGACCGGGTTACCGTCCGGTTTGGGCGGCCATTCGATCGAAACCCCGAAGGCTTGCGTGAAAGCGGGCATTGTGCCCGATTTCTTCATGAAGACCTATCACAGGGACGACTACTTCTCCGCCACACCTCGGGAAAGGCGCAAGGAGTTCCTGGTGGACAGTAACAGCCCCGACAATCACGACAACATCTGGGACATAAAGCCCGAGGCAACCCGAGAGTTCATGGCGACGGTCCACACGCCTTGGGTCGCTTTCAAGGTGATGGCGGCCGGCGCCATTCCCCCGGAAACGGCCTTCAACTTTGCCTACCGCGGCGGAGCCGACTTTATCTGCGCCGGTATCTTCGACTTCCAACTCAAGGAAGATGTGGCGATCGCCAAGAAGATCCTGGCTGAGAACGTGGACCGTACCCGCCCCTGGATGGCGTAGTACGATTAACCACAGAGGCACAGAGGCACGGAGACGGACAAAGGGTCTTTCTCCGTGCCTCTGTGGTTATTGTGCCTTCGTTATCCCCGGTTTCAGGAGACCACAACACATGAAAAGCTCCGTTGCGCGCTGGCTGCGTGGAATCGCGTATGCGGCGATCATTGCCGCGACGCTCAGCTCCTTGGCCGCCCAGGACAGTCAACTTGCCCGAACCCCGCCCATGGGCTGGAACGATTGGTATCAGTACGAGTGCAAGGTGAGCGACAGCATCATGCGCGCCAATGCCGACGCTCTGGTGAGCAATGGTATGAAGGCCGCCGGCTACGTGTACGTGAATATCGACGATTGCTGGCAGGGCAAGCGCGATGAAAAGGGGTTCATTCTTCCCAACGAGCGTTTCCCCGATATGAAGGCTCTCGGCGACTACATTCATAGCAAAGGGCTGAAGTTCGGAATCTATTCGTCACCTGGACCCAAAACCTGTGGAAACTACGAGGGCAGCTACAAGCACGAGGAGCAGGACGCGCAGACCTACGCCCAGTGGGGTGTGGACTTTGTGAAGTACGATTGGTGCAGCGCGGCGCAGGTTTACAAACCCGAGGAGATGGAGGGGGCCTATCGGAAAATGCACGACGCGATCAAGCGCACCGGCCGCCCCATGGTTTACAGCCTCTGCCAGTACGGTCTTGAGGCCGTCTGGCGCTGGGGGCCTAAGGTCGGAGGCAATATGTGGCGCACGACCGACGACATTGGCGGGGACTACGACCGGATGTCGTTGTTCGGCTTCCAACACAATGGGCTCGACACGTTCGTCGGACCGGGACATTGGAACGATCTGGACATCCTGCAGATCGGGATCGGCAAGCTGAGCAACGACGAAGGGCGCACCCAGATGACTTTGTGGTGCCTTCTCGCTGCCCCTTTGCTCGCCGGGAACGATCTCACCAAGATGACCCCGGAAACGCTCGAGATTCTTACCAATCCGGAGGTCATCGCCGTCGATCAGGACTCGCTCGGCGCTGCGGCGCGGCGCGTCTGGCAAGAAGGTCCTTTAGAGGTCTGGATGAGACCGTTGGCGGATGGGAGCAAGGCGGTGGGGCTTTTCAACCGCAGCGGGTCACCGATGTCTATTTCAGTCAGGTTCGCATCCATTGGACTCGGCCATTCCGCCGGCGTGCGCGACCTGTGGGCTCGGAAAGACCTGGGCACCATTCAAGATCGATACACTGCCGAGGTGCCCAGACACGGCGCGGCCCTGATCAAAGCTAAATAGTGATTTATGAAAGGTGAATAGTGAATGCAAAGGAGGCAAGCATTGCTCCCTTCACAATTCACTATTCCTGACTCACCAGGAGCGCTTTCGCACCGGGCGGTACTTTGCGAGGTATTCCTCGACGTCTCGGTCCGAGATCGTAAGGTGGTGCTGGACGGGGACATCAGCGGTTTCGCCGAGGAGTTCTTTCTGGAGCTTCTGGTAGCACAGCGCCGCGCCATCCTGGTAGGGAATGCGCCTTTCTTCAAAAGCGCGATTCGAAATGGTCAGCGTAAACTCCCGGTCCTCGGATTTCATGCCCACGACGCGGTAGGAGTAATCCCTGCCGCGGGGCTTTAATTGGAATCCAGTGTATTGGATGAGTACGCTCACAGTCCTGATACCTCCTCACACCCAACCGTGCGAAGCAGAAGGTTCTCCGCTTGCTGGCCTTCGGGCCGCTATGCCCTTCCTGCTTGTCGGTCAGCTAGATGATTAACTCTATATAATACACGCTTAGGGTCGGTAACACCAGACTTTTCTTCTGTTTCGACGGGGCCAGGCCAACTCTCCGCTATGCCGGTTGCTTTACGGAACGCTGCGATAGCCACAGTATGCCTTGCAGGACAAAGCCTGTCAGAAAGCCCCACATCAGGTTGGTAGTCAGGAGGGAAACGACCCCCACGCGTACAGCAATAGCCAGGAGCGGCAGGATTCGAAGGAGCTCAGGGTCTCCTCTGTAGGGGCCGGATGATCATCACTTCCGTGGCTTTGATGAGCGCCGCCGCCGTCTCACCCACCTTGAGTTCAAGGTCGCGGGAAGCGTCACTGGTAATAATGGAGGTCACCGACTGCCCTCCCACGTCCAGCACCACCTTGGTCAGCAGACCAACGGTTTGCAGCTTGATGATGCGGCCCACGAGTTGATTTCGCCCGCTGATCACATGTTCGAGCCCCGCACCCACGCCCGAGACCGGTTTGGCGGGTGCAACTTGAGCGGTTGAGGTGAGTGCTCCGTCGTACCCTCGATCGCCTCTTTGAAACAGCAAGCGGTCAATCTCCGAGCGCGGCACGCGATGATGCCCCCCCGGCGTCATCACGGTCTTGATCTTGTGCTTGTAGATCCATTGTTTCAATGTCGGGTAACTTACTCCCAGCTCTCGCGCCGCTTCCGGCATGTGAAGGAGTTCCATGAATTATCTCTCGTCAAATACGGCTTCCAGAACAATTGTATACAATTCAATACGATTCGCCAATCGCTTCCCATCGGTGTTCCACCCCCCAACACGCACACAGCTCTTTCTCTTGGAAGGTGCGGAGATATTCGGAAAGTGTCATCCTTCGCTTCGCTCAGGATGACAGGCGACTGATTCTAGTGAGCTTTCTGTTATAAGTGGCGAGCTACGTTGGCTCGCATTGCCTCGAGCTCTTCAAGCGTGCGCGGCCAGTCCTGTTTGAGCAAGCGGGAGAGGGAGCGATCCGCGAGCAGCTTGCCGCCTGCCTGGCAGCGCGCGCAGTAGTTGGTCTCGTTGTCGGCGTAGCGGATGCGCTGCACTTTGGCGCCGCAACGCGGACATGGCTGGCCGTGCCGGCCATGCACGGCCATAGTGGGACGAAATGCCGTCACCTTTTCCGGAAATCCGCCGCCGGTTTCCACCCGCAATCTCTCGGTCCAATCCCGCAAAGTGTTCCGCGTGGCTTCGTAGAGGCGCGCGATCTCCTGAGCGGTCAACCGGCCGGTCAGGGCTGCGGGCGAGAGTTGAGCAGCGTGCAGAATCTCATCGGAATACGCGTTGCCGATGCCGCTCATGAGGTGCGGATCAGTGAGCGCGCGCTTAAGGGTATGGTTCTCGCAGGTGAGGCGCGCCGCGAACTCTTCCAGCGGGGAGTCAAGAACTTCGAGCCCACCCGGGTCGAAGTCTGCGAGCTTTTCGGCGCCTGCCACCACATGAATCGAGGCCCGCTTGCGCGACCCCGCCTCGCTGAGTGTCAGGCAGCCGGAATCAAACTCGAACGCCGCCACGTCCCTGCTGCGCGCAGAGAGCTTCTTCGCGCGCGGTCCCGGAGCCGCCGGGCCGCGATCCCGCCAGTGCAGCCGCCCGGCAACCATCAAGTGCAGCACCAGCCAATAGTCCTGGTCGAAACCCATCGCGATGCGCTTGCCGATTCGCCGCAGGCCTTGCACTTGTTTCCCTTCCAACCGTTGGATCGGCGGCGTAGCCGTCCGCAGCAGATACGGTCCCGACAGGCGCACGCGCTCGAGCGTGTGATGAAGGATGCGCTGCTCGAGCGCCTCGATGTAAACGACAATATCCGGCAATTCGGGCATGTGGATTTATGAAGTCACGGAAGCAGGGACCTGTCTGCAACGAGACCGGTCAATCACGCAGGCTGTGGCGCGGGCATTCCTTCGCTGCGCTCAGGACGGGCTCTACCCGCGGGGTTATGGGGCCTTGGCACGCTCCAATTCTCTATCGGCATCCGCCTGCCGGCCCAGCGCCTGATAGGCGAGACCAAGGCTGTAGTGGGCCCGCCTGGACCGCGGGTCCAGCTCCACCGCGTGCTCGAGCTCCTTCGCCGCTTCGTCGGGTTTCCCCTGTCGAAGATAGCCTTCGCCTACCGCGGCATGCGCTGGCGCATAATCGGGGTTGATGGCAGCCGTGCGCTGAAACTCTCGGAAGGCCTCCTCGTAACGGTTCCGCTTCAAGAAAACGATTCCCAATTCGAACGTCGCAGAGAAATTCGTTGGATCGAGTTCCGCGGCGCGCGCCAGAGACACGGCGGCGGAGTCCAGGTCACCAGCTTGCACCTGTGCCTCGCCGAGATTGAAGAGCGCCATGGAGAAACCGGGATTGGCCTTAAGCGCCGCCTGGAAACGCTCGATCGCTTCCGGAATGTCGCGCAGGCCTTGATAGTCGAGCCCCATCATGTAGTTGAGGGTGGGTGAGTCAGGGTCAGTCCGCTGAGCCTCGCGCAGCTTACGGAGGGACTCCTGATATCGTCCCCGCTGGCCGTCCGACATCGCTTCCGAAACCAACTCGTAGGTCTGGATGCGGTCCTTGGGGTCCGGAAGGGGCTTGCCGGAGGGTTGCGCGTACGTTCCGGGTGAAACGGCGACGTAACCGAGTGAGCGCAATCGAGCGTAGAGCGACGGGTCGGTTAAGGCCTTCTTGGGCTCAGGACCCGCCGGTGGGGTGTAACGGCGCATCAGGGAATAGAGCCGTTCGCGCATCTCGCGAGCGCGCACTCCTTGTTCCTTGAAGAGATTGTTCCGTTCCTCTGTATCGCGGCCCAGCTCGTAGAGCTCCGGTTGCGGCGCCTCGATGAACTTCCAGCCCTTCGATTGGAGGCTGCGCAACGGGCTCCAGTGGAAATGCAGGAGGGGCAGATAAGTCTCCGCATAAAGGCTCGACGAGGCGCCCGAAGGGCGTCCCATGATCGACGGCATCAGGCTTCGGCCCTGGACCACGGGCGGCACCGGAAGCTTCAAGGCCTCGAGAAGTGTGGGCAGAACGTCGACGAGCGAGACTTCTTCCTCGACAAGGCGGGGCTGGGCACCTGGAACCTTGCAGATCAGCGGCACGTGGAGCGTGGAATTGTAGATGAAGAATCCATGGTTTTTTTCGCCGTGCTCACCGAGCCCCTCGCCGTGATCACTGGCGACTACGATCAAAGCGTTGTCGTATTCCCCGCGCTCCCGGAGATAGGAAAACAGCCGACCCACTTGCGCGTCCGCAAAGGCGATCTCGCCGTCGTAGGGCGAATCACGAAACTGGCTGGCGTATGGCTCGGGCGGAGTGTAGGGATAGTGGGGATCGTAAAGATGCACCCAGAGAAACAAGGGTCGCCGCGGGTTGAGTTTCAACCAGCTGAGGGCCTCGTCCACGACCCGATCGCCACGGCGCTCCAACTGGTCGAAATTGGCCGCACGCAGCTGGCTGAAATCAAAATGGTCAAAATACTCGTCAAAACCCTGGTTGAGCCCGAAGCGCGAATCGAGCACCGCCGCGCCGATGAAGGCCGCCGTGGTGTAGCCGTGGTCGCGCAGGATTCTGGCCAATGTCGCGGAATTCGCCGGCACCCTGTTGGTCGTGAAGTCGTGCATCCCGGTGGCCATCGGAAAGATGCCCGTAAGCAGTGAGCCGTGTGCAGGGAGTGTGAGAGGAACGGGAGTGTAGGCGCGAGTGAATCGGACGCCCGAGTGTGCCAGCGCGTCAAGGGTGGGCGTCTGAGCCAAGGCGTACCCATAACACCCCACGTGGTCGGCCCGCAGCGTGTCAATCGTCACCAGGATGACATCTGGTGGGCCGGTCTCCAGCGCCCCACTCGCCCGGCTCTTCTCCACAGGATTCAAAGCGACGGCGAGTCCGAGTGCCACCCCGAGAGCCAGAAACAAAATGGGTGCCTTGCTCCTAACCATGGCGCCAGTATGGCCGATCCTGCGGGCCGTTTGCGAGGACTTTCTTATCCTTTGCAATCCCCTCCAGCGAGAGGGCGGGGCAGCGGCAGCATCTCAGCTCCAAGTGGCACGGGCATTCCTTCACTCCGTTCAGGACAGGCTCCGCCCGTGTGATTTCATGGCCAAGATGGCCATGCCACTTCAATCTGAGACACTACCCGCGATAGGTTGTGGACACTCATCGCGAGGCAATGGTAAGCTGTCCTTAAGCATTGTTCGAATCGAAGGCTGTCCGAATCTCTCGCTGAGGGAAGGTCCGGCCAGCCTCATAGGGCGACTACTGATGGCGGCCAATCCAACCGGCAGTCCGCAACTTGCGGATGGCAGACACGGCGTCGCGCAAGCGGTCGTTGCACCGCTTACTCGCGCTGCGATCTTCCTGGTCGTGTCACTGAAGCCCGGCTCCGGCAATCGAACCATTATTCGGTCCTTCTGCGCGGATCTTGCCACCCTGTTTCGCGCAGTTGAATTTCGAGACATTGAAGCAGGACTTTCCTGCGTCATGGGGATCGGCTCCGACGCTTGGGACCAGCTTTTTGGCGCGCCGCGTCCGGCGGAACTGCACCCGTTTTGCGAGATTCGCGCCGGGGCGCGTCATGCCGTCTCAACCCCGGGCGACTTGCTGTTCCACATCCGCGCCAAGCGAATGGATCTGTGTTTTGAGATGGCGACGCAAATCATGGCGCGCATCGGTGAGGCTATTTCACCCGTGGACGAGGTGCACGGCTTCCGGTACTTCGACGAGCGCGATCTCTTGGGGTTTGTGGATGGCACGGAAAATCCTCGAGGCGATGAAGTTGCGGAAGCGGCGCTCATCGGTGACGAGGATGCAACCTTCGCCGGCGGAAGCTATGTCATCGTGCAGAAGTACCTCCACGATCTGGCCGGCTGGAATGCTTTGTCCACGGAGGCGCAGGAACGAATTATCGGGCGTACAAAACTCTCCGACATCGAATTGGACGATTCGGTGAAGCCCACCTCAGCGCACAACGCACTCAACACGATCGTTGAGAACGGCAAACAGATCCAGATCCTGCGCGATAACATGCCTTTCGGGCGCGCCGGCTCCGGCGAATTCGGAACCTATTTCATTGGGTACAGCCGTTCGCCCCGCACCATCGAGCAGATGCTCGAGAACATGTTTCTCGGGCGGCCGCCGGGCAACTATGACCGCCTGCTCGACTTCAGCCGCGCTGTGACCGGGAATCTCTTCTTCGTGCCGACCGCGACATTTCTGGAAAACGTAGCTGAGGAGGGGCCCGTCGTTCCTTCTTCCGCTTCACCGGCGGCGGAGCCCGCCCCGGCCGCCCGGCGTGAGAGTAATGGTTCGTTGCCGATCGGATCGCTAAAAGGAGACGTCGAACATGAATAATCTGCATCGCGAGCTTGCCCCGATTTCCGATGCCGCCTGGGCCCTGATCGAAGAGGAAGTGACACGCACGTTTAAGCGCCACCTCGCGGGCCGGCGGGCAGTGGATGTGCGCGGGCCGGCGGGTACGGACCTCTCCGCCGTCGGCACCGGCCACCTGCGGGAAATCGCCACGCCGGGGGACGGCGTCCACGCCCGCCAGAGGGAGGTGAAGGCGCTGGTCGAGTTCCGGGTTCCCTTCGAACTCGAGCGGCAGCAGATCGACGACGTCGAGCGCGGCGCCAACGATTCCGACTGGGAGCCGGCGAAGATCGCGGCGCGCCGCCTGGCCTTTGCCGAGGACGGCGCCATCTTTGTGGGCTACGACGCTGCCGGCATCACCGGCATCTGCCAGGGAACCAGCAACCCGAAGAAAACGCTGCCCGGCGATGTGCGCGAGTACCCGCAAGCCATTGCCGAAGCACTGAGCCAGTTACGCCTAGTCGGTGTCAATGGTCCTTACATGGCGCTGCTCGGGTCCGACGCCTATACGAAGTTGGCCGAGACCAGCGATTACGGCTATCCTGTCCTCGATCACGTCAAGCGGTTGCTTGACGACAAGATCATCTGGGCGCCCGGCGTTCCTGGCACCGTCGTTTTGACCACCCGTGGCGGCGACTTCGACCTGCATATTGGCCAGGACGCTTCCATCGGCTACCTTAGCCACACCGATACCGCTGTCCGCCTCTACTTGCAGGAGACCTTGACCTTCCTCCTGCTGACCACCGAAGCAGCCGTCGCCTTGGCTCCCCCGGCCGCGCAGAAGGGTTGATGCGCAACTGGCGCAGAGCGAAGTTCTGCGGCCTCAGTGCGCTGTGGACGTCACTGGGCGCAGGGCTTGGCCCTGCGCCGGCCGGCGGCGGCCAGGGCATATCGAATCCGACGAAGAACCGTACAGGACGACAAAGCGCATGCCTCGGCACCGGCCGGTGCTCTTGTGCATCTAATTATGGGTAATGCATTTAGTGTTCAGGAGAGTCCTCTATGCCGGTCGTCCTTCTCTGCGGCGCTTGCGCGCGGAAGAACCGAGTGCCGGCCAAGCACCTTGCCGGCACAGTTCGCTGCGGCGCTTGTAAATCGCCGTTGACACCCCTTGCTGAACCTCTCTCAGTCGACGACACCACGTTCGATGAAGTGGTCCAGAACGCTCCGGTCCCCGTGCTTGTGGACTTCTGGGCGGAGTGGTGCGGACCGTGCCGCGCGGCGGCTCCGGAAGTCGCCCGCACCGCCGCCGACATGGCGGGCAGGGCCATAGTGCTGAAAGTGGACACAGAAAAGTGCCCTCAAATTGCTGCCCGCTTCGATGTTCGTGCCATACCCTACTTCGTTGTGTTCTCTGGTGGCCAGGTCGTGGCGCAGCAGGCGGGCGTAGTAGGCCACGACCAGATGGAGCAGTGGCTGAGATCGGCTGCTCCAGTTTCGGCGTGAGAGACGATCCTTCTCGGGGCTGGCGCAGGGCGAAGCCCTGGTTTGCGTGGAGCAGGAATGAAGAGAGACCGCAGAACTGCACTCTGCGCCGCCCGCGATTTTATTCTTGAAACCCGGTGCGGTGTTTTGGCCGGACACGCCTCAGCGCCGATAGGCTGAATCTCCTAATAGACTTCTGGTTTTCGTAAAATCAGGAGAAAGTACTATCAGACTGGCCAACTTGGTGTAATGAGCGGCCATCTTCTTCGCAGCCAAGGCGGCCTTTTCTTCATTCTCAGCGAGATGCTCGTACTGTCGTTTCAGTTCGCGAACCGAGGCTGAGTCAGATTCCGAAGTCGCCGCCATCTCTCGATAGATCGCGACGATGCGACGGCACGACTGCTCCAAAGCTTCCTCCTGCAAAGCCAAGTCCTTGACCAGGGACGCTGCCTCGCTTTGAGTTAGCGCGGGCTCGCTGCTGGACGACTGCTGCGCCAGGGTGAGGCATGGACAGGCGAACAGGAGCGCCGAAAAGAGAATTGCTCGGTGGAATTGCAGTTTCATTTTGACCTCCTCATCACTGAATCTGTCGAGCCTGGGTGAAAAGTTGGGCCGCCACTTCCTCCCAGCCGGACCGCCGGGCTTGCCTCATCCCGCGCTGTTCTTTCAGCACGCCGAAGACTGAATCGATGGATGCTTTGCCCTGCCGGGAAACAACTCGCTCCTCCGGGCGGCGCAGCTTTTGCCTGCGGATTCGCGGAACCCCAACTTCTTTAGACTACATCATGTTATATATGCCGATCGCATACATAATATGAGTCTCGACCATAAAATCTGCTTATATTGTTTGGCTTGGCGCGGCGGAATCGATTCCGCCGGCGGGCGCAGGGCGAAGCCCTGCGAGCAGTGGAGTCGTAATGCCTAGAGACCGCAGAGCTTCACTCTGCGCCAACCCCGAAAGCTTGTTGTTCATTTTTGACTGATGTTCATTTATAATGAACACGAGAGAGAAGTGAACGTTGCCTCTCAAGAGACGGATGGCGAGGATTGTCGAAAATGCAGCTTCGCGAGACTGAAACCGAAGTCTTACAAAAAGCCGTCGACGCATTTCGCCGGACCACAGGAATTCGTGTCCGGGTAAAACAATTGCAACCGCAGCGAGGCGGGACTCGGGCGGACGCAAGATTGCGCTTTGAATTTCCACATGCTGAAGCGCGTTTCGACGCAGAAGTGAAGCAAATACTGGACACTCAAACCCTTGGGCAAGCGATCGAGCGAATGAAGCGACTTCCGGAAAAGGCCCTATTGGTAACAAAGTATGTCAATCCGAAGATGGCAGAGCGACTTAAAGAGATGGGTGTCCCCTTCCTGGACACCTTTGGAAATGCGTACCTGAACGCTCAACCTATTTTTGTTTACATGAAAGGCCTAGCACCCCAAAGGTTCCCCCGGGAGAGGCCCACCCGCGCCTTTGCGCCCGCTGGTCTGAAGGTCGTTTTCGCATTGCTCTGCCGGCAAGAATTGACTGACGAACCCTTTCGAACCATCGCACAGACGACGAACGTTGCGCTGGGCACTGTGCCCTGGATCATGGACGATCTCGAAAGGCTCGGCCACCTTCTGGTCAAGGGTAAACGTGGCCGAAGGTTGATTCGCAAACAACAGTTGCTGGAACGTTGGGTCGGAGTCTTCCCCAACCAGCTACGCCCAAAGCTGGTTCTCGGCAGGTACGCCGCACCCGATCCGAAATGGTGGGAACAGACGCGTATTAGAGACTTTCACGCTTATTGGGGAGGCGAACCGGCCGCCACAAGACTCACTGGCTACCTGAAGCCGGAATTGATCACCGTATATACTCGGGACAAGCCTGCAAGGCTTCAGGCGACCTACCGTTTGCGCACCGATCCGAGGGGGAACGTCGAAATCCTCGAGGCCTTCTGGGATAAGGCGATGGATTGGACTAACCCCGAAACCGTACACCCGTTGCTGGTCTACGCCGACCTGCTGGCGACCGGGGACGCTCGAAACATTGAAACTGCAGGGCGGATATACGATGAGCAACTTGCTGGACTTGTCCGGGAAGATTGACCCCCTGTCCGTCGCCCTCTTTGAGGCAGTTAGCGAGGAGGCGGGATCACTGGGCATTGCGTTTTTCGTGGTTGGGGCGACCGCAGGAGATATGATCTTAGAGCTCGGCCATGGCTTGCCCAGCAAGCGCGCCACGCTCGACAGAGATTTTGGCGTTCGCGTCTCAAGTTGGGCTGAGTTTGAAAAACTGAAGAAGTTGCTTCTGGCCAGCGGACTCTTCAAAGAAACCCTCGAGGTCCAGCAACTGCTCTACCGAGGGAAGTTACGTGTCGATATCTTGCCCTTCGGAGGGATTGCCGGCACGCGTAGGGAGATTCGTTGGCCTCCCGATGAGGATGTTGTTATGAGCGTGGCAGGGTTCGAGGATGCCTACCGGGCTGCCCTTGATGTGAGGGTCAGGGCCGATCCACCTCTCGACATCTTGGTGGCGTCCACTCCCGGTTTGACCATCCTGAAGCTCATCTCATGGGCAGACCGCCCTCACGAGCGGCGGCGAGATGCGATAGACTTGGCATTCATCGTTGAGCGATACCTGGACGCTGGAAACAATGAACGGCTCTTCGAAGAAAATATTGATCTTATTGAGGATGAGAGCTTTGACTACGTTCGAGCAGGAGCCAGGTTGCTGGGCCGTGATATGGCAAAAATCGGAAGCCCAGACACACTCGGGAGGATCAGGGAAATACTCGCAAAGGAAATAGTGGACGAAGGTCAGCATCTCCTGATTCAGAATATGACACCGGCCTGGATCTTGTCTGGCGAGGAAGGCGAAAGGCGCTTTGACGAGCTAGTGACGCTCTTGCGGGAGCTTGCAAAAGGCATCGACGACAGGTTTCCATTCCACAGCCAGTAGTGGCCGAGGGGCATCCATGTCTGGCGAGCGGAGCAAGTATATCATTGAAAACAAAGGAGCGCTTTGTAAAACGAACCCAATGTAAAACGAACCTAAAATGAACCGAACTATGGGCGGCAGACCCGCGCACGACGTTGTGAATCTCAGGTGGTGCGCACGAGCAGGCAAATGAGGTCGTTGTACTGGCGGGGGGCCGTTTGCACGACGACGAAGGAGCAGCCAGCCGGATCCCCGCCAACCAGGGGGCGGCGAGGCTTCCCCCTCCGAGTTACCGGGCTTGCCCACTCCTCGACGACGCACTTTCGAACGGCCCCCCACGTGGCGAAGTCCGGCCGGCCTAAGTTACCGGACAAGGCGCCAACGCAAACACCTGGTTTGAGGGAAGCGCTGGCACGGGCAGGGCGGTTACACTCTGGCTCGAAAGTGCGAGCTGCGCAATTGCACCAACGTACTAGGGCGAGCCGGCCGGAACTGAGAAGGAAGCTCCGGCCGCTGCTTATCTACCGGACCTACATTCCGGGGATATGTTCGGCGAGGGAAGTGGCTTGGGTAGTAGCGGACTGGGCGTCCGGCATATTTGCGAATCCGCCGATGTAGCGGCCCTTGCGGAACATGCAAAGTCCGCCGAGGTATTGGTCGTCGGCCTGGAAGGCCTCATCGGCAACGTGGGCCGGCGCGCCTTCGGTGAATCGCTGCCGCAATTGGCTCAAGATGGCGGCCGCGGACCCGGGGGACTCTTCCATCACGACGAAGGCTTGCCCTTGCTCGTAGTGGGCTACGAAGCCGCGTTTCAGCAGGCGCAACCCCAGGACGCTCTCCGGAATCAAGCGCACTGAGGCCAGCTTCGCGGTGGGAAACCAGGAGAGAGCGGCGGGGGGTGTGGCGCGTCCCGTGATTCGTTTTTCGGCTTCAGTTGCGAAGGCACGTAGCGCGGTCACCGCCCCCTTTTCGGGACTTGCCGTAAGCTCAACGTAATACTTGCCCTTACAGAACAGGGCGCGGCGCGGCAAGACCTGGCCGCCCATGCCGAGCTTTTCAATGGGCATCTGGGGATCGAGATTTGACGAAAACACTCCGTAGGCGGAGTCCGCGTCGTTCATCTCGAAGGCATCGAAGGTGACGGATCCGCCCTTCGCCCGGCAGGTCACCCCCTGCATCTGAACCAAGCCGTACAGAATATAACCTTCGGCGCTCCCGTCCAGGTACTCGAACAGGTTGTCGGGAGTGTAATTCCGCAGTGCGCCTCGCTGCTCCCATCCCGCTACGAGGTGGCAATCCGCCACACCGGCCGCGCGCGCGACCGGCGCGACAGCCGGCACAGCGAGCAGTAGTGCGAGCACGCAAGTCGATAACCCCGTGCTCGCCCCGGCTGTAGAGTCCGCCGATCTGGCCGTCAATAATCTCGTCAGCCGAGCCGCCGGCAATTTCACGCGAACAGCTCCTGTGCGTGCGCCACCCGGCTCGCGACATTCACGCCGCAAGGGCAATTCACCGTGCATTTCGCGCAATCCCGGCAGCGCACGGCGGTGATCTCTTTGGGCAGAGCCAGGAAGTGCTCGCGGCCCAAGGAGAATTGCCCATAACCCTCGGCGTAGGTGAGATAACGCAGCAAGTCGGCCACCGGCAGGCCCTCGGAGCAGGCCCCGTCGCATTTCCCGCACATTCGGCAATAGAGCGGGGCGATGTGTTCGAGTTGCCGGGCCAGGAGTTTTTCCTCGCTCTCGCCAAACGGCCCCGCCATGGCCTTCAGATTTTCCTCGAGCTGGTCCATGTCGGTCATGCTGGGGATGGTGGTGTTGACTTTCGGATTCTTCAGCACCCATTTCAGCGCCGCCAGCAGCGCCCCTTGTTTCGCGAGCTGCGGGTAAAATGCCCGGCGGGGACTCCCTGCGCGGTAGCCTCCCGCCATCACCTTCATCGCGACCACGCCCATGCCCGCATTGGCGGCCTGCTCGATGACCTCGCCAACACCCTTGTCCATGGTGAAGTTATAGGTGATCAAGACAACATCCACGGCGTTTGTCTTGACCAGCAATGGAATCATGCCTTTCGGCTGGTGCGTGCTGACGCCGGTGAAACGGATTTTCCCTTGCTTTTTAGCGACTTGCTGTGCCTCGAACGTCTCATCCGAAACACCCGTGGCCTTGTCCCGTCCGTGCAGATACCAGATGTCGAGGTGATCGGTGCCCAACTCGCGCAAGCTCGTATCCAAATCGCTCAAGAGGCTGTTCTTATCGTTTCCGTCCGACTTGCTGGAGAGAACAAGTCCATTGCGCTTCTTCCCGATCGCGGCGCCGACCATGCGCTCGTTGTTGCCATGCTGGTAGCTGCGCGCCGTGTCGAAATAAGTGATGCCGATATCGGCTGCCCGCTCGATCACGCTGGCATCAGAAGTGATCATGCAGCCAAACCCCACAGAAGTGACCTTCAGCCCTGTCTTGCCGAGGATTCGGTAACTTAGCTGCGGTGAAGAGTCCAGGGAAGATGAGGCGGCTGCCGACGGTGCTTCGACACTCGCTTTGCCCGCGCTGGTGCGGGCAGCCAGCCCCACCACCGGAAGCGCCAATCCTGCTTGTAAGAAGTCGCGGCGAGAAGTATTCGGTTTCATAAAGACGTCTCCTTATCAAATGGTCGTTCCACAATTAAGGCGCACCTATCATAAACGCTTCGGCGCGCACATGCCAGTCAGGAAATCGTCACTTCTGCCCTCGGAAGGCCGCGAAGCTGTGAGGTTCGATCTGGAGGTCGAAGGCATATTGGCGTGGCGTCTCCGAATTGCGTGGTGCGAAAGGACCAGGCGCCACGGGATTGCCGTTTAATGTCTCACTCGTCAGCAGGTTCTGGATGTGGCCGAAATTGCCGGTAAGCCGTACCGCGACCGGTTGGTCCAAGTAAGACTCTACGACAAACGTGTCGTTGTCGTAGGTAAACAGGCTCACTTTGGCCGGGGCCTCGAGCCTGACGGGCGTGGCAGGTGCCAGATACCTCCGTAGAGCGTCAATCGCAGTAGCGGGCAGGCGGTACAGATCGTTCAAGTTTTCCGGCAGCGTCCAAACGTAAAGCGTTCCTGCCCCATATCTGTCCGTCAAGAGCAGTGGTACGCCGCGCCCGTTGGCCATGCCGCGCACCACTGCCCAATCCTGGTTCGTGTAGAAATGAATTTCGGGAAAGAAAATGGCATTCTGGGCGCTGCCGAGTTCGGAGCCCGCGCCGGAGCCGAATCCCGCCACGTAATAAGTGGCCCCGAGAATGTTGCCGGTGAGGCGCATATCGGTAATCTGGTTTATGCCCTGGTCTTGGAGCGCGCGGAGCAGGCCGGAGGTGACGATGACGTTATCTCCCGCGCGCAAGTGTTGCTCGATCTTCGAGACGATGGAGGAATCGTATTTCGCCGCCTCGGTCAGCAACACGGTCCTTGCCTTGGGCCATTCCGGGTACATCTCAACCGGAATTCCGATCATGCCTGCCATATCGCACAGATAATCCTCGCCGCTCGACTGGTACGGACGGTAGCTGCTCAATCCGACCGGCCTGCCGAGCTCGCCCGCGGCACGGTCCACCTCCCGCAGGGCGTAAGCGGCCACATCCGCCACCAGCGGATCTCTGGCATCCGGGCTGAAGGGCATGCCGCAGCACTCGCGCAGCATCTCGAAGAAATTGAAGGAGGTGGGGAGCATCTGCCAGGCGCTGCGCTCACCCGCTTCCGCCCGGCGCAGCAGGTCGGAGTACTGAAACAGATTGATGGCGGGCGCCTTGGCGAGGATGGTGTCCCAGAGCTGCTCGGCATAACGATCCAGGTAGCGATTGCCATAGGAATCGACCCATCCGCCGCCGTTGCGTCCCGGCGCGACGTTTTCAAGGTAACGGAAAACCTCGTAGCTCTCGTACTGTTGCAGTTGCTGGTCCGTGATCTCCGGATCGCGTGTTTCATCGCCGGTCCAGATCTCGGGGAAAAGTTGCGACTCGCGGTCCAGATCGTAGCCCAACCCCTGGAAGGAGGGATACCAGTTGGGGTACTTGATAATGACGTGTACGTTGGGATTGGCGTCTTTCGCCGGCTTCAGGATCAGGTTTCGAGAGACCTCGTCCATCAACTCCAGCCGGTACTCGTCCCAAGTGCGCTTGCCCTTGGCCGCGATGTCGGCGTCGCTTTTGGTGTTGATGAAAAAGAAGTCGTCGAGAATGATCCGGTTGAAGTGACGCGCCGTCAGCGCGGACGTGCGGGACAGGAGGTCGCGGTCTTTGGGGTCTGCATAGTCCAGTGAGCGGAACTGCCCAAAGCCGCCCGGCCCCGACAGCGCCAACCCGCCAGCCGTCGCCACGCCGTGCGAGGAAAAGAAACGTTTGACGTGGTCAATCGTCGCGTCATCGGCGCTTGTACCGCTCCGGTAGGTTTCAATGAAAACTTCGTCCACATGCACCCGGCTGCTGATCGTGCTCCAGCTCGATTCCAGCCAGGCGGGATCGCGGTCCATCCGGTCGACTACCTGGACTGGAATATAGACGGTTACTTTGAAGCTCCGGTATGGCTGCGACTGAGCTCCAGAAGAGGAAACGGCCAAGAGTAGAATTACCAGGGCGGATAACCAAATTCTACGCATCACCATGTAGTCATTTCTCCCTCAACAGGGGTTTCGGCATTCTCAGCCACCGTATCAAAGGGATGAGGGCTACATCAAGCGGTATGCTTGCTTGCGGTGATCGGCGGCAACCAGAAAGACGATTCTCTCCGTCGCATCAATTTCATAGAAGAATCGCCAATCGCCCACGCGATACCGCCAAGTGGGAGGTTCCCAGTTCTTCAGGCGCTTGATATTCGGGCCCCAAAAGGCGTTTTCGCGCAGGATGGGGTAGATGTGATCGCGGAGCTTGGCTTCCAGACGGGCCCGGACGGCGGGTCCGAAACTCGCGAGGTCCTTCGAAAACTGGCGTGCCTCGAAGATTCTAAACGGCGGGGATGAACCGGCCTTGGCGCTTTCGAGCATTTCGGGAACCCGTCTGGAGCCGTCTCACCAGCTCCGGTCGCGAGGCAATCTCAGCCATCTCGGTGTCGTCCGCAAAGCTGTTTTCCAAAATGCCCCGCAGCGCTGCGGTCTCCACCAGGTTAGCCAAAGACCTCCGCTCCGCCTTGGCGGCCCGGACGAAAGTTTGGTAGGTCTCATCGTCCAGTCGCATAGTCAGGGTTTTCGCCACTGGTGCTCTCCATCAAAAGTATTCAATATGAATATAAACGAAGGCAAGGGCGGCGTCAACTGCGGCATCGGGGCTCCAATCCCCCGATAACGACCCGCAATGTAGGGGGACGGCTTGCCGTCCCCGGATGGCTGCCACTGCTTAGTTGTGTTAGTAAGCGCGGTCATTTTGCGTCCTGGAAGGGCGGGGCTTTAGCCCCGCCGGTAAGCAGAGCACGGTTGAAGGGGCCTTTAGGCCCTGAAGCAACGCGGCTTCAGGGGCTAAAGCCCCGAGGAGCGGCTTGTTCTGTGCGGCGGGGCTAAAGCCCCGCCCTTCCGAGGAGCGCCGATAGGTACGCTGATGAGTTCGACTAAGCACTAGGCCGACGAGAGTAGGGCATGCGGGTAGGGCAAGCGCTACCCCTACATCGCCTGGGTGCTTCGGTTGAGCGCTTGCAACCTCCAGGCCAATTGGCAATACTCATGAGATACGGAAGCCTCAGGAAGGGAATCAGACGATCCATGAATCCGAAATGCGAGGTGTTTTGCGCCGGGAATGCAGTAGCAGACGTGTTAGCGCGTCCGGTGGACGGGCTTACGGCGCCCGGCGGTAGCCAGCCGCTCGAAGAGGTGGCGCTGGGGCCCGGAGGCAATGGTGTCAACACCGCCATAGCGTTAGCAAGACTGGGGGTTCGGGTAGCCCTGGCGGCGCCGGTGGGAAATGACCGGCTGGGAGAAATGCTTCGCCAGGCCGTACGCGCCGAAGGAGTGGATGACTCCAACATGTTCACGGTCAAAGAGGCGCGAACCTCGTCAAGCGTGGTGCTCATCGAATCGAGCGGGGAGCGGCGCCTGCTGCACTTTCGCGGCGCGAGCGCGTACTTTTCGGCTCGCCACTTGAACTGGGACTCGGTGAAGGGCGCGCGCGTCTTTCACTACGCCAGCGCCTTTGCCCTGCCGGCATTCGACGGCGAGCCTTTGGAGGGAACACTCAAGCGGGCCCGAGAACTGGGCTGCCTGACCTCAGTGAACGTTTGCTGGGATCAGCGCGGGCGCTGGCTGTCGATCCTCGAACCCGCCCTCCCACACACCGACTTTATCTTTCCAAACCGGGAAGAAGGAAAACAACTCACGGGCGAACCGGAAGCCCCGGCAATCGCTCGCCGCCTGCGCAGCCTGGGCGTGAAGACCGTCATCGTCAAGCTGGGGGCAAGGGGCTGCTTGGTGGAGTCCCCCGAAGGCGCCTTCACCTCGCCAGGCTTCGTTGTGCAGCCTGTGGACACCACCGGTGCGGGAGATTGCTTTGCCGCCGCGTTTTTGGCCGCCATCTGCCAAGGCAGCAACTTGGGCGACGCCGCGCGTTTTGCGAACGCCGCTGGGGCGCTTGCGACGCTTGGCATGGGAGGGGGAGACTCCGCTCCCACCAGGGCACAGGTCCTCAAGTTGCTTTCTGAGTCGGCAAGTAGCACAGGCACTCTTGCCTGTGGCTGAGCCTGAGAAGCGCGCGTAGCGCCGACCTTCAGGTCGGCACTGGGAGTGCTGACCTAAAGGTCAGCGCTACCGTTGATCCGAGGCTCCGCGTCCGCTACAAATCGCGTTTCGAGAAGCGGCGCACAGCAAGCGCAAGAGCCAGGGCGAGATACAAACAGGCATAGAGGATCATGAATTTGCTGGGGACGGAGATGGCGCTGAAGGGCGTGAAGCCCAGAGTACTCACAATTGGGGATTGCATCTCAAAGACGGCGCGCCGCCACAGGGTTTCGCTGGGCATGATCAGGCTGGCGGTGATCCCTACGTTAAGGGCGCGCGGGCTGTGCGTCAGGGCGGCAGCTTGCTCGATCCATCCTCCGATAAAGGCGATTCCGTGCAGCCCGAGCACCACCACGCCGTTCGTCAAGGTGGAGAAACTGGCGCCCATCCGGAACGTCAGGCTGAGCATCAGGAGGCATTCTAGCCAAATCAGAGTTGCGCCGCGCAGCAAATGATGCGGCAGTACTCCACCCACTGCGTGCAAGCTCATTAAATAGGTTACTCCCGTTATCCCACCTACCATCAGGGCCACATAAACTGTGACCATCCCGACAAAGCCCATCCACTTTCCCAGCAGCAATTCCCAGCGCGAGATGGGCTTGGTGGCCACAGCCTGGATGGTGCCCGAGGCCAGCTCGCCTGAAAGCGTGTCCACGGAGGTCAGCACGGTCATGACCACCGCCATCAGGTCCACCGCGTAGAAGCCCACCATCAACAGCGCGCCGACGCCCTGGCGTTCGAGAAGCAGGTTGGTGTGAGGCTTCAGGTCCTTCAACTGAAAGTACAGACCGGTTCCGAATAGGCTCAGAAATGCCACCCCTGCCGCCAAGGCCATCCAGAGCACCCTTTTTCGAGCGGCCTCACGGAAGGTTATGCCCGCCATGATCCAGGCACCCATCACAGCCCCCCGTCCGTGCCGACGATTTGAAGGAACATCTCTTCAAGCGACGTCCGCTGGGGAGCGACCTCGTAGACGTCTACGCCGCGCCCCACCAGAAAGCGCAGAATTTCCGGCAGCACCTCGGCGCTGGCGACAGTAAAAGACAAACGCTCACCTTCCAGCTTCGCAGAGGATGCCCAAGGGGAAAGCCCAGTTATGGCTTCCTCCGTGAGTTTTCGAACCCGCATGGAAACGCGCAGGGTCTCCTCGCCCGCGCCGTGCAACCCGCGCGTCTCCAGCACTTCACCATGCTTGATGAAAGCCACTCGGTCGCAGGTGATTTCGACTTCACTCAGGAGATGAGAATTCAGGAAGACCGTGGCGCCTCGCTCGCGCTGCGCCTTGATAACGTCACGCACCAGGCGCCGGCCCACGGGATCGAGCCCGGAAGTGGGTTCGTCCAGGAAGATCAGCTCCGGATCGTTCAGCAGCGCCTGAGCCAGGCCGATACGCTGCAACATTCCCTTGGAGAAATCCCGCAACCGCTGGTCTCGATGGTCCGCGAGGCCGACGAGGTCCAGAAGCGCAGGCGTGCGGCGGCGCAGGTCCGCCGGTGACATTCCGTAAAGGCGTCCGTGGAATCGGAGCAATTCAGCGGCAGTCAGCCAGTCATAAAAGCTGAAATGTTCGGGGAGGAATCCAATCTTGCGCCGAGTGGCGACCTCTCCGGCGGGCCGCCCCAGAACGCGAGCGCGGCCCTCGGTGGGAGCAGCCAAGCCCAACAGCATTCGCATCGACGTCGTCTTGCCCGCTCCGTTGGGACCGAGGAAACCAAACACTTCGCCGCGCCGGACTTCAAGCGTAAGACTGCGCACGGCCGTTCTTTGGCCATAGACCTTGCGAAGCCCCTGCGTCTGGATGGCGGTGCTGTCGACAGGCTGCAGTGGGATCAACCCCTATCAGAATGCTCCCCTCCTTGGGTAAGGAGGGGCCGGGGGTGGTTGACCGGACCCACCACCCCCTACCCCCTCCTCAGCCGAGGAGGGGACTCATCTTGCCTCTATTCCAGCGAATCCGCCAGCGGTACCGCCTGGTCGGCGCTGCCAAACCCGGTCAGCGAGTAGATAATGCCACTTTTCACCCACAAGAGCGAGTATCCGGGCATTCCATGTGCCCATCCGCGCAGCGTAATGAGCGTTCCCTGGACGCCGTCCACGCTCGTCGTTTCATAGGAGCCTGCGTCCCTCGGGATGGGCACCACCAGGGTGGAGGTCCAGTCCACGGTCTCGCAGAAGGCCTGCGCGTCCTGCGCGCTCATGCCCGCCGCTTCGAGGGCCAAGGTTGCTAGCTGCTGGACGTTGAGCTCCGGAGGAACACTCACCGTCGGGCTGGGAACTTCCGCCAGCATCACGCATCCCGCCAGGTCGGCGACCGAGGGCGGCTTCTGCGCATTGTTCTTTCCTGATTGGGGGCACTGACCGTAGACGGCCGACACCGCTTTGGGAATGTGCACTGCCACCAGGGCTCCGTCGACGGCGGAGGGCAGATGTAGGTCGCTGCGCCCGAATTCGTCCAGGATGCCCTGCAAACGATCCCGGTTCAGGGTCATTTGGAAGGCTCCCTCTCCCTGTACCGTGAGCTTCGGGGCATCTGCGCGCGCAGACAGCAGGCGCACCGGGAATCCCGCAAGTTGGTTCGCCTGGTCCGCATTAGCGACCGTCTGGGGCTCAGAGCGCATCGTTACAACGATGTTGTCCGAGATGAACTGGCCGATCATCTTTCCAGGATCATTACCGGATTGGGTCCCCTGCAACGCTTGCAGGTCAATGGGAACAACTGCGATCTTCTGCACGCGCAGCATGGCCAGGACACGCTGGGCCCAACTGCGCGCCGGTGCGAAGCTGAAGCAGGCAACAAGTACCGCCAGCAGTGCCGCGCCGGCCCAGACAGGCCGCAGGCGGGCCGCAAACAAGCGGCTGAGAACTGTGACCGGCGCAGACTCCGCAGGCTGCTGAGCCTGAAAGCGTGCGTAGACGAACGCCGGGTCGCTGATTGCTTCATACGGACCCGGCGCCAGTGTCGCGAGTGCGGCGGCTACCCGTTCGGCATCCGCGGCGACGGTTTCGAGCTTGCTCCGGCAAAGCGCGCACTCCGCCAGGTGCCGGTCGATTGCCGCGGATTCTTCTTCGTTCAGTTGACCATCAAGTTTTGCGCGCAGAATCCCTTCCTCAAGACAATTCATATTGCCTCCTCGTGTGCGTACATTCGCCGGAACCGCTTCTGGAAAGCTTTCTCGGCACGCACCAGCATCGTTCCGACAGTTCCCAGCTTGACTCCCAGCGAATCTGCAAGTTCCTTATAGGAAAGACCGCTGGCTCGCAGGATCAGGATTTGGGCGTGAGTGGGCTTGAGCTTGGCCAATACCGCGCGCACGCGGCCGGCCCTTTCAGCCCTGAGGAGGTCCGCCAGTGGATCGGCTGGAGCGCCGCCTTCCGCCGCTCGGCGACCGGCTGCTTCCTCGTGGTGTCTGCGCCGAGCCGCCGCGCGCAGGTGGTCAATGCCCAAGTTTGTAGCCGTGCGACAAAGCCAGCCGCCCACATTACCATCCGATTCCGCCAGCCAGGGTTGACGGTGCAACTTCCAGAAGACGTCGTTCGCCAGTTCCTCGGCAAGCCCTCGGTCACCCACTAGCCTGTACAGGACGCCTAGCACGCGAGGGTAGTATTTGACGAAGAGGGATTCGAATCCCGCAGCATGTGGATCCGCCACGCTGCCGCTCATCATGATGCTCGGATCGGGATCGAGCATGCTGCCCTGACCCTCCCTTATCGCCACACCCATCGGCGGCCTCCAGGCCGTAAGCCTTCCCAGAGGCTACTACGTCTCTCGACGGAAAAATGTGTCATCTAAGGACTTCATTTTAATCTTTTCGGGCGTAGAGGGATGCGCATTTCCGCCGGATGGCGCTGACTCCACTACAACTTGGGGTCTGCTCCAGGCCGCCCGCTTGGAAGGGCGACAATGGTGTCAGATACCTATTCCCAGCGCGAGGCCGGGCCAGAGCGGAACTCTGCGGCCTCTCCGCGTTGTGGACGTAACTGATCGCAGGACTTCGCCCCTCCGCCAGCCGGCGGTCCCCGGTACACTCACCCGCCGGACAGTTGCATTCGAAGGCATTCGAATGTATGCTCCAGATCATTAGCGCAGTCGAAAAATGGACATCCGGGTAAGAGAGCAGAATCGAATCCTCGTTGACGGGCAAGAGGGAGCGCACCGGTGGAAGGCCCGAGCGCGGAAGGAAAAATACGCCCCTCCGGCGTGATCGAAGCCCTGGTCGCCGCGGGAATTGGTGGCGGCTTATTGCCCGCCGTGACTGCTGCCTGGGGGCGCTTTTTTCATAGTGAAGCGCCGGAATGGGCGAGAGGCGCCCTTCCAAACGTCCTCGCCGCCGTCGTTTTGATTCCCTCAGTGTGGGTCTCCACCCGGCTCATCAAGCGCGCCGCCAGACGCCGCCAGCGTCGGACGCCGCGCGCCAAGGGCGACCGGCTCTCGATTTACGTCGCGCATTTAGCGGGAGACGATCCCGATGAAACCGCGCGCGCCAGCGTCATGGTCTCGATTCGCAACGTGCTCGGTCCCGAGCGCGTCGAAGTGCTTCCCGCCAGCGTTGAGCTCCGCTTGAGGGAAGGGGTCAGCCTGGAAGACGCCGCGCTTGACGCCGCCCGCCGGGGCCGCGCCTTGCTTCAAAGCAAGCAGGGCGACCTGCTGATTTGGGGGCGCGTGCACACCCTAGCCGGGAAGACGGTGATCGAACTCCGGTTTGTTTCCTCTACCCAGTCCGGCGCCGAGGGGCCGCGCTTCGGCCTGACGGACAAGCTCGTACTCGAGGCCGGCTTCGCCCCGCAGATGGGAGTGGCCCTGTCGGCAGTTGCAGCGGCCTTGGCTGCACCCGCGATCACCGGCAGGGCCAGATATGTTGCGCGAACCCTGGAGCCCGTGGCCATGCGGCTCGCTCCCCTCACAAGTAGCATACCGGAATTCATGCATCCGGATGATCGGGGAGGCCTTCTCTTCTCGCACGGACTCATTCAAGAGCGAATCGGCGAGCAATCGGGAAAGAAGGCGCCGCTGGAGGAGGCGGTGGCCGCCTATCGCAGGGCGCTGAAGGAATGGACGCGGGAGCGGGTGCCGCTCGACTGGGCGGCGACGCAGAACAACCTCGGGAACGGGCTCGCGAGACTGGGGGAGCGGGAGAGCGGCACGGAGCACCTCGAGGAGGCGGTGGCCGCCTATCGCGAGGCGCTGAAGGAACGGACGCGGGAGCGGGTACCGCTTGACTGGGCGATGACGCAGAACAACCTCGGGACCGCGCTCCAGAGGCTGGGGGAGCGGGAGAGCGGCACGGAGCACTTCGAGGAGGCGGTGGCTGCCTTTCGCGAGGCGCTGAAGGAACAGACGCGGGAGCGGGTACCGCTTGACTGGGCGATGACGCAAAACAATCTCGGGACCGCGCTGTCGAGCCTGGGGGAGCGGGAGAGCGGCACGGAGCACCTCGAGGAGGCGGTGGCCGCCTATCGCGAGGCGCTGAAGGAACAGACGCGGGAGCGGGTACCGCTTGACTGGGCGATGACGCAGAACAACCTCGGAACCGCGCTCTGGAGCTTGGGGAAGCGTGAAAGGGGCACGGCGCGGCTGGGGGAGGCGGTGGCTGCCTTTCACATGGCGCTGAAAGAATATACGCGGGAGCGGGTGCCCCTCCAGTGGGCGCGGACGCAGAGCAACCTCGGCAGTGCGCTCGCGATCCTGGGGGAACGGGAAGGCGGGATGAAGCACCTCGAGGAGGCGGTGGCCGCCTTTCGCGAGGCGCTGAAGGAAGAGACGCGGGAGCGGGTGCCGCTCGACTGGGCGGGAACGCAGAACAACCTCGGGAACGGTCTCGCGAGACTGGGGGAGCGGGAGAGCGGCACGGAGCACCTCGAGGAGGCGGTGGCCGCCTTTCGCGAGGCGCTGAAGGAACGGACGCGGGAGCGGGTGCCGCTCGACTGGGCAGGAACGCAGAACAACCTCGGGAACACGCTCGCGAGACTGGGGGAGCGGGAGAGCGGCACGGAGCATCTCAAGGAGGCGGTGGCCGCCCACCGCGAGGCGCTGAAGGAATGGACACGGGAGCGGGTACCGCTCCAGTGGGCGGGGACTCAGAACAACCTCGGGACCGCGCTGTGGAGCCTGGGGGAGCGGGAGAGCGGCACGGAGCACCTCGAGGAGGCGGTGGCCGCCTTTCGCGAGGCGCTGAAGGAACAGACGCGGGAGCGGGTACCGCTCGACTGGGCGATGACGCAGAACAACCTCGGGAACGGGCTCTGGAGCTTGGGGAGGCGTGAAAGGGGCACAGCGCGGCTGGAGGAGGCGGTGGCCGCCTATCGCGAGGCACTGAGGGAACGCACTCGGGAGCGGGTGCCGCTCGACTGGGCGGCGACGCAGAACAGCCTCGGAGTCGCGCTTGCGAGCTTGGGGGAACGGGGGAGCGGCAGAGAGCGCCTAGAGGAGGCGGCCGCCGCTTATCGCGAGGCGCTGAGGGAACGGACTCGGGAGCGGGTGCCGCTCGACTGGGCGGCGACGCAGAACAACCTCGGAGTCGCGCTTGTGAGCATGGGACAGCGGGAAAGCGGCACGGAGCGCCTCGAGGAGGCGGTGGCCGCCTATCGCGAGGCGCTGAGGGAACGCACTCGGGAGCGGGTGCCGCTCGACTGGGCGGCGACGCAGAATAACCTCGGAGTCGCGCTTGTGAGCATGGGGGAGCGGGGGAGCGGCAGAGAGCGCTTCGAGGAGGCGGTGGCTGCCTATCGCGAGGCGTTGAGGGAACGAACGCGGGAGAGGACGCCTCTCCAGTGGGCGGGGACGCGGTACAACCTCGGGAACGCCCTCCGGGGCCTCGGGGAGCGGGAAGCGGGCACCGCGCGCCTCGAGGAGGCGGTGGCCGCCTATCGCGACTCGCTCGAAGTGCTTACCGGCGACACGGCCCCCCATTACCAGTCTGCGGCTCAAGCCGGGTTGGCCAAGGCTATGGAGCTCCTCCGGGCCCGAGAGGAGAAATCCAGCTAACCGCAACACAACACCTGGGGCAGAAGTGGTGCCAAGTACCTTTTCTACCTGCGAGAACCGACTGGCGTGGCGGTTGCATCTGGTGTCGGTTTGGAGATAGGTTGTGCCTAGGCGAGCAATCCATAACGGAAATTCGGGGTAGATTACCGGCCACCCGGCGAATCAAGCGACCAGTCCTGATCAGGGGGGCTCATGCGGCTAAGGGAGCAACTACGAAACCCTCATCGGCCCATGCTCTCGCGACCGTCGTTGCGCTCTAGGCCGGCCTTGCGGCTTGGTCCTGGCTGGACGAGACGCAGGCTCGGGGGACCCTGAGGTAGACGCGGCTTTACGCCGCCACTTGGCGAGCTAAACTCGCCGCTAAGAGTTCGAACTGTACCATTAAGCGTTTTCCACTTGACAACTGTACTGATCCATAGTAGCCTATAATTGTGGTCATTCTTGGGGACACATTGTCGCAGGCCCGCGCCGGAGACCGACGAGGCGCGAGGGATGGCGGGAAGTTGCTGGCACCCGTGCCAACAGGGAACTGGAAACAAATAGAAAAAAATACGATCAAAGCCAATATGTTATTGAAAACAAACGATGGCAATTCGAAAACGAACTCAAACGAACTCAAAAACGAGCCCAAATTGAGTGCTCAATGCGTGCATTAAGCCCAAGATTCGAGCGTTCTGACGTGGCACAAGTTCCGGCCGGGGCGTGGACTGCGGAAACGCGGCCAGGGTTCGAAATTGTCCGGCTGGCGCGAATCCGAATCCGCCGCAGAGAATACAAAAACAGTGGGAACGAACTGAATAAGTGCTTTAGAATAAATGATATCACTTTTTTGAATACTGCAAATTACGCGCGTTTTGCGCACACATTAGCACAAAACGGAGCCTGAAAGGAGCAAGGAAGGGGGCATTTTGCGAAAACGAACCGAAGCCGGCGGCTACTCCCGTGGCGGCGCCGTGACAGTGACAATTAGTCGGCTAGACAGCCCCGGGGACTTGCACTGTCGCCGATCTGCCCACCTGCCCATCTGCCCACTGCCCGTCGCCTGCCCCTTGTATTTCTCGGCCCGCTTCCCAATAATGGAGATATGCTCACACGCAACAATATCCGTTTGACCCTGGAAGGAGCGCGCGCCATTCTGGCCGCCGCTGAAAGCAAGGCTCGCGAGATCAAGGTTCCTCAGAATATCGCCATTGTAGACGAAGGAGGCCACCTGCTGGTCTTCGTTCGAATGGATGGGGCCAAACTATCTTCGATCGAGGTGGCGCTCACCAAGGCGCGTGCTGCAGCGCTTCGCCGCTCGCCCACCGGTCCCTCTCCGTCGCACGCCGAGCCCAGCGTTTTCCTTTCCCTGGGCTTGCCTCTGGCGACCGGTGGGAAGCTCACTTGCATCCGTGGCGGCTTGCCGCTGGCGGTGGACGGCCAATGCGTGGGCGGCATCGGCGTAAGCGCGGGCACCGAAGAAGAGGACGTCGAAGTGGCACAGGCAGGCGTGGAGGCTCTGGCCAGACTCTCATGACTCAGGCCGCCCAATCCGCCAGGCGTTCCGGGCTTGATTACTCTCACGGGAAAGAACTAGCCATCCAGGTTTTTCTTGGAGCCATGGCAACCTTGGATTTGCGCACCGCGATGCTTGCCAAGCTGACGCGGGAAGGCGAACTGCTCAAGGCCGGAGGTACCTCGCTTTCCCTCAAGCGGCCTCCGCGCGTAGTCGCCTTCGGAAAAGCCGCCAATCGAATGGCAACCGTCCTGGATGAGATCCTGGGGGGCCGGATCGAGGCCGGAGTTTGCGTCTCACCGGGAGAACCGGCGAGGAAACTGGGCCATTTCCGTTATTTTGTGGGCGGCCATCCTTATCCGAAAGCGGGAACGCTCGAAGGCGCGTGTGCGGCGCTGGACCTGGTTTCGAATCTGGCTGCCGACGACGCCGTTATCTTTCTGGTTTCGGGTGGCGGGTCAGCCATTTTCGAACAACCCTTCGATTCCGATGTCTCACTTTCCGATCTGCATGAATTCAACCGCGTACTAGTCACCGGCGGCCTTCCCATCGAGCAGATCAATGTGCTGCGCAAGCACACTTCGGCGGTGAAAGGCGGGCGCCTGGGTGTTCGGGCGTACCCCGCGCAGCAGTTGACGATCTACATTTCCGACGTGCCAGAGCAGCTTTTTTCGATGGTCGCCTCGGGCCCTACCCTGCCGGACGAATCAACGGCGGAGGAAGCCTACGCGCTTGCTGAGGCAAACGGACTGGTGCCCCGTTTCCCGCCCAGCATCCGCAAACGCTTCCTGGAGCACACGCTGGAAGAAACGCCCAAGCCCGGCGATGAACGTTTTAAGAACTCCCGCAGCGTTTGCCTGCTCTCCAACCGCGACGCCGTGGAGGCGGCGAAGGCGGCCGCCGAGAAATTGGGATTTGAAAGTGAGATTGATTCCAATCCCTGGGACGAAGACTATCAGCAGGTAGCGCGTTCGCACCTCGCTGCCGTCAAGGCCTTGGCTGAGGCGCACCCGGGGAAGCCGGTTTGCCTCATCGCAGGAGGCGAGGTCATTTGCCCCGTCACCGGACCGGGAGTCGGAGGACGCAATCAGGCTTACGTGCTTTACGCCGCCCAGTCCATTGCCGGCCAGTCCCTTGTGGTCTTGAGCGCCGGGACGGACGGGCGCGACGGCAATAGCCCGACCAGCGGCGCCATTGCCGACGGCCAGACCGTCTCACGCGCGCTGGCTCTGGGAATGGACCCTTCCCGGTACTTGGCGGAAAGCGATTCCTACTCCTTCTTCCGTTGTCTTGGAGACACGGTGGACTGCGGTTACATGGATAATAACCTCCGCGATGTGCGAGTCTGGCTGGACTTCGGGCGGAAGAGCTAGGCAGTGGGCAGATCGGCAGATGGGCAGGTCGGCAGTTGGGTGATGTTCGACCTCTGTCATCCTGAGCGTAGCGAAGGATCTCTGCAGTTGATTCCGTTTTTACGAGTCCCACGAACAACTGCCGAGATCCTTCGCTACGCTCAGGATGACAGTCACGCTTTGGGAGATGAAACGTGCGCTCGGACAGCCTGCCGATTTCTTCCGACTTCCAGCACGAGGATGAACGCGTGCCGTCCAATGACATCTCCGGGAAAGTGGCGTTGGTGACGGGCGCCAGCCGTGGCATCGGCAAGGCCGTCGCCCTGGCGCTTGCCGAGGCAGGCGTTGACGTGGCCGTGAACTACCACACGCATGACGCCGCCGCCCAGGAAACCTGTGAGCGAATCAAAAGCCTTGGACGCCGCGCCCTCGCGATCCGGGCCGACGTTTCGCAAGTGGCGGAGGTCGCGCGGTCGGTGAAAACCGTTAAGGAAGGTCTGGGTCCGGTCGAAATTCTGGTCAACAATGCCGGGATCACGCGCCCCCAGCCGCTCCACGAGATCACGGAGAAAGACTGGGACGAGCTGTTGGATACAAACCTGAAATCCGTGTTTCTGGTGACGCAACATGTCCTGCCAGGCATGCGGGCCCGTCATTGGGGACGGATCATCAATCTCTCTTCGGTCGCCGCGCAAACCGGCGGAGTGGTCGGCCCGCACTACGCCGCGTCGAAGGCCGGCATTCTTGGCCTCACCCATTCTTATGCGGCGCTTCTCGCGAAAGAGGGCATCACGGTGAACGCCATCGCACCCGCCCTCATTTATACCGAAATGGTGGCTGTCAATCCGAAAGCGCGCGCGGACCTGATTCCCGTGGGGCGCTTCGGCACCGTCGAGGAAGCGGCTGAGATCGCCGTAATGCTGGCTCGCAACGGCTACCTCACGGGGCAGACGATTAACGTGAACGGGGGATGGTACTTCAGTTAGGGATTAGGGGCTAGGGACTGGGGGCTGGGGACTAGTGAAGGCGAGGGAGACAATTCTGCAAGGGCCAGTTCTTCCCTAGCCCCCAGTCCCTAGCCCCTAGCCCCTTTTTATGACTTCAGATCAACTCGGGGAGGCACTATGTCGCACACAATCGGTTTCATCGGGCTTGGCATCATGGGCCAGCCCATGGCTCTGAACCTGCTCAAGGCTGGGCACAAACTCACGGTCTACAACCGAAGCGCAGGAAAGACCGAACCGCTGAAGGCGGCCGGCGCACAAGTTGCCTCGACACCGGCCGCTGCGGCCAAAGATGCCGAATTCGTCATCATCATCGTGACCGACAGCGCGGCGGTGGAGGAAGTTGTGCTTGGCAAAGATGGCATTCTGGGGACCATCGCTCCCGGCGCCACGGTGATTGACTCGAGCACCATCAGCCCCGTGGTGAGCCGCAAGCTGGCCTGCCACGTGGCGGGGAAAGGAGCCAGTTGGCTGGATGCCGCAGTAACCGGCAGCAAGCACGGCGCCGAAAAGGGCGAACTGACCTTTATGGTGGGCGGGGACCGGCAAGTGTTTGAAGGCGCGTTGCCGGTTCTCCAAGTGCTGGGAAAGAAGTACATCTACTGTGGCCAGAACGGCCTGGGGCTCTCCGCAAAGCTCGCCCAAAACACCATCCAGGCTACGACACTCGAGGTCTTTTGCGAGGGCCTGGTGCTGGCCGCCAAGGCAGGGGTGGCGCCGGAGACGATGCTCGAAATTCTTCAGTCCAGCCTGGCGCGGGCGGCACTCACGGATTTCAAAGCCCCGTTTATCTTCAAGGGTGATTTCACGCCCTACTTCCCTCTTAAGCTGATGCACAAGGACCTGGAACTGGCCGCGGAAGCCGGGTTCGCGCACGGCGTACCCATGCCGACCCTGGCGGCGGTGAAGGAAGTATATGGCGCCTGCAAAGCCCAAGGAAAGGGCGAGCTTGACTATGCCGCCGTGGTCACGTTCTTGGAAGAATTGGCCGGCGTGAAGGTGCGGTCAAGCTAAGCCGAGACGATGATACCGGCATATCCGACGACGGCGTCGCGGTCGCCGGTAGTGTCGGCGGAGGTAGCGTACTTGATGAGTTGGACGTGGCGGGCGCCAAGGTCTTTGGCCGCCGTGAGCATGACGATCGCCGGACCGTAGCCGCACATCGAGATATCCTCGCGGCGTACTACTTCATACAGGCCCTGCGGATCGAGAGCCAGGATCTTATCAATGGCTTTGTGGTCCTTCTCGCGCGTCAAGCCGTCGGGTTCATAATGGTTCATGTCGCTGGAAGCGATGACTAGGGTGTCGGCCGCGGCTGGTTTCACGGCTTGGGCGATGCTGTGGCCGAGGGATTCCAGCCCTGAATATCCTATTGACCCGATGGCGATGGGAACGAAACTGAAGTCCCCGACGCTGCGCTGGAGGAACGGAAGCTGAACTTCGAGCGAGTGCTCGTCCTCGTGGGCCTCGGAATCCTCCATGAGCAGGTGGCAGGATTGACGCAACAGGTTCGCCATCCCAGGATTAACTTGCGCCCGGCCCAAGGGCGTCAACCATTCGCCGCTCGACATGATCGCGAAGGGCGCACCGCGGCCGGTGTGGTTGGGACAGAGGATGATGTAGATCTTGCGTTTGGGTAATCTGCCAAAGACCGCCCCTGCCACATGGCCTGAATACATATAGCCAGCATGGGGCACGACGCATCCCAACGCATCGTTGATCTTCTCCGCTTCGTTACCGAGATACTGATCGAGTTGGCGCGTTAGCGAGTCGGGCCGGCTAGGGTAAAATCTCCCCGCAACCGCTGGTGGCCGTAAGGGAGGGGAAAGCATGGATGCATCCTATTCCCGGATTTCCTTGAATGTCAAGGGAGTTGCTTAGGGATCTTCTTTTTCGACGCTGATGCGGAGGGCCCTTAGGAATTGAGCATCCTGACTGGTCAGACGGAAAACCGGTTCCTGACGCAGGTCGGCGTTGAGCTTCTGGCGGTGAACGAGGTTGGTCTCACCTCGCTTATTGAATCCGATAGTCACCTCCAGGACGAGGAAAAGGTCGTATCCGGAAGAGCGGATGCGCCCCAGGACTTCGGCAATGTTGTCAGACTCAGACAAGGAGTCGTTGATCGCGTCGCCTAGTTCCTTGATCAACCGTTTAAAGTTATCGTCCAGCTCCAAGAGTCACCTTGCCTTCCAACGGCCCCATTGTATGATTCACTTCAAAACCGTGTCAAGGCGCAAAATTTGAGGTACGATAGCCAGTGTGATTTTCGCGCTGCCGCAGGAGGTTGCAGGATTAAGGAGTGAGCAGACTCGGATACCTATTTAAACAATTGTTTCGCAGTGCGCAGCGGCTCTTCCACTTGCTGGTGGGGCTGACGTTTTTGATCCTGGCGGCCGCTGGGGCAACCGTTGCTTTCGCCGAGTGGCAAAACTACCTTAAGAGTCCTTCGGTGGGTTTAGTCAGTTTCGTCCTCTATGCAAGCTTCACCGTTTTCCTGGTTATTCTCTGCCTTTATTCATTTGTGAAGGCGCGAAACATCCGATAGAGCCGAAACTCGAAATTCGGAGATTAAGCCCCGACCTCAGGTTGCAGCATCCAATTTCGAATTTCGGTTTTATAGTTGCCGAGGCAAGGCCACCATGGGTTCGAGCGACGATCACGAGGTGAGAGAAAGATTCACCACGGCTTCCGGCGTGCCGCTGAAGAGCGCCTACACGCCTGCAGATCTCGACGATTGGGATTATGAGCGTGACGCCGGTTACCCAGGCCAGTACCCTTACACGCGTGGAATCCATCCGAGCCTTTACCGCAGCCGGTTCTGGACCATGCGCCAATACGCGGGCTACGGGACGGCCGCGGAATCGAACGTGCGTTTCCGCTATCTGTTGAGTCAGGGGCAAACGGGACTCTCGGTAGCTTTCGATCTTCCTACCCAAATCGGCTTGGACTCTGATCATCCGCTTTCCTGCGGCGAGGTCGGGCGGGTGGGCGTGGCGATCGATTCACTCGAGGATATGGAAGCACTCTTTACGGGTATTCCTGTGGATCGGGTCTCGACCTCGATGACAATCAACGCTACGGCGGCAATCCTCCTGGCGCTCTACTTCGCGGTGGCGGAAAAACAGGGCGTGGGGCTCGATAAGCTTTCGGGGACTGTCCAGAACGATATCCTGAAGGAATATATCGCGCGCGGGACTTACATCTATCCCCTTGAGCCCGCCCTGCGGATTGTGACCGATATCTTCGCCTTCTGCCGTGACTGCGCACCGGAATGGAATACGATCTCCATCAGCGGTTATCACATGCGAGAGGCGGGCTCGACGGCGGTCCAGGAAGTGGCTTTCACATTGGCCGACGCGGTGGCCTACGTTGAGGCAGCCGTCCGGCGCGGACTGGTCGTGGATGACGTCGCGCCGCGCCTTTCTTTCTTCCTGAACGCCCACAACGATCTATTGGAAGAAGTCGCTAAATTCCGCGCCGCGCGCCGGCTGTGGGCGCGGCTGATGCGTGAGCGCTTCCAGGCGCAGAATCCACGGTCCTGGGTATTCCGCTTCCACACCCAGACGGCGGGCTCCACGTTGACCGCGCAGCAGCCGGATGTCAACATCGTGCGCGTCACGCTTCAAGCGCTGGCGGCGGTGCTGGGCGGGACGCAATCGCTGCACACCAACGCGCGCGATGAAGCCCTGGCGTTGCCGACGGAGGCTTCCGCGCTGATCGCTCTGCGCACCCAGCAGATTATCGCCGGCGAGAGCGGAGTGACGAACACCGTTGATCCGCTGGCCGGCTCCTACGCGATCGAGAAGCTTACTTCCGAGATCGAAGAAGGTGCCCGGGAATACCTGGGCAAGATCGATGCCATGGGAGGTATGCTGCGCGCCGTCGCCAATGGCTACGTGCAGAGGGAGATTCAGCAGGCCGCCTACGAATATCAGAAATCCATCGAGAGCGCAGAACGCGTGGTGGTGGGCGTGAACCGATACCAGAGCGAGAGAGCCGCGCCGCTGGCCACTCTCCGCATCGATCCGGAGTTGGAGCGGGCCCAGGTGGAGCGAGTGAGGAATCTTCGCGCCCGCCGGGACGCTGCGCGCGCCAACGCGGCGTTGCGCCACGTCGAGGAGACCGCGCGCTCGGAACAAAACCTGATGCCTGCTATTCTCGAGGCTGTCAAAGCGTATGCCACCGTCGGCGAAATCTCCGACGCCATGCGCCGGGTGTTTGGGGAATATCAAGAGTCGGTGGTGATTTGATGCCACGATAGCTGGCGCATTAATGCGACAAGCTGCGACAGAGATCAGAGGACGTTGGGCTTGCACTGGGCCATGGGCCTCAGAACACTAACAAGCTCATCGAGAAGATCTCTTTCAGCTTCGCCCAACCCTTTGACCTTGACAAGCTCAACCGGGTAGCGAAGCTCGTTGAAATAGTTGGTAAAGACGTCGAGCTTCTCCAAAAGGTTCAAAGGCAGGGCGCAGCCTTTGGCGCTAAGCTTGCTCGCGAGCTGGCGGAGGTCATGGCCCAAGATGTCGGTACGCACGACTCGGTGGCCGCGCAGGATGAGAGCTGCCTTCAGGTACATTTCGAGCGCTTGGTGCCCCAGAATCGCCGCAGGAAACCAGAGACTGACATCATCCGAATGGAAGAGGGTATGGGCCCCCGTATACGTCACGTCGCCCCATTGTAGCCACGTCTCATCATCCTCGCTGTATTTGGGCTGATTCTGAACCATAGTAGCCCTACTGCCTAATGGTTCCCGCTCTCCCACAACCACCAGAGGATTATCCCCCCAAAAAGCAGCGCTGGGAGGGAGTAGGCTAAAGTCAATTCGAGAAAGTAGAATAGGTGGGTCGTAGTACGTTGCGCCACAATACAGACTATGGTAACCCAGCATGCCATTGCGATCAGAACAACTAACCTCTTGCGCCGAACGCGGAATTCGGGTTCACCAGTTTGCTGCGTCTCCCACCAAATTCGCAAGCGCGAGTGGAAAACGCGCGCTTTCCGCCAGATTTCCAAGCAAATTACTGCCGTGATGACAAGGCCAACTAGGATCGATATCACCGTCAAGGAAGTGTTTAACCACGAGAGCTTGTACCGCTCCGAAAGCCGCTTGTACACAACGATAGCGAGCAACTGAAGGAACCTGATGATCTCCTCCTCCATGCCTCGCCTCCTCTTTCAGGCCCAAGTGGCCTCCACGTTGGCTGGTTGCGCTACTGTAACTGGGCTTCTCATTGCGTCGGGTAATAGAGCTCTCTTGAGCATTGAGTCGGTTAAGCTCCGACATATTTCGATCATAAAGGAATCGAGACCTACGCTTACAATTCTCGTATCTCGGTTCCTGGTAATTTGACTCAGGGTTTGGAGTTTATCACCTTTTCTAACGGAAGAGGCAACCGGTTGACTCGCGACCGGTTGACCCGCGAAACCGGAGTGGGTATAATAAGTCCCACGGAAGGTGGACATAAAGATGGCACATCTGAGGACCCACGTTATTCTTCCCCAAGCGCTCGTGGCCGAAATTGATGCGCTGGTAGGTGAGAGGAAGAGAAGCGCCTTTCTTTCGGAGATAGCTGCAAAAGAGGTTCGCCGTCGGCGCCTGTTGGCAGCTCTGAGCCGTGGCACCCCCGCGTGGGATCCTGCTGATCATCCTGATATTGATGAGGCCGGCGGCGCGGCCGCATGGGTTAGGAAGCTGCGACGCGAGTCCGACCGAGCATCGATGCGGCGCATCCGGTCTAAGCGCGGATGAGGATTCTGCTGGACAGTTCCGTGATCATCGATGCCCTGCGAGATCGTCGGGGTCGCCGTAGTTTGCTTCGGGCCTTAGTCGAGGAAGGGCATGAATTGGTGTGCTGTGCCATCAACGTCGCAGAGGTCTACTCCGGCATGCGGCCACACGAGGCGGCGGCGACGGCGGAATTGATTGACGGCCTGGAGTATGTCGACATCACCCGTGAGGCGGCGCGGGATGCTGGGGAGTTGAGGCTGGAATGGCGGCGCAAAGGAAAGACTCTCAGCCTGCCGGACGCCATCCTTGGCGCAGTCGCGCTCCGTACAAACCTGACCCTGGCAACCGATAATGCCCGGCATTTCCCAATGCTCCATTTGAAATTACTGCCCCTACCAGGAGTCTGAATCTCATGGCAACTCTAACTTTCCTTGGCGCCACCGGCACGGTGACCGGCTCGAAGTACTTGCTGGAGGCGGGCGGCGAGCGACTGCTGATTGATTGCGGGCTCTTCCAAGGCCTAAAGGAGCTTCGCCTGCGCAACTGGAACCCGCTGCCCGTTCCTGCTTCGAGCATCCAGTGGCTGGTGCTCACGCACGCGCACCTTGATCACACGGGTTACATTCCACGTCTGGTTAAAGACGGGTTCAAGGGGCAGATTTACGGCTCAGCCGCCACGGTGGATTTGTCAAAGCTGGTGCTCCCGGATTCGGGCCACCTCCAGGAAGAAGACGCGGCCTATGCCAACAAAAAGGGATTCAGCAAACACGCTCCGGCGCTGCCTCTCTACACCTACAACGAAGCGGTGAAATCGCTCGAATCGTTCCGCCCCATCGACGAATCCAAGCCGCTCGAGCTTTCCATGCATTTCTCGCTGCGTTGCTTTGCCGCCGGCCACATCCTGGGTGCACGAATGATCGAAGTCACCGTGCGCGAAAACGGGGCCGTGAAGAAAATCCTCTTTTCCGGCGACCTCGGCCGTTTTCCGCAACTCATCTTGCGGGCGCCCGAGACGCCGGAGGACGAGTTCGATTATATGTTGCTCGAGTCCACCTACGGCGACCGTCTGCACCCGCGCGACGACGTGGGGGCGCACCTTGCTTCCATCGTGGAAGCGACGGCTCAGCGCGGCGGCACCGTGGTGATCCCCTCGTTCGCCGTGGGACGGACGCAGGAACTGCTTTACCTTTTCCGCGAGCTGATCGAGCAGCGGAAAATGCATTCGCTTCCTATCCATGTGGACAGTCCCATGGCCATTGACGTGACCGACCTTTACCGGCGCCACGAGGAGGACCACGACCTCAAAACGGGAGCGCTGGAAGCGCAGGGCGTCAAACCTTTCTCGCCGCCCAACCTGCACTTTGACAAGAGCGTGGAAGAATCCAAGGCTTTGAATGAGGTGCGTTATCCTATGGTCATCATCTCGGCCAGCGGCATGGCCACGGGCGGGCGCGTCGTTCATCACCTGGAACGCTGCCTTCCCGACCATCGCAACACCATTCTCTTTGTGGGGTTTCAAGCGGCAGGCACGCGGGGCAAACTCATCCAGGCTGGTCAACCCGTCAAGATGTACGGCCATCTCGTTAACATCCGGGCGCGCATCGAAACCCTCGAGCACCTAAGCGCTCACGCGGACTACGGAGAGATCCTGGGCTGGCTGCACAAATTCCACACGCCTCCCGGCAAAACGTTTCTGGTCCACGGCGAACCCAAAGCCGCCGAATCGCTTCGCCAGAAGATCGACCAGGAACTCCACTACGATGTGGCAGTCGCCGCGTACCTTCAAAAGGTCGAACTCTAACTTGTTGGTCGGCGATACGTGTATAATGTGCGGGGGCCGGAAAGGCAACGCTGAATTCCCGGCCTGGCCTATTGCGAGCAGTTGCGTCAGAGGCTCGGAGCGACGCCTGGCAAGCGCCGGGGCCGTCGGCATCGGGGACCTTCCGCCGCGGGGGGAGCTGCTCGGCCATGAACAATAATGAATTCTGTAGTCGCAACGCCGAATGCGGCGCTCCGTCAAACGAAACAAACGTCCCTCCTGCGCGGTTATGAGAAGGTCGCTCTGGCTTATTTCGTCTACCTGCCCTGCTTAGGCTTGATAAGGCAGTTAAGCATAGGCTCGCTGTTGCTTCTGGCGTCCATCCCCCCTGCGCTGTGGGCGATTTGGCAAGCACAGTCGCGGTCGGCATGGCGGCCCGTCGAGATGGGGCGCGATTGGTGGCCGCTGGGCTTGATCCTGGCCGGGTACTGGGCGATGGGATGGTTCGCCACTCCACCGCGGGAAGCCCTGCAAGTCGAACTGGTCAGAATCGACCGGGTGCTTTTGTATAACGCGCACCTGCAAGCCCTGATTGAAGCTGCCGGGGGATTCCTGCCGGCAATCCTGGAGACGGTCTATCTGCTTTTGTACGCGATCCCGCCCGTGTGCCTCGGCATCCTGTACGGGTGCGGAGCGCGCTCGCAGGTTCCGCGCTTTCTGCTGCTGGTGTTTGCGGGCACCTTCGCCACCTATGCTCTGCTGCCTTACGTCCCCGTAGTTGCGCCGCGTCTCGCATTCCCGGGCGCGGATCTGCCCCACTACAGCGGGATCTCACGGCGTTTCACGATTTGGTTGCTGGACCGCCTTGATATCTCGACCAGCGTTCTTCCCAGCGGTCACGTCGCCGTGGCGCTGTCGTCAGCCCTGGGAATGTTTGCCGCCTTGCCGCGCCGCCCGATCTTCGGGTGGTGCGCGTTAGGATTGGCGGCGCTTGTTTACTTGGCCACCATTTACTGCCGCTATCATTATGCCGTTGATGGCCTCATCAGTGTCGTGGTAGTATGCGCAGTCTGCCGCATCGCGTCCCGGACTTATCGAACCCTAGAGTTATGAAAGCGCAAACAGCCTCCGTCTCAAAACCCGGCGATCGCATCTCTAACTGTGGAGACAAGCGCACACATCGCTCGGAGCGAAGCGGAACGTCGCTGCGGTCGCAGATTTGCGAGCCGCGATGCGGACGAGTTTCAGTGATGGTGGCGCTTGTCTTGGCGCTGCTGGGGACAAGGTACACGGTTGCGGGGGAGCGCAGTCAGGACATGGTGATCCGCCTGCTGACGCCGATCGCGAGCTATTCGCCCGCCGGCACGCATTTCGAAGCCAAGGTCATCGGGCCTGTGGTTCGCGCAGGAATCGATTTGCTTCCGAGCGGCAGCGTAATCAGCGGCAAAGTCACGAAATCGGCCTCGGTGCGATTCGGCGTGCGTCGAGAGCGCGCGATGCTCGAGGTGGAGTTTGACGAGTGCCAGTTGCCCGACGGGACCGTCATTGAGTGCGACGTGGCGCTCGAAGGCGTGGACAACGCGCGCGAAAAAGTAAGCGAGAATCGAATTCAAGGGGTGCTAGCGGCGAGCCACCCGTACAGTTGGCTCAACGGTCTCTGGTACCGGCCGGGAGCGCTGCTGGTTTCACGCTCGGCCTTCGGGTTGACGGGAGCCGGCGGGGAAATCTACACGCATATTGCCACCACGCCTTTGGGAGCGGTGGCGCTTATCGCCTCGGAGATGCTGCTCTACCGATTGCCGAACCCGGAAATCGAGCTTCCCGCTGGAACTGATTTGGAGGTGCAGGCCGAGGTGCGGAGCGACCTGCCGCCGTCGCCTGAGAAGCTCGTCCCCCTGCCTGCAGAGCTCTCCGAATGGGTGGCGGCGCAGCCGGAGGAAGTTTACCGTCCAGACAAGAGTTTAGCTGGAGATATTATCCACCTTGTGTTCGTTGGCTCACACGAACAGGTAGAGCAAGCGTTTCTGGCCGCCGGCTGGACGACGGTCCAGCCGCTGACGCGACGCTCTTTCACACATATGTACTCGGCGTTCCTGGCGATGAAGGCGGACCCTACCGCTCCCATCGCCCCGCTCGTTTACCGCGGAAAGACTGACTCTCTCTCGTTTCAGAAGACGCTCAACACCGTCGCCAAGCGGCATCACATCCGCATTTGGCCGGCTTCCGTTCCGGGCGAAGACACTCAGGTCTGGCTTGCGGCAGCCACGCACGATACGACCATTACTCTGGACGAAAGGCATCTGACCCTGACCCACCGCATCGATAAATTTGTCGATCGGGAGCGCAGTACGGTGGTGAATGACCTCGCAAGCGCCGGGTGCGTCGCGGGAATCGGATTAGTGCCGCGGCCCAAAGCGGCTCGGCTTCCCGGCCGCGGCAAGCCGAGCGTGACGGATGGGGACGCGGCTGTGCTCTTCCTGAACGAATGCGGCGGCTCCCAAGTAGCAACTTCGGACATGCAAAGACTTCAACGCCGCCGTTTCACCCTCGCCATGCGGCGATTCTTCTTGGCGGACCGCCAATACGTGTGGCGTGAAAACCCTTATTACTGGGCTTATCGTGCCTCGCGCTCGCTTGTCGACAAGGAAATCTTGGAACGGCTCCGACATTGAATAGAGAAGAGCACCGCAACGCGTATGGGGCTGGGTCCATCCCTTGCGGTGGTACGGCACCGACGTCTCGCCAGCGCTACGAGGACTGCGGCTAGATGCTGAAGTCAGGGGCTACGAGTTCCACGGCTTGGGGAGACTGGGGTGCGGGCGCTAGATCGGGTTCCTTGATGATTGCTGCGAATCGTTGCTGATACCAGATCGTCTCGCTGGCGCGTTGCCATAGCCGCGTTGCCAGCCAAATCAGCAGCATCAGTTGTGTGACAAGGAAAGACGCGCCGATCCATTCCGGCCTCACGAGCCTGATCCAAATCCATCCGAGCAAAGCCATCGCCAGCCAGGCCGCGACGCTGATCCGCAGGTAGAGCCAATAGAGCAAACCGAAGTTTCCAAAAGTGATCTTGAAGGCGCGGCCGAGGGCGCGGCGAATGGCGCGTTCGTCTTCCGCCACGGCTCGAACCTGCGCCATGTCGAACCAAAGGCGAACCGCCTGCAACAAAAAGAGCACCACGAGCAGCCCGATGAACTGCGACCAGACGCCCGGCATGGGGCTGGGCGATCGTTCATCCAATAGGTGCGTAGCGCCCGTCGTTAATTTGTAAACGATGCCCACCGGAATCAGGACGATCAGCAACATGATTAGCAGGCGCACAAATCGCCAGAAGAGACGGGCGCTGGCTTCGAAAAACTCGCCTTTGCTCAGCCCGCGGTCCAGCCGATACGTTTCGAGCAGGCCGCCTTCGACCAACAGCATGAAAACGAAGAAGACCAGCATGAGACAGGCGGAGGCCGCGCTCGCCGCTGAGGCCCCGTGAGCTTCCGTCATCAGGTCCGAATAAACGAAGGGATTAAAACTATGCACAAACGCCAGACCTTGAAGACTCTGATTGAGCACGGGACTGACCTGCCGCATAAACGTGACGGCGCCCATTCCGGCCAGTACGAAATTGACCAGGAAGATCCACCAAAATACACTCTGGCGCCGCCAGACCAAACCTAGCCCCGCAATGAATGGACTCTTGTTCAGATCGGTCACGATAAGTCCCCATCTAGAAATCGGGAGATCGGGCGATTGGGTGAACAAAACCAATCCCGTGCAGGGTCCTTAGTTCTGGAATCACATCAGCCCGTTGTCGAATCGCCCGCGCACACGCTCATCTGCTCATCCGATCTCCCGATGAATTCACGCCAGCCATGCGAGAAGTTGTGCCAGGTACTGACAAGCAAAGAGCCAGTACGTTGCCAGCTTATGTGTTGCCCGCCGGTCGACTCCTTCCGTGCGGCTGTTGTTAAAAAAGTTATCGTCGAGCCGGATCGCCTGTTGCGGGTCGACTTCGGCCGACGTCACCCTGGCTTTCTTGTCGTAGCTGAAGCGCACCCAACGATCGCGCCCGTCCCATTTCTCCAGCATCCGCTCGCCGTTATCAAAGACGATGCGTACTTCGACCGGCATGATGAAATCACCTTTGCGATGCACCAGCACCGTGTCGCGGTACGCTGTTACACCTTTCTTGGGCTTCGGAGGGTGCTGTTCGAACCAATTGAGAGGATCGGAACGGATCGAGAGCACCTCGTAATCGAGGACGTTGGTGCCGTAAAGGGCTTGGTCGAAAAACCAATCCAGCTTCTGGCCGGAGACCTCTTCAATAGTCTTGACAAAGTCCGTGCCGGTGGGATGCGTAAAGCGGTAGCGCATGAAATAGGTGTGCATCGCTTTTCGCAGGGTGTCTTCGCCGACGATGCCCTCGAGCGTCAACAGCATCGTCGCCGTCTTCCCGTAGGTGACCCCCGCATAGACGTCGCTGTTCATGAACTTCCACGCGAACTGGCTCAGTGGGTCGGTATCCGGCACAGCCAGATACTCCGTACGCATCGAGTCGGCATCGTCGGCCGTCAGACCCCACAGGTTGAGCAGGGAGGTGCCCTTGCCGTAAAGAGACTCCGTCACCTTGCCTTCGGTGTAGCTGTTGATGCCCTCGTCCATCCAAGCTTCTTCGAACTCGTTCGTGGCCACCATTCCATACCAGTACTGGTGGCCGAATTCGTGCTCGGTAACCAACTCCACGCCGAGCAAGCCCTCGGGCATCCACCAGGTTGTTCCGCAGGTAATGAGCGTGGGATACTCCATCCCGCCGGCATCCAGCGCGCCTTGGGGAGGATCAACCAGTGTGATGCGGTCATACGGATACGGTCCGTACCACTTATCGAAGCGGTCTAGGGTGCCCTTGATCACTGCGAGGTAGCGGCGGATGGAACTTTCATGCCCGGGGGAGAGGAGCAGGTGGATATGCACCGTACTCGCCGATCCGGTCCAGGAATCTTCAATCAACTTGTAGTCCGGCGAGGCCGTCCAGGCGAAATCGTGGATATCCTCGGCGTGCCACGTAACCGTCTTGGTGTGATCGGGATTAGAAATAGACGAAACCAAATCACCCGTTGACCCTACGATGTAGTTCTCCGGCACGGTGGCTTTCACGTCAAAGGTGCCGAAGTCGGCAAAGAACTCAGAGGTGGCATGAAACTGATGGCAATTCCACGCGTCGTGCCACCACACGCCCACTTTCGGGAACCACTGCGCCACCATGAAGAAATTTCGCTTGTAGCCGGTGCGCTCCACCACTTCCGGAAGCTGGTCGTGAAAGGTGATTTTGAAAACCACGTCCGCGCCCGGTGCGACCGGCTTAGCAAGCTTCACCTGGAAAACCGTGTGGTCGTCCGGGTTCTGATCGTCGGGCTGGATGAATTCGAGGCGTTTGGTGAAGTCGCCTTGCCCCACCGCTTCGAAGGATTTCACTTCGCTGGCGCCGTAGTGTTTCGGGTCCCAACCGGATTCGGGACCCGTACCTCGCGTCCCGTAAAGGCGCACCTCCCGCATGAAGGTGGACGTGGGTTGAAAGGCGTTCAAATAAAGATGGAAAGGGATAGTGTCGAGGGACCGGCCGGTGAGATTGTGGTAGGTCAGGGTCTCCGTTGCCTCAACCGTCTTCTTAACGGGATCGAGACGTGCCTCAATTTGGTAGGCGACAACGCGCGTCGACAGGGCGTGAGCGGCTTGCACCTCAGTCGTGACTGCTCCCTTGGTTCTCCCCTGGCCGCCTGAACTTGCCACTGCGGCGCCCGCCAGAATGAAACCGAGCAAGACAAGACGAGGGCAGAAGGGTTGTGCCTTCCACCCTCGGCTTAGGGCTCCAGAATTTTGGACTTCGTCGACTACAACTGCGAACATGTAGCGTTCCGTCCTTTGCGGTAGAGGATAGCGCAGGCTTTATCGATGTCAAGTCAAATTCGTCGGGAGGCCGGGTGGGCCAGCACGCGGATGGCTCAGACGTACCGTTCTTTGGCATGGCGGGAGTTCGCAGGCCAGTACCGAGCGCACATATACCGCCACAAAGCGCCGGGGTGTGTGTCTGCCCCTTGGCCACGTTGAGAGCAACCGGACCCTGCACAAGGTTCTTGCTCACCCGATCTCCTGATTATCGGTTGTACTTTGGAGTAATGCCTCTTAGCCGTTTCCAGGCTGCGTCGCAACGGGCAAGGAGAGATTCGTCAAGCGGGGCGTCCTGGCAGGCTTTGAAGTTTTCTTCGAGCTGCTCGAGGCTCGAGG
>Ga0326728_10003995_pt1 | contig 44484 bp, 42 predicted proteins | sample MB3enrmetagenome_FD_207602 | JGI IMG/M metagenome (GOLD analysis project Ga0326728, IMG submission 207602) | Lab enriched peat soil microbial communities from McLean, Ithaca, NY, United States - MB31MN | ecosystem: Environmental > Terrestrial > Soil > Wetlands > Peat | place: USA: New York...
ACAGAGATGGTTTCACAAGTGCTTGAGGAGCAGCAGCTTGCAACGTTTAGGAAACGCCCCAAAACGACCGGCGCAAGTCATTGTATATCAGTCACTTAGAATTTTGTGAAACCCTGTAGGATTAAGATTAAGATTAGGATTAGGAGGATTGGGATCAGGAGGGGATAACCAAACTCGCGCGGCTTGAAAGGCGGGCGTCCTGGCATGATACTGCGGGCCGAAACGGCGTGAGCAACAAGTATTACCAAACGGGGGAGCAAAGGGCCGCGCTGGTCGGCTCGTTGTTCGGCGCACTGGCGCCGCACTACGACTTGATCAACGATTTGCAGAGCCTGGGCCTGCACCGCCGCTGGAAACAACTCCTGGCCAGCATGGCCGAGGTCCAACCGGGCCAGAAGGCCCTGGACCTTTGTTGCGGCACCGGGGACATCGCTTTCGCCCTGCACCGGGCCGGGGCGGAGGTGGTGGGCCTGGATTTCAGCCCCGCGATGCTGGCGGTGGCCCGCGAGCGCGCCCGACAATGGCCCGCCGCGCCGGGGCGGCCGGGGCCGCGCTTCATGGCCGGCGACGCGATGCGGATTCCGTTCGAGACGTGTTCATTTGACATCGTCACCATCGGGTACGGATTGAGGAACCTGGAGAGCTGGGAAGGCGGGCTGGAGGAAATGGCGCGGGTGGCCCGGCCGGGCGGGAGGCTGCTGGCGCTGGATTTCGGCAAGCCGGAGGGCCGGTTGTGGCGGCGGGTCTTTTTCTTTTATCTGCGGAGAGTGGCGCCGCTGCTGGGCCGGTTGTTTTGCCGGGAATCGGCGGCGCTGGCCTATATTTATGAATCGCTCCGGGCGTATCCGGCCCAGGGGGAAGTGGCGGAAAAAATGGCGAAGCTGGGCTGCCGGGAGGTGCGGGTGCGCAACCTGCTGGGCGGCGCCATGAGCATCCATCTGGGCGTCCGAAGGGAGGAAGGGCGGAGTCAGGGCGGAGAATGGTGATTTTTGCCGGAGCGGGCGCGCCATTCATCGCGCAACCAGACGAGCAAGCCCACGCCAAAGCAGATCGTCACGCCCACGGGCACGACAAGCCATCCCCAAAAATTCAAGTCGGCATCGGTCATAAAGCCGGGGGGAGGATGCCGCGGGAGGGAGAGAAAGGCAAATAATAATGTTGTGCGCCCGGATTTAAGGGGGCATAGTTGTTCCGGACGCAGGATAACAAGGGGGCCGCATCCTGATGGCGAAGCCCGTGTCGCGGCGGCGGGCCAGAGAAGACCCATATATGGCAAGTGAACAACCGATGGAATTGGAAGGGACGATACAAACGGTATTGCCCGGAACGATGTTTCGTGTGACGCTGGACAATCAGCATGAAGTCCTGGCCCACATCTCCGGCAAGATGCGCAAGCGATTTGTGCGGCTGACGGCTGGCGACCGGGTCCGGCTGGAGATGTCGCCGTATGATTTGTCCAAGGCGCGGATCACTTACCGACTGCGCTGAAACACCCCCAGCGCCAGCACCCGACGTGATCTCAACATTTTTTTTCTGGACGGCGATCGGCGCCGTGATCGCCATTGTCTATTCCTCGGTCTTTGAATGGACGTTGCATCGGTACTTGATGCACCGGCCGGTGGGGCCGCTGAAGTATCCCTACCAACGCCATACGCTGGTGCATCATCGCATTTTCAAGTACGACCACACGTATCATCTGATCAACGAGAAGGACAAGTGGACCATTCCGATGGCCTGGTGGAACGGCCCGGCGCTGATCACGGTGGCCATGCTCCCCTTTGTGATGGCGGCGTTGCTGGTCGGGCACTGGAGCATCCTGTGGGGCGCGGCGCTGGCGTGCAGCGTCTATTACGGGGCCTACGAGTACATGCATTGGTGCATGCATCTGCCGCGAAGACGGCACGTGGAACGCTCCGGCATTTTCTTCCGGCTCAACGGGCATCATTTGCTGCACCATCGCTACATGAGCAAGAATTACAACGTGGTCCTGCCGCTGGCCGATTTGTGCTTCGGCACGCTGTTGCTCCGATCGAAAGTGCATTTTCAGCAGGCCGTCGGCCCCTCGGTTCCGGACGTGCAGCCCAGGAGCCGGGCGTCAGGCGCCGCCAGCGCCCGGCCGTAGGGTCCGTGCGAAGATAACTTCCGGTCTTGCCAGCGGCCCTTCGACCAAACCCATGTCGAAACGCGAGGGAGTACGAATGCGTTGATTGACAATTGGTCATTGAAAATTTGCCATCTGCAATTGAGTCCCGCTTCCCCGTCAGCGCAATGGCCAATTACAAATTGTCAATTACAATTTTTCAATGGCCTTCGCGAAGGGCGCATCTCAATTTCTAAGCGCCGCTCGGCAAACGGCTTGGTCGGATCCCAACCCGCCAATATTGGCAGGGGTGAATGGGGGGTGTTTAAAAACTACGATGGGCCTGTCTGATAAATCGGGAGCAACTATAAATTGGCGCTAGCCACATTGCGGCTTTCAATGTGGCTAGCGCCAATCTTAAAATCGTCTTCTGCTTTTGTCGAGAAAAAATGTGAAATTGTGAAAAATGTGAAATGGAGGCGCGCCGTGAGCCTCGCCCTACCTTGCACGGTGTCGGACGTTTGAGGCGAGTGGGAAATATCCGGGTTAAGATCCTCAGCGCGGGGGCAGGGCCTGCTGCAAAAGCCAACGGACCGCTTCGCCCATGATGGCGTCGCCTTGAGGGGAGGAGAGCAAGGTTGACCAAAGGTAGAGCACCTTGCCGCCTTGGCCCGCCCCGGCGCCCAGTTCGACGTAAAAGGCCACGTCGCCGTGATTTTGTCCTTGCCCGTCCACGATGGAGAGCCAGGGCTGGTAACGATCCGCCGGGTCGCACCGCGATTGCCGGCCCGCGCGAACACGCGGATCGCCCGGCGGAAAGGCGAGGGCGGCGGGAACGGAATGAAGAATGGTCTGGCCCGCGGCGGCCTCGATGCGCGCGCCCTCCGGCGCGTCTTCTTCCATGGTGAGCGGCAGGCCCAATTGCGGCAGCAATGGCGTGGGGCGGTTGGATTCCGCGCCGTCCGGGTCGCCGTAGTAAAGCGGATACGGCCCGGAGGACAGAAGCACCAGTATTCCGCCTTCCTTGAGGTAGCGCTTCAAGGCCGCGTCGCCGTCGCCCTCCTGTTGCACGGTGCGGAGGTAATGTTCGCCGCCGATGAAGAAGGCGACCGGGAAGCGCGCGGCGTTGAAGATTTCGGGAGAGATGAAATCCCGCGGGCGCAGCGGCACCCATTTTTGACGCAAGCCGGTGCGGGCGGCGAAGTTGGCGCCCGGGCCGGCGGCGGGAAGCGGAAGGAGGGCGATTTTACCGACGGGCAGGCGGGCGAAAATGGTCCGCAGGGCGGCGATCCTCGCGCGGTCGCGCAGTTCGGCCTGCTCGTCAAGGGCAGCGGCGGCCAGGGCGTTGGTGACGGCGGCCAGCGCCGGCGCGTCGCCGTCAAAAACCGTCACCGCCATGAGCCAGGCGCCGTTGGGGTCCACCGCTTGGACCTTTGCGCCGGGCGGGACAACGGCTCTGTCAAGCAATACTTCCCGCTGAAAAACCGGCGGCCAGGCGCGCCAGGCCCCGGCCGGCTGCCCCGCCAGCGGGAGGGACTGGCCGCCGGAAAGAATCAATCGCGGCGCGCTGCCGCCCTTGGGCGCGTAGGCCACGAAGACCGCGCGCCCGGCGGGAATTTGCGCCGGAACGGCGTCAATGGCCGCCCGTTCCTTCTGGCGGTAAGGCACGCCAAAGATCCAATGATCCCCCGGCGCCAGCCCGGCAAAGGACTCGAAATCGTTCCAGTCTTGCGGCAGCGCCACCTGGCCCGGCAGCGGAAGCATGGCAAAAGGCCCGCGCCGGGCCGGCTGGTTGTTGTTTTCGGAATAGACGCGCGGGGTGGCGGGATTGGCCGCGGGAAGACCGTCCGGCAACGTTCCGATGGCGACGAGGTCGCCGTTGCGCAGTCCAGTCAAGTATAACGATGACGGCGCCTGCGCGGGCCGGCGCGCGGCGGCGCCGTCGAGCGTCCGCCCGTTGAGAGTCACCGGCAGGGGGGAGATGTCCGCGTTGGGATAGGAGAAGCTCACGTCGAAAGGCTCGGAGCCGGCGCTGACAAGGCGGAAGGAACAGGCGCCGTCGCCGTCGGTTTTGTAATCGGCCACGTCTTTGTCGGTTGAACCTTTGCAGAAGGCGATGCAGGCGCGGGCGCCGGCGACCACGCGCAGGCTGGAGGCGCCGACGGGTTCGTTCATGGAAAGGGGCGCGGTAAAGCCGTAGTTGTAGCGTCCGCCGCGGCCCGGCCCCGAGCCGTCGAAGAGACCCAATCCTTCGGTCAAGGCGTCGCCGCCGTAATCGGCCAAGGAATTTTCGTAGAGCGGGCGGTAAAGGAGGGGCCAGCGCTGGAGAATGCCGCGCAAGTAGTAGCGCATCCGTTCATCGCCGGTGTGAACGTACACCTGTGTCAAGGAGTCAATGACCCAACTGACTTCGTTGGCGCAGCCCAGGCCGGCCCAATCGCGGCCGCTGTTAGGCTCCACCAGAAAAGAGCCGTCCAAACCGGCATCGAAGCGGTCGGAGTCCATGGCCCAGATGGGCAGGTAGCGCCAGGTGACGTTGTCCGCCAGGCGCAGAGCCAATCGGGCGTTGGCTTTGCGGGCGGGATCGTTTTTGAAGGTGAAATAATAATCCAGCAGGAAGGCCGCTTTCAAACAGCCGCCGATGGCGAAGGGGGAGGAGGGGACATCGGCAAATTCATTGCGCGTCCAGACGCCGTATTTGGCCCAGTTGAAAAGCTGGTCAATGGCCTCCAGGTCCGAAGGCCGCGCCTGCTGGAGTTGGCGGTCATGGCGGTACAACTCGACCAGCACGCGGGCCGGATACCAGGCGTCGGAATTGTGGAGGGTGGTGACGCCGGGGCCGCCCCAGTCGGCGCGCCAGGCGCCTTGGAGCGGTTTTTCCCAGAAGAAGCACGTCTCGCCATTCATCTTGACGCGCCGGCCGTATTTCTCCAGCAGGATGCGCAATCTTTCGCGCGCGTGTTCGATGGCGGCGTCGTCGTGGCGGCGGGCGGCGGCGGCGATGGGCATTTCGCGGTGGCCGCCCCAGCCGTAAACCAGCACCGTGCCTTCGGGGTAGAAGACGTTTTCGCCGCCCGGCCCGAAGAGGTCCAGGCCGTTGGGCTCGGCGAAGTCTTTCAGGCGGCCCGAACCGGGCATCCACGCCAGGTCGTTCATCGGCGGCACGGGCGGGAGGGCGTCCTTGTAGCGGGCGAACAAACGCGCCTGAAAGCGTTCGTTCGGGTCCTCCGTCGGGGGCAGGTTGGTGTCAACAATCAATTGGAAATGGGAGGCGATGGTCTCGCCGCCCTTGGGGAAGACCAGTTCCCCATAGCGCTGGCCGCCGTAAGGGAAGGCCAGGGTGAGAAAGCTCCGGTCCGCGCCCTGCCGCCAGCAGTAGGCGGTGGCGATGTAGCGCTCGGACTGATCGGTGGCGCGGCTTTGCTGGAAATCATAGCCGACGTAGAGACGGCTGTCCGGGTCCCACAAACCGATCATGGGGATGGGATGGGCGCCCAGGGGGCAGAGGCAGCTCCAATTGCGGTTCCACTGGCAGGAGATTTCGGGCGAGCCGACGTGTCTGTCCCCCAGCAGGGGAAACGGGTCGTCATTGGGGGTGGCGTTGAGCCAGCCGCGCTGGTGCCACATTTTGGCGGCGGGCATCGAGCAAATCAGGAAATGAAAGGGCGCCTTTTGCCCGCCGAACAAGGCTTCCCAGCGCGCGGCGTCGAATGTCAGGAGGGTCAATTTGAAACGAACGTCCGGTTCCGGCGCGCCGGCCGAACCGGGCATGATGCTGACAAAATCGTCCGTGGCGAAACTCACCGCCAGCGGGTCCGCGCAGCGCAGGCCCGACAACCGGAGTCCGCCGCCGGCCGTGCTGACCTTGTCCGCCACGAGGAGGCCGTCGGAGCAAAGGCGGACCGGCGCGACGACCTTGCCATCGGCGAGAACGTCGAAGCCGAGGTGGCCGGCGGGTTGAAAGGAGAGAGTGGCGGCGGCCAGGGAGGAAGAGGCCAGAGCGAGAGCGAGCGGGATTGCGGAAGAACGAATCATGGCAAAATTAGACGCCGCCGGGGGGACTTCGTCAACCACCGTGGCAGCCGCACTGGTAAGGCAGGATGGGTATTGACCGGCGCGCGCGGTAAGAGTAATCTTACCAACATGAGTATGACGACCATGTCCACCAAAGGCCAAATTGTGGTTCCCAAGGAAATTCGAGATCGAGCTGGATTCGATCCGGGCGACAAAATCGAAGTCGTGCTGGAAGGTCAAATCGTTCAATTGAGGAAACCGGGACAACCGGAGGGCCGTCCGCTCAAAATCATATTCGACAAGGAGACGGGCCTGCCTCATTTCGTCGTACCAAAGGACGCGCCTCCCATGACGGATGAATGGGTCAAACAGCAATTGGCCGACTTTCCATGACGCGGCTGCTGGACATAAACGTGCTGCTGGCCATCGCATGGCCACAACATGTTCATCATGCCAGAGTGAATCGCTGGCTGCTTTCGCAAATGGCGCGCGGCAAACTTTCCATCGCCACGTGCCCCATCACGCAGCTTGGGTTCTTGCGCATTTCGATGAATATCAAGGGCTACGCGGCTGATTTTGAAAGCGCGCGATCGCTTCTGGCCGGCTTGGTTCATCACAAGGACTTGGAACATTCGTTTTGGATGGATGATTTCTCAATTCTTTCCGGGAGACTGAAAGGAAATCCGGGGCCGAATCAACTGACAGACGCCTATCTGGCCGCTCTGGCCGAGAATCGGGCTGGCGGCAGATTGGTCACGCTTGATACCGGCATAAAAGGCGCCAGCGTCGAAGTGATTGGCGAGTGAACATCAACCAGCCTTACTAGAGTTGACTCAGCGTCCGGTGAAGGTCTTGAGGACGAGGAGAAGGGCGTCCCCAAGTTGGAGGGTGAGAGAGTCCGGCCGCTTTTGGACAGTGGCAACCAGGGATGCGTCTTTCGGTTTGGGGCTGTCCGGCAAACCCAAATCCAACACCCAAACCTCCGATTCGACCGCAGGCGCGGCGCATTGCATCGCTTCATCGCCAGGCGTCGTGAGCTGGGCGTCAACCAAGGCGTGATTTCCCCACGTTGTCTGCCGCGCCGTGACAGGCGGCGCGAGCGGGTGCTGGCAACCAGCGAGCACGATTGGGGAGCACAAGAGAAACAGCACATACGGATTCCGCAGCAATCGTGTCATACAAATGGCCTTTCGTATTTCGCGCGCATTTCAGTTCAAACGGTCTGTCCGATATTTTTGCGAGCATTAGCCGCGCCACACCTGCGGTCCGGGTCCGGCGCCGCGCGGCGCGGCCCGTCCGCCGGATGTTAGAACGGTTGGAAAGTGTTCACCCTCAACTACATAGGGATACATTGGACGATCACCGGGGGACTTATTTTGATGGCGGCAGCAGTGGCCAATGTTGCCGCAGCGATTCTTTGAATCGGCAAAGATGTCCTATTTTGGGAATAAGCCTCCTTGCGTTTCAGAACCCTGGGCGGTAATGTTCTGGCATGAGCGAGCGCGTTGTGAGTGATCCATTGGTTTGCTCCGGCAAGCCGGTTATTCGGGGGACCCGCATCATGGTGCGGAATATTCTGGGAATGGTCGCCGGCGGATACACGCCCGAGCGAATCGTGCAGGCGTATCCTGAGCTTTCGGCGGAAGACGTGAACGCGGCGTTGGAATACGCCGCCGCCGTGGTGGACGAGGAACAGGTGTTCGCCAACGCCTGAGGCGCGATTGAATTTCCTCCTCGACCAAACGACCTTCCGAAAAGCTTGGTGATTGTGGATTCGGCCCGGATCAGGCTGCGGCGCCCACGAGGGGGCGGTTGATCCGATGGTCAACCGCCAAGAGACCGCAACAACAGAGCCAAGAGAAATCTCCCGGCCATTGGCAATTCGCCTATTCCTTCCACGATGGCGACAGGGCGCGGAGTTTGGCGGCGACTGCGGGGAAGATTTCCAGGACGCAGTTTATATCCTCATCGGTGTTGTCCTTGCCAAGGGAGAGGATGATGGCGGCTTGGGCCAGGGCGGGGTCAAGACCGATGGCTTCCAGAACGTGCGAGGCACGCAATGACTTGGTCACGCAGGCGGAACCGGCGGCCACCGCGATGCCACGGGTGTCCAAGAGCAAAAGCTGGCCCTCGCCTTCGGCGCCTTCGGCGGAGAGGTTCAGGTTGACGGGGCTGCGGCGCGGGCCGGGATCGGGGCCGTTGAGTTTGAGGCGCGGCACGGCGGCGCGCAGGCCCTCCCACAAACGCTTTTGCAGGCGGGCGCAATGGGCGGCGCGTTGCGGCAGTTCGTGTTGCGCGATGTGCGCGGCGACGCCGGCGCCGACGATGCCGGCGACATTCTCCACCCCGGCGCGGCGGCCGCCTTCCTGGTCGCCGCCGTGCAAGAGGGGGGTGAGGCGGGCGCGGCGGTGGCGATAGAGAACGCCGACGCCTTTAGGGCCGTAAAAACGGTGCGGCGAAAAGGAAAGCAGGTCCGCCCCCAGGGCCTGGACGTCAACAGGCAGCCAGCCGGCGGCGGCCTCGGCGTCCACATAAAAGGGGATGCCTTTGTCGTGGGCGATGGCGGCGATTTGGGGGATGGGTTGGACGGTCCCAATCTCGTGATTGACCAGATGGATGGCGACTAAAATAGTCTTGTCAGTGATGGCGGCGCGGACCCGTTCGGGGTCCACGAATCCCTGCGCGTCCACCGGGACGCGCGCGCAGGAGAAACCCCGCGCCTCCAGAAAAGCGGCGGAATGGAGGAGGGCGGGATGTTCGGTCTGACTGAGGACGATATGGTGGCCGCGGTCTTGTTGCGCCCAGGCCGCGCCTTTGAGGGCGAGATTGGCGGATTCGGCGCCATCGGAGGTGAGGATGATTTGCTCCGGCGATTCGGCGTTGATGAGGCGGGCGACTTGGGCGCGGGCCTCGGCCAGCGCGTCGCGCGCGCGCAAGCCCTGCTGGTGGGGCGAGGAGGGATTGCCAAAGGCGTCGGCCAGGAAGGGCCTCATGGCTTCCAGCGCCTCCGGCAACAAAGGGGTGGCGGAGTGGTGGTCGAGATAGACGTGCCGCATGGGGCCGGGGAGGACTCAGTTGCGGTGGGCTTTGGGATGAGTCAATTCGATTTTCTCCTGTTGTTGGATCAAATCGGCCAGGGTCGTGCGGGTCAGGGCCTCCTTGAGGCCGTCCTGGGCGCGCGCGAAGAGGCCGCACAAGGCGCAGCCGCCGGTGTGCCAGCAATCGGGCCGGGCCATTTTGCAGCGTTGAAAAACGATGCGGCCCTCGACGGCTTCGATGATGTCCAGCACCGGGATGTCGGCGGGGGGCTTGAGCAGGGCGAAACCGCCGCCGGCGCCGCGCATGGAACGGACCAGGCCGGCTTTGACGAGGCTTTGGAAGATTTTGGCGAGGAAACTTTTCGGGATGCGCTCCTGGCGGCTGACCTCGTCAATCATAGTCCGCTGGCCCGGCTGACGCCGGGCCAGGTGCATCAATCCCAAGACACCGTATTCACCTGCGCGGGTAATTTGCATGCAACACCGTTAATCGGACTAAGTTTGTCCGATAAACTATAAGCGGGGTGTGGGGCCGCGTCAATGGGTTCCAAGCGATTCAGCTTTTGAGTTCGGGCGCATCCCAGGTTTGTCGAGCCTTCCTCTTGGCGCGGCGGGGAGTAAAACTAATAATCAAAACCCAGCCTCCAGGAAAGAGAATTTCGACAAAGTCCGGTTGGTCACCCCAATTTCGACGGGCCTTTCAAGCCCGCACCCACCCTGGGGGGTCAAAACAGCCGTTGCTCCGTTGCAAACGTTGATAATCAAGCACTTAACCCGTTGCATGATTAACGAAAAGGAGGGGAAAATGGCAGAGGAATGATCATCAGGGGAATGAAGAGCAGAGAATGCGGCCATCACTGCAAGGCGGAGCGCGGGTCCGTGAACGACGGCGGGCAAAGCGGGCGGTTGGGCCGGACAATCTTGCGCCAGAGACACCGGGGCTTGCGCCACCGCCATCCACCAGCGCGGCTCATGGACCGCACATCCTGTTCCCGATGCCGCGGGCCTTCGTGGCGGGAGGTTTTCAAGGCCGCGACGTCAAGGGCATGAGCAAGGATTGGCGGGCCTGGGACGGAACATGTTGGGGCTACGAAGGCCGAACGATTTCCGTAACCCGACGCAGAGCGCTCCGCCCTTGCCAGATGAGCCGTATGCGACCTGAACCGCGAATGCCGAACTGGCAGCGCCGAAGGCGGTTGAGCGACTGGAAGGGCGGGAGACGGCGGGGCGGTTGCCATTCCTGACGAGTCAGCTTAAATTGGGTCCGGCTATGAAAAATCTCATTTTCTCCGTACTTGGCGCCGCCGCCGTACTGGTTGCGGGCTTTTACTTTCCCGCTTTTGGCGCTGAGACACCCGCCCCAACCGCCCGCCCGGCCATTTACGACGAGAACGCCGATGGCGCGAAGCAAATCGCCGATGCGCTGGCCGTGGCGAAGAAAGAGAACAAGCGGGTGCTGTTGCAGTTCGGGGCGAATTGGTGCGGCTGGTGCCACAAGCTGCACAAGCTGTGCCAGACCGACGCGGACATCGCCGCCAAGCTGAAAGAAGCCTACGTCCTTGTGCTGGTCGATGTGAACAAAGGCCACAACGGCGACATTGACAAGAAGTACGGAAATCCCACGCGGTTTGGCCTGCCCGTCATTGTCATTCTGGATGAGGAGGGGAAGGTTCTGACCGCCCAGGACACGGGCAAGCTTGAGCAAGGCGACCATCACGACCCGAAGAAGGTGCTGGCGTTCTTGAACGAGTGGGCGGGGAAGAAATGATGCGTGGCCTGGCTGGGAGGCAGGCCAGCAGCGACGCGAGCCGAATGAACACGACATCATATCGCCGCCCCGGCTTCTCGCAAACCCGTTGCCAGTCGGGCAGCGTGTCAATTTGAAATCCAGGGGTCGGGCTAGTCCTTAAACAGCATTGTTTTCAATGTCGCCCCAGTTCACGAGAAAAGTGCGCTTGTGCCTGATGGCGCTCGGCCTTGCTGCGTCGGCAACCGCGTTGGTTGTCGTGCGTTCGTTTGGTGGTATCTGCCGGGGATTCGCCACGTCCGGGCGGACCTTGCATTGCCGACCCGCTATAGCTCCGGGCGGTTTTACGCCGAGCCGGTCACGACCAAAGGGGTGAAATTGAGCCTGCTCACGGACACTGGCGGCGGGCTTTTCCTCACCAAACGCGCCGTGGAACGCTGGGGCCTGCAACCGGTCAAGTTTTTGTCGTTGAACCGCACCCGTTTGCCGGACTTTCGGCCTGACGCTTGGATTCCTGAACCGACCCGCGCCGAGCGTTGGATGCCGGTGGTCGAAACCGAAGGAGACGGAATGCTGGGCCAGCGTTGGTTTGCAGGCGGCGTGTGGGATTTCGATTATCCCGACCGGAAGCTCGTGCTCAAAGCCTCTGGTTTTGTTCCTGACGCCGAAATGGACCAACACGCGGTGCGACTTGGGTTTCGCAAAGAATGGGGAATCCGCACCGCCAACCATCCCCGGTTTGCGGTCACCATCGCGGGCGGGTCCGTGGACTGCTTATTTGACACTGGGGCGACGGTTTGGCTGACGCCGGAAGCCCGGCAAGTCATGAATGATAAAGAGGCCACGGAACGCGCTACGAGTTTTGTCGCAGCCAGCCTGTTTGACCGCTGGCGGAAAGCCCACCCGAACTGGCGGGTGGTCGAGAAAGGCTGCCAGCGGACGGGCGCGTCGCTCATTGAAGTGCCAGAAGTCGAAATCACCGGGTTCAAGGCCGGCCCGGTATGGTTTTCCCGGCGCTCAGACGCAAATTTCACATGGATGTCCTCCTTCATGGACCAGCCGATTATGGCGTCGATGGGCGGCAATTTTCTGCAATACTTCCGGGTGACGGTGGACTACCCCAAAGCCATCGCGTATTTCCAAAGGCGGTAGGCCCAAGTTGATGAACGGCGCGTTTGCCAGCGCAGTCGGCTGTATTGGCTTAGGAGGAAGTTGGTGCTTGCCTGCGAAAGGCGCGCAATGGTACTGGCGTGGGCGTAATCTCATTGGACTATGAACAATGAATTGACTGGCAAGATAGTCCTTGTCACCGGCGGCAGCCGGGGCATCGGTCGGGCGGCTGCGGTGGCGCTGGCCAAAGCGGGAGCGGATGTGGCTGTGAACTTCAACCGCCGCGAGGCCGAAGCGCAGGCCGTCTGCGTGGAGGTTGAGGCCGTTGGCCGCCACGCCCTGGCGGTAAAAGCCGATGTCTCAAAAGCGGCGGAGGTCGCTCGTCTGGTCGAGACGGTGGAGAAGGGGCTGGTAGCTCAGTATATCAGGCTGTGTGGTTCAACCCGCCGCACGCGCCGCCGCAACTCCTTTTCAATGTCGCGGTCGATTCTGTTCATCAACTTTTGCCGGTCCTCCGGCTTGGCCTTCGCCAATTCAGTGGCGTGTTTCTCCAGCGCGGCCTTGCGGAGGTCGTTCTTAAAAATCTTCAACGACTCCGCCCTCGAAATGATGCCTGCGTGCTTCATGCTCTCACTATCTTTTATCCTCAAGGATGCCGGGAGTTGGCAGCTTCGGCAACCTGCATCCGCATCGAGGTGTGCTGGAGCGATACCCCAACTCAATGCCCGCCCGTGACCGTGTAACCGGCCCGGCGTAAATCGTCGGCCAAATCTTGCTCCATCCGCACCGCCGCCTCATACGGCATCGGGTTCAGGTGCGCATACAGTTCCGGCAGCAGGCGCAGGCCATAGCGTTTGACCACCGACGCCGCCTTAACCCCAGCCTTGTGGTTGGCGAAGCGTTCTTCCGGGGTCAGCCCGGTCATCCCCACATACACACATGGCTTCTTGGGGTCGCGCTTCGGGTTGGCGGCGCGGACAGCGCGAAGTCGGCCAGCGGCGGGTCCGAGCAGGACCACGTAAACGTTGTGGTGGTGGTCTGGCTGGTGTTCGGCTCGGACTCGCTGGAGCGTCCGGCGCTTCATCATGGACCCAGAGGTGGAGCCTCCATTGTCTGGTCATTACCCCGCCGCAGGTGCCTGAACAGGAAGAACCAGTAAATCGGCGCGGCGAAACCCAACATGCCCAGTGAGAAAAGAACGAAGCCTATGGTGATAAGTCCGCTGCGCCGGAATCGCTCCGTGACGCCCGCCCGAAGAACTTCACCCTGAGAGAAGATATAGATGTAGGGCATGTAGTTGCAGTACGGCCCCACGGTCGCCCCGCATTCCGGGCAAAACCATCCGTTATGCTCTTGGGGTGTCAAGCAATGGTGGCAAACTGGAACCGCGTCGTCCTGATTAACGGCTTCATCAATCTCCTTCGCCCACGGGTCATCGGTGCGCGGTGCCTGCATTATCGAGAGCACTAACCGAAAAAGCGCCAGCCCAATAATCCCAAGGACCACCAGCGCCGTGACAACATGTTCATTGCTCAAGGTCACGAAACAAACATTGCTGGCACCCAGACTTCTGTAAAGGCTGAATTAGCCTGTGCAATAAGCAATCGCATCAAGGCCGAAACTGTTGGTGCTAATCCGGCGGACACGGGCACGGAGATTCAGATTTGGCTCACCGTGGGCTTGTCGGCCTCACTTGAGCCAGAGGATGGCGACTCCCTCGTTGGTTGCGCCCAGGTCCGGGTCGCCGCGCAACTCCGGCACCGCTTCCAGCAGAGCCAGCACCGTGTCGTTGAAAATGGAGAAGTCCTCGCCCGCGATGAAATCCTTGATGACGCCTTCCTTTTTGCGAAGCCCGAAGGATTTCCGCAACCCGATGCAGAGTTTGCCGCCGGTGCCGGACGAGCCGTATCCATGTATTATCTTCAGCACCTTGACCCCCTCACGCTTCGCCCGCTTGATTTTCTCGCTGACCAGCCGCCGTGCGGGATTCCATGTTCGATGGCAAAATCCAGTGCTGCCCGGTCGGCGCCGGTCTGGCCGCCGGAGACGATTTTCGGAACACGACTCACAGAGACATTGTTTACACGAACGACGGGGCGGGCGTCGAAGCTGAAATGCGGCGGCGATTCCATTTTTGAGCGGCATGGGCCTTGATCGAGCCGTAAAGGGCGTTGAATACCAAGATCAACGAAAAAATTGCGAAATGAAAAAAGCCCAGTTGATTAAACACATCGTCGCCAGCCTCGGCGAATGCCTTGGCGATTTGGAAAAGACGGAATCACCGGCTCTCGAAGCGATAGTTGCCCGAACCGACTAAAAACACGGCACGGTCCTCCTCTGTTTTAAGAAACTTCACTCCTTGCGAATGGCCGGCAGGCTTGCCGTTCACGGTCACGCTGCCCATTTTCCTGGCCGGCACCCAAACCGTGGCAGTGGTGTTCACAGGAACCGTGATCTGCCACTGGAAGCAATCGCCCTCATATTTCCAATCACTGGCGATTAAGCCGTAGGGCGAGCGATGGGAAGCCTTCACGAAGCGCAAATCGCCAACGGCCTCGGGACGCATGATAATGTGCTTGAATCCTGGTTGCGCAGGATCCGGCTTGATGCCCGCCAAATACTCGAAAAGCCAAATGCCGAGATCGCCTACCAGCATGACATGGTTGCCGGAATTCATCGCCGGATCCGCCGTATCACCATTCCAAAGCTCCCAGATGGTGGTCGCGCCTTTCGAAACCATGTAGCCCCAGCTTGGATAGGTTTGCTGCGTGGCAATCGTGTACGCCAGGTCGGCACGGCCATTGTCCGATAGCACACGCATTAACCATTGGCCGCCAATCAACCCGGTGCCGATATGGTCGTTGCATTCCTCGGTAATCTTGTTCACCAACAGATCAAAGATGCGCTGGCGTTGCTCCGCAGGGACCAGTCCGAACGCCAGCGGCAGCACGCAAGAAGTTTGTGAACCGTTGTCGTATTGGCCCGCCTCCGGCTTCAGGAACCTGGCGTTGAAGGCTATTTTGATTTTGGCGGCCTGGTCCGCGAACCGGTGCGCATCAGCGGGTTTGCCGAGCAGATTGGCGTATTCCCCCATCAAGCACAGGTCATAGTAGAAATAAGCGGTTGCCAGCAGTGCCCCATCGGTTCGGCGTCTGGGGTCATTGGAATGAATCAACTTCGGCTCCTCGGGCGGGACACACCAATCCCCGTACGAATCGCGCGCAATAATGCCGTCCTTGAGAAAGCCGCTCATATAGTCAACCCAAAGCCTGGCGCTGGCGTAATGCCTGGCGATGACGGTTTCGTCGGCAAATTGATCGCGCAGCGCAGCCGGGATGATAACGCTGCTGCTCGGCCAGGTCACGTTGTCGGAATAAAACGGCCAATAGGCGGGGCAAACATCTGAAACGCTCCCGCTGTCCTTCTGGGCATCGGCCATATCCTGCAACCATTTGCTGTAAAGCAGCGCGGTGTTGAACAGGTAGGTTTCGCCTTTGGACTCGGCGGATCGATCCCCCAGCCAGCCCTGACGTTCGTCGCGCTGGGGACAATCGGTCGGGATGCTGCGGTAATTGCCGCGCACGCCCCAACGAATATTCCGATAAATCTGGTTGAGCAGCGGGTTGGAACAGGCGAAATCGCCAGCCTTTTCCAGGTCATCATGCACAACCCGGCCTTCGAGACAGGACAATGGCGGCTTGCCAGGATAGCCGGTCAACTGGACATACCGGAACCCGTGATAGGTGAAGCGTGGTTCATAAACTTCCCTGCCTTTGCCCTTGAGAACGTAGAGATCCGTGGCTTTGGCAGAGCGGAGGTTATCCAAATACAACGTGCCATCGGGCTTGAGCGTTTCCGCGTGGCGCAGGGAGACTTCGGCGCCTGCCTGACCGGCCATGCGCAAACGGCACCAGCCGACCATGTTCTGGCCAAAATCGAAAATATAAACACCCGTGCGCGGCTCAGTCATGGCCACGGGCCGGAGAGTTTGCGTGACCCGAATCGGCTCCATCATTTGCGCCGCGAGCACCCCGCCCGGTGGAGTGACAATCTGCGCCCGCTGCCACATGGCGTCATCGAAACCAGGCCGGCTCCAGTCTTTGATTTCCTTCCCCGCATCGTATTCCTCGCCGTCGTATTCGTTGTTGGCGCGAATTGGACCGTTAGTCGTCAGGTTCCAGGCGCTGTCGCTGACAATGGCGTCGGCGGTCTCGTCCGTATACTCCACCCGCAACTCAAAAAGCAGTTTCGGGAAACCGTAGGATGTCGTGCCGGTGGGCACCTCAGAGCGGGGGGCATAGAAGCGTCCGTTGCCCAGCATGATGCCGACGGCATTAGCACCTTTCTTCAAGTGCTTCGTTACATCGAAGGTGACATAGAAAATACGCTTGGAATAATCCGTCAGCCCCGGTTCGAGGACATGATCACCGACCTTGCGGCCGTTGAGATAAAATTCAAATAGGCCCAACCCGGAAACATAGGCCGTGGCGCGCCGCACTTTCTTCTGGAGGACGAATTCGCGGCGCAACAGCCGCGCCGGCAGCCGCCGGTCTTCCGGCGGCTTAATTGCGCCCCAAGGTGCCATGCCGGCCCGGCCAAGCTTTTGAGCCGCTTTCCAGCTTGCATCATCCAATTCGGCAGACTGCCAGTTGGCGCGTTCCTGATTAGCGGCCTTCCAGCTTGGGTCGGTCATGACGACGAGAGGTTCCCCTTGGGCGAATTCCACGCGAATCAGCGCAATCAGCCCGGCTGGATTCGGCTCTGAGCCGGCGTTGTGTGCGGACGCCGCGCATACGTTTCCGCCCGCGTGCAAAAGACGGGTGATGTCAATCCTGCACGCAGAATGGTAGTCGCTCGCGCTGCCCGCTTTCTGGCCGTTAATAAAGAAATCGCCGCTGTCGTCGGCAGTGAAAAGTAAAAACGCTTGCTTGACGACGCGATCCGCGGAAAGCGTGATCAAGCGCCGAAAGTAGCGCGTGCCAACCGGCGCAGATCGCTCCGGCTGGCCTTCCGGGAACCAGATCCATTGGGCGTCGCCAAAGACATTTTGCGCGTCCTTGTCGGGCGTTGCATCGTCCAAGCCGATCCATTGGCTATGCCAATCGTACGGGTTGAGCAACCCCATCGTCCAACGCGACGGCTCACTCCAGCCTGAGACCTTTGCCTCCTGGTCCCACATGCGCAGCTTCCAAAAGCATTCCTGCCCGGACATCAACGGCTGGCCGGCATAGGGAATATGAATCGAGCAGTCAGAAAGGGTCTTGCCGCTATCCCACAAGTCGCCCTGTCCGAGTTGGAGTTTTTTCCAAGAAGTGGCCACGAGGATTTGATAAGCCGTTTGGCTTTGGGCGCGGTCAGTTCTCCTGCCCGGCTCCAGGACCCAGCTCAACCTCGGCTGGGGTGTATCAATGCCGAGCGGGTTTCTTAGATACTCGCAACGGAGATCCGTAGGAAGCGGGGGGCTGGCGCCGATGGCAACGAATGGAAGCAGCACCCAGACCATCGCTGCCAAAATGGGGCACACGTTGAGCAAGCACGGCAACCTCGCGGCCCGCTGGCGGGGTAAAGATAACCGTATTTGAGTCATAGCGGCACTCGGTTCACGTCTTTTGCGATCTTCAGGCTGACACACGGCGGCGCAAGAGGCGGTAACGTAACGTAACGGGGTCAGTAACGGGGTCATAACGGGGTCATAACGACGTAACGTAACGGGGTCAGTTAATAACGAACGTAACGGGGTCAAATAACGGGGTCAGTTAATGGTATTGTCATATTTTACAGATTCTTGCCTTGCCGATAGAGCAGCCACGTGAGATAACCCCGGCTGCCCATTGCCAGACGCTGCGCAATCCATGCCAGCGGCATCGTCGTCCCGGCGCGCACCTCGGCGGCCAATTTCACCTTTGCTGGATCGCCTTTGCGTCGGGCGGCCAAATCCTTTTCTGTCCATCCCATCACCTTGAGCCTTCCAGTCACCAACCGCTCTGCCCGAACCTCCACCGCTTCTTGCACCGCTTCTCCGTAATGGCTGGTCCCGGGTCTCTGGGACACTTCTTCCAGCAATTCGCGCCCAAAATCTTCGTCTTCCACGCAAAAGCCCCGCTCCATCCGCTGGAACTCTTCCCTCGAATGTTGCGCTTTAAGCGAGGCTTTGATTGCGGTGAGGAGTCTGTTGTCAATCATACTCGTCGCAAGGTTATATCGCCATCCCCGTAATCACCGTCGCCGGATTCTTCAAGGCCCTCGACTTGCCACGAACAGGTCTTCTTTCCAGAGGCCACCTGGATCATCGTGTCCAGAGAATATTGCCAAGCAGCGAAAATTCGTGATGCCTGCGCATCTCCCTGCATCCTTTGGAGTTGAGCGTTGACGGTTTGCCTGTTTTCTCGGAGAGCGCTTCGGAGAATCTCCGCCTCTTTGGCAACCGTTCTGGCGTCATCCACTCCCGAGGAATTGGTGAACCGCGAAAACCAGTTCCGTGTTTCCTCTGTAACCGGACATAGCCGAGCCGCCAGATCAAGCAGTTGAGCCCAAGTGGGCAACATCTCGCCCTCGCAACGGATTGACTTGAGGGTCTCTTGAGAGTCTCGGCTCATCGCGCGGCTTTCAAGGCGGCTTTGGTTTTGGCTTGCAATTCGTCCAACTGCGGCCGGAGGTCCTCCTTGTCGGCGCGGGACATGCGGTCAATAAAGAGCACGCCGTTGAGGTGGTCCAGTTCGTGTTGAATGGCGCGCGCCAGCAGGCCGCCACAACGAAACTCAAGCTTGGCCCCTTTGCCGTTCAAGGCGCGAATCTCCGCCCCGATCGGACGGCTGATCTGGGCGTAAAGCTCCGGGAAACTGAGGCATCCCTCCGAGGCGGCCACCGGGTCGCCCAAGCCCTTGAATTCGGGATTGATGAGCACCAACGGCATGAAGGCGTTGACGTCGGCCGGCTGGCCGCCGAGCGCCAGGGTGGAGGGGCGGTCGGTCGCGCTGCGCACGTCCAGGACTGTCAACTGCAAGGGGCGCCCGACTTGCTGGGCGGCCAGGCCGACGCCCTTGGCCGCGTACATGGTCTCAAACATGTCCGCGATGAGCGCCTTGATGTCCGCGGTGATCTTTTCCACGCGCGCCCCTTTTTGGCGCAGGGCTGGATGACCGTATTTGACAATTTCCAGGATCATGGGTTGCCGGCCGGGTCTTGCATCATGGCCGCGATTTGGGCGATGGACGGGCTGCGAGCGGTGCGCACATAGTAGCCGCTGGCGGTCACGCCGGCCAGCAGGCTCAACCGGTTGTCCAGCCCCAGGAGTTTGCCGAGACAAAAACCGGAGTTGAAATGGTCCCCCGCCCCCGTGGTGATGAGCGGCTTGGCGGTGAAAGGCCCCTCGACCAGGTCAACCTTGCCGCGGGCGATGGCCAAGGCGCAGGAAACGGGGTGAATGACCAGCGTGCCGGCCTTGAGATGCGCCGCCAGTTGGGCGCCGAATTCCGCCAGGGCCTCGGGCGCCGCCCCGCCGGGTTTGAGACCGAGAACCGCGCCGATCTCATGCGCTTCCTTTTCGTTCAGGCCCAGGATGACGTCGAAAAACTCCTCAAAACGTCCGATCAGCTTGAGCGCGCGCAAGATGTCCCGGCGGGTCCGTTTCTGCGGGTCGGCCAGGTCGAAGAAGAGAGTGCGCCGCGGCCCCGTCATCGCGGGACAAATCTCCTTTAAGATCGCCTCCCAGACGTCGCTCATATAGGGGAGCATGGTCCAGTTGACGAAGCCCACGAGGTCGGCACGCCCGAACTTTTCGGCGAAGCGGTCGCGGCCGAAGCGGGACTTGATGTTCTCCCAGGTGACCTGCTTGAGGGAGGCGTGCTTGCCCAGCATAATTTTGCCGTCGTCAAACTCCAGGGCGTCGGTGGCGCCGGGTTCGGCGATGCTGTGGACCTCGGCCCTTTTGGCGAAATCGGCAAAGACGGGATGGAGGTTTGGGTAGCCCAGCAGGCCGAGGTAAGTCACCTTGAGGCCGAAGGCGGCCAGGGCGTTGGCCATGATGGGGCCGTTGCCGCCCAGTTTGGTGATCTGGCCGACCAGTTCGAGATTGGTGCTTTTGCCGGCGGCGGCGGCGAAGCGGGCGGCCAGTTGGACGATGGTGCGCAGGCGATGATAGACTTCCGCGTTCTGGCGCTTGTCCACCACGTGCAGGATTTCATCCACAAAACCATCCAGGCCGACAAAGGCGCTCAGTTGCGGGGCGCGGGCGGCCTGGGCCAGCAGCGTTTGCGCGGAGCGCGCGCGGTCTTCCAGTGTGTTCATCATCTTTTTGCGAAACCTCCTCCAACGGCCATCTCAATCCATCTCAATTCCCGCCAGCTTCAAAATCCGTTCCAGATCGTCGTCACTGAAGAACTTGATTTCAATGGCGCCCCGGCCCGCAAGATAGCGGAGAACCACCTTGGTGCCAAACCGTTCCTGGATTTTGTTCTGGATGGCCGCCAGGTGGGCGTTCTGCCCGCCCGGGCCGGGCCGCGTCTTTTCCCCGTTCTTTCCGCCCGGTCTTTTTTGCCAGTGGGCGACCATTTCCTCGGTCTGCCGGACGTTGAGGGACTTTTTGAGGACGCGCCCGGCGGCGATTTTCTGTTCCTCCGGGGAGGACAACCCCAGAATCACCTTGGCGTGGCCGACGGAGAGGCGGCCGTCCCGCACGAACGACTGCAATTCCGGCGCGAGCTTCAGGAGGCGCAGCGCGTTGGCCACGACGGTGCGGCTTTTGCCGACCTTGAGGGCGGCCTGTTCCTGGGTCAATTGGAATTGGCCGATCAATTGCGCGTAGCCCTCCGCCTCCTCAATGGCGTTGAGATTCTCCCGTTGGAGGTTTTCGATGAGGGCCAGTTCCAGAACCGTGTGGTCGTCGGCCTCGCGCACGATGACCGGCACGTCGGCCAGGCCGAGCATTTGCGCCGCGCGCCAGCGCCGTTCGCCCGCGATCAATTCAAAATCCTCCCCGCGCCGCCGGACGATCAGCGGCTGGACAATCCCTTGCTCCTTGATCGAGTCGGCCAGTTCCCGGAGCGATTCGGGGGAAAAATCCTTGCGCGGCTGCAACGGGCATGGGCGCAGCCGGGCGACCGGGGCGCGCTGGACCTGCTCGCGCGCCTCGGCGGCGGCGGGCGGCGGCGGGAACACATTCTCACTGGTCCGGCCCGGCGCGCCGGCGTCGCCGAGCAAGGCGCCCAGACCGCGCCCTAAAACGGGTTTAGCCATGCGCCAGAAACTAAAGGCAAACGCGGCGCGGCGAAAGGGAAAAGTGGCGGGGATTTTTGCGGCGGAGGTTCAAAGTTCAAAGTTCAAAGTTCAAAGTTATCCGAGGGCTCCGCGTTCTTCGGTTCGGCAAATGCAGTGTCAGCGGCGGGAGCCAGCCGTCGAGGAGGTTGGATTTGTTTCGGAGCGAATCGGCTGGCTCCCGGGCGATGCGCCCTTCAATTGTCATCTTCAATCACTCTCTTGCCACAGTGCGGGCAGTTCCGACTGGCGATGACAATCGCCTTGTAGCTCGCCAAATCCTTGGCGCAATGCGGACAAGCAATGCCAGACTGCCGCTCAACGCGACGAGCCAACGGAACCATGGAAATGAATGCAATCATCAGAGGCAGTCCCATCGGCAGGAAGGTGAGAACGTCCGCTGTGAAGGTGTCGAGTCTGGAGGATAGAAACGACTCGAAGCGGTGCTGGAATGGCGCATACGCAAGTATGCAGACAAGAGCAAGCGAGAGTGGCCCAAGACAGGCAATAAGGCCCCGCTTCTGGTAAACGCCGGCTGCACGATGGAACTCCGAGATGCGCATGAGATTGACCGGGCTAAGTTTTACCATGCAACGGGCGGCTCGTTTATTGAAACCGGTTTCTTGACCGAATCCGAAAGTCGTGCGTTGTTCATAGTTAACAAAGCCTGCCCTTAATATACAACCGCCGGTTCGTTTATTGAAATACAAAAAGCCAATCCCTCCGGGCGGCGCCCGTCCGATCCATCTGCATTTTTCATCCCTTTCTCCTTCCGACAAGCACCAAATCCTCATCGTGGAACTTTGTGTACAGTCTGCCGAACGCGGGTCCGGCAAGCATGACCCCCTCGCCGTGTTTCTGCCAGTAATCTGCCCAACCGGCACTGTCGCTTGTAATTATGCACTCAACCACTCCCTCCCACTGGCCGATTCGGACTGAATCGCCTTCGCGAACTGGTTCACCGCTCAAGTACGTCGGCTCAGCTTTCATTGTCATGCCATCTCTTATTATGCGATGGCCGGTTCGATTATTGAAACACAAAAAGCCAGTCCCTCCGGGCGTGGACGCATCCCAGCTTTATCGTGCTTGACAGACACGTAGCGCAGATTTCCAATCTGCTGTATCGCACGGCTTCCAGCCTGCAGGACTTTGAAAAACCTGTGTGCTCGGGAACTGAACTGGCCCTGCCGATTGGAAATCGGCGATACGGCAGATTGGAAATCTGCGCTACAGGTCAAGGCCTCGACAAAGGTAGGATGCGCGCTTTTGGCTCTGGTTTCCGCCGGCTTTGCGGTAGGGTGGAGCGGTGAGCAACAAGGCTGAAAGAATCGCGCGCATGGTTGGACGCAGCCCTGCCGGGGGGCTGGACCCGCACTTTGAGGGATACGTTGAGTGCTTCAACCGCGAGGAATATTACGAGGCGCACGATGTGCTGGAACAGCTTTGGCTCAAAAACCGCGGCGGCCCCAGCGGCTCCTTTTACAAAGGATTGATCCAACTGGCGGGCGCTTTTGTTCACTTGCAAAAGGACCGGCTCCGTCCGGCGGCTGCCCTGTTCAAATTGGCCGGGGCCAATCTGGGACCCTACGCGCAGGACAGCGGCGGGACGCCGCTGCCACAGTATCCGGGACCCTGCGCCGGCGCGCATGAACACCTGGCAGCGGCCCCGGTCGTGGCGCTGATTGCACATTGGCTGGCCCAATTGGAACGAACCGATTTTCAATCCAATCCGCTCCGCTCCGAGGCGGCCCCGGTTCTGCGGCTGGAGTCAATACCACAGTAGATTCAGGGGGCCGTCATCATGCCGGTCTTGCGCGCGTAATTGAACAATCCACCCGCGTCCACCACTGTCCGGACGTCTCCCAAGGGCTTGATCGAATACGCCTTCCCGGTCGCCTCGGCGGTCACCGTGAGGGCGTCCAAATCCACCGTCACCACGTCGCCGGTTTTGAGGATGTCGCAGAAGCGGTCCACGCATTCGCAGGGATAAAGCTCGCCGGTGGCGACGGAGTTGCGGAAGAAGATGCGGGCGAAACTCTGCGCCAGCACGACCTTGCAGCCGGCCGAGCCGAGGGCGATGGGGGCATGTTCGCGCGAACTGCCGCAGCCGAAGTTGCGCCCGCCCACCACGATGGGATATTCGCTGCGCAATTGTCCCGCCTTGACGTAGCGGACGGGGTAAAGAGAATCGGGCAGCCCCCCCAACGCGTAACCGCCCAGCTTCTGGTATTCCTCGGCGATGGTGGGAACCAGGGTGAGATATTGCGCGGAGATAATTTGATCGGTGTCAATATTATCGCGCACCACATAAACCGGACCTGTAAAGACAGATTGCATAAGAGGATCATGCCGTCGCCGGGGGCGGCTTTCAATGAGATTCAGTTTCCATTGGATTCAGGTGCGCGCGCAGGGCCTGGCGGCGCTTGGCCAGGGGCAATTTCGCCAAGTCCCGCGCCGCCTGGAAAAACTTTTCCATGTCCCCGCCCTGGGCGCGCAGGAGCGCTTGGAAGGCCGGCGCCAAGTCGTAGTAAGCGGCGACGGTGTTGAGCTGCGCGTTGTTGATGGGCTGGGCGAACCACTCGTCGTAGCCGCATTGGCTCACGCCCCAGGAGGATTTGAGCGCCGCGTAACGGCGGCGCGTCTCTTCGATGATCTCCGCCTTGCGCCGGAGCTTGGCCGCGCCGGGCAATTGGGCGTCGTGATAAACTTTTTGCAATTCCTGGCGTGTCGCCATGACCAGCCTGACAAAATCGTTCTCGTGCTGGAGGCCCTCCTGGTAGCGTTGATAAGCCTGCGTGTTGCCGGAGGCCTCGAACCAGCGCCGCACACCCTCCGCCGCAACCGTCATGGCCAGGCCCTCGTTGAAATCGGTGTCGCCGGGAACGAAGAGGAGCTGGTGGGTCAGTTCGTGGAAGATGGTGTCGGCCAAATCGGCCTCCGGTTCAAAGATGAAGGTGTTGAGCAACGGGTCGTGAAGCCAGCCGAGCGTCGAATAGGCGGGCACGTCGGCAACGTAGGTGTCCCAGCCCTTTTTCTCCCAGTGGGCGGCGTAACGGCGGGCGGCGGCCAGGTGGAAGTAACCGCGATAGCTGACCCGGCCAACGATGGGAAACCACCACGTCTTGGGCTGCAAGGAAAGGGGCGGGGCGACGTTGACGATCCAGGCGACGCACGGCCGGTGGAGATCCACGTATCCGACGTAGCTGCCATCGGGGCGCAGCTTGAGTTCCCGCGCGGCGAATTGCCGGAGTTGCAGGACCAGCTCAAGCCGGGCCTTGAGCTTGGGGTCCGTGCCGGGGTCTTTGATCAATTGGCCGACGGGCGCCTGATGCGCGAGAATTTCGTATTGACCGGCTATGGCCTGGCCGTAATAGCCGGCCGTCTGGCAGCCCGCCGCCAGGAGCAGCAGCAGGCCGGCGCAGGCCAAAAGCAAGGACCGTCCCCAGGCGCCCTTCTTCATAAGGGGCCGCGCAAAAACAGGTTCTGATAAGAAGGCGAAATGCAAACGTGAGCGAGACGGCGCTCTGGAAGCGCGTTCTCGAAGGCCATTGAGAATTGGCCATTGAAAATTTGCCATTGGCAATTGAGCCGTTGGGGAGGCGGTATTCAATGGCCAATGACCAATTTTCGATGACCAATACTCAATCAAGGTTCGCGAGTTCTGGTGCGTTCCGAAACGGCCTTGTTCCATAGGTCACTGGCAAAATCGGAAGTCATTTTTGCACGCATCCCAAGCGAGAGGTTGCTGGCCGCAACCGAAGAGAATTTTCAGACATGCTATCACCCTTTGTGCATTTCCCTGGCCCAGGTGTCGCGCAGGGTGATGGTGCGATTGAAGACCGCTCTGCCCGGCGCGCTCTCCGGGTCCAGCGCGAAGTAGCCGAGACGCTCGAATTGATAGCGCAAGTCCGCCGCCGCCGTTTGCAAAGCCGGTTCGCACTTGGCGGTCAGAATTTCCAGCGAATGCGGGTTCAGGTGCCGCTGGAAATCCCCGGCGGCGTCCGGTTCGGCCACGGTGAACAGGCGGTCATACAACCGGACCTCCGCCTCGATGGCCTGCGCGGCGCCGACCCAGTGAATGGTCCCCTTGATCTTGCGGCCGGCCGTGGCGCCGCCGGTCTTGCTCTCAAGGTCCGCGGTGCAGCGCAATTCGCTGACGTTGCCGCCGGCGTCCTTGACCACCTCGTCGCACTTGATGACATAGGCATACTTGAGCCGCGCCTCGCCGCCGGGGCGCAGGCGGAAGTACCTGGGCGGCGGGTTCTCCATGAAATCGTCCCGTTCGATGTAAAGCGCGCGGCTGAAGGGAATTTTGCGCGTGCCGGCGCGCGGGTCTTCGGGATTGTTGAGGGCGTCCAGCTCCTCGGTTTTGCCGTCGGGAAAATTGGTGATCACCACCTTGAGGGGCCGCAGGACGGCCAGGCGCCGCAGCGCGCGCCGGTTCAAATCCTCGCGGATGGCGTGCTCCAGGACGGCGGCGTCGGTCAGGCCGTTGTACTTGGTGATGCCAATGTTGTAGGCGAAATGGCGGAGGGCCTCCGGGGTGACGCCGCGGCGGCGCAGGCCGCAGATGGTGGGCAGGCGCGGATCGTCCCAGCCGCGGACAATTTTATCATTGACAAGCTGGAGGAGCTTGCGCTTGCTCATGACGGTGTAGCCCAGGCTGAGGCGGGCAAATTCGTATTGACTGGGCAGGGGGCGGGGCAGGCCCAGGTTTTCCAGGATCCAATCGTAGAGCGGGCGGTGGACCTCGAACTCCAGGGTGCAGATGCTGTGGGTGATCCCCTCCAGGTAATCGCTCAGGCAATGGGCGAAATCGTACATGGGATAAATGCACCATTGGCCGCCGGTGTGGTGATGCTCGGCGTGGCGGATGCGATAGAGCACCGGGTCGCGCATCCAGACATTGGGCGAGGCCATGTCAATCCGGGCGCGCAAGGTGCGGGCGCCGTCGGGAAACTCGCCCGCCTTCATCCGTTTGAACAAATCGAGGTTCTCCGCCACCGGGCGCCCGCGGAAAGGGCTTTCCCGCCCGGGCCGGTCGGGGGCGCCGCGATAGCCGTCGGTGTCCTCCGGGGAAAGATCGCACACATAAGCGAGGCCCTTTTCCACCAGGGCGAGGGCGTAGGCGTAAATCTGCTCGAAGTAATCGGAAGCGTAAAACGGCTCCAACTTCCGGCCGGGGGCATCGGCGCCCATCACCGGTTCCAGGTAGAAATCGGGCTGGCCATTGCTGGTCACGGCCCTGGGCGTCTGGCCCGCCGCTTTCAAGCCGAGGCGATCCTCCGCCCAGCCGCCGATGAGCCATTTGACATCGGCGATGATGGAATCAACATATTCGACATCCTCCTTGGCCGGGTTGGTGTCGTCCATGCGCAGATTGCAGACGCCGCCGAACTCGCGGGCGATGCCGAAATTGAGGCAGATGGACTTGGCGTGGCCGATATGGAGGTAGCCGTTGGGTTCAGGCGGAAAGCGGGTGTGGATTTGCGGGTAGCGCCGCTCCGCCACGTGCGCGGCGACGATGTCGCGGATGAAATCCGAGGGCGCCGGCGAAGCGGATGGAGTTGGAGTTTGCGGCGGCATCTAATTGGTCGAAAAACTGACTTTCATCATGCGTCAAGAGAGTATCCGGTTGCGGCGGGCAACGCAAGCGCCGACAAAACGCCGGCCTTCCCCATTGGCGCAACGGAAGAAAAGTGTGAAGTACTTTGCCGGGCGCCCCGATTTTCTGCCAAGGGGGCGGATCTTGGCGGACGAAGATTGTAAGCGGCTCATTTACTCAAAGCCGGACGGCGCACGCCGTCCCTACCAAAGATTCTGGCTTCCGGATTGGGAATCAAGGCAAAGCAGGCGGCACGCCACAAGATGGGACTCCTGACTTAATGGAATTGGCTGGCAAAGATCTCCGCTTCGCCCTCGGTGATCACACCATCTTTGTTGGTATCGCAACGCCGCACGGCTTCGTTGAATTTTTCGTTCTCGCCGGATTTGACGGTGTATTTGTTATCGAAGACAACCGGGATGGAAATCTCGGTATGGGATTCAACGCGGCCATGGAAGGGCATTTTACTCAAGGCCTCGTAGAAGATGCGTCCGGCCTTCTCGCTCTCGAATTGCACTTTGACGCGCTCGACGTCGCGGTAGGTTGTTTCGGAATGATGGATGCAGCCGGTCAGGCAAAGAAGGGCGCCGCCAACGGCCGAGAAACGGAGAATCGAACGCGCCGCCGTCCGCAGGTTTGTGAGTATATTCATATTTTTATCATGCCGCCGCGTCACGAAATGTCCATGCTTCCGTGGCGACTTGGCAATGTTAATTGTCATAAAACTTCAGAGTCAAATACGGGACCGGAAACTGGATCTTGCAGCCTTTTCCCCTGTCGGCAATTCCAGCCCCGACTGGCAAGCAGAAAACAGAAAGCAGGGTTCGGCCATTTGCGTTGACGGCGGGGGGGAGGGGGGTAGAATGGCGCGCCGTGATGGCCGGTGAAATCAAGGATTCAACGCCGCCTGCCTTGTCGCCGGACCTGGCCAAGTTGGAAAGGTCGCCGGGCGAGATCGCCCGCTGGCAAAGGGCGCAACAACAGTTGCTGGCCGGGCGGGCGGCGGCGGTTCTTCCGGTTTATCGGGAATTGACGCAACGCTTCCCCGGCATTCTCAATCTTTGGTTCGAGTTGGGCACGGCGGCGGCGGGGGAGCTGGATTTCGCGCTGGCGCTCCAGGCCTTCGAGCGCGCGGGCCAATTGGCGTCGGCCAATGCCCCGGCGCTGGTGATGCTCGGCCAGCAATACCATCGGCTCCGCCAGATTGACCGCGCGCGCGCCTGTTTCCAACGCGCCGTGGAAGCGGACCCGTCTTCCACGCACGCCCGTCTGAGTTGGGCGGCCTGGCTGGAACGGGAACGCCGCCTGGAGGAAGCCGCCGCGCAAACCGAGGCCTGTCTGGCCCGCAACCCAAAGGACCACGCCGCGCTCTATTACCGCGCCTTTCTTCTGCATCGCGCCGGGCGCCACGCGGAGGCGGAAAATCTCCTGCGCGACCTGGCCAAAGGCGACGTGCGCGACCCGAACGTCAAGATTTCGTGCTTCCACCTGCTGGGCGTGGTGCTGGACCAACTCGGCCAATACGGCGAGGCGATGGAATGGCTGCTCAAAGCCAAGGCGTTGACGCGCCAGATCAATAATGTTCCGCCCTTGGAGCAGTCCTACGACAAGTCCGACCTCCACCGGCGCGCGCTGCTGGCGCGGTTGACGCCCGAAATGATCCGCGGATGGCGCGAAGAGGCTCCCGCCCCGCCGTTGCGCCACGAATTGGCGCTTTTGGGCGGCCACCCGCGCAGCGGCACGACGCTTTTGGAGCAAATCCTGGGCGCTCATCCCGACGCGCGGGCCTTCGACGAATCCGAGGCCTTCGTGGCCGAAGTGGGCGACAAACTGGCCCCGCCGCCGCCCGCCGCGCCCCTGAGCGCCAAGGCGCTGCACGCACTGGCCCCCGCCCGGCGGGCCGAACTGCGCCGGCGCTACCTCAAGAGCCTGTTCCGCGAGGCGGAGGGCGAACCGGCGGCCAAAGTTCTGATTGACAAGAACCCGGCGCCGACGGCGTCGCTGCACCTGTGGCTGCGGGTCTTCCCGGAATCGAAGGTTCTCATCGCTTTGCGCGACCCGCGCGACGTCATCATCAGTTGTTTTTTCCAAAACCTGGCGCTGACGCCGTTGAACGCGAACTTTCTCAGCCTGGAGCGCGCTGTCAAGCATTACGCCGATTTGACGGACGTTTGGCTGCGCCTGCGGGAACTGGGCGGCTTCCAGTGGCTGGAGACGCGCTACGAGGACCTGGTGGCCGGGGTGGAAGCCGAGGGCCGCCGCGTGACCGGGTTTCTGGGGCTGGCCTGGCATGAGGCGCAGGCCCGCGCCGATGAGGCCGCGCGGGCGAAACTGGTCTTCTCGCCGACTTACAGCGAAGTGGCCCGGCCGGTGCATAGCCGGGCGGTTGGCCGCTGGCGGCATTACGCCGCGGCGTTGGCGCCCTTCCAGCCCAAGCTCGCGTCCTACTGCCGCGTTTTCCGCTACGAGCCAACCGAGTGACCGGCGAAAGCCTTGATTTTTGCATGGTTTATTGTCAGTCTGCGGGCGCCAAGATGAAGGCCATGACTTTATATGGAAAACATCGAGAACGTAAACATTGAGAATGCGCCGGCTGACAAGTCTCCGCTATGTCCTTTCTGCAAGAAGGAGTTGGATACCATTTGGGTAAAGAGTTCCGGCATGGGCTTCAAGGGGCAGAAGCAAATATTGATGTGCCCTCATTGCCGGAGTTTTCTTGGTTACAGCGCCTGGAAGAGATAAGAGGCTGCCAAGAAAACGCTTGTGAAAGATCGCATGATGAGGCAATTTCATGCCCTCTTTCGCCGGGCACCGGTTGCGGAACCGGTGAAGACGGTGTTTTTCCAGATGAATGATAAGCAGTTGGCCGAATGCGATTGATTAAAATTGTGATGTTGTGGCTGGTGCTGGCGGGATTGACGCCGGCTCCGTTGCGGGCGCAAACCGACGCGCCGGGCGCGGCGGCCAGCGCGGCCGGGGCCGAATCGGCCGAGGCGGGCCTGCCGACCAAGGCGCCGACGGTCTTCAACATCGGCCCGTTTCCGGTGACCAATTCCATGCTGGTGACGTGGATCGTGGCCGCGGGTGTCATCCTGTTCGCCCGGCGGGCGACGCGGCGGATGAAGGAGGTGCCCGAGGGAGCGCAGAACTTCTGGGAATTTCTGGTGGAAAGCCTGCACAGTTTTTTGGAGGAGATCGTGGGGGCCGAACTGATCAAGAAAAGCTTCTGGTTCTTCGCCACGATTTTCATCTTCATTTTCTTCACCAATTGGTTCGGCTTGCTGCCGGGGGTGGGCACCATCGGATGGGGACACCCGGCCGCAAACGGTTTTGAAGTCACCCGCCCATGGCTGCGCGGGGGCAACGCGGACTTGAACATGACATTCGCCATGGCTTCCATCTTCATGCTGGTCTGGTTTGTCTGGGCGCTGCAATCCAATGGCATCGCGGGCTTTGCCCTGCACATCTTCGGCCCCAAAGGCGACAGCCAGGGGGCGCTCAAATACTTCATGATTCTGATCTTTTTTCTGGTGGGATTCATCGAGGTGATCTCCATTGCCTTCCGCCCGATTTCGCTCAGCTTCCGTCTTTTCGGCAACATTTTCGCGGGCGAGAACCTGCTCGACGCCATGTCGCGCGCGGTGCAACACCCGGCCTGGGCCAAGGCCGTCGCCAGCGTGGTGCTGCCCATTCCCTTTTATTTGCTGGAACTGCTCGTCGGCTTCGTCCAAGCCATTGTTTTCATGCTTTTGACGGCCGTGTTTACGGCGGTGATATGCGCGCACGATGACGACCAGCCGGCCAAAGCGCATGACTAGGAATTTTTGATTTCGGCGGCTGGACCGTATTCAATTGCGGAAGCCGCCGGAGACAACAGAAACAAGTACAGAAAGGTCATTATGGTAACGCCAATGTTGGCAGATATTGGAGGCAGCATACACGTCGGCTTGGCCGGTTTGGGTTCGGCCATCGGCGTGGGATTGGTCGGCATGAAAGCTTCCGAAGCGGTCGGGCGCAATCCCGGCGCCTTCGGCAAAGTCATCGCCATTGCCCTTCTTGGCATGGCGCTCTCCGAAGCCATCGTGTTCTATGCGCTCTTCCTGGTGAAGCAGCAATAATAGCCTGGCTGGCGCGGGGCCGCTGCTCCGCGCCGGCCCTCTTCCACACAATTTATGACTCATTTGCTTTTTTTTGGCGGCCTCGGCGGCGATCTGGCTAAAATGGCCGGCGACACGGCGGAAAAATTCGGCCTGGACTGGCCGCATTTCATCGCCCAGTGCCTCAGCTTTTCCATTGTGGCCTACGCGCTTTACAAGCTGGCTTACAATCCCATTCTCAAAGTTCTGGAGGAACGCCGCCAGCGCATCGCCGACGGGTTGGCCGACGCCGAAAAGACCAAGCAGGAACTGGCCCACACGGAGGTCATGCGGCAGGACGTGCTGGACAAAGCCAACACGCAGGCCAACAAACTCATCGAGGAAGCCCGCGCCGCCGCCGCCCGCGTGCAGGAGCAGGAAACGCAGAAGGCCGTCACCCAGGCCGAGCAAATCCTGGCCAAGGCGCGCGAAGCCGCCACCCTGGAACGGCAGCGCATGTTGACGGAACTCAAACGCGAAGTCGGCACGCTGGTCATCCGCACGACCGCCGCCGTCACGGGCAAGGTGCTGACGCCGCAGGACCAGGAGCGGCTGGCCGAGGAAACGCGTCGCCAACTGGCCGCGTAATTGACAGGGATGAAAATCTCCAAACAAGCCCGCCGCGACGCCCGCCAGTTGTTCCGCGCGTGCATGGTGCGCGAGGCGCTGGATGAAAGCCGCGTCCGCCAGGCCGTCGGCGCCGTGGCGCAACAGAAGCCGCGCGGTTACATCGCCATCCTGTCCCATTTCCAACGCCTCATCCGCCTGGAAGTCGCCCGGCGCAGCGCGCGGATTGAAAGTGCCGAGGCGCTGCCGGCGCAAACGCAGGCGCAAATCCAGGGCGACTTGGCCCGGCAATACGGCCCCGGCCTGAGCTTTACGTTCGTGCAAAATCCGGCCCTCATCGGCGGCCTGCGCATCCAGGTGGGCGGGGACGTTTACAACGGCAGCGTGCAGGGACGGCTGGCGGCTTTGGAGGAAAGCTTCCAGAATTCTTAATTTAAGACAGCCAATTTGATTATGAGTACATTGTTGCAAGAAATTGAGGCGCAAATTTCGGGCCTCAAAACCGGCGTCAGCCGCCAAAACGTGGGCACGGTGCGCGAAATTGGCGACGGGGTGGCCAAGATCGAGGGCCTCTCCAACGCCATGCTCAACGAGATGCTGGACTTCGGGGAGGGCATCACCGGCTTGGCGCTGAACCTGGAGGAAACCGAAGTCGGCGCCATCATCCTGGGAGAATACACCGGCATCAAGGAAGGCCAGGAGGTCCGCACCACGGGCAAGCTGCTCCAGGTGCCGGTGGGCAAGGCGCTGCTGGGCCGGGTGGTCAACGCGCTGGGCCAGCCGCTGGACGGCAAGGGGCCAATCGCCGCGCAGACGTTTTATCCCGTCGAAAAGATCGCCCCCGGCATCATCAAGCGCAGACCGGTGAGCCAGCCGGTGCAGACGGGCATCATGGCGGTGGACGCGATGATCCCCATTGGGCGCGGGCAGCGCGAGCTGATCATCGGCGACCGCTCCACCGGCAAGACGACCATCGGCGTGGACACGATCATCAGCCAGGCGCGATTAAACAAGGCGGCGGAAGCGGCCAAGGACACCAGTTATCGTCCGCTCTATTGCATCTACGTCGCCATCGGGCAGAAGCAATCCAACGTGGCGCGGGTCATGGCCGTGCTGGAGGAAAACGGGGCGACACCCTACACGATCATCGTTGACGCCAGCGCGTCGGATTCGGCCACCAACCAGTATCTGGCGCCCTTTGGCGGCTGCGCGATGGGGGAATGGTTCATGGACAACGGGATGGACGCGCTGATCATTTACGACGATCTTTCCAAACACGCGGTGGCCTATCGCCAGGTGTCGCTGGTGCTCAAGCGCCCGTCGGGCCGCGAGGCTTATCCGGGCGATGTCTTTTACCTGCACAGCCGGCTGCTGGAACGCTCGGCGCGGGTGGGCGAGAAATACGGCAACGGTTCGCTGACCGGCCTGCCGATCATCGAAACCCAGGCGGGCGACGTTTCGGCCTACATCCCGACCAACGTCATCTCCATCACCGACGGCCAGATTTACCTGGAAACGGATTTGTTCTACCAGGGCATCCGGCCCGCCATATCGGTCGGTCTGTCCGTCTCGCGCGTCGGCTCGGCCGCGCAGGTCAAGGCGATGAAGCAGGTGGCCGGGCGGGTGAAGCTGGAGCTGGCGCAATTCCGCGAGCTGGCGGCGTTCGCGCAATTCGGGTCCGACCTGGACGCCAAGACGCAAGGGCAACTGGAGCGGGGCAAGCGCATTGTCGAAGTGTTCAAGCAGCCGCAATACAATCCCATGCCCCTGGAAGTGCAGGTGGCCGCGCTCTGGACGGTGCAGAACGGGCTGATGGACGACGTGGCGGCGGAGAAAATCAAGGACTTTCAGGGGAAACTGACAGAGTATTTGACAAGCCGCAAGGCGGCGTTGATGGACAAAATCCGCCGCGAAAAGGCGTTGAGCGACGCGCTGACCGCCGAGCTGAAGGCGGCGGTGACGGAGTTCAAGCAAACTTACAAATAAGCGGCCATGCCCAGCACACGCGACATCCGGCGGCGCATCAGGTCGGTCAAGAACACCGCGCAAATCACCAAGGCGATGCAAATGGTGGCGGCGTCCAAGATGCGCAAAGCGCAGCAGGCGGCGCTGGCGGGCCGGCCGTACGCCAATTTGATGAACAAGGTGCTGGGCACGCTGGTGGCGGCGACGCGGGATTTCAGCCATCCGTTTCTCGAAGAGCGCGATCTTCCCACCCGCTGCGTCATCCTGGTGAGCACCGACAAGGGCCTGTGCGGCGGTCTCAACACCAACCTGATGCGGGAGGCGGCCAAGTTCGGGCCGGAGACCAAATTCATCGCCGCCGGACGGAAGGCCTCGCAGTTTTTGCTGCGCACCAAGCGGCCGGTGGTGGCGGAATTCAGCTACAAGGACGCGCCGACCTTCGGAGAGGCGCGGGCCATCTCGAAGTTCGCCCAGGACCTTTTTCTCAAGGGCGAAGCGGGGCAGGTGGACATCATTTACACGCAATTCATTTCCACCTTGAACCAGAAGCCGGACATACGGCAACTGCTGCCCATCGGCGAGATAAAGCATGTCACCGCCGGCGTGGGCGTGAAGCCCGAAGTGCCGGTCCCGCCGGGTGCGGGGGGCGGGGAATTTCTTTTCGAGCCGGGGCAGGAAGCGGTGCTGGGGGCGCTGCTGCCGCACAGCCTGAATTTCCAGATTTACCAGATATTGCTGGAAGCCAAAGCCAGCGAGCACAGTTCGCGGATGGTGGCGATGAAAAACGCGACGGACAACGCCATGCAATTCATCAAGGATTTGACGCTGGATTACAACAAATTGCGCCAGGCCGGCATCACCAAGGAACTGCTGGAGATCAGCAGCGCGGCCATGGCCATGGGGTGAGGGGAAAGTGCAGAGTGCAGAGTGCAGAGTGCAGAGTTCTGAATTTGCCATTCATAGTTCATGGTTCCGCTTCATTTTTGCCTCCGGCCAGTTTTGGGCGGTAAATCCGAACCTTCAGAACTGAGGCTTGCGTCGGCGGTGGAAATCTGGTCTGCTGGCGGTGTTCTATGCAACGGCGGCGGCGACAATCATTGGCGGACCTGCTCCTGGTTTGGGGATTTGTAGCGTTGTTTGCCGGCTTAATGGGCGCGGGATGTTACGAGGCCTGCAAGATTGTGGCGGTGCTTCCGGCCGCCTTTGAATCATCGCCTGCCGTCTGGCGCAATCCGATAAGGGCATCGGAAGACGATTACCAGTTGAATCAGCTTGGGCGGAGGGGAATGACGCGGCAGCAACGCGCCCAATACGACGAGTGGGTCGAGCAGCAACGGCGATAACGCAAAAGGCCAATGCTCACGCCATGATCAAGGCGAATAAGCAATTGGTGGCTGGCCGAACGAGGCCAAGGAAGCGGTATCCGCACAGAGGAGTTCCTTTTCTCATGGCGCTGGCGGGGATGGGATTGGCGGCTTCGGTTCTCTTGGGCGCCAGCGAAATCATGCTCGACGGCTCGTTGCCCGGAGGCGCCTACGAAGGTCTTGGGGGCCTGAGCGCCGGCGGCGGCACCCGGCTGCTGGCGGACTATCCTGCGACCCAAAAGAGCCAGATTCTGGATTTGCTTTTCAAACCGAAATTCGGAGCCTCGCTGCAACACCTGAAGATCGAGAACGGCAGCGACGCGGAATCAACTTTTGGGACCGAGCCGGCCATGATGCGGACGCAGCAGGAAGACGAGCGGGCCACGGCCGCCCTGAACAGCCCCAATCCCAATGATGTGCAATACGCCGATGTCAAGGCGATGTTCAGCCGGGGCTATGAATTCTGGCTGGCGGCCGAAGGCAGGAAACGAAATCCGAAGCTGCTGCTCGACAGTCTGCAATGGGGAGCGCCGGGGTGGATCGGGAATGGTGTGTTTTATTCCCGGGATAATGCGGAATACCTGGCCCATTTTATCAAAGGCGCCAAGGCGTACTGGAACCTGGATTTTGACTTTGTCGGCGGCGATCAGAATGAAGCCTACAATCCTGGAGACTGGGTGAAAACGCTGAGGGAGACCCTGGATGCCGCGGGTCTTGCCAGGGTGAAAATCAACGTGGTGGATCTGTACGACGACGAGTTGACGAAATTCGAGCGCGCCCTCAATGCGGATGTCGAACTGCAACGGGCCACCTACGCCATCGGGTCGCATTATGTGATCGAGTGGTGGAAAGAGGGACATTTTCTGAATCTGATCGAAAGCGATGCTACGCGCAGCCAGCATGCCCAGCACCTCTGGATCGGGGAGGATACGGCGCAAGCCTGGAAAGTGGCTAATGCCGCGGGACTATATCCATTCGCGCTCTACAATGCCGCGCTGTTTAATCGGAACCATGTCCTTTGCAAAGCCACCATGCCCGGAGAATATTGTTTTCCCGTGTGCGCCTGGCTTGCGGCGATGGATTACACCTGGAACAATGACGGATTCGTCAACTGCTACGAGCCGTGGTCGGGGCATTATGAGGTGACGCCTTCTCTCTGGGCCGTGGCTCATACCACGCAGTTCACGGCGCCCGGCTGGATTTATCTGGGTGGAACCGGCTGCGGCCTATTGAGCGGCGGAGGCAGCTATGTCACCCTGCGGGCGCCGGCGCCGGGCAAGGGCGGATGCGATTTTTCCGTGGTCATCGAAACCAAGGACGCCACGAACGACCAGACCCTGAATTTTACCTTGGCCGGCCCGCTTTCCCGGGGCCTCCGCCACGTGTGGGAGAGCTTCGGCACGAATGACGCCACTTGGTTCACCCACCCCGAAGGCCGTTTGAGCGCCAAGAGGGGCGATTCGTTCAGTATCACGGTTCGCCCGAATTCGATCGTGACCATCACCACCACCACGGGCCAGCAAAAAGGGACTTTTAAAAATATCCCGCGATCGGTTCCGTTCCCTGCCACTTACTCAGAGGACTTCGAGCGTTACTCGGAGCATCAGACGCCGAAGTATCTTTCCGACTATTACGGGGCCTTTGAAGTGACAACCGATTCGGACCCCGCCCATAACAAATGCCTGCAGCAGCAAATCGCCAGCCCGGTGATAAAATGGTTTCGCCTGGATGACAGGAACTACACCCAGACGCTTATCGGCGACAAGGATTGGAAAAACTATGAGGTCAGCGTCGAGGCCAAAATGGACAGCGCCGGTTTCGTCGAAATCGGCGCGCGGTGTGTGCCTCACCGGGACAACCAGCTCATCGGGCCGCATCTGAAAGTGACCATTGATGGCCGTTGGACCTTGGAAGATTCCGACGGAGCGGTGCTCGCGTCAGGCCGTGTAGCGGGCTTCAAGGGCGCTGACTGGCACCGCTACGGGCTGAGGTGTGTCGGTCGCGCTGTCGCCGGGTCAATTGACGGGGCGGAAAAGGCGGTGGCAACGACCGTCCAGTCCCGAGGGGCGGTGTACCTGGCCACGAGCCGGAACCTGACGAAGTTTGACAATCTGGCGATTGTGCCGCTCAGCGAGTCTGGCATGAGATGACGCCAGGGCATTTTTACGGCGGCGTGAACTTGAAGCTGATCCCGGACCCCTCGCTTCCGCAATGAAGTCGTAACTGCTTGATCGCAGGGCAACTATTCAGGTCCCGAACGGCCGGCCGCCCGGGCTTCCCGGATAAGTCCAAAACGGTAGGGCGAGACTCGTCGAGCCGTGACAGGTTTTCGTGGTGCCTGCGATTATACCCGTAGTCAGGGTTCGACGGAGTCTCACCCTACCGTTGAGGATGCTGTCCTATCGTTTGCAACCCGAGCTATGGGCTGAGTAGTCACCAAAATGGTAAAAAGCACGAGAGTTTAAAAAGTGAGAACGGCCGCTTGCGGCGATGCTTGCGGCTGTTCATTTCCGGAGGCTGGCTGCAATGTCACGCCGCCATGATTTCCACGACAGATGAATCTCGGGGGATGAAATGTAGGAAGCTTCCCTAAGAAGTTGCTTCGTACGGTTTGTATTCGCAATGTAGTGCTGGACGTCTCCATAAACCCGCACGTTCCGAGACGCGAAAACCGGGTGAGGGTGCCATGGGGGATCAAAAAAGTTGAAAAAGGAAAGGCGGACGAACTTAGGTTTGAAGCCGCCCGGCACAATCCAGACGTAAAGACACTCCTTCGCGAGGAATTCTCGGTACAAATTTCCTTCGTGGTCAGCCCAATCAATGTAGTTCGGCTGTGGCCCCACCAGGATAAAGGCCTCGTTGCCAGGCCCGATGAAGTAGGCATCGGTTATTCTCTGCTGGGTCTCGTCCTGATGCGGAATCAAACTCCATCCGGCGGGCAGCGCAGAGACAATTATGGTGCGCGCCGTATGCGGGTCGAGGTTCGCTGGGCTTCGGTCCGTAGCGCAGCTACCAAAGAGGCAGGCGATGAGGGCGATGCAAGTTGGTGCTTTCATACGCGGCGCGCCACTTAACCTTGAGCATTACAAAGGAGTCACCTTCGGGGCGGGAGTTTTTACTGCAATTTGGTTGGCAGACTGGCGACGACAGAGTAGAGGGTCGCCAGCGTCCGGGCGGTGGGCTGGTGGCGGCTTTCGGGGCCGAAACGGAAGGTGGCCGCCGGCTCGAAGCGGCGGACCATGACACAGTAGCTGTTGTTGGCCATGACCCCCAGCAACTCGCCCGTTTTGCTCAGGACCAGGTCGCCGCTGGAGGGATTGAATTTGCCAAAGAGGCCCTTCAACGAGTTGTGGTCCATTTTCAAATACTGCGGCGTAGTCAAGTCTATTTGAAATTTGCACTCGCCGTAATAGTTCCCGCGCGTGCCGGCCACGACGGCGTCCTGGAACAGGTAGGGATCGCTGCAGAAATGATAGACCTTGCACCCCAGCGCGCGCGCCTCGGCCGCCGGCACGGGGATCAACACCACCCGCGGGTCCATCGTGCAGAAGGAAAGCGAGCGGATGGAAAAGGCAGATGCGCCGCGCATGAGCGCGCCGGTCAGTTCCTCCCATTGCGTGCCGGGACTCCAGAGGGTCAGCGGCGTGTCCTGCACGTGGCAAAGGGCGAAGATGTTGGTGCCGTCGGTGGCCAGGACGGTCTGCGATTGCCTCTCTCTGGTGGAGTCCATGCCGAAAATGCCGGGCTTCAGGGCGGAAAAACGGGCCGCCACGCGGTTGGTGATCAGCTCATCGAAGACCTGGTTGGGGGACATGGGGCGGCTGACGCGGATTTCCTGGGCCAATTCCGAGGACTTGGCGGCCAGGGCCTTGACGCCCTCGGAGAGCTTGGCGTTTTCGCGGCGCTGGGCGTCCACTTCCTCCTGCAATTGGGACATCTGGACGATGGCGGAGCGGTTGGCCGCCTCGCTCATGGCCAGCTTGTTGCGCAAGTCCTCTTGTTCCGAGGCCATCAACTGGCTGTTTTTTTGCATTTGGGCCAGGCGGCTTTCCAGCGCATTGGCTTTTTCGGTCTGCTTGCGCGCCTCGGCCTCCATGGCGGCGCGTTCTTCCTTGGAGATGACGGACTCGAGAGTGGTGGCGCGCAGTTGGCGGTTCAAATTCTCGATGTTCGTTTGCGCGGCGGTGAACTGCCGCCGCAACTCGTTCTCCGCCTCCTGCAAACGCGCCGCCTGCTGCTCTTTGGTCTGCAATTGCCCCTGGACATCCTGGATTTGGCGGCTCTGCTGGCCGGCCAGGGCGCGCGCCTGGGAAAGCTCGCCCACCAACTGGTCGCGGTTCCGCCGTTCCTCGTCCAGGGCCAGGCGCATGACGTCGCCCAGGTCCTGGCGGCCGGTGACGCGCTTGTCCGGCGTGTTGGACTGCATCATCGGCGGCGCGCCGGGGTGGGCCACCTTGTTGATGTCCACCGTGGAAAAGGCCAGGAGGCTGACCAGGAGAAAATCGCACAAAACAATGAGGATACTTCGGTTCATGCGGAGGTGGCCAGGGATGGCGCGGTGGACGCGGCGGGCTCGGCCGCGGCGGCTTGGGCCTCCGCCTGCAAAAGCAACTGGCGTCGCACCGGGCGGAGGTTAAAGACTTTGAAGATGAACACGAAAATGACGCCGAAGGAGGTGGAGGAATAGGCAGCCATCAAGCTCCCCTGGATAATGTTCATGGAGACCAGGATGAGGCAGACGATGGTGCCGGCGAATCCGAGGTAGAGGCCGCCGTCAAAGAGGTGCTCCTCGTTTTCCAGCAGCATGAGCTGGATGCGGGCCGGGACTTTTTGGCGCTGGATTTCAGCCAGCTTGACGAGGCAGGCGCAGTAGAGCAGCGCCTGCAACACAAAAAACAGCAGCAGCGTAAATAAGTTTATCGGATTCATAACTATAGGTTTTGCGCCCGGCGTTGCGCTCGCGGCCACCGCGCCCGGCAAGGAGAGCCGCAGCCGGAACGGGAACTCCGTTCTCTGGCTTTCCTGGGCGAGAAACGGCTCGCTCAGAAGCAAGACCACAAGCAAAAAACCCAGCGCAAAGAGCAATTCGCGGGCCAGATGAACCCGGCGCACCTGGAGCGGTTTCTCGATCTCCGCCACCGCCGGCCGCGCCCAATGCAGCGCCGCCGCCAGGAGAAATCCGCCCGACATGTAAAAGAACCACTTCAATGTCAGCGCAAACCACGGAACGCGCAAGGCATAATCTGAGGCGGCGCGGAAAAACATTCCCATCGGCCCGGAAGCCGTCAAGCGCTGGCGCAACGCCGAAGCGTAGAGGCGCTGGTGGCGGCGCAAAAGCTCGTCCAGCCCCCCTTGCCCATAGCGCAGGGCGGCGGCCAGATCGTTGAGGCCGGTCACGCTGAATTCTTCCAGATAGGCGGCCACCCGGTCGGGCTTTTGCGAAAGCTCCACCGCGGCGAACAAAGCCGGCAATTGCGCGCCGGCGTTGCGCGTCTGGCCGGCCAGCAGGTCGAGCGTGCGCGGATCGTTGATGTTTTGGACGAAGGCCGCCAGTTCTCCCCAATCCAGGCGATGCCCCAACGACATGACATCCATCAGAATCTCCTCCAGCGATTGGGCGCTGGGGCGGGTTCGGGCCGAGGCGGCGCCTTCCATGACCGCCTCGCGCAAGCCGGGCGCCAGGCGGTTCTCGGCCAGCAACAACCCGCAGACCGAGACCGCCGCGTCAAAGGCCTGGCCCGCCGGGGAGGACGAGGGCGCAAAGAGGACGGTATTGGTCAAGTCCCTGGAACGGAGCAATTCCCGCACGGCGGGCGAGCCGGTTTCTTCCAAGTACGAGAGGACGCGGCCCCGGTTCTCCAACCGGATGACCAGCGCCGTGATTGGTTCGGGCGCGGAGGCCGAAAGTTTGGGGCCGCCTGGAAAGAGGGTTTCACTTTGGCGCTGGGCGGGGATGGCCGCCGCCAATCGCGCGGCGTCTGGAATTCTCGCGGTTTGCGCCGCCTGCAAGAGCAGCCGGGCCGCGTCCACGCGGTTCTCCCGCGCCAGCGCCAGACCGCGCTCAACCAGGGAAGGGGAATTATTGCCGGCCCGTTGCAAGACGGCGAGGTCAACGGCGCGCAGGTGCATCGGCGCCAGCCAGCCGCACAGAAGCATCAAGCCCGCGCCGGCGACGCACAGCGCGACCCACAACCAACGGCTCCTTTCCGTCTTCATGCGGCAGCTTAGACTATATTGCGCGAAGAGTCACCCTTAATTCGACGGCGAGGAGCCGCGGATTGTTCAACGTCAAGACTCCAATCTGGCGTGGCGCAGGCGCAAGGCGTTGCTGACCACGGAGACCGAGCTGAGGCTCATGGCGGCGCCGGCGATAACGGGACTCAAAAGGAGACCGCAGAACGGGTAGAGCGCGCCCGCGGCGATCGGGACGCCCAGCGCGTTGTAAATGAAGGCGAAGAACAGATTCTGGCGGATGTTGCGCATCACCGTCCGGCTCAATTGGACCGCCTTGACCACGCCCTGAAGGTCCCCCTTGACGAGCGTTATGCCGGCGCTTTCAATCGCGACGTCCGCCCCCGTTCCCATGGCGATGCCGACATCAGCGGCGGCCAGAGCGGGAGAGTCGTTGAGACCGTCGCCGGCCATGGCGACGACGCGGCCGGCGCGGCGGAGGCGTTGAATTTCGTCACGCTTTCCCTGCGGCCCAACCTGCGCCTGCACTTCGTCAATCTCCAACTGGCGGGCCACCGACTGTGCGGTGCGTTCGTTGTCGCCCGTCAGCATGACCACGCGAATTCCCATGCGGTGGAGCCGCTGGATGGCCGCGGGAGTTGTGGCCTTGATCGGATCGCTTGCGGCCAGCGCGCCGATGGCTTCGCCGTCGCGCGCCACCAATACGACTGTCTGTCCCTGAGTTTGCCAGGGGCGCGCCTTTTCCAGGATCGCATCCAATCCATGCACGTTCTGTTGCCGCAGAAACTCCGGCTTGCCGGCCAGAACCGTGTGACCGCGCAGCCGGGCCACCACGCCGCCGCCGGTGACGGTGTCGAATTGTTCGGCACTGTCCAAGGTCAAGCCGTGCTCCGTTGCGGCCTGGAGGATGGCCGCCGCCAGGGGATGCTCGCTGTGGCGCTCGGCGGAGCCGGCCAGTTGAAGCAACTCCCGTTCGTCCATTCCCGGCATGGGGAGAAGGCCGGTGAGTTTGGGCCGGCCTTCGGTAAGCGTCCCGGTTTTGTCAACCACCAGGGTGTCCACTTTTTGCAGTGTTTCTAGCGCTTCGGCGTTTTTGACCAGGACCCCTTCACGCGCGCCGCGTCCGACACCAACCATGATGGACATGGGTGTCGCCAGCCCCAAGGCGCAAGGACAGGCGATAACCAGGACCGAGACGGCGTTGACCAAGGCATGGGCCAGGCGGGGTGGGGGACCGACCCACGCCCACACCACCAGTGTAACGGCGGCGGCGGCGATGACCGCCCGCACAAAGTACCCCGAGACAACGTCCGCCAGCCGCTGAATGGGGGCGCGGGTCCGTTGGGCTTCCGCGACCATTTGAACGATGCGCGACAGCATTGTTTCCGCGCCCACGCGCCCGGCCCGCATGAGGAAAGAACCGGTTTGATTGAGTGTCGCGCCCGTGACCGCGTCGCCTTGGCGCTTGTAAACGGGGATGGCTTCGCCGGTGAGCATGGATTCATCCACGCTGCTTTGACCTTCAACCACGACGCCATCAACGGGGATTTTTTCGCCGGGCCGGACGCGCAAGAGATCGCCCTTTTGCACGTCCGCCACGGGCGCCTCGATCTCTTGATCGCCGCGCACCAGCCGCGCGGTTTTGGCGGCCTGGTTCAACAGCGCCTTGAGGGCGCGTCCAGTGCGGGCGCGGGCTTTGGCTTCGAGCATCTGGCCCAACAGCACCAGGACCGTCACGCCGGCCGCGGCCTCGAAATAGAGCGGCAACCGTGCTGGCGGCAGCCAGGATCGGGGCGCGCTTGCTGTCAACACTAAAACAGCGGCGCTCCAGCCATAGGCGGCTCCCACGCCCAGCGAAATCAAGGTGAACATATTCAAGCTGCGCAAAACCAGCGAACGCCACGCTCGTTGAAAAAAGGGCCATCCGGCCCACAGCACCACGGGCGTGCTGAACGCGAATTGAAGCCCATCATTCAAGCGCGGCGAAATCCACCGTTGGACCGGCACGCCGGCCATCTCTCCCATGGAAAGAGCCGCGACCGGGAGGGCCAGGGGCAAGGCGGTCCAAAAGCGGCGCGTCATATCCTTGTCCTCTGCGCTTGGCTCCTCCATTGAAGCGCTGATTTGCCCGGGTTCCAGCGCCATGCCGCATTTCGGGCACAAGCCGGGATGATCGGCGAGCACGTCGGGATGCATCGGACAGGTGAATTGGGCGCCCGGCGGCGCGGCCAACGGACTTGCCTGTCCGCCGCAGCAGGAAGGGCCTTGGAACGCCGGGGGCGGTTTCAATTCAGGCTCTTGCAGGAACTTTGCGCGGCAGCCCTCGCAGCAGAAGAACCAGGTCTTTCCGCCGCGCTGGGCGCGCCAGCCGGCGGCTTCGTCCACCTCCATGCCGCAAATGGGATCAATGGCCATGCAATCTGAAAGTACGCGAGTTTGCCGGTGACCGGCAATTATTTTGCGCGGCAAACACGTCTGCGCCTTCCGACTGCCGCCCGACGAAGCCGGAAAAAGCAGAAAAGCCAATGTTTCATGACAACAACAAAATATTCAATACCGCCGTCCAGCCTTGCGCTCCGCAGCGAGGAAATCGCCGGGCGTTGATACCCGCAGCGAATAGAATCCGGAGCCGAAGAACCGCCCGAAGTGCTGGCGATCAAAGGTCAGCAGCACATCGGCCCAACCTGCCGCCGTGAAAAGCACCGGGCGATCCTTGCCCGGTGAAAAAACCGCCGGGTAATCAAAACAGGTGAGGTCACGGACGATGGACAGCCGAGCCGCCAAAGCCGGCCACCCCTGCGCTGCGAGCGGTGGAAAACGGTGAAGGTTTGCTGCGATTTCCCGCAAGACATAGTTGCTTGCCTGCAACTCCCATGCCATTGCTGGCGCGAGGTCAAAAATGGCGCGCGACGCGCCCGTCTTTTGGCCGGCCGCGGCCAACGCCACGCTGGCATCAAGGAACAATTTCACGTCCCTTCCCGAAAGCGGCGCATGCTCGCCTCATCTTCCGTGAGCCAGCCCTGGATTTCTTCTTCGGAGAACTGGCGGGGCGCGGGCAACTGGGCGTCAGCCACAGGAACAATTCTGAGCAGGAAGCGCAGCAACTGTTGCTGCTCTTGGGCGGGCAATTTCACCGCCGCCTGCTCAATGTCCATTAACGTGCTCATGCGTTGCATATTGCCTGAACCCGCAGTGATTGGCAAGCCTGGGCGGTCCAAAGAAACAGGGCTGGGCAGAATGCAACAGAGCGGCACCATCTGAGCTGACTGCTGCAGTTTTTTTGCCGGGTAATGCCTCAGTGATGGCGGAAAAACGGACCTGGAAAGATTTTCCATTTTTTGCTTGCAGTATGTATATTATATGATATACATACACCATGACGCGCTCCAAATCGCTCGATTCAGCCCTCCGCCA
>Ga0326728_10003996_pt1 | contig 44471 bp, 28 predicted proteins | sample MB3enrmetagenome_FD_207602 | JGI IMG/M metagenome (GOLD analysis project Ga0326728, IMG submission 207602) | Lab enriched peat soil microbial communities from McLean, Ithaca, NY, United States - MB31MN | ecosystem: Environmental > Terrestrial > Soil > Wetlands > Peat | place: USA: New York...
CCTCACGGAGACGCGCGGCAGCAGGTCGGGGAGGCGCCCGGGCCGGGTGTTGTCGTACCCGCTGGATTCGTATGCCAGCAGCAGGCCCGCGTTGGAACCGCGCGCGCGGGCGGCTTCCAGGCCAAAATCCGGGTCGAGCAGGATGGCGCTGGCGTGCGGCGTCAGAACCTTGCTCACGGCGACCTTGAAATCGCTCATCATGGCGGCGGTGACTTGCTGGACGTCCACGCCGCGCGCGGCCGCGAGCGACTTCTGCAAGCTGCCCCGCTGATCCATGGCCACGGCGGCAATCACCCCGCGTTGGTTCGAGACCGCTTTCATGCGCCTCAGTTTTCCCTCCGGGAGCGGCATGCGGACATTATACGCTCGAATGCGCGAGGGCTGAGCGTGGCCGCCGTTTTGCGGGGCGGAATGGCATCCCGTGGCCGCAAGAAACCGACCGGTAGTAGTAGATTTGCGGTGCGGCTACAATATGGAGACGGACCACTTGTCCCGAGGGCAACGATGCGAGCGGCCACATTGCTACTGGTTCTGGCGCTCCCTGCGTGGGCGCAGGAAGATTGGGCGGAGTTGCGGCAAAAATCGGCTACCCTGGTAACGCAAGGGAACTACGCCGAAGCGGAACCGCTGCTCCTGCGCGTCATCGAACTGCAGGAGAAAGACCTGGGAGCGGACGACCCGCGGCTGGCCCCGGTCATCGATTCGTTGGCGGCGGTGTACCGCGCGCAGGGCCGCAACGCGGAGGCCGAAAAGCTCTACCTGCGCTCACTGAGCGTGAAAGAGAAAGCCGCCGGACCCGACAGCGCGGAGCTGATCGCCGATCTCAAACCGCTGGCCAGCCTCTATGTGGCCATGCAGCGCTTCACCGACGCCGAGAAGGCTTACCTGCGGGTGATCGCCTTGCGGGAGAAGACCAAGGGCTTCGACGATCCGGAGGTGGCCAACGATTGCGCCGCCATCGCCGGGTTTTATATCGACCGCAAACGATTCGCGGTGGCCGAGCCCAACCTGCGGCGCGCCATCCTGATTATCGAACGGCGCCTCGGCCCGCAAGATCCGGCGCTGGTTCCGGTGCTCGATCCGCTGGCGGCCATCTACATCGAGCAGAAAATCTTCCACTTGGCCGAAGGGCCGCTGCGGCACATCATCTCCATCCAGGAGAGCCTCTACGGTCCCAATCACGAAAAGGTGGCCGCGTACCTGGACAAGCTGGCGCAGTCGTTCTATCTGCAGGGGCGCTACGCCGAGGCCGAGCCGCTGTACAAGCGCTCGCTGCCGATCTGGGAAGCGGCGCTGGGCGGCGATAATCCGGAATTGGCCACCACGCTCGACAACCTCGCGGTGGTTTACGCGGCGCAGGATAAATTCGCCCTCGCCGAACCGCTCTACCGGAGGTCGCAGGCCCTGCGCCAGAAGTCCAACGCGATGAGCTTGAACAATCTGGCGATGGTGCTGGAGGGCAAGGGCGACACCGCCGGGGCCGAGGTGCAGTACAAGCGCGCCATCCTGCTGGCGGAGCGGATTCCCGCCCTGCCGGGAGCGGCGTCGGTGGGCGAGACGGCCCTGCTGGTAACTACGCTGCGCAACTACGCGGCCCTGCTGCGCGAGTTGAAGCGCGAGAGCGAGGCCAGGAAGATCGACGAGCGGGTGCTGGGGCTGACTGCCGGAACCAGGTAGACCGCTCATCCCGGATTCCCTGCCCCGCCCCGTCGGCGCGATACAATGTGGCCGGCACATGAATCGACGACATCTCACGATAATCCTGGCCGCCGCGCTCCCCGCGTTGGCCTTTGGCCGCGCCGCCCAGGCGCAGCCGAGCATCTTCCAGCCCGACTGGTCCTCGCTCGACCAGCGTCCCACGCCCGCCTGGTACAGTAAGGCCCGCTTCGGCATTTTCATTCACTGGGGCGTCTACTCCGTGCCCGCCTTCGCGCCCGTCCACGTCAAAGGCGAGCTGCCGTACGCCGAGTGGTACTGGCATGCCATCACCGCCGGCAAGCTGGTGGAAGACACCGGCAAGCTATCCGACGACCCGGTCGGCAACGGCCTCCACACCTGGGAGTTCCACCGCCGCGTCTACGGCGGCACGTTCCCCTACGCCGATTTCCTCCCCATGTTCCGCGCCGAGCTCTTCGACCCCGCCCAGTGGGCCGATCTCTTCGACCGCTCGGGCGCCAAGTACGTGGTGCTCACCTCCAAACATCACGACGGTTTTACGTTGTGGCGCAGCCAGGAAGCCAACCGCTCGTGGGGCCGTCCCTGGAACGCTGTCGACGCCGGCCCCAAGCGCGACCTGCTGCTGGAGCTGAGCGAGGCCGGACGGCGGCGCGGCCTGCACATGGGCCTCTATTATTCGCTTTACGAGTGGTACAACCCGCTGTGGCTCGCCGACCGCAAACGCTACGTGGCGGAGCACATGATGCCCCAGTTCAAGGACGTGGTGGCGCACGCGCGCCCCGACATCGTTTTCGCCGACGGCGAGTGGGAACTCCCCAGCGCCGACTGGCACACCCCCGAGCTGCTCGCCTGGCTGTTCAACGAATCGCCGGTGAAAAACCAGGTGGTGGTCAACGACCGCTGGGGCAAGGAGACGCGCCACGCGCACGGCGGTTATTACACCACCGAATACACCGCCGGTCTGAAAACGGGCGCGCATCCCTGGGAGGAAGATCGCGGCATGGGCTTCTCGTTCGGTTACAACCGCATGGAGACGGCCACCGACTATCGCACCGAGCGCGAGCTCATCCTGATGCTGGTGGATATCGTGAGCCGCGGCGGAAACCTGCTGCTGGACATCGGCCCCACCGCCGACGGCCGCATCCCCGTCATCATGCAGGAACGCCTGCTGCAGATGGGCGAGTGGCTCAGGACCAACGGCGAAGCCATCTACGGCAGCGTCCCCTGGAAGCGGACGCGCCTGTGGAGCCGCGGCACGGTGCCGGAGATCCAGGAAACGCAGTACGCCGGCGAGTACGACATCGCCAAAATGGTGGACGCGCCGCCGCCGGGCGCCGCGCGCATCGAAGCCTTCTTCACTTCCAAAGACGGCGATCTCTACGTGCTGACGCCGCGATGGCCCCACCAGGGGCTCGTCATTCCCAATCTGAAACTGCGGTCCAACGGCCGCGTCACCTTGCTGGCCACACAGCAGGGCGTTGTCTGGCGCGCCGAACGCTCCGGCATCCGCTTGTCTCCGCCGCCCGCCGCCCCCGAGACGCCCAGCCCGGTCTACGTTTTCCGCATCAGCGGAATCTCGGCGGCTGGCTCCATAATCCCCAAATCCCCGCGGGCGTTCGCCGGCAATTCCGAGGTTAGGTAGCCTGTCGCCGAAATTCCATCGCCGCCGCTTTCTGGCTCTCGGAGCCGCCGCGCCCGTGACGCTCGCGCTGGCCCAGCCGCCCGCGCCCCAGCTCCGCCGCATCGAACTTCTCGACGAAGGATGGCGAACCACCCTGGGAGATCCTCCCGGCGCGGAACAGGCCGGTTTCGACGACTCCGCCTGGACCGCCGTCCGCATCCCCCACAACTGGGAGGACTATCAGGGCTACACCCGCAAGTCGCACGGCAACCTGCATGGCACCGCCTGGTATCGCCGCGGCTTCACGGCCGGCGCCGCCGATCGCGCGCGCCGCGTCTTCCTCGAACTGGAAGGCGTCGGCTCCTACGCCAGCGTCTTCGTCAACGGCGTCCCCGCCGGCTCGCACAACGGCGGACGTACCGGCTTCACCGTGGATCTCACCCCGCACCTGGTTTTCGACCGGCCCAACATCCTGGCCGTGCGCGCCCACCACCCCGCCATGATCGACGACCTCCCGTATGTCTGCGGCGGGTGCTGGGGCTCGCCCAACTGCGAAGGGTCGCAGCCCATGGGCATTTTCCGCCCGGCGCGGCTGCTGTTCGCCAACCCGGTGCGCGTCGCGCCTTTCGGAGTCCACGTCCGGACCCCGGAGATTTCCGCCGCGCGCGCCGTGGTCCGCGTGGTCACCGAGGTCGCGAATCACGGCGGCGCGCCCGCTTCGGTCGCGCTGCGCTCGGAGATTCTCGACGCTTCCGGCAAAGTCATCGCCGTGGATCGGACGCCTGCCGCGGTGGTCGCTCCGGGCGCGACGCACACTTTCGAACAGACCAGCCCGCCGGTGCCCCATCCGCATCTCTGGTCTCCAGACGATCCGTATCTCCATCGCGTGCGCAGCACCGTGCTGGCCGGCGGCCGGCCCACCGACGCCATCGAGACGCGCTTCGGCTTCCGCTGGATCGAGTGGCCTATCGAGGATGCGTCCCCAACCGCCGAACGGGCGATCGACCCGATCAAACTGGCCGAAGCGCCCGCCCACGCCAACCGCTATTTCAGCCGCGAAACGGGGCGGCCCACCGACTCGATGATCAGCATCCAACCGGTTCAGGTTTCCATCCCCACCTGCACGCCCGAAGCCGCCACCGTCCGCGTGCGCACTCCCATACGCAACGAGAGCGCTACGCCGGTGCGCGTCAAGCTGTCCAGCTTCCTGCGCAATCTGGACGGCACCAAGTTTCTCTACTCGATGGAAGCCGAGGGGGAGATCGCGCCGCGCGCCACCTACGTTTTCGACCAGACCAGCCCGGTCATCCACTTTCCCGAATTGTGGTCCGCCGGGCGGCCGTACCTGCACGTAGTGGAAACCACGGTGACCGGCGGCGGGGCTTCGCTTGGGTCCGCCGAGACCACCTTCGGCATCTTCGATACGCCCGGACTGGCCAATCGCGGCGACGCCTATGTCGCCACGTCGTCCGGGCCGGCCAAACCCACTCAGTTCCGCCTCAACGGCAAGCCCTTTTTCATCAATGGCACCTGCGAGTACGAGCACCTTCTGGGCAACGACCACGCATTCACCGCCGAGCAAATCTCCGCCCGCATCCGCCAAATCAAGGCCGCCGGTTTCAACGCCCTCCGGGAAGCGCACCATCCCCACAACCTGCGCTACCTGGAACTGTGCGATTCGCTCGGCCTGCTGGTGTGGACCCAGGTGAGCGCGCACATCTATTTCGACAACGGCCGCTTCCGGGACAACTACCGCCAGGCGGTCCGCGAATGGGTCCGGGAGCGCCGCAACAGCCCATCGGTGGTGCTCTGGGGCATCCAGAACGAATCCTCGCTGCCCACCGCCTTCGCGCGCGAATTGACCGCGCTGGTTCGCAGCCTCGACCCGACCACCTCCACCGAGCGCAAAACCACCACCTGCAACGGCGGCAGCGGCGCCGATTGGGACGTCCCCCAGAACTGGCTCGGCACTTACGGCGGTAACGTCAACCAGTACGGCGACGCCGTGGTGCAGCAGAAACTGATCGGCGAATACGGCCAATACCGCACCCTCGAACTGCACGCCGAGGGCGACTGGAGCGCCGCTCAAGGCAACAGCCGCGTGGTGCCCGAAGAACTGTTCACGTATTGCCAGGAAACCCGCATCCGCCTCGCCGAGCAAAAGCGCGACCAGTTCTGCGGCCACTTTCAGTGGATCTTCAGCACCCACGCCAATCCCGGCCGCTCCGAGGACGATTGCCGCGACGGCCTGGACCTGGACGCCGTGGGCGTGGTCAACTACAAAGGCCTGCTCACCTGCTGGGGCGAGCCCGTGGACGCCTTCTACATGTACCGTGCCAACTACGCCTCCAGCCGCAGCGAGCCCATGGTGTATATCTGCTCGCACACCTGGCCCGGCCGTTTCGCCGAACCGGGCGTCCGCGACGGCATCGTGGTCTTCTCCAACTGCGGGGAGGTCGAGTTATTCAACGATCGCGGCTCCGTCTCGCTGGGCGTCCGCAAGCGCGGCCCGCGCGGCACGCATTTCCAGTGGGACAATGCGGCCATCCGGTACGACACGCTCTACGCCGAAGCCCGCGAGAACGGCCGTACCGTGGCCTGCGATCTCATCAAGCTTCACAACCTGCCGCGCGCGCCCCAGCAGGCGCAACACGAAGCGGCCCAACCCGACAACACCGCGCCCATCCCCGGCGCCCGCTATCTCCACCGCGTCAACTGCGGCGGAGCCGATTACACCGATATCCACGGCAACTTGTGGCTGGCCGACCGCGGTTCCACGTCCTTCGCCGCCGCCTACACAGGCCTCGATCCCCGCTATGCCAGCCAGCGGCGCGTCTACGACCCCATCGCCGGCACGCGCGACCCCGAACTGCACCAGACTTACCGCTACGGCCGCCACCAGCTTCGATACCGCTTCGACGTTCCCAATGGCGCCTACCGCGTGGAGCTATACTTCATCGAGCCGTGGTACGGGGTGGGCGGCGGAATGGACTGCACCGGCTGGCGCCTGTTCGACGTGGCCATCAACCGCCAGACCGTCCTGCGCGACCTCGACATCTGGAAAGAGGCCGGGCACCACCGTGCGCTCAAGAAGATTGTCCCCGTCCGCGTGACCGATGGCATGATCGAGGTCCACTTTCCGAGAGTGCCGAGCTACCAGGCGGTCCTGTGCGCCATTGCCATCGCGACGGCCTGACCGCCGGCTTCTGCGTCCCGAGCCGTTCAGCCCGTCTTGTGGGGGTCGACGGATCGCGTCCGAACCTCCGGCTCCGATTGACAAAGCCTGTCCCCGCGAAGGCGGGGATTCGCCCAGAGCACCGCGCGCGATGGCACATCGTTTCCCGTTTCGTGTTCGTTGTTTTTCTTTGGCTCAGCATGCCAGTCCTGCCGCCGCCATCAACGGGCAGCCCGCGTCGATACGCGAAAAAACAGTACATATTTTCCGATTTCGGGGTGTTGTTCGATCCAGATTAAGCCTCTAACTCCGCTGGAAGACACAAATTCCTGACCGGGGAACCCCCCGGGATTGGACTGGGAAACATCGGTACGCCGCCAATCCGGAGGAAACACCGCCATTGCGCTTTTTACCCATTCCGCGTAAGTGGCTTCGATAGCCGTCCAGCTTGCAGAACTGAACAAATCGCACTCGAATAATACTCCCGTAGTTGCCCCCTCGTTGACATGGCAGCCCTCGGTCTGGCCAGGATTCGGGCTTAGATCCCACACGCGCTCGCGATCAGTCACCTGGCCTGGTCCCTGCCTATAGTTCTCGAAGCCAGTCGCAGCGGCTTCGATGGAAGCGGCCACCAAATCTCGTTGCTGCCGCTGTCTGCTCGCCTGCACTGCTGCACCCAACTGAGCTAGCTGACCTAGAATGCCTCCCCATGTTGGCGCATCTGGACTCCGTGCAGATGATGGAGCCGGAGGGGCAGGCCTTGATGAACCTTGAGGCCCCACTGGAATCGCCCGATCGCTCGAACTCAGCGCGACCTTGATTGTGTGGCCGCGGAAGCCACAACAAACATCGGCCCCCAAATCACCGCTGTATGTTTTGAAAAGGACCGCTGCTGGAATCAAGAAGGCCCCAGGCTGACCGGTGCAGCCACTCTCCGAGTCTCTTGGCGCATAGTCAAAGTTCTCCCGTTTTACGCAGATCTTTGTGCGCCCCGGATCGTGGAAGTCTTCAGGATTGAAAGAGGACCCATCCTCGACCTTCGTCGTGGCTCCCCATGCACCCGTGGAGTCGGTGAAACTAAATCCGAAGTATACGGTGTCGCATGACGAAAAACTGTACGTGTACTCGCAGGCGTTCCACTCGTCATGAATTACTTCGCAATCACCGGGAGCGACCTTCCACCATCCCTTGACCTTCCATGGACCCGTATCTGGGACTGCCGTAGCAACATATACGGCAAGTTGTCCGCTATTACAGACTCGAACGGATGAGCGAGCTTGGAGCTGTGTGGCGAACAAGCTGGCCACTGCCATTACGAAGAGCATTCGAAGGAAAGTCATAATCAACCCCATTTCGTTCCTATAGGTTTACTCTAATCTCATTTCAACGCTGATTTCCAAATTCCACGTGAAGGGTTACTTAAGTGTATTTTCGTCGCCAGTCATGACCGGAGCAACCGGTCCCGTTACTTCTAGCGTGTACTCTATCTTCTCGCCATGGCCATTAGGGGGCGTCTCTCGATTTAGAACAATCACCCAATTGCCGAGGGCTGTACGTAAACGTCCATCGTCTGGCGGCTTTTTGCCGCATGCAATTTCCAGAAACCCGAGGGGCATCGGGAGAATCAGCGGTGCGGTCCTGGACTGAACTTGCATGATGTATCGTGTGCGGGATTTCGATTTTGGATCCCAGATGCCTGCCAGTATACACCCAACCGCCATCCCTTGATCCTGCGACTGGCAATTTCTCCTCAGGGATCCGTTTTCGCCCCCGCAAAGTGCGGTCGTCGGCCGCCCGGGAAGATTCAAACATGGAAAAGCCCCGCTTTTCAGCGCACTTCCAGTTCCATCGCCTGGTGGAACAGCGGTTCGAGTTGGGCCTGCGCCCGCGCCACCGAAACGCCGGGCCGCAACCGGCCCAGGACCCAAACCTGGCCTGGATGCGGGTCCGCCGCCAACGGGGTCCACAGGTCCGGAACCCTGCCGCGATCCAGCCCGAAGAACTCCGGCGGCATGATGCCGACCATGGTGAAAGGCTCGCCCGCCAGCCGCACACTGGCGCCCAGAGTCGACGGATCTCTTCCGAACCTCCGGCTCCAAAACGCGTAGCCGAGCACTGCGACGCGGTTCGCCGCGCCGGCCTTGTCGTCGTCCGGGCCGATCGCCCGCCCCATGAGCGGCTCGACTCCTAACGACGGAAAAAACGATCCGGAAACTTCATGCGCCGTGGCGCGTTCCGATAGGCCGCCGGCGCGGAATACCGGGCTGGTCCAGTCGATGGCGAAAACCTCCGAGAGGACAGTGTTGTCCCGGCGGAGATACTCGAAAACGGGGTAAGGGAGATTCGTCATCATGCCGTCGCGGGCCGCTCTGGCGAATTCCACGAGGTACTGCGGTTTCCGAACCGGCAAGGCGCGCAACAGCATGACATCCACCCGGCCGAAGAGCGCCGCATTGGCTCCGATGCCCAGAGCCAGCGAGAGGATCGCCACCATACTGAACGCCGGCGTCTTCGCCAGCGTGCGGACGGCATAGCGCAAGTCCTGCCACAGCGTTTCGAGAGCGGCGAAGGTCCACAACTCGCGGCAGGTCTCGCGGATGCGGGTGGCATTCCCGAACTGGCGGCTGGCTGCCCGGCGCGCCGCGGGATCGCCGCCATATTCCCGGGCGCGCATGTCCAGGTGAAAGGCGAGTTCCTCGTCCAGATCGCGCTCCAACTTGCGGCGATGGACCAGCGCCTTCGCTCGCAACCAAATAGCCCACATGCGTTCGAGCAGCACGCCAACCTCCTAAGCCGTGTCCATGATCAGCGCGATCGCCGACGTCATGCGGCTCCAATGTTCGGATTCCGCCGCCAGTTGTTTCCGCCCGGCGCCGGTCAGCCGGTAGTACTTGGCGCGGCGATTATTCTCCGATACGCCCCATTCCGCGGCCAGCAGGCCTCGTAGTTCCAGACGATGCAGCGCCGGATAGAGCGCACCTTCTTCCACCCGAAGCACGTTGTTCGACGTTCCCTGGATGAACTCGGCAATGGCGTAGCCATGCATGGCGCCGCCGGTCAGGGTCTTCAGCACCAGCATGTCGAGCGTGCCCTGAACCAGGTCTCCGGATTTGTCTTGTGCTCCCATAAATCCTTTAGGGATAGGATAGCGCGGCGCTGGTTCGGAAGCAAGAGAGTCGATAGAATATCTGTCGGCCACCAGCCAATGCCTCTCCTCCGCAAACTCCTCCTCGCCGCCTTGCTCCTGATCCTGGTCGCGCTAGGCGCGGCCGATGTCTTCCTCACCCGCTACACCGCCGATCGCGAGCTGCAGTACGCCGAGCAGCAGATGCAGGGCCAGGTCCGCATCCTCGCCCCCGCGCTCTCTTCCGTCGCGCCCTCCGCGCTGGCCGCGTGGGTCGAACAGTCCGGCAGCCAGACCGGCGCCCGCGTCACCGTGATCGGCCGCACCGGCATGGTCCTCGCAGATTCCCAGCACGACGCCTCCACCATGGACAACCACGCCGCGCGCCCCGAAGTCCGCCTGGCGCTCTCCGGCCACGTGGGAACTTCCGTGCGTCACAGCGCCACGCTTGGCGCCGACCTGTGCTACCTCGCCGTCCCCGCCGCGCTCCCCGGCAATCCCGATGTCGTCCTCCGCCTGGCTGTTCCGCTGCAGCGGATCCAATTCTCCATCGCCGAGGTCCGCTGGCTCATTCTCCGCGCATCCCTGGTCGCGGCCGGTTTCGCCCTGGCCATCGCCTACTTCATCTCGCGCGCCTTCACCCGCCGCATCCGCCGCATCCAGGCCTTCGCCCGCGAGTTGGTCAATGCCGACTACTCCGGCTCCCTCGCCACCGAGTCGGACGACGAGCTCGGTTCCGTCGCCCGCTCCCTGCGCGGCATGGCCGACCAGTTCCGCGCCATCTTGGCCCGCCTCTCCGGCGAAGCGGCCCGCCGCCAGGCCATCCTCGCCAGCATGGTGGAAGGCGTCCTGGCCGTCGACGCCGACCTGCGCGTGACCTTCTGCAACGGCTCCTTCGCCCGCGCCCTGCGCGCTCCCGGCCCGATCCCCGAAAACACTCCTTTGCTGGACGTGATCCGCGAGCCCGCCCTGCTCGATCTGCTGAAGGGCGTACTCTCCACCGGCCAGCCCTCGCGCCAGCGGGTGATCCTGGTGGCCGCCCGGGCCCGCGTCTTCGACGTGCAGGCCGCGCCCCTCGACGAAGCGCCTCGCCAGGGCGCCATCGCCATCCTGCACGACATCACCGATCTGGAGCGCCTGGAGCGCGTCCGCAAGGATTTCGTGGCCAACGTTTCCCACGAGCTCCGCACCCCGCTCGCCTCCATCCGGGGCTACGCCGAAACCCTGCTCGATGGCGCTCTGGAAGACCCTCAGATCAACCGCAAGTTCCTGGAGATCATCTCCAAGAACACTTTTCGGCTGGAACAACTGGCCTTCGATCTGCTCACGCTCTCCGAGTTGGAAGCTGATCGCGAATCGGCGCCCGCCGAGCGCATACCGGTCAGGGACGTGGCCCGCACCGCCATGCACATCGTGGAAGCCGAGGCCGCCGCGCGCAACGTCAACCTCATGCTCGGCGAAATCGGCGACTGGTATGTGATGGGCCAAGCGCGCCGCCTGGAGCAAGCGCTGCTCAACCTGCTTTACAACGCCGTCAAGTTCAACCGCCCCGGCGGCGAAGTCTGGCTGGAAGCCGCCATGGCCGAGGACCGCGTGCGGATCACCGTCAGCGACACCGGAATCGGCATCCCTTCCGAAGATCTCCCGCGCATCTTCGAGCGGTTTTACTGTGTCGACAAGGCCCGCTCGCGCGAAACCGGCGGCACCGGTCTGGGCCTGTCGATCGTCAAGCACACCGTCGAGAAGATGTCCGGCACGGTGACCGTCGAAAGCCGGCTGGGCAAGGGAAGCGTCTTCACCCTGGTGTTCCCCGCCGCATGAGCCTGCGAAAAATGCCTACTCCCGAACCCACGCCGTTGAACGCCCCGAGTTCCCTCCGCCAGGACCACGAGTTACCCGCGGCCACTTCGATACATGGCTGGCGGTATCACCATGTCGGCATTCCGACTGCCGTTCCGCGCCCCGGCGAGCGCTATTTGAAACAGTTCAAGATGCATATCTCCGCGTTTGAGACGAGTCCCTGCGGCATTCAATGGATGCGCTTCGAGCCGGATAGCCCGGTGCATCCGCTGATTCAGTCCGTGCCCCATATCGCGTTCGAGGTGGACGATCTTGAAGCCGCGATCGAAGGGAAGGAGATTCTCACGCCTCCGAACTCGCCTTCGGAAGGCGTCACCGTGGCGATGATCCTCGATAGCGGCGCCCCGGTGGAGCTGCTCGAATTTCGGCCAGCCCGCCGCCGGCCGCTCTAAAACTCAAGATCCAGCGAAAACTGAATCTGCCGCGATCCCGCGCCGGCGATGGGCTGCAAGAATCCGGCTTGCGCGGTGGCGCCGGTCCCAAACACCGGATTGATCTGCGCCACATTCGCGCGGTTGAACAGGTTGAAGGCTTCGGCCACCAGGTCCAGGTGCGCGGTCTTCGAGAAGGCCAGCGGGAAGTATTTCAGCGCCCGAAAATCCATGTTGGCCAGCATGGGCGTGCGCAACGAATTCCGCCCGAAACCCGGGGGACGCGCGGACAGCGGCCAGGAGTGCGTGCCGAAGGTGTCGACCCCCGTCAGCGGGTCGACCGGGCGGCCGCTCTCAACCGTGAAAATGGGCGCCAGTTCGATGTGCCCGAACACCTTGGCGACCCAGTTATCCGGCGGCGGCTTGCCCGGCTCTTCATCGCCGATGGGCAGTTCCCACAGCGCGTTGGCCACCAGGCGCTGCTGCTGTTGCTGGCGCGAAACCGCCCATTCCGGCCCCAATAGGAAGGGGTTCTGCGGCTGCTCGTCGAAGTCCGAAGCGTTGTCGTACGTCTTGGACAGGGTGTAGCTGGCGGAAAACTCGAACTCGTCGGCCATCCGGCGATTCACCGTGAAGCTGACGCCGTTATAGCGGGATGCGGCCGAATCCTCCAGTTGAAAGATATCGGCATAGCGGGAGTCCACCGCCCCGCCGTAATCGATGTTGCGCGTGCGCGAGAGCTTGATGCCGCGCACGAACTGGTAGCCGGCGGTCGCCGTGAGATCGCGCGCGATCAGGTGTTCCACCGCGAAACTGCTCTGCTGGCTGTAAGGCGTGGCCAGGCGCGGGTCGGCGCGATAGATGGAAGGAAGCACCGGCGTCAAGGAAGGGCCGAGCACCTGCTCGAACGCCTGCGCGCCATTCACCTGCAACGCCGGATTCAGGCTGGCCAGCACGTAGCGGTCGAAAAATATGCCGTATCCGGCGCGCGCAATCCATCCCGCGGCGGGGTGCCAGGCGACGCCCGCGCGCGGGCTCACATTGCGGGTGTCCTGGTGGAATGGCGCAGGCAGGCGCTCCACGTCGTAGCGCACGCCGAAATCGACGGTCAAATTGCGAGCGGCGTTCCAGTGATCCTGCACGAAAGCGCCCAGGTTCTGCACCGCGAAATTGGCGCCCACCGCGCCGAAAGTCTGGCGCTCCTCGTTCGGCCGCCCGGCCGCGAAATCGGCCAGATTCGCGAAAAGGTAAGTGGCGGCGAACCCATCCGCCATGGCGGCATCCAACTGGACCCGATTGACGGCGGCGCCGGCTTTCCACAGATGGCGCCCTGCGGCCCGCGAATAGGTGTAGGTAGCCTGGTCGTGCCACTCCGTGCGGCGGCCGTTGCCTTGGTAAGGCCGGCCGAAATTCACCAGGCCGGCGATGTCCACGCCGGCGCCCGTAGCATCGTTGGTGCGCAGCACCGCGTCGCGGCTGGCGAGCTGAAAGCGCAAATCGCCCACCGCCTGCGCATTGAACACCGAAGTCAGCGAACCCACCACGGCGTTGTCGCGCGTGAAACTGCTGCCGCGCGCGCTCGGGTCGGTCCAACCCGCGGTGTTAAACGCATCCCCCGCTTCCCGATTGTCGGTGAAGGCATAGCGCAGCATGACGGAATTCCGCGGCGTCAGTTGATGGTTGACCTTGGCGGAGGCTTCGGTTTCGGCGCGCGATGCGGGAAAGAAATCGTCGTCGATCCGGCGCACCGAAAGAAACGGATACGCCCCGGACGCCAGCAGCCGGTTAATCGAGCCAGCCAGCGCCGGGCTGATATACGAGTCTTCCAGCGACCGGCTGTGCTCCTGCTCGAAAGCCGCGTAATAGAAAGTGCGGTCGCGGACGATGGGGCCGCCCAGCGACACGCCGGTCCGATAGCGGTGCAGATTGGGCGCGGCCGATTCCGTCTCGAAGGGATCGCGCGCGTCCAAAGCGCCATTGCCCGCAAACACGAATGCATCGCCATGCAGAACGTTGGCGCCCGCGCGCGTAATCACGTTGATGGAGCCGCCCGATGCGCCGCCGGTCTCCGCCGAGAGGCCGGCATTCACCACCTGGAATTCCTGAATGGTCTCCAGCGATAGCTCGGTGCGGCTGGAACCGACATATTCGTCGTTGTTGTCGAGACCGTCGATGGCCACGTTGTTGCTTCGGCCGCGCAGTCCGCCGAAACTGAAGCCGCTATCCGGCAGCGCCCCGAGCGACCGTCGCCCCGGCGGTTGTCCCGAGGAACTCACGCCCGGCGCCAGCAGCACGAAGTTCAGATAGTTGCGGCTCTCTACCGGCAACTCCTCGATGCGCTCGGTATCCACCGCCGAAGTGACCGAGGTCTGCGCCGGGTCGATGGCGGGAGGCTGCGCGGTGACCGTGACCTGGGTGTTCACGCCGGCCGGCCGCAGCGCCACATCCAGCCGAGTGGTGGACCCCAGCGCCAGCGCCACGCCGGCGTGATGGTACGGCGCGAATCCGCTCTCGGTGACCGTGACCTCGTAAGTTCCGGCGGGCAGCTCGGCGAAGCGGAAACGGCCTTCCGCATTGGTGGAGAATTCGCGCGAATAATGCGTGGCGACGTCGCGCACCGTGACGGTTGCGCCCGCCACCAGGACGCCCGTGGAATCCGTCACGCGTCCTTCCAGAGCGGCGCTCACCGGCGATGTTTGGGCCATTGCGGTCCAAACCATAAAAAGAGCGACGATACAGCGTGGCAACGTGGAAAAACCTCCGGGCGGCCGACTTCGGCGTCGCATCGCCCACTGATAGTTTAGATCGATTTCGGTCGCCCCGAGGGACCGCGCCAGCCGGGCGCGCGTCTTCCCGAAGACAATCCGCCGGCCGTAGCGCACGGCCAATCGCATAGCCCCAATTGGCCTTCTTTCCGTGGAAACTTCCGCGCTAGAATCACAGCGGAGGAATCGGGAATGGCCGCACATCTCTCCAAGCTCGCGTTGACCCTGTCGATCCTCGCCCCGCTCGGCGCTCAGGACGATTTCAAGGATACCGGCCCCACGTCTCTGGTCATCCAGTACCGCTGTTTGCCCTCCCACCGCACGCAATTCCGCCAGGCCATGACCGATCGCGGACTCGCCCAGTTCGAAGACTGGAAGACCCACGGCATCCTGGCCGACTACCAGATCCTCTTTAGCCGCTATGTCGACACCGACAACTGGGACATGCTCGCCCTGCTGAGCTTTCGCAAGTATGACGACGTGGCCCGCTGGCGATACATCGAACGCCGCAATCCCGCCGGGCTTCCCGCCGATACCGCTGACTGGCTCAGCGCCGTCGCGACTTACTCCGCGGACCTGGTGCGGCAGCATACGCCGAAGCCCGTCTCGGACCATCCGGTCTATCTCGTCATCCCGTACACGCTGTCGGTATCCGCGCCGTCCTACTTGCAGTTTGTGGACGGCTACGAGCGTCCCCAGCTCGACGGCTGGGTGCGGGAAGGAATTCTCAGCGGCTACGGCTTCTACATGCAGCGTTACACCGCCGCGCGTCCGTGGGACGCTCTCCTGGTCCTTGGGTTCAAGGACGATCTCAGCCTCGGCGCCCGCGAAAAGGTCGCTGCCAAGGTCCGCCAGGCCCTGGAATCCACCCAAGCCTGGCAAGAACTGGCCGCGACCGAGCGCAATACCCGCGTCGAGCAGGCCGCCGTCATCGCCGACGACCTCGGCCGCGACCGGTAGCACGGAGCCTTCAGCCATCGGCCTTCAGCTTTCCGTGCGATCGGGCGGCTCGGGTTGCCGCTTCGCGGCGCAGCTCCACAAGGCCCGCGCGGCGCACGACAAGCTGATGGCTGATGGCTGGCGGCTGAAGGCTGCTCTTGCGCCGCCGCCTCCAGTGTTGCAAGATAAGTGCAGCACTCAGAGGGACTCATCCCATGGACCATGCCGGCGAAAGAAGCTTCGGCAGCGCCGCCGCCGCCGCGAAGAAAGACATGCTGGGGGTTTTTCGGAAGAGCGAAAAACTGGTTGCGGCGCTGCTGGAATCCGCGTCGCAGGGCATTGTCGGCGTCGACTCCGCGGGCCGAATCGTTCTGGCCAACCGCCGCGCGGAAGAGCTGTTCGGCTACACCCGCGAGGAACTGCTGGGCGCGCCCATCGAATTGTTGCTCCCCGAGGCCCACCGCTCCACTCACGGCGGCTATCGCGACGACTACTTCACGCGTCCGCGGACCCGGCCGATGGGCATTGGCATGGACCTCGTGGGATGCCGCAAGGACGGCGCCGAGTTTCCCCTCGAAGTCAGCCTCAGCTACGTGCAGATCGACGAGGGCGTATTTGCCATCGCTTTCGTGAGCGATATCAGCCAGCGCAAGCGCCTCGAAGAGCAGTTGCTGCACTCGCAGAAAATGGAAGCGGTGGGCCGGTTGGCGGGCGGCGTGGCGCACGACTTCAATAACATGCTCACCATAATCGCCGGCTACAACCGGATGATTCTGGATGGGCTTTCCCCTCTCGACCCCTTGCGCGGATATGCCGAAGAGATCCTCCAGGCCGCCGACCGCGGCGGTGCGCTCACCAACCAGTTGCTGGCTTTCAGCCGCCGCCAGATCATGCAGCCCCGCGTCGTCAATGTCAATACCGTCGTGAAACAGACCGGGAAAATGCTGCGGCGCCTCATCGGGGAGGACATCGATCTGATGCTGGGCCTGGACCCCGCCGTTGGCAACATTAAGGCCGACCCCGGCCACGTGGACCAGGCCATCGTGAACCTGGCCGTCAACGCCCGCGATGCCATGCCGCTGGGCGGCCGGCTGACCATCGAGACCGCCAACGTGGCCCTGGACGAGAACTACGCCAAGTCCCACCTCGACGTGCAACCCGGAGACTTCGTCATGATCGCGGTGAGCGATACCGGCCACGGCATGGACGCCGAGACGCGCCGCCGCATTTTCGAGCCGTTCTTCACCACCAAGGAGAAAGGCAAGGGCACCGGCCTGGGGCTGGCCACCGTTTATGGCACGGTTAAACAGACCGGCGGCGATATTTGGGTGTACAGCGAACCCGGCCGCGGCACCACCTTCAAACTCTATTTTCCGCGCGTGCCCGATCCGGTCGCCGAATCGTCCGAGAGCGTCGGCGAGCCAGTCAAACCGAGCGGCGGCGAGACCATCCTGGTGGTGGAGGACGAAGAGCCGGTTCGCCAACTGACGGTGAAATTGCTTCGACAACTCGGCTACGAGATCCTGACGGCTTCCAGCGGGGCCGAGGCGCTGGAGGTGAGCGCGGCTCACCAGGGGCCGATTGCCCTGCTGCTGACCGATGTCGTGATGCCCAACATGAGCGGCCGGCAACTGGCCGACGCGTTGATCCGGTCGAGGCCGGACACCAAGGTGCTGTACCTCTCGGGCTACACCGAAAATACCGTGGTGCACCACGGCGTGCTGGACCCGGGCGTGGACTTTCTGCCCAAGCCCTTCAGCCGGGAAGGCCTGGCCGCGAAACTGCGCGAGATGTTCGCCAGAGAGTAGCCGGGCTCGGCTTGGCGTCGCTCCGTTTCGGTCTGAATAACGCCGCGGTGCGATTCTCCTTGTCCCGATCCCGCGGACGGCGCTCTTCCTCCGGCGTTTCGCGAGACTGCCGGGTTCCGCACTGTGAAACCGCGGTTCTCCGCCGGATTTGGCTTGGATCCCCGCGCGCACGCTGCTATCCTGCCGAACACCCGTGCCCCACACCCAACCGCCGCACTTCACTCGCCGCCAATGGATCCGGGCGGCCGGACTGTCCGCGCTGGCCGCGCCGGCGGCTTTCGCGCTGGCCAAATCCAAGCCGATTCCGCCGGGAGCCTTCGCGCCCACCTGGGACTCCTTGCGCGAGAACTACGCCGTACCCGCGTGGCTGGACGCGTCCAAGTTCGGCATCTTCATCCATTGGGGCCTCTACGCCGTGCCGGCCTATCACAACGAGTGGTACGCCAAGCACATGTACGGCCAGTTCGCCCCATGGCACACCCAGCACTACGGGCCACCCGACCGCTTCGGCTACAAGGATTTCATCCCCATGTTCAAGGCCGAAAAATACGATCCCGCGGCTTGGGCGGCGCTCTTCAAGAAGGCCGGCGCCGGTTACGTGGTGCCGGTGGGCGAACACCACGACGGGTTCGCCATGTGGAACAGCGACCTCACCGAGTGGTGCGCCGGCAAGATGGGACCCAAGCGCGACCTGATCGGCGACCTGGCCAAAGCCGTGCGCCGGGAAGGGCTGATCTTCGGCGTCTCCAGCCACCGCATGGAGCACCACACCTTCATGTATCCCGCCGCGGGCGTCGCGAGCGACCAGTTCGATCCCCGGTACGCCGATTTCTACGGACCGCCCGTTCCCGGCGGCATGAACGACGGCCTCGCCTCGCCGGAATTTCAGGACGATTGGCTGGCCCGCTGCCAGGAGCTGATCGACAAATACCAGCCGCAAATGCTGTGGTTCGACAACGGCGTCAACGCCCGCGAGTATGATCCGGTGAAGCTCAAGTGCGCCGCCTACTACTACAACCGCGCCGCGCAGTGGAAATTGCCCTGCACCATTTCCACCAAGAGCGGCGCCTACCTGGCCGGCAGCGTCCTGGATTTCGAAAAAGCCATTCGCGCGCCCAAGGACATCCTCAAAGGCCCGTGGCAGGTGGACGACCAGATCGCCACCAACTCCTGGGGCTACATCCACGACATCCAGTACCGCACCACGCAGTCGATCGTCGACGAGTTGATCGATACCGTGAGCAAGGGCGGCGTATTGCTGCTGAACATCTCGCCCCAGGCCGACGGCACGATCCCCGGCGAACAGCAGCGCATTCTCACCGAGGTCGGAGCCTGGCTGAGCGTCCACGGTGAAGCCATCCGCGGATGTGCGCCATGGAAGAAGTATGGCGAGGGCCCGGTGGCCGCGTCCGCCATGATCGGGGCGGGACCGGGGCCATCCGGGTCCGGTCAACCGGCCGCCAACCGTCCGCGCGTTACGATGACCGCCGCGGAGTTTCGCTTCACCGCGAAGGGCGACACTTTGAACGTGTTTGGCATGCGGCGGCCGGCCGGCGAAGCGCTGGTGAAGTCGCTGGCGTCGCCCGCCGGGTCGGTGGCCCATGTGACCGGCCCCGGCGGCAAGCTGGAATTCTCGCAGGACGAGACCGGCTTGCGGGTCGAACTACCGGACGTTGCAGGCGAACTGCCGTACCTGTTGGAAGTGAATTTCAATCACTGAACTGCCCCGTGGAAGCGGCCGCCTGTGTCCGTGTGTGTCCGCCTTCGTCCGTATGGCCGCGCGGCGTCACGCCCCACGAAATCAGGCAGTCTTCGGTTGCTGGGGGTGTGGGGGGAAGCGCCGGCGGGTAGGAGCCTTGAAGAACGCAAAAAGGCGGCGGGCCCCGTGTGGGCGCCCGCCGCCGATGTCATCTGCTTGAGCGCAGATCTTACTGCAAGACGATGGTTACCGTGATGCTGTTGGTATTGCCGTTGCCATCCGTCGCGGAGACGGTGGCCCAGTAGGTACCAGCGGTCGTGGTCGTCAGGGTCAGCACGTTGGAGCTGATGCCGAAGCTGTTGCTGGCATCTTGGCTGGTGATTGCATAGGTCCAGCCGGCATTGGTGCCACCCGTGGCGGACAGGTTGACAACGAATGTCCCACTCGTGGCGGTGCCGCCGAAGGTGGTGCCGCTGGTGAGGGTCACGTTTGTGCCTGCCGTAGCGCTCTCCACTACCGGATCGGTGAGGACGACGGTTAGCGTGGTGCTGGCGGTATTGCCGGCATCGCTAGAGCGGACCGTGACCGTGTAGGTACCGAGGCTCGTAACACCGAGGCTCAGTGTGCCGGTGTTGAGGGTGAAGGAGCCGCCACCGGTCTGCGAGGTGATGCTATAGGTGGGGCTGGGGCCTCCGGTGGTGGCCAGGGTAATCGTGTAGGGCCCACCGCCGTCGGTGCCGTAGAACGAGGTGCCGGAGCCGCTCAGGTTCGAGCCGGCCGTGGCGACGATCGACAAGGTGACCGGCTGCAGGGTGATGCTCAGCGTGAGGGTGCCGGTGTTTCCGGATCCATCGGTTACGTTGATGTCGACCGAGTACGCAGAGGCCTGTTCCGCAGCGGTAATGGTCAGGACGCTGCCGGTGACGCTGAAGCCGGCCTGCGTGGGGGTCGAGAAGGTGTAGCTGCTGCCTCCCGTGGCGGCCAGGTTAATCGTGTATGGCGTTCCGGTAGAGAGGCCGGTGAAGTTGGGGCTGGTGCCAGTCAGGCCGGCCGAGCCGGAGGTCGCCGAGACCGCCAGGTGGAGGGTGACCGTGAAGCTGATGCTGCCGGTCCAGAGGTTGGCGTCTTGGGCGTCGACCTTGACGTTATAGGTGCCCGCGGGCGTGGCGGAAGTGATGCTGATGACACCGGTGTACAGGTTGATGGTCATTCCGGCGGGCGCCGTGAAGTTGGAGTCGAACGAGTACTGATAAGGATTCAGTCCGCCGGCGGCGGCCACGGTGAGGAGACTGGTGCTGGTGGCAACTACCGTGGTGGTGCTGGGCGTGCCGGCCGTGAGCGTCAATCCGCCGGAGACCACCAGCGTGAAGGTCACGCTGCCAGTCACCGGGACGTACGCGGAATCGGTCGCGGTCACGGTGAGAACATAGGATCCGGCCACGCCGGCAACGGGTGTGCCGGTGATGGCGCCGGTGGATGCGTTGAGCGCGAGGCCCGTGGGCAGCACGCCGGAGGTGACCGCGAAATGATAGGGCGCAGTCCCTTCCGTGGCGGTCACGGAGTTGGTGGTGCTAGACCACACCACGCCGACCTGGCCGGTGGTCGTGCCAGGAGCGGTCACCAGCAGGCGCGGCGCGACCCAGATGGAAACGCCGGTCTGGCTGGTCACGCTATTAGCCGTGATCGTGATGGGCAATTGAACCGGAGCCGTGATGGCGCCGTGGCTTAAGCCGTTAACGTCGACGAAGGGACCGGCGCCGCTGCCTGGGAGCTGGACATTGACCTGGTACAGGCCGGCGACGGAATCGGCTACCCATCCGGCATAAGTCACCGGCGGGGTGGCCACGCCGCCGATACTTACGGTCGGAAGCGTGGTCAGGCACGGGGGATGCGTGTTGCTCGGCAGAAGCGCGCTCTGGATGATCGCGCCATCGGCCGTGGGCACACTGACGTTCGAGGCGGCGCTGAGGGCGGTCGCGTACGCGGCTGGCGTCATGCAGCCGGTGGTGCTCGTGGGCACGCCGAGTCCGGTCATGTAAACCTGAACGATATCGGAATCCGTGGCCGTTGACCGCATGCCGGCGGGGTTGGTCGAGTTGACCAAGGCCCAGCTCGTGTTGAGGATGGCGCCCGAGCCCTGGCCATCGGCGCCGACGGCGAAGATGCCGGGGTCGGTGGCGATTACGTTAACCGTGAAGGGGGAGCTGCTGAACAGATTGGTCGTGGTGCCGTAGCCGTAGCTGACGATAATGTCGTATTGGTTGCTGACCGTCAGCGAGCCGGGAACCAGCAGGTTGACCTGGTTGTTGGTGGCGAACAGCAAAGGAGCGTTGACGCAGCCGGTAGTTTGCCCGTGGGGGCAGAATTCCACCGTGAGCTGGCGCTGCGTGGGGCCGGCGGCATCCTTGGCGACCCAAGTCTGGTAAACCAGGGTGGCGGCGTTCAGAGCGCCTGGAATGACGTCGGTGCTGGCGCAGGCGGGCGTGCCGGTGGCGCAGAAGTTGGTGCCGAAGACGCTGACCATGTCATAGGGCGCGACGTTCGGCGTTTGTCCCGCGTTGACTTGCTGGAAGGACGAGGCACTGGTGACCTCCTGGATCACCGGGCCGGCGCTGATGGAGAGCGTCACCGTGGAGCTGGGAGTGGTGCAAGTGGCTCCTTGCGGGTTGCAGACGCCTAGAACCACCGTACCGCCGGTGGCGAAGTTCAGTAAGGTGTCGTTCGTCGCAACCGTAATGCCGAGGATCATATTGGACGAATTGGTGACAGTGCTGGCGATGTTCGTGTCCTGCACTATGGAGTTGCCCGTAACCACGCCCACCTTGGTCTTCTGAGACAGATCGGAACTCTGCACGAAGCCGGTGCCGGTCAGCACCAGGCTGAATGTCTGGCCGGGCGTGGTGCTGGTGGGCAGGCTGGCGGGGGTGATGGACGATATCGTGGCCTGCGGCGACAGCACCGTGATACTGAAGGTTACTACCGTGGTGGAAGCTGGGTTGCCCCAAGTGATCGTAACCGTTCCAGTCAGCACGCTGGCGGGCTGGGCCGCCGCGAAGACCGTGCTGCTGAAGTTGACCGGGATCTCCGTGCCGAAGCTGTAGGCCAAGCCGGTGGCCAGGTCGGCCGTGACGCTGGGCGCCAGCGGACCGCCGCCGACCAGCGAATAAGGAATCGGCGAATCCGTGGAGAACAGCGTGATATAGGAGGTCGGCACGCTCTGACCCATGGTCCAAGTGAGAGATACGGCCGTGCTTGGAGAGACCGAAAGCTTCGGGGCCGAATTGGTGATCAGCAGACTGATTTGGACCGAGAGAGCTCCCGCGTTGGACACATTCAGGCGAACCGTAGCCGTGTAGGTGCCGGGCGCCAGGGAGTCGCACACGCTAGTGGAAGAGAAGTGAAGGGTCTTCGGCACGGTGCCGCTGACCGCGTCCACCGAAAGCCAGATGGGGAGGCTGGTGGTATCGACAGTGAAGAATGGAGCGGGCGAACTGGAAGAGCTCACCGCGATGGGGAGCGTGCTGGGGGTTCCGCTGCCTTTGACGTAGGAGAACGAGGCCGGGTTGGGGGTTGCCGCGAGGGGTGTGGCGCCGGTGACCTGCATGCTGACGCTGATGACCTTATCCGGACCGGGCGTATCGTGCAGTACCAGGGTGCCGGATGTGGTCGACCCCAATAACGCGCCGCCGCATCCGGGGACCGCTTGCAGGGAGTAGTTCATGGCGGTGCTGCCCGCCGTGCCGCCGGTAGTCGGGGTGACGCTCACCGCGGCTGTGCCCGATACGGCTGGAAGGTTGGTGGTGACAACCGTGAAGGGCGTTCCGCCCGTAGCCGTGGAAGTAACCGCCACGTTCTGCGCCACGCCCGGGGTGTAGCTTCCGCCCGAGTATACGCAGTTCAACGCGATCACCGCGTTGGAGACCGACAATCCGGATACGCTGTTGGCCAGCGTGGTAGTTGTCGTCAATGTTGCGTCCCCGGTGCCGTTAGCCAGGAACTGGATGGACGGGGTGCCCCCGTTGGTGACACCCACGCAGCCGGCCGCCTGCGACACCGTGTACGAGAGACTCGGGTTGGCGGGAGTGAGAGTAGTCACGTTGGGCGCGATAACCGTCAAGCCGCCCGTAAGCGTGGGCAAGGTGACCGCGATGCTCTGGCCCGCATTGAGCGGAATGGACGGCGTCACGTTGATCGTTGTGGAGCTGGGACCGGTCGCCGTGTTGCAGGTAGGCGTGATGGAAGAGGGGGTGAGAACCAGCTTGGTGTTGCTGGTGACCGCTTCATCCACCGTCTCCGAGGCGTCGGTCACGGCGTTAGCCAGGAAGTTGAAGGACGCGGTACCGCCGTTGGTGATGTTTCCGCAACTGCTCGCCGTCGATACGGTGTACGAGATTCCAGTGGACTGGTTGCCGTTGTTCAAGGTGGTCCCGCCAGCCGCGGTAACCGTCAAGGCGCCCGGGATCGTGCCCAGCGTGACCGGAATGGTTTGGTTTGTGCCGAGCGTGGCCGCCGGTTTGACCGTTATGGTGGTGCCAGTGGTGCCGCTCTGCAGGTTGCAGGTAAGGGTGGCGGGAGAGGGGCTGACAACCAGCGCCGTGGCGGTGGACAGCGTAGTGTGCACCGTGGCCTGCGCGTCCGCCGCGCCGGCGGCATCGAAGGTGATGGTTGGGGCGCCGGTGGTGAAGTTCGTGCAGCCGGTCGTCGTCGACACGGTGTACGTGATGGTCGTCGACGTCGAGGCGTTGAGAGTTTGCGACGTTGACGGTGAAATCGTCAGGCCGGCAGGCACCGTGGGCACAGTGACGGCCAGGGTCGAAGTGCCAGTGAGTGTCGTTACCGGCGACACCACGATCGTGGCGGAGGCTTGACCCGCGATACGGGTGTTGCAGGTGAGGTTGATGGAAGAAGGGTTGAGGGAAAGCTTGTTAGTAGCTTGGAGCGCGCCGCAACCGATGGCCAATACGGCAAGCGCCACCAACAACTTAATTGAAAGAGATCGAGACATCGGAAATCCTTTCCTGTTGCCCTTGCTTCTTGCTTGGGCACAACGCTCATATCGGCGGCGGGCCGGCGAATGTCTAGCAAACTTTTAACAATCGCGGCACTCGGCGAGGCTCGCCGGACGGGATGAAGCTGGGCGAGGATGTCATTAGGAATCCATACGTTACGGGCAATTCTTGAGGGAGCTGTGGGTCGCGTGGCGCTTCGTCAGCTATCCATGGATAGCAGCGCAAGATATAATCGCCATTGACCGGAGGCTACTCATATTCCTTCTCGCCACATCTTCGCGGGCGCTATTCTGGCGGCGGCGATCGCCGTTCCGGCGCTGCCCCAGGACCTCCCGCCCGGTGTGCTCCTGGTCTCGCGGATCAAAGAGCATACCCGCCAGCAGCTCTCTCACATGCTGGACTATACCTGTCTCGAAACCGTGCACCGCTATCGCAAACCGCCTGCACGGGACTGGGATTCCAAGCTCGCCGATACGGTTCGGATGGAGGTGCTGTACACCGGACCGAAGGAGATGTACTCGGCGCCCGGCGAGCGGCACTTCACCGACGACCATCCGGCGGCATTCACCACCAGCGGATTCTCGCAGGACGGACTCTTCGGCGGGTATCTCCACGACGTGATGAACAGCGGCGTGACGCTCTACACGTATCGCGGCGAAGAGGACCTCGACGGCCGGCGAACCGCGAAATACGATTTCCGGGTGCCGTCCTTCGAACAGCCGATGACGCTGAACCTGGGGGAATTGGGGAAGGCGACGGTGGGGATTAAAGGGACGTTTTGGGCCGACCCGGTGTCGCTGGACGTGCTGCGGCTGGATGTGCAGGCAGATGACATCCCGCCCGGTTTTCCGGTAGTTTCCACCGACACGGTGATGCGCTACGCCCCCGTGCGGATCGGCGGCCTGGACATCATGCTGGCGCAATCGGCGGAGTCCCGGATGGAGAGGGCGTCCGGGGCGGTGGACCGCAACGTGGTGGAGCTTACCCACTGCCGCTCGTTCGAAGCGCGGAGCAGTATCTCCTATGCGCCGGAGGAAGCCGGCAAAGACGCTGCCTGGCCGGCACTTGCCCTGCCGGGCGCCGAGTTCGCCATGGCTTCGCAGGCCATTCCGGCGGGATTGCCCGTGAAGGTGACGCTGTCCCAGGCGGTCACCGGCAAGATGGCCATAGGATCGCCGATCGAGGGCCGCGTGGCCGGCGCGGTGTCCGCAAAAGGCGGCCCCGTGGAGATCCCAGATGGCGCTGTGGTCCGGGGCCGCGTCCGCCGCCTGGAATGGAGGTCCGAATCCCGCGGCTTCCTATTGGCCCTGGAGTTCACCGATGTAGAGGTGAACGGGACGCGGCTGCGGTTCTATGCCGACCTGGAGAGCGCCGATCACACACCCGGGATCGAGTGGATCGTGACAGCCGAGCCTCCGCGCTCCGGCCGGGCGCCGGCAAAAAGCGGCGCACCCGCGGCGCGCGCTGAGACGCCGGGGATGCCCAATCTGCCGGGCGTCGCCTACTTCCTCGCGCGCGGCGAGTCCGTGGAGTTGCCCAAGGGATTCGCCATGCTGTGGAAGACGCGGTCGCTGATCGAGTGAGCGTCCTTGCATCCCGGCGCGCCGCGCGGGTATACTTCTGGGTGCGCGGTGCCACGGCTTAGGAGGATGAAAAGGATGAAGATGTCTGCCGGCAAGCTCCAGTTTGCACTTCTCGCGTTGATCCCAACGGCGGCGATTGCCAGCCAACTCTCTCAGCTCTCCGAGCAGGTCCCTACCGCGCCGCAGGACGGCAAGGTGCGGGTCTACGTGTACCGCAACTCGAACCTCGCGGAGAAGGAGTTCCGGCCGTCGGTTTACGTCGACGAAATGAACGTCGCTCGTTTGCAGGCCGGGCGCAGCGTCATCCTGGCGTTGCGGCCGGGATCGCACACCTTCCGGTCTACCGATAAGAACGACCAGTTTCAGCTCGATCTGAAGCCGGGACAGCGATACTTCATCCGCATCGAGGTTTCCTTCGTCTCCTTGAAGGGCCACGGGAAGCTTACCGTCGTGCTCCCGGAACAGGGCGCGCCGGAGTATGCCCAGACCAAACCGGCGGACAACAGCATGCTGAAGGACCGGACATTAATAGCGCCCGAGTTCACTGGGAAGTAAGCCATCAGCCTTCAGCCATCAGCCTTCAGCTTTTCCGCGCGCCGGGCGGCTTGTGCGGAGCTTCGCAGCGAAGCGTCGTAAGGACCGCCTCGCCGCACGGAGAGCTGATGGCTGTCGGCTGACGGCTGACGGCTACTGCACAACTTTCCAGTTGTCCGAGCCGGCGAGGTAGCGTTTGGTTTCATAGCGGGCGGCTTCCTCGGCGGTAAGCCGCTTGGTGTGCGGGTCGCGCCCGGTGGCGTGCGCTCCGGGGCCCGACGAGTTGAATTCCGCGTAGAAGACCGTCTCCATATACTTGGTTTCGCCGGGATGCCATTCGCGCCACCCGGCTGGCTCGATGTGATCGCCCATCTCGGTATTCAGGAAGATGACGGTGGCATAGGGCCGCCACGGACGTCCCAGCCAGACGTGCGCCACGCCGGGCTCGGCGGTCAGTTTGCAGTGGTTGAACACGAAGCCGCTGTCCTCCCCTTCGGCGGTTTTGCCCTGCGCGGTGATGTATCCGCCGGAGTGGGGCGTGTTGTGGATCTCGCAGTTCTCGAAGACCGCTTTGCCGTTGCCGAAGATGAAGTCCACATTGCCTTCGATGTAGCTGCCGGAGAAATACTGCCGGCCGTTGGATACGTAGACCGTATCCTGGTTGCCCAGGAAGCGCATATTGCGGAAGACCGCGCGGTCGGCTGCCACCGAGACCGCCAGCGCCTGGGAGCCTGCGGGAAGTTGCGGGTGGGTGCTGTTGAAATCGTTGGCGAAGGTCAGGTTCTCGGCGGTGAAGTTGGCGGCGCGGACATCCACGGTGGCGGAGTTGAACGTTCCGCCGGAAGTGCCGGCGCTCTTGTCAAACACGATGACGGTCTTCTTGGGATCGTCATAGGGACTACGCAGGGTGATGTTCGGCTTGGCGATCTTGAGCGCTTCGCGGTAGGCGCCCGGAGCAATGGAGATCACCGCTCCTTCGGGCGGCGCGACATCGATGGCGTGCTGGATGGAATAGAAGTCGCCCGTGCCCGACGCGGCCACATACAGCGTCTTGTCCTCCGGCTGCACGGTGACCGCGGCTGCGGGCGCGTTGGTGGCCGGGAACGAGGGGAAGCGGTCGGAGCAGGCGAGCGGAGCGGCGGCGGCGCCGGCGCCGGTCACGGTGACGCCGTTGCCTGCAAGATCCAGGTTGCCGCGGAGGTCCATCCGGATTTCGGCGTTCTCGGCGTGGAGCTCGGCGGCGCGCATGCCATCGATGGTGACGTTGTCCAGCGTGACGCCGAGTTTGTGCTCCGCGTCCAGGCCCAACAGCGTCACCCAGCCGGGCGTGAGGCTGTGGACGTCCTTCAGCACGATATCGCGGTAGATGGGCAGGCGCGTGCCGGAGAAAGTGGTGTACCAGGGGGTGATGATCACCGGGTTGGCAACGTTGCGGATGCAGACATTCTCATAAGTCACGTTCCGCACCAGCCCGCCGCGGCTGCGGTCGCTCTTGATGCGGATGCCGTTGTCGGCGCCGTCGATGGAGAGATCCGAAACCGCGATGTCGCTGACGCCCCCGCTGGTGCCGCTCCCTATGGACATGCCGTGGCCCGCATAGAAATGGTTGTGGACGATGGTCATGTGGGCCGCCGGTCCCGCGCCGCCGGTCTTGATGGCGATGTTGTCGTCGCCGGTGTCGATGTCGCAGTAAGCGATGGTGACGTTGGTGGATGACGATGGATCTATGCCGTCGGTATTGCGCGCGGTCTTGGGGGTCTTGATCTTCACCCCCCACGCGGTAAAGCCGTTGGTCTGGGCGACGGAGACGTGAAAGGCGAAGGAGTTGCGGAAAGTGATGCGGTACAGCGTGAAATCGTCGGACTGCATCACGCTGAGGATGCGCGGCACCGTGTAATTGGTGTCGAGGACCTTGGCGCGCTTGGAGATGTCCCACCAGGTGACGTCCTTGCCGAGCAGTTTGGCGCCGCCGCGCGCGTCGATCGCGCCATCGCCCATGATGCCGCTTCCCGGGGCGTGGTTGGCGCTGATGAGGGATTTGCAGCCCGGCCCGCGGGCGGGCACGATGCCGCAGGCGCCGGGACCGAGTTCGTAGTCGCGGGGGTTGCGCGAGGCGAAGATGGCGGCGCCGGCGTCCACGATCAGGGTCACGCCCGCGCGCAACTCGATAGGTCCCATGAGGAAGACGTTGTTCGCGCCCGCGGGCCGGAGCGCGACCGCCTTGCCCTTCTCGCACTGGTCGATGGCCGCCTGGATGCGTGCCGTATCGGTCGAGGTTTCGGATTCTTCCGGCAACTCGCCGTTCTCCGCGGCGAACCGGGCGGTGAGCACCGTACACGTGGCTGGAAAGTGCGGTTCCGTGACGTTGCGCGTATCCTGGGCGCGCAGGCCGGGCAACGAAATCAGGGCCGCGATGACAGCGGCCACGCTGGCAAGTTTGTTGGACATAGGAGGGCGTGGAGCCAAGCCAATTATAGGGCGCTTGCGGCGGGCGGCACAAGGAAAGTTTCATGAAAACCTTGAAGAGCGATGAAATGAAAAGTTCGCTCGCCATTATCGGGTCTGAAATGCGAATATGGACTCGTACCCGGCGGTGAGGAAAGAGACGCTCAAGCGATGACGGATACCTTCCTTTTGTTCCTATGGCTGCAGGCAGCCAGCGGGTTGCTGCAGTCGGGCGTTCTGTTGGGCCTGTATCTCCATGTGTACCGCGAGAAGTTTTTGAAGTACTGGTGCCTGGCGAATGTGTATGGGGTGGCGTCGCTGGCCGTAGTCATCGTGGTGTTCGGATATGCGCCGGATACGGCGTGGAACGCGCACGCCACGCAGTTTCTGGTGCTCCCGCAGTTGATTCTGCTGGCGCTGGCGGCGTTGAGCATGGGGAGTCGCGGGTTGAGCCGCGGGCAGAAGAAGCTGGTAGCGGGACTGACGGTGGGTTTTCTGGCGATGCAGGCCGTTACGGGCCTGTTGGCCGGCGATATGGCGCGCCTGGTAACGGCGTTGCGCGTGGAACGGCTGGCCGCGTCGGCGGGTGTAGCCTTCTGGTTCTGCGCCGTGTTGTGGAGGAAGTACCCGCTGGCGCGAACCCTTGGGGGACGGGTGACGACCCTGTTTTTGGGGCTTCACGGGGTCCATTTTTTGTTGCTGGCGGTCACCGTCGCGGGATTGCCGGTGTATGTCAAGACGAATTCGATTGCGTCGGGCATCGTGGGCGCCACGCTGCCCGTCGGCACCATGGCGGGACTGTTCCTGCTGGCGCTCGAATCGGCCGCCCACGCCAGCCGCGCCGTGCGCGAGAGCGAGGAGCGCTACCGCATGCTGCTGCGGACGTCGCCGGACGCGTTCCTGTTGGTCGATTCCAACGGCAAGATCGCCATGTGCAACCAGCGCGCCGTGGAGCTTTTCGGGTACGGCAGGGAGCAGGAGCTGATCGGCCGGCCGGCGCGCAGCCTGGTATCGCCAGCCGAGCAGACGGAGATTGGGCGGCGGCTGAGGGCCCATCTCCGCGGCGGGGTCGCCCGGGACGTGGGCTGCCTTCTGCTCAGGAAAGACGGATCGGTCTTTCCCGGGGAAGTGTCGGCCACCCAAGTGCCGGGCTGCAACCAGCAGCTTGGGGGATGGATGGCCCTGGCGCGGGACATCAGCGAGCGCCGCCAGGCGGGAGAGCGGATCAAGCTGCTGGCGCATGCCTTGCGGAGCGCCAGCGACTGCATCCTGATCTGCGACGCCAACGATCGCATTCTATACGCCAACGATTCTTTCCTCCGAACCTATGAATACGAGGAGCGGGAACTGATGGGGCGGCACGTCGGCATTCTCCGCGCGCCGCTCAATCCAGACGACGTGCTGGGCGAGCTACTGCCGGTGACGCTGCGGGGCGGCTGGCGCGGCGATCTGTGGAACCGTTCCAAGACCGGGCGGGTTTTTCCCATTTCCCTCTCCACCTCGGTGGTTCGCGACGAGCACGGAAACCCGCTGGCAACCGTGGGCGTGGCGCGGGACGAGACCGAGGCGAAGCAAGCCGAGTCGTCGCTGCGCGAATCGGAGCGGCGGTTTCGGGACTTGCTGGAAAACGTGCAGATGATGGCGGTGATCCTGGGCCCGGGCGGAGTGATCACATTCTGCAACGATTATGTGCTGGCCGCCACGGGCTGGACCCGCGAGGACATGATCGGCCACCCATTCTACGAGTTCGTCGCGCCGGACCGCCGGCCGGGAACGCGGGAAATGATCGAATCCTCGCTGATCCGCGGGGAAGCGGTCCCGTTTGTCGAAGGGACGATGCTGGCCAAGGATGGCAGCCGGCGGGTGATCCAGTGGAACAACACGGTCCTGCGCGGTCCGGATGAGACCGCTGTGGGGTTCGCCAGCCTGGGGGTGGACGTTACCGAACACCGGGAGCTGCAGGAGCGGTATCTGCAAGCGCAGAAGCTGGAGAGCCTGGGCAGACTGGCTGGAGGCGTGGCGCACGACTTCAACAACCTGCTCACCGTGATCAACGGCTACAGCGCCCTGCTCCGTTCGCGGACCCCGCAGGACGACCCGCGCCGAAGGCAACTGAACGAGATCGCCAAAGCGGGAGAGCGGGCCACCAGCCTGGTACAACAGCTTCTGGCGTTCAGCCGGCGGCAGGCGACCCAGCCGCAAGTGCTGCCGTTGAACGCCGTCGTGGCCGAGGCCGACAGCCTGCTGCGCCGCCTGGTGGGGGAAGACATCGAACTGACCACCCGGCTGGAAGCCCGGCCGGACGAGGTCATGGCGGATCCCGGCCAAATCCACCAGGTGTTGATGAACCTGGCGGTGAACGCGCGCGATGCCATGCCGGAAGGCGGAAAGCTGACCATCGAAACCGGCAATGCCGACGTCCGGGCGCGCGACGTGGTGGAAGGCGAGGCCGCGTCGCGCGGCAAGTACGTGCAGCTTACCGTAACGGACTCGGGGTCGGGAATGGATCCGGAAACCCGCGCGCACATCTTCGAGCCGTTCTTCACCACCAAGGAGCCGGGCAAGGGAACCGGTCTGGGCCTGGCCACGGTCTACGGAATCGTGCGGCAGAACGGGGGATTCATTCGCGTGGACAGCTCGCCTGGCGAAGGCGCGTCGTTCCACGTGTTTCTGCCCCAGGCCGCGGTGGCGGCGGTTGCCAACCAGCCTTCGGACGCCATTCCGGCGGGATGGCGTGGCTCGGAAACCGTGCTGATTGCCGAAGACGAGGCAAATGTCCGCGATCTGGCGGCCGAAATCTTGCTGGGATATGGCTACCGGGTGCTGGTGGCCTCTGACGGCCGGGAAGCGCTGGAGATGGCCGAAACGCACGGCGAGCCGGTGAACCTCCTGCTGGCGGATGTGGTGATGCCCGGTATGAACGGGAAAGCGCTGGCCGAAAAGCTGAGAGCGTCGACGCCGGGGCTGAAGGTGATCTTCATGTCCGGGTACGCCGACGAAGCGGTTGCGCCGCATGGCGTCGAGGAAGTGGGGGTGGCCTATCTGTCGAAGCCGTTCCCTCCGGAAGAACTGGTGAGCAAGGTGCGAGAGGTGCTGGCGATGCCGGCGACGCCGCATACCATCCTGGTGGTGGACGACGAAGAAGCCGTGCGGCGGCTGCTACAGGAAGTCCTGGGCGAACGCTACCGGGTGCTGCTGGCCGCGGACGGAAGAGAGGCGCTGGAGGCGATCGCGGGCGAACCCAATCTGGACCTGGTCATCACCGACCTGGTGATGCCGAACCTGGAGGGCATCGAGACCATCCAGGCCATCCGCAAAGCCAAGCCTGGGCTGAAGATCGTGGCCATGTCCGGGGTGTTCGGAGGCCACTTCCTGAAGAGCGCCAAAGCGCTGGGGGCGGACGCCACGCTGAGGAAACCGATTCGCGTGGATGTCCTGCATGAGACCTTGGGCGAACTGCTGAGAGGTTGAGGCCATCAGTCTGGCAAGGGAGGTGCAGCGATCCAAGGCGTGCACCCTTTTCACGGCTTCCCCGGCCGGGACCGAACATAATGTTCGGTCCCAATCTCTAACCACTTTAGATTCAACGAAGGCAGGAGCTCGACGGTACATTATGTTCGGTCGGAGTAGCAGCCATCGGTCCCCGGTCCCAGTGCTAGCATGAAATCAAATGAAGGCTGTCTTTGCTCTCCTGCTCGCCGCTCCCGCCCTGGCCTGCACTTGCAACCGTCGCCAATCCGTCTGTGACGAAGTCGCGTCCCCCGGCGCCGTGTTCATCGGCACCGTCGAATCCACCGCACCCAGTTTCATGAGCCGCTGGTTCCCGCTTCCCCGCCCGGCCCTCAGCCAGCTCAACGCCGCCGACGAGCGCTACCTCGCCGGCCGCACCCCCGCCGACCTTTCGGCCCTCAAGGACGCCTTCCGCAAGCTCTTCCCGGACCTTCTCGAAGACGATCGCCAGCGCCTCGACAACGCCGCCACCCACGCGTCGCTGGTCTCACTTTTCGCCTCGGTGCTAAGCCACGGACAGAGCGTCCACTTCCGCGTCCGCGCCGTCTTCCGCAACGGCGACGATAACGGCGGCGCGGACGACGATGACGACGCCAAGCCCCCCGAGTCCTTGGACGTCTGGACCCCCTTTGGGGATTGCGGAGTGGACTTCCAGCCCGGCGAAACCTACCTGGTCTATGCCGGCAACGACGAAGAGAGCGACACCCTGGAAACCGGAAGTTGCACGCGCACCCGCCGCCTCACCGACGCCGGCGAAGACCTCGCCTACCTCTTCTTTTACAAGGACCGCAAGAATCCCGCCGGCCGCCTGGAAGGCTTCGCCACGTTCGATCCGATGTACCAGGTCCACCAGTCCACGCGCCGCGACCCCGACCGGATCGACCTGCCCGCGGCGGGCGTGATTGTCGAGCTGAAATCGCCCTCCGGAATCCGCTACACCACCACCAATCCGTTGGGACGCTTCGTCTTCGATGGCCTCGCGCCCGGCGACCACCAGGTCACCGCCTATGCCGCCGGCTTCCCCGAGTCGGTCAAGGTGCTCGCCGGCCCCAGGCAGTTCCACGCCGAGCCGCGCGCCTGCGTTTCCCAGACTCTGCCGATTCTCAAGGACGCCCCATAGGTGTGGGGCCGCGCGCGGGCATTGTTCCACGGCTTCTCACGCCCCCGGCCGCGTCTGCGACCAGTGAGAGTGGATCACCCTCCACCCGTCTTTCTTCCGCTGGTACACCTGCGTGGAGTTCCACCGGCCGGTCGTGCCGGCCCTTTGAAACACCAGAATGTACGTCAACACCGCCGTATCGCCGCTCGTCTGTACCTTCGCATCCACCATGTCGTAGCTCTCGTACAGCGGTCTGCCACGGTACTGCTCGAACAACGCCTTCACCGCGGCGAGCCCGTCCAGCCGCTTCTCCGTCATGATATGGAAGTACGAAATATCCGCGTCGGCGATGGCCAGCGCCGGATCGGGATTCCCCGTGATCCACCCGTCCATCGCCCGCCGCTCCATCGCCACAATTTCCTTGGCCGTCTCCGTATCCGAAGCCGCCCGCGCCGGCATGCCGATCAGCCACACCGCCGCGGCCATCAGGACCGCATTCTTCAACATCGCTCCCCAGTGTAGACCACTACCCCTTGACTGCGCCAAAATAGGAGGGCTCATGAAGATTGGCTTCCTCAATCCCTGGCAAAACGCCGCTGAAAATCAGATTTTCCAGTCGCTGGCCATCGCGGCCGCGCGAATTGGCCACGAACTGGCGCACTGCGCCAACAGTATGGAGGTTGCCGCCCACGCTCCGGATTTCGTCCTGGCGTGTTCCTCCATGCAGCCCAAACTCAACGATGTTCCCACCTACGCGGCGATCCACACGTTCCGGGACCTCTACCTTGCCAATCGTCCCCACTACGACAATATCCTTTCCTGCGACGGCTACCTTACTATCTCCGATTCGCTGGCCCGCTTCATTCGCGATCTCACCTTCGCCGCCGGGCGCCCCCAGGAAGCCGGGTTCTTCTACCTTACGTGCCAGCGCCTGGACATTAGTGCGGATCTCCCCACCCTGATCGCTTCCCGCCGCCTCAAGATCGCGTACTGCGGCACCAACTGGGACGCCCAGCGCGCCGAGCTCATCACGCTCCTCGGCCGGCACGACGGCGTCCGGGTGTTCGGCCCCGAACAGTCGTGGTCCGGCCTCGATCCCAAGTCCTACGGCGGCATGCTCCCCTTCGATGGGAAATCCGTTCAGCAAAAGTACGCCGAGAACGGCATTGGCCTGTGCCTCTTGTCCGAAGAGCACTACCGCGACGACGTGGTCTCCAACCGCCTGTTCGAAGTCGCTTCCGCCGGAGCCATCGCCATCTGCCCCGACATTCCGTGGGTGCGCCGCCATTTCGGCGATTCCCTCTACTACATCGACCAGTCGCTGCCTCACCCCTACCTCGTCCGCCAGATCCTCCTCCGCCGCGAGGAGATCTACCGCGATCCCGCGGCCGCCATCGAAAAGGCCCGTCGAGCCCGGGAGATCTTCGAACGCCACTTCGCCGCCGAGGTCCTGCTGGAGAACGCCGTTGCCTACCACCACCGCGTGTCCGCTCAGCGCCAATCCACCCTCGCCCTGGGCGCCCGGCATGCCCCGCTCATCTCCGTGATCGTCCGTTGCGGATCGCGTCCCCTCGAATTCGTCCGCCGCGCAGTCGAGTCGATCGCCCGCCAGTCCTACGGCCGCTTCGACGTCATCCTGGTCCGCCACAGCGACATGGACCTTTCCGCGCTCATCAGCCTCAGCCTCGGCTTCCCCAACATCGAGTCCATCCGCGTCATCGACGCCCCGGCCGGCAAACGCAGCACCAGTCTCTGGGCCGGCCTAGTTACGATCAAAGGCGAGTACTTCGCCATTTTGGATGACGACGACTGGAACTTCTCCAACCATTTCGAGACCCTGTTCCACCCCATCGCCAGCCCGCCCCCAGACCGCTTCTTCGGCTACAGCGGGGTGATCGCCGCGCAGCCCGATCCCGCCCCCATCGAAGGAGGCGGCTCCGACAACCGCCGCTTGGCCCACTTCGGCATCACCAGCACCGACGACCTGTTCGCCATCTCCGGCGTTTTCACGCCCAACTGCTTCGTGGCATCCTCCAACCTGCTCGATCCCGCGCTCCTGGAGGACCCGCAACTCGCCACCTGTGAGGACAGCTATCTGATCCTGTCGCTGCTGGCGCAGGCCGATCCCAAGTTCTCCAACGCCGCCACCGCTGTTTATGAAAGCGGCCGCCCCGGTCAATCCGGCTTCGCACACCACCCGCTGCGCTTCGAAGACGAGCTAACGGTCCAGATCCGCCTGCACGGATGCGCCTTGCCGCGGCCCGGCCTGGCCGCCGGATACGCCGCCCTGTCGGAGTTCTGGAAACGCCGGCCCGCCGCCAAAGCGCCCCGGATTCCGGCGGAACTCATCGAGCGCATCGCTACCGGTTTCCATCCGAAGACCAGCAACATCCGCCCCGGGTGCCGGGTGGTGAATCCGCAAACCGGGGAGTGCGTGGTGGAGACGCCGCCCCAACCGTGGTCGTACGCGGCTGAACTCTCGCTCGGCATCCCCGCCGGCCGCGAGGGACCGGGCTTCATCCGCGTGGAAATTCTGGTCACCCGCGGCCCCATCGGTATCGGGATACTGAACCCGGCCGCCACGGACTTTCTCTTTCGCATCCCGCTCGGGGAATCCGAGGAGCGGCAATCCGTCGATCTCCCCGTGGCCGGCTTCCACCAGATAGGCCGCCTGGTGATTCAGAACTGGGACATGCCCGGCGCGCACGCGGCCAGCATCGGCTCCCTCACGGCGTGGGCCCTGCGGAAGTAGGCCGGCGCAAAAAAAACGGCCCGGTCCCCGCTGAACGGGACCGGGCCAATTGGGAAGAAACCGACTGATGCTTTCCTCTGTAAGGAAACCTGTTAGCGGTGACGCCCTGCGCTACCGCCGCTGCCGCTTCCGCCGCCGGAACCGCGAGCCGGCGCGCTAGAGCTGGGGGCCGATCCGCGCGAGGGCGCGCTGTAACTGGGAGCCGACCCGCGCGAGGGCGCGCTGTAGCTCGGCTGGCTGTAGCTCGGCGGGGTTGAGCGGTTCTGCGGAGCACTGTATTGCGGCGTGCCCGACCCCGGCGAATTCCCGGGACTGCCGAACCTCCGATACCCGCCGCCGGGCTGCGATTGCGGCTGCGAAGGCCTGGTGTTCTGCGGCGCGGAACTTTGACTCCCGCGCCAACCGGACTCGCTCCGTTGCGCGGCGTTCGGCGCGGCGCCGCCCGACTGGGCTCCCGGATCGCCGAAGCGACGGAAACCACCGCTGTTGCCACTCGACGCGGCAGCGCTGCCGTTGGCACGGTTCCCCGCCGCCGACTGCGATCCCTGGCCCGCGGACATCGCCGGCCGGTCGTTCGCCGTTCCACCTAAACGTCCCGCCGCGGCGGGCCGGTCGTTGGCGATGCCGCCACCGAGACGTCCGGCGGGAACCGCGCCGGAAGTCCGGCTCCCCTGTTCCATGGCGCGCTGTTGCTGGGAGAACGGCATCCGCTGAGCGGCGGCCGGCTGCTGATGCGTGAAGAACCGCGTGGATCCCGACGTCCGCGGCGTGAATGCCGCCGCATGCGAGGCATACTGTAGGTTGCTGCGGCTGGGAGCGATCCCTACCTGTCCCTGGATCAACCCGGCGGTCCGCAACTGTTCACCCGTAGGATGGCTGATATTGCCAAACCGGCCATTCCGAAAATCCTCTGCGCCGATGGAGGAAACTCCATGGGCCACGCGTGCATTTCTGTAGACGCTGGCGATATTTACGTTAGTAATATTAATGTTTCGGTTGAAGCCGCCATAGTAGCCCCGGCCCCACCACGGATGAAAGACTTCAAAAGGCGCCAGCGGCACCCATCCCACGTTGCCGAACCCGAAACCAAATCCCAGGTTGAATCCACCGGCGCCGAATCCGAAGAATGCCACCATTCCCGGCGACCAGTAGGAGCGCATGCCCCTCGCGCCCGGATACCACAGCCATCCATAGTTGGCCTGATAGAACCAGCGCCCATAGTGATACGGCGCCCAGCCCCAGGGATCGTAGCTGACCCAGGTCCATCCATACCAATCGATCCACACCCAGCGGCCGTACTGGTAAGGGGCCCAATCCACCGGCTCCGTGGGACGCCAGACGGTGCCATATCCGTCCACATTGACCCAGGAGCCGTACTGATCCAGATCCTCGGCGCCCGATACTCCCTGCCCGACGTATTGGGGACTGGTGGATTGCATCAACGCGCGATCGCGGGTGTCATTCCAGCGATCCCACTCGTCGTAGCCCACCGCGGCAACAATCTGGTATTCCGGATCGGAGGGGTCGCCCCGCGCAATCAAGGTCTGGCCGCTATTGACCCACTGCGACCCGCGCGGCGAGAAGACTTCCACCGAGCCGGCGCGCGCCGTGACTTCGGTTTCGCCGGAATCGTTCACCGAGACGCGATAGGTTCCCACCCGCGACGGCCGCACCGAGACGCTCGGCGTGTCGACTTCCACGGAGACGTCGCCAGGGCGCAGCACGCGGAAAGTGAGGATGCCCTTGGCGAACTCCATTTGGTAGCGGGCGGCCTCCAGTTGGGTCAGGTGAACCTCGGCATTCGCGCCCATGCGAAACATGTTGGAGGAATCGAACTGAATCTCGGCGCGGGAATTCGGCCCGGTGGCCACGCGGTCGCCGGCGATCAAAGGAGCGTTAACCACTCCCGCCACCCAGTCGCCCGAGTCGCCACGCTGCACCGAAACCTGGCCATTCATCAAACTGATACGGCCCACTCCGCGCTTGAGATCGTCCGGATCCTGCGCGCGGGCCGGAAGCTGCACCGCGGCCAGCAAGAGTGCCGCACCGGTTAACGCCGAGAACCGCAGATGCAAGTGTTTCATGGCAGAACCTCCGAACTACGCCTGCCATTTGGCACGGTTTAGGCCAAATCAAAAGCTATTTGGTTTCAATGAGATAAGCGGATCGGAACGGGCCTTCCGGTGGCCGAAAACCACCACTATGGCCGCGATCCATCATGGCTCGTTGGAGCTACCGCTGGATGGGAGGCCGGAGTGCAGGCTCGCGCCGGAGGGTCCCGAGGTGCGGTCCCACCTGGCCAGGAAGGCCTCGGCGGCCAGGGTTTCGATCTCCTTTTCCTCGAGGTAGCGGTGCTCCGCCTGGCGCCGCTCGCGGAGCTTCTCGACCAACCGGACCCTGCGTTGCGCTTCCTGCACCCGCTGCATCTGGTCGCGCATGGCCTGTTCGCGGCGCTGCAATTCCTGGCTGAATTCGTGTTCCAGCTTGCGGGCGCGCAGACGGTACAAGCCCAGCGCCGGGAAGTCGCGTCCAGGAATGTCCCGCCGTCCGATGATGTCCCGTTCCACGCTCAGGCATTCGGCATGGAAGCGGGCGATGCTGTGCTGGATGGCGTGCAGCGACACCATCGCGGTGGCGAGGCGCGCCTGCTCGAGCTGAAACTGGTTCCCGTACCAATCCAGAACGCGTTCCAGACGAAACTTAAAGCTACGCATGAGGATTTACAGCCGTTTCGCGATGCTCACCAGCCTGGCGACGCTGTCGTCCAGGGGCGCATCGGCCGAGGTGTCCTGGCGAAGAAACTCGGCGATCTCGGGTTGCATACGCACCGCTGCGTCGAGCCGCGAGTTAGTGCCGGCGACGTACGCGCCCAGCTCAATCAGGTCCTTGGATTCCTCGTAGGCCGCCAGGGCGTCGCGGACTTTGCGCGCCGCCGCCAGGTGGTCCGGTTTCGACAGCGTGGAGCTGAGACGGCTGATGGAGTTCAGTACGTCGATGGCGGGATAATGCCCGCCCGAGGCCAGACGCCGCGAAAGAACGATGTGGCCGTCCAGAATCGCGCGCACCGCGTCGCAGACCGGCTCGTTGAAGTCGTCGCCTTCCACCAGCACGGTGAAGAAGCCGGTGATGGAGCCTCTGGGAAAGTTGCCGGCCCGCTCCAAAATCTTCGGGAGAAGGTTGAAGACCGAGGGCGTATATCCTTTCTGGCTGGGCGGTTCTCCCGCCGCCAGACCGATCTCGCGTTGCGCCATGGCCAGGCGGGTCACCGAATCCATAATGAACAGAACGTTGGCGCCCTGGTCGCGGAAGTACTCGGCGATCGCTAGGGCGACGAAGCAGGCGCGAACGCGCAACGGCGCCGGCCGGTCCGACGTGGAACAGACCACCACGGACCGCTGGCTGCCTTCCGGTCCCAGCTCGTGTTCCAGGAACGCGCGCACTTCGCGGTTGCGCTCGCCCACCAGCGCGATCACGGTGATGTCGGCGGAATTGTGCCGCGCCATGGCGCCCAGCAGGGTGCTCTTGCCGACTCCGCTGCCGCCGAAAATGCCCATTCTCTGCCCCGTTCCACAGGGTGTCATGGTGTCGATGACGCGGATTCCGGTGGCGATGGGCTGGACGATGTGCTCGCGGTCGAGGGGGCTGCCGGGGGCTTGGTACAGGCGGTACATGGCGGCGGGACGGATGGGCGCGCGGCGGTCGATGGGACGGCCAAAACCGTCCAGGATGCGGCCCACCAGGTCGGGACCCACGGCTACCTGGGCTTCGTCCTGGCGCGCGATAATGCGGTCGTGCAACTGGATGCCGTCGATCTCTTCGAGCGGCATGGAGAGCACTTGCCCGTCGCGGAACCCGATCACCTGGGTACGCACGCGCCTTCCCGAAGAAGCCAGCACTTCGCAAAAATCGCCCACGGCCACGGCAGGTCCGCGCGAGGCCACCAGCATGCCGACCAATTCGACGACTTCACCGGTCCAGGGCAACAGCGTGGACCGGCCGACGTGGTTAATGTAAGGGTTCAGGTCGATCGCCGTTTGGGTCAACTGCGGGCCTCCAGTTGGTCGGCGAGGATGCGTTCGATCTCATCCAGTTGCGTGTCCAAGGATGCGTCCAGCAAGCCACGGCTGGTCTCGAACACGGCCCCACCCTCGGATTGCGTGGGATCGGGAACGACCGTCACGGCTTGGCCGCGGCCGGTTTTTCCCAGACACCGCTTGAGCATCTCCTCCTGGTCGGGGTGAACCCTCACGCGGTATACTTCCTGCGCCTGCAATTTGTCAAGTGCCGCTTTAATTAAATCCTCTACCACATTGGCATTTAATGAGAGTTCCCGATGAAGAACACGCCGTGCGATGGCCAGTACGAGGTGCACGGCGTCGGCTTCGGCGCGATGAATGGACTCCGACCGGACGCTGGCGATTTCGGAAATGGTGGCGGCCAGTTTCTCCAGGGTGGTCCGGACACCGGCGGCCAACTCTTTCCGGGCGGCGGCTTCACCCGCGCGGACACCCCTGTCATACGCCTGGCGGGCCTGCAGCTCGGCGGCCGCGTTCAGTTCCGCTATCTGGACGCGATGTTGTTCGGCCTCGCTCAACGGTACCGGCTTCGGCCTGCGCGAGGAACCGGATTTGGCGATCCCCAACCCTCGACGCCAGGCGACCGGCTTGGTCTCGACCGCGTCGTTCTTCAACACCCTAGACAACATGTTCATCGGAGCCGTCTTTCCTGGCGGTGCCGCCAATCATGCTTCCCAGCCGGCTGGGACGCGCCGGAAAGCGCGTCTGTGGGCGGGAATGTCCACTCCACGTCCGGAACGGTTCTTTCATGACGAGCGCTCAACCTTTGGTCTCCTGCATCCACATGCGCAGAACATTGGCGGTGACCAGCGGGTCGCGCTTGCTCAGTTCACGCACGCGCGTGGCCAACGAACTGGTGGCGTCCGAAACCGCGGGTTCGTGCTCGGATACCGCCGCCTCCAATTGCCGGTTTCCGCCGCCGCCGCCCGAAAGCTGCGTATGCGCTTCGGCGGCTTCCAGCGCAGCCTGCTCTTCGGCGAGCACTTTCCCCTTGGCGCGTTTCTTGGTGCGGAACAGGCCGATCGCCAGCACCAGCAACACCACCACGCCGATCCCCGCGGGAGTCCAAAAGTCGCGATACTTGTCGAGAAACTCGAGCCAGGGCGGCTGCTTTACCGGCTTGGTAACGGGCACCGGTTTGTTGATCTTGGGCGGCTCGGCGTGCAGGCTGGATTCGAACGGCAGCGTCTCGACGATCAACTGGTCTCCCCGGTCGGCGTCGAACCCCGTCACGCCGGCCACCAAGTCCTTGATGGTCTTGAGAGTCTCGGGCGACGGCGGCACCAGGACGCGTTTACGGTTCGAGCCTTCGCCTTCCCACTGCACCGCCTGGTCCACCAGGATGGCCAGCGACATGCGCTTGATGACGCCCTGCGGAATGCGCGTGTGGCGGATCATGCGGCTGGTCTGATAGGTAATGTTCTCGGTGCGGCGCGAGGTTTCGGCCGGAGTTTTGCCGGAGGCGGCTCCAGAGGGCGGAAGATTGGAAGCCGTGCCGGGGATCCCGGAAGTGGCGGCGCGCTCCATGACATCCTCGGTCTTCTGCGAGCTGAGCATGACCGACTTGGCGGGATCGAGGGTTTCCTCCTGCTGCTCCCCGCTGGTCAGGTCGTAGTCCACCGAGGCGCCGGCGCGGAAGGCGTTGGCCCCCAGCAGCGGCTCCAAGGTCTGGCTGATCTTGGCGACCAGTCCCTTCTCGATCTCCTGGCGCACCTCCAGGGATTCGGCGGTCACCTGGCTGCCGTCGGCGTCGGCCGCCTTGCGGGGACGGTTCAACAGCGTGCCATCCATATCCACCACCGAAACCGCCTCGGGCGACAGACCTTCCACGGCGCTGGCCACCAGGTTGGTCACCGCCTGCACGTTCTGCGAGGAGATCTGGGCGCCGGGTTTGAGCTTCACCATGACGCTGGCCTTGGCGGGCTGCTGCTGGTCGAGGAAGACCGATTCCTTGGGAAGCGTCAGGTGCACCCGCGCCGTCTCCACTTCGGCCAAGCTCATCACGGAGCGTTCCAGTTCGCCTTCCAGCGCGCGCTTATAGTTGATGTGCTCCACGAACTCGGTAGCGCCGAAATTGCTCTTGTCGAACAGCTCGAAACCGATGCGTCCGGTCTTGGGCAGACCCGCCTGGGCCAGGGCGAGGCGCGATTCGGCCAGGTTCTTGGAGGGCACCATGACCGCGCCGCCATCGTCCGACAGGCGGTATTCCACCCCGGTCTCGCGCAGCTTCTGCACCACGGTGGCGGCGTCTTCGGGCGCCATGGAGGTGTACAGCGGGCGGAAATCGCCTTCGTGCTTCCAGTGACTGAAAGCGATAATTCCTGCGCCGGCCGCCAGCGCCAGCACGACGATCGAAATGCGCTGGGTCAGCGAGAGTCCGGAGATGAGCTTGGTCAGTTGGTTCATGGGAAGTCTTCGGAGCCGCTAAATCGCCATCTTCATGACTTCCTGGTATGCGTCCACAACCTTATTGCGCACCTGAAGTCCGAGTTCAAACGCCAGTTGGGCCTTCTGCGTCGCCAGGATGGTGGTGTGCAATTCTTCGTTCTCCCCAGTAAGGAACTTCTGGACCGCGGTGGACGCGTCTTTGCTGGCGCCTTCTATCGAATTGATGGTGCTGGAGAGGATATCCTGGAACTGGCCGGACTGGGCGGCGGCGCTCGGCGCCACGATGGTCTGCGGGGTGGCGATGGGGGCGATAGCTGCAATGGACATCGACATTCCGATTCTCCTAACGCAACAGATCGATGGACTTCTGAATCATGTCTTTCACCGCCGACATGGCGGACACGTTGGCCTGGTAACTGCGGTTGGCGCCCACCAGGTCGACCATATCTTCGGCCGGGTTCACTTTCGGCATGGATACATAGCCGTCGGCGTCCGCATCGGGATGGCCCGGCAGGTAGCGTTTCTCGGGGGCGCTCTGGTCCACCGAGATGCCGGTGACGGAGACGCCCGTGAGCGTCTGCCCGCCCAGTTGGGAGGTGAGCTCCGAACCGAAGGCCGAACCGACGTCCTGGCTGGAAAAGATCGCGTCCTTGCGGCGGTAGGGTCCGCCCTCCGGCGTGCGCGTGGTTTCCGAATTGGCGATATTCTCCACCAGCAGCGAGGCGCGGAGACGCTGCGCCGCCATTCCCGACGCGCTTACGGTAAGTGCCGAAAACAGGCTCATGAGGATTTGCCTCCCTCGATCGCCATCTTGACCTGAGACAGCGAGCTGCGCATCAACGAAGACGCCACCGAGAAGCGCAAGGCGTTCTCGGCGAGCAGGCGGGCCTCGCGGTCGAGGTCCACGTTATTTCCGTCGTTTTTGACATTCAGCCCCGAGACTTCGACCGGGGTTGCCGCGCCGCCGTCGAGGGCGGACTGAAAACTCGCCTGAAAGTCGATGTCCTGAGTCTTGTAGCCAGGGGTGTCGGCGTTGGCAATGTTGGATGCAACCAACTTCTGCCGCAAGCTGACGGTGTTCATGTACTGCTCCAGGCTGTCGGTGAGAGAGTCGATCACGCCATAGGCGGACAGCAACTGACGGGCCAACGCGAAAGGATTGCGGCGTAAGCGTTTGAACCGCTGGAGGATGGCCGCGGCTCGTCAACCCAGTGACGCGTCAGGCTCTTGACGGAACAACGGGGAAGGCCCGCGGCGCCGGCGCGGCGGGCGAATCGCCTGCGGGCCGGGATCTTCTTCATACTTTCCGAGGGGGTTGGTCCGCAGGGTGGTGACGTGCGTCTGGAGCGTGGAGGGGCGCTATAGGCGACCCGGGAATCGATATGGGGTTCCCCGCCGGCCGGGGAGGATGCTGGCGGAGGCGGTTTCCAACTGTAACCCGGGTAGCGGGGCAGTCTGCGCGGCGCGGGCCGGTTCCGGCTGGAAACCGAACGAAATACTTCAGACGCCGGCCCGCAAGGACACGCGCATCACGGCGCCGTGCTGTAAAAACCCCTGCAAAAAAATTGGGCCGAACCCGGTCGGGTCCGGCCCATGTCCGGTTTGGTTGGCGCTGCGGGATTATTGCTGCAGGAGCTTGAGGATGTACTGCGGTGACGCATTGGCTTGGGCCATCGCGGCCACCGAAGACTGTTCCAGAACCTGGGCCTTGGTGAGGTTGGCCGCTTCCAGCGCCACGTCGGCGTCGCGGATCTGGGATTCCGCGGCGGAGTCGTTGGTGCTCTGCGAGGTGGCCAGTTGGATGGCGTAGTTCAAGGTATTCTCGCCGGCGCCCACGCGGCCTTGAACCAGGCCGAGCTTCTCCACCGCGGCGGTGACGGCCGTGACCGCCGCCAGGGAAGCGGAGGTATTGGTCGCACTGCTGGCGGTGGACGGAGCGGTGGCCGTGTCCGTCATAGCGGCGGTGGAGGAGTCGGCGAATACGCCGGCAGCCGAGCCGGTGGTGTCGGTGGTTTCGGCTTTGGACACACTGAAGG
>Ga0326728_10003997_pt1 | contig 44470 bp, 37 predicted proteins | sample MB3enrmetagenome_FD_207602 | JGI IMG/M metagenome (GOLD analysis project Ga0326728, IMG submission 207602) | Lab enriched peat soil microbial communities from McLean, Ithaca, NY, United States - MB31MN | ecosystem: Environmental > Terrestrial > Soil > Wetlands > Peat | place: USA: New York...
CCACTTTGGCCTTGAAGGCCGCACTGTGCCGTTTGCGTTTTGCTTTCATAAGTCTGCTCATTCTTATCTACAGCAGACCGACAAAAGTCGAACTTAACCCGTGGTCCAGTTTTAGGGGTCCACCTCAGAGCTACCGCATGAAGGATCAGATCGAATCACCATAAAAGTTTTTGGGACGAAGGAACATGGGCCATGTTTGGTCTGATTGATTCACGCCAAAAACGCCTAATTGTCAATGAAAAGAAGTGCAAAGTGCTGCAACTTCTTAAGCCGGAACGAGTCCGGTGGTGAGCGCAGGCCGGCAAGAGTCGGCAGATCTGGTTCGAGTCCGGCAACTGGCTCCATTTGCAATCGCTTGTGCGGTAATGGTTTAAGCAAGACGGACTGGCCACTGTCAGTGCAAGTGTCAGTAATCGGGGGCGCGATGCAACAACTCGCGCACAATTCGGCACTATTCCGCTGAAACTCATGGAGTACTCGCTAACGCGATGTGACCGGACTGGTTCACGATTCAGTGAATCAGATATGAAACAACGATTGATCTTGTTCCGGCGAGCGGGAGCTTTCTACAGCGAGGACACGACCACCCGCAAACAACTCAGTCTGTGTACCAAAGACCAGGCCGAGGCCATCACGCTGTTGAACACGAAGAACGAGGCTATCCGAAATCTGCCAAGTCACTGGCCGAAGCACAATAAGTCCATTCTCATTATTGAGTCACAGCATTCGCGGAGTGCTGCGCACAAACCAAGCTGGTTAATTTTCACGATCTGGCAACCACGGATGCCGGCAAATTCTTCAACTGGAATAAAAAGACTCAACCGCCAATGGCTGTCATGACGCGATGAGGTTGATAATTGGCGCGGAAGAGGTGCTCGGCGGGCTTCTGCGCAAGGGTTCCACAAATCAGTTCACGTAATTGATCCTCGTCTATACGCGGACGCAAGGCGGGTTTCAGATCGGTTTCCAGATGGTTGCCCAGGCAGGGGCGCAGGTTGCCGTCGCAGGTCAAGCGCATTTTGTTGCAGTTTTCGCAGAAGCGCAAGTCGCTCAAGGCGCCGATTAAACCGACGGTCACGCCACGGCTTTTGAGCCTGTAATACTTTGCCGGGCCGAAACCCAAAGCGGCACCGAGCGATTCCAATTCGTCCTCTTGCTGCAGACGCGCGAGCAGTTCGGTGACGGGAAGAAAGTTCGAGGCGTCGAGCATGGCGCTCAGGCTCACGGGCATCAGTTCAATGAATCGGATCGCGATGTCGTGCTGTGCGGCGAAGTCAAGCAGCGGCAAGATTTCACTCTCATTACGTCCTCGCATAAGGACGGTGTTCAGTTTCACCGACTCAAAATCAAGTTCGCGCACAAGGCGGATGCCTTGCAAAACCGGCCCGACTTCCCCGTTCGTGATCGAACGGTAAGTCGCAGGATCAAGCGCATCGAGGCTGATATTGATGCGGCGCAGTCCGGCGTCAAAGATTGGCCGGGCGAGTTGTTGCAGCCGCGTGCCGTTGGTGGTGAGATGCACTGATTCCACGCCGCGGGTGGCGATTAGATCGTGGATGAATTCCACGGCGGCAGGACGGAGCAACGGTTCGCCGCCTGTCACGCGAAAGCGTTTGAAACCGAGGGAAACCGCCGCTCGCACAACGGCGAGCAGTTCATCATAGGAGAGTGTTTTCCTGCGTGGGAGCCAGTCGGAGTAATTCTCCGGCAGACAGTAGAGACAGCGCTCGTTGCAGCGATCTGTGATGGAGATGCGCAGGGAGTCAACGGTGCGTCCAAGAGGGTCTGTAACGTGCAAATTCATTTTTTGCAATTGGTGACCGCATGGGGATCTTCACCGCGCAGATGGGCGATGCCTTCGCGAATAGACGGGGCGAGGATTTCCAAGCACTCGCGCACGGCCGAAGGCTTGCCTGGCAGGTTCACGATGAGCGTCTGGCCGCGCGTGCCCGCCGTGGCGCGTGACAGCAGGGCGGTCCGCACTTTGGGGAATGATCGTATGCGCATCATCTCGCCAAAGCCGGGCAGTTCCTTATCCAACACGGCGCGTGTCGCTTCGGGCGTTACATCGCGCACGGAAACGCCGGTTCCGCCCGTCGTGACCACCAGGTTGCAATGGAGCGTGTCGGCGAATTTTCGCAACGTTGCTGCGATCAAATCTGTTTCGTCCGGCACAATTGCGGATTCAAACGCAACCTCGCCGCCGAGAAATTCGCGCAGACAATTCTCAATCGCCGGCCCGCTTAGGTCTTCGTACACTCCCGCCGCCGCGCGGTCACTGACGGTGACGCGGCCGACTTTCATGATTTCACCTTCTCCACCACGTGAATGTCGCCGATGCGCATGGTTTTGTCCACGGACTTGCACATGTCGTAGAGCGTGAGTGCAGCCACGGAAACGCCGGTCAGGGCTTCCATTTCCACGCCGGTTTGGGCGCTGGTTTCCACGGCGCAATAAATTTCCACTGCTCCGCGCAGCATTTTGAAACCTAACTTGACATGATTCAAGGGGAGCGGATGGCACAGCGGAATTAATTCCGCCGTGCGCTTGGCGGCCTGAATTCCAGCGATCTGCGCAACGGTCAAAACGTCGCCCTTGGGCAGCGCCTTTTTCTTCAGCGCCAGAATAGTCGCCGGTCGGCAGATGAGTTTGCCTGCGGCCAGAACGTGACGCCGTTGGACGGATTTTGCGCCTACATTGACCATGCGCGCTCCGCCCGCGGCGTTGAGATGGGAGAATTGCTTCGGCATCACGGACTAATCATAGCCGCCGCCGGCAAAAAATCCACCTCGATGCCCGCCATCAGCGAACCCTGGTTTGCCGGCACACGAATCAAGGCGTTGGCCGCAGGCAGACATGTCAGGTCGCCGGAACTGGCCCACGCCAGGGGGCGCAAACGTGGCGCGCCAGCGTTCCATTCGAGGCGCGCAGGCCAGAGTGTTTCGCGAGGACAAGGCGCATCGTCCAGTTCGGCGGCGAGCAGGGCGCGTAAAAATGCCGGTGGATCTTCACCGGTCATCCGTGCCAGCGCGCGCGCCACGGCGAAATGAAAACAAACGAAATGGGAAAGTGGATTGCCCGGCAGCCCGAACGCCGCGCGCATGCCGTCGATACCGAAAATGAGTGGCTTGCCGGGACGAACATTGACTTGCCCGAAAACAATCTCGAAGCCAAGCCGCTCCAGCAGCGGACGAGTAAAATCCCTGACTCCCACGCTCGCGCCGCCGGAAACCAAAATCAAATCCACGTGGGCGAGCCGCTCCGGATCAAGTTGCCGCCACGCGGTGTCAAAATCGTCAGACAAATGGGTTTGCTCCAAATCGCAAGGCGTGTGTTGCAACAGTTCGCGGATCAAGCTGGAATTACTGTCGCGGATTTGTCCCGGCCCGGGTGTCTGGTGGGGCGGGACGAGTTCGTCGCCCGTCGTAAAATGGGCCACGCGCGGCCGGGGGCTGACAAGCGGCCGGGTGCAGCCCGCCGTGGCGAACAACGCCAGAGCGCCCGCGTTCAAGCGGACACCTGCTTGCACGAGCGGTTGGCCTGCCTTCACGTCTTCACCACGAAGCCGGATGTTGGTCACTCTTTCCTGTTTCAGGACGCGGATACGGTCGCCGTCGCGTTCCACATGTTCCTGCATGACCACGCGCAAACCGCCACATGGCAGGGCGGTTCCGGTAGCCACGCGCACAGTCTGGCCGGGTTGGAGCGAACGCGGTTTCCAATCAGCTGCGTGGAGCGTATCAACAATTTGAAAATATTCCGCGGTGTCATCGGTTAAAATGGCGTAGCCGTCCCGCGCCGAGCGGTCAAAAGGCGGCAAATCTTCCGGGGCACAAATCGTTTCACACAGGACGCGGCCAAAGGCTTCGGCGAGTGGCGCGCGAACGGCGGGCAATCGTTGGCAACGGGACCGGATTTCGGCCATTGCCTCCTCAAGCGAATAAATGGCGGCGTGCGGCCTGGAGGCGGGCAAATTATTTTTCAGGGTGGGCGCAACCGCAACCGGCAATGGGCGGCGTTTCCAGATGGGAATGTCCTGTTTGAGCCGGTCCAGGAATTCGCCAATCAGGGCGATGGCTTCAGCGCGATGGAGCGAGGTGACACCGACGTAAACCGCCGCGGCGCCGGCCGGCACAACCCCGAGCCGATGGATAACACGGGCTGCCAGACAAGGGTGGCGCTCCGCGAGTGATTCCAGCAACCGCCGGATTTCGCGCCCGGCCATTTCGGTGTAGGCCTCGTATTCCAGCGCGGCGATGGGCTGGCTGTTTTCTTCGGCGCGGACGGTGCCGCGAAATTCGAGAAATGCCCCGTGAGCGCCAGGCGGCGAAGGTGGGGAAATGTTTTCCGCGATAGGCGCGTCGGTGAGTTGGATCTCAATCTTCACGCGTCAAAAAATCAGCCTCCGGAGACCGGCGGAAGGAGCGCCACTTCGTCACCTCTGGCGAACATTGCCCCGGGCGCGGCGTATTCGCAGTTGCGCGCCAGACGGACGCTGGCGCGGTGGGTGGCCAGGGCGGGAAATTTTTCCAGGAGTGCGTTCCAGAGGCCATCGAAGTTGAGCGGCGACGGGGGCGCAAGATCCACGGCGTCGCAGCCGGTGATATCTTTGAGTTGGGCGAAAAAGAGAACGCGCATGCGGGGATGAAAGTTCAGGCGGCGGCTTCAAGCAACAATTTTCCGCCGGCGAAAATGAGCACGCCTGCGAGGACGCGGCTGAATGTGGTGCTGCTCCAACGCCGAGCGCCGAGATGCGTGCCGAGAAGCGCCCCAATGACCGCAGGCAAGGTGAGCCAAAGCAGCAGTCCGGGATGGATGAGCTTATGCCAGCCCGTGCCGGCCAGTCCAGCGATGGAGTTGAGCACGATGAATCCTGCGGCGATGCCACCAGTGGTTCTCGGTTTTACCAAGCGGAGCGCATAGAGCACAGGGCTTAGGAAGACCCCACCGCCGATGCCGGTCAGTCCGGAGAAAAACCCCAATACCGACCCGACGGCCAGTGCGGGGGGCCAAAAGAATTTGCGCACCGCCACGTCGTCAGTTTGCCAGCGGGCGCGCAGGATCAGGGAGATCCCCGCTGCAGTCAGCACCGCGCCGAGTACCAGCTTGTAGGTCTGCGGACGGATGTGAACCTTGCTGCCCAACAAGGCGCATGGCACCGAGGCGAGGGCGAAGGCAAAGAGAACGCGCCAGTCAAAATGACCGGCTTTCCAAAATCGCCACCAAGCGACGCTGGCGACAAAAACATTGGCAAGCAACACCGCGACGCGGGCCGACGCGGGCGCAATGCCGATGAGCGAGAGCGCGGCCAGATAGCCTGTCGCCCCGCCGTGGCCGACGGAGGAATAGAAGAACGCCACGGTGAAAACCGCAGCGAACAAAATCATCCAGTCAACGAGGTTCAGGTTCATGCCGTTTCCCTGGCGATTCTGCCACGCACCGTAGGAAAAAACGATGCATATGCGACTACGCCATTCCCGCTTATGATGAAAATGGGAATCGCACTGTCAAAAGAAAATTATGTTGTAAAGTGTGACCGTGGCGCAAAAGTGTTGCCATACATCAATATTGACGGATAAAAGCAATACGAAGTCCAGATCTTGTTGAGCTCCCGGAGAGTTCGGGTTCTGCCCATGCCGTTGGAGCCGATGCCTCAGCGCCCAATCGCTCTGTTGAAACTCTCAATCAATTGGTCAATACCCGCGACTTCTTCCTCAAACAAGCTCTGCCAATAATCCGGATGCCACTGTTCGTTCAATTCCTCGGACGTTTTTCCTTGTTGCTCCACCCATGTGTAATACTTGAGATTGTGGATCGCTTTCCGGTCAGGGTAGGTGAGTTCCTTGAAATAATCCGCACCCTGGCGCAAGAGCGGCCCGGAGAAATCCTTGATCGCATCCGTTGCGCCATAAGCCTCGCGTTCCGTCTGCAATTCTTCCAACCGCGATTTGTAAAGCTCCATCGAATCCGTAAACACCGTGAAAATGACGTCACGCCCGCCCAATTCAAAATACTTCGCCGTCTTGATGGCTGCGAGCAGGTTGCAGATGCCCGAGATGCCGAGCAATGAAAGCTTCTTGATCTGTGGCCCGCCAACGCCCGCCGTCGCCAGGTATTTCCGCCCCGCCGGTTCGTTGAACAAGCGCAGCACCTTCATGCAATCCTCGTCGTCAATCGCCGCCACTGCGTCCGTATTGCGCACGTTATGGACCCACGGAACATGTTTGTCCCCAATGCCTTCAATACGGTGCGCGCCAAATCCGTTCTGGAGCAAGGTGGGGCACTGGAGCGCCTCCGCGGCGACGATCTTCAACTCCGGATGCCGCCGCTTCATAAAATCACCCGCCGCAATTGTTCCCGCCGAGCCCGTCGCGGAGATATACGCCGCGGCGCGCCAATTGTCCCCCTGCAACCCCGCGAACACCTCTTCCAACGCCGGTCCCGTCACATTGTAATGGAAGATCGGATTTCCGAACTCTTCGAACTGGTTGAAAATGATGGTCGCCGGGTCTTTCTTCAGTTCCCGGCACTTGTCGTAGATTTCTTTGACGTTAGACTCGCACCCCGGCGTGGCGATGATCTGCGCTCCGATCTGCTTCAGCCATTCAAACCGCTCGCGTGACATTTGCTCCGGCAGGATGGCGATGGCCGTACAACCCAGCAGCGCGCAATCGAACGCGCCGCCGCGGCAGAAATTCCCCGTTGAGGGCCACGCTGCCTTGTGCTTTTCCGGATCGAACTCTCCGCTGACGAGGCGCGGCGCCAGGCAGCCGAACGCGGCCCCCACCTTGTGCGCTCCCGTAGGAAAATAGGCGCCGACCAGTCCGATGACCCGCGCCTTGATTCCCGTTAGGGCTGGCGGGATTTCCAAGTAATTCACACCTCCATAAAGCCCCGATTTCAAATCGTTCTTCCATGTGATGCGGAACAAATTCACCGGGTTGACGTCCCAAAGTCCGACGCCCTTGAGCTTCGCCTTGATGGAATGCGGGATCGACTCCGGCTCGCGCAACTGTTTGAACGTCGGGATCAACACACCGCGCTTCCGGCACCGTTCGGCCGTCTTGCGGATGGTTTCAGGGTGAAGCTGCTTGATTATTCTTGACATATTAATCCTTCAAAAAACGTTCCAACCTCCCGGGAACATCCGCCACCCGCGTCATCAAAATCATCGCCGCGATGACAAACGGCTTGTAGCCGGCCTCCCGGTAGGTCGCGATGCGGTATTTCTCGAACACCTCTTTCGACACTTCGCCCTGTGCGCAGCTCACGCCGGAAATGTCCGCCGGCAGACAGTGCATGTACAGCGCTTTGCCGCCCTTGCTCAGCTTCATTTTCTTTTCGTCGCATTCCCAGTTCTTGTATTTCGCGTTGTTCGCCAGGCATTCCTTCTCCAGCGCCTTTAACTTGTCGCGGTCGCCCCGGCGCAGCAGCGGTGTGCGCCGTTGCATTACGCCAAAAGGCGCCCACGATTTCGGATACACCACGTCCGCATCGCGAAAGGCCTCTTCCATGTTTGACACCACCTCGAATTTCCCGCCGCATTTCGCGCTATTCTCCTTCGCAAGCTCAACCACCTCCGGAATCAAACCGTAACCCTCCGGATGGGCCAGCGCCACGTGCATGCCAAACCGGCTCATCAAACCGATGATCCCCTGCGGTACCGAAAGCGGCTTGCCGTAACTCGGCGAATACGCCCAGCACATTGCAATCTTTTTGCCGCACAGATTTTCCAATGAACCAAAAACGCTTTTCAAATGCGCCAGGTCCGCCAGGCTCTGCGTCGGGTGGTCAATGTCGCACTGCAGATTGAGGACGCTGGGCCGCTGATGCAGCACGCCCTGGTCAAACCCCTCCTGCACCGCGGCGGAAACCTCGCGCATGTAACGGTTGCCCTCGCCCAGATACATGTCATCCCGGATGCCGACAACCTCGGCCATAAACGAAATCATGTTCGCCGTCTCGCGCACAGTTTCACCATGGGCCATTTGTGATTTCTCCTCATCAAGATCCGCCAGCCCCAGTCCCAGCGCATTAGCGGCCGAAGCAAAGCTGAACCGCGTCCGCGTCGAGTTGTCGCGAAAGATCGAGATTGCCAGTCCCGTGTCAAACACGCGGAACGATTTGCCCGCCTTGTGCATTGCCGACAGCAATTCCGCGAGCGCGACGACCGCGCGCAGTTCCTGCCCGGACTTTTCCCACGTCAACAGGAAATCCTTCCCGTAACAGTCGCATTTGAGCTTTTGCAGCTCATCCAGTTGTTGCTTCAATTTCTGCATAAATAACCCAATGGATTTTCAGCGTGCTGCTCCAACGTCCATTTTTGACGGTTCGCCTTCCTGGCGATTGCCTCGATAGTAGATGGCAGCTTTCTCGATGGCATCTATGATCTGCTGATAGCCTGTGCAGCGGCAAAGGTTGCCGTTGATGGCTTTGCGAATCTCTCCGCGGGTCGCCCATGGGTTCCTGAGCAGAAACGCATGAGCGGTCAGCACCATGCCCGGCGTGCAAAAGCCGCACTGGATCGCTCCCGCATCGACAAAGGCCTGTTGCAGCGGATGAAGTCTTCCATCCGGCGCAGCCAGGCCTTCAATCGTCAGGACCCGGCGCCCCTCCACGTCTTTGACCCGTTTGATGCAGATTTTCAGCGGCTCATTGTCAATTAAAATTGTGCAGGCGCCACACGCTCCGATGTCGCAGGCGTTTTTGGCCCCTGTCAGCCCCAAGTCCTCCCGCAGGAATTCCACCAACCGTTTCTCTGCCAGTTCGCGCGAAACTTCCATATCCTTGCCATTAATGTGAAATTTCACGGTTTGCATTCCTTCTCCGGCGTTTTCTCCACCGCCCCGGCCACGCGGATGGGCAGTGAAAAATGACGCTGGCCGGTGGCGTGATAAATCGCGTTTGCAATCGCCGGCGCCATGATTTCGTTGGCCGGCTCGCCAATGCTCTTGGCGCCAGTTGGCGAAATCGGGTCGGGATTCTCGATGAGGATGGCCTTCATCTCCGGCAAATCCATCGCTCGCGGGATGCGATACGAGTTAAGGTTGAGATTCACGATTTTGCCATCCTTCAGTTTGATTTCTTCGTGCAGTCCATAGCCCGTCCCCATGGCCATGCCCCCGAAAAACTGTCCCTTCACCATCTCCGGATTGATGGCTTTGCCAATATCATGCGCAGCGACGGCATTGAGCAGCGTCACCTCCCCGGTGTTTTTGTTCACCGTTAGTTCCACCGCCTGGCAGCCATAGACCCATGTGAAGTAGGCGTCGCCCTGGCCGGTGTGCTCGTCCCAACTCACCCGCGGCGCCTTGAAAACGCCCAAGGCATACGGGAAGCACTGGCTTTGGAACATCGCCTTCATCGCGTCGCCGAACGGCATTCTTTCGTTATCCGTCCTGCCGAGGATGCAATTGTCCTTAAACCGCACCTCTTCGGAGCGGCAACGCAGTTTCTCGCAAAGCGCTTCAGCGATCTTCTTTTTCAATTCCCGGGCGGCCTGCGTGACGGCGCCGCCGCCCATGATCGTGCCGCGCGATGCCACCGTGGTTCCGCTGTCCGGTATGTTGGACGTCGAAGCACGGCGGTAGCGGATTCGGCCGATGTCCACCCCCAGCTCTCTCGCGCAAACCAGCATGAGCGCCGATTCCGATCCCTGGCCATTTTCATGAATGCCGGTTTCCAAAAGAATCGAGCCGTCAACCTGCGCGTTGATGATGGCGGCGCAAAAATCGACCCCCTCAGCGCCCAAGCTCACCCCGCGATAACTCATGGCCAGGCCGATGCCATAAAACTCATCGGAATTGGACTTTCCGAAGGAACAGCGGGCCAGCTTCTTCGCATAATCAATTTCACCGAGCACCGCATCGAACACTTGTTCCATGGCGACCTTGTGCCCGTCCAGCCGCTGGCCGGTGATGGTCACACTGCCTTGCCGCACCATGTTGCGGCGGCGGAACTCGATGCCTGAGAGACCCGCTTTCATCGCCGCAATCTCCACCATCTGCTCAATCACGAAATTCATTTGTGGCGAACCAAAACCTCGCATCGCCCCTGTCACGATGTTGTTTGTGTAAACACCGTAAGTGTCACAATGCACATTTTCCACCTGGTACGGCCCGCAGCATTGCACCGTCGAGCGCCACGTCACCCATGGTGTGACCGAGCAATAGGCTCCGGCATCCGCAATGATTTGGCACTGCACCGCTGAGATCACCCCATCCTTCGTCACCCCCATCTTGTAGTAAACCCGGTAAGGGTGGCGCTTGTAGCTTTCGCGGATGGACCAATCGCGCCGATACATCATTTTCACCGGGCGGTTCAGCAATTTGGCCGCCAGCGCCGTGCGCGCGCAGACAATCGCCGCCGTGTCATCCTTGCCGCCAAAGCCGCCGCCCATCGGCACTCCCACCACTTCGATTTCGGAAAAGGGAACGCCCAGACAGGCTGACGTGAATCTGCGCGTGCTGAATGGATGCTGCATGCTTCCGTAAACTTCAATCACTCCATCGGCGCGCGGCACACAGACCGCGACTTCCGGCTCCATGTAGGCGTGCTCGACGAATTGTGTCTGAAATCTCTCCTCAATCACAAAAGCCGCCTCGCGAAATCCCTGCTCCACGTTTCCGCGGCGGATTTGGTGCGTATTAACGATATTGCCACCATGGTTCGCGTGGACCAGCACGCTGTCCGGCCCCATGGCCTCTTCGGGATCCAGCACTGCCGGCAACGGCGTGGCCTCCACCCGCACCAGCCTGGAGGCGCGGATGGCGATGTCGCGCGATTCCGCCACGATCATTGCCACGACGTCGCCGTGATGGAGGATTTTGCCGTCGGCAAAGATGGGAAAGTCTTGGACGATCTGGCCGCAATGGTTCGCGCCGGCGACGTCCCTGGCCGTCAACACGCGCACCACACCCGGGTAATTTTCTGCGTCCTCAGTAATTATCGAGTCGATCTTGGCATGGACATAATCCGAATACACCGGGGCGGCATGGAGCAAGTTTGGAAACTTGAGGTCGTCCGTGTACTTCGCCTTGCCGGTGACCTTTGCATGGGCGTCATTACGCCAGGATTTGGTTTCCAGCTCTGTCACAGGCGCGCTCCTTTCGAAGTGCTACAGTTGTGACTCTTCTCAAAACTGGCCAGCGTCGGCTCGATCGCGGCGGGCATCTGGATGTTTGTCATTGCCGCGTCCACATCCTTCAACCCGTGTCCGGTGATTAAAAGAACGATTTGCTTTTGTGGACCAAGCAATTTTCTAGCCTGGATCTTTTTCAGCGCGGCCACCGTGGCGGCCGCGGCCGGTTCGGCAAAAACACCCGTTCTCCGGGCGAGGGTTTGTTGCGCCGCCAGAATTTCTTCGTCCGTGACGGTGACGGAGAAGCCGTTGCTCTCGAGCACGGCCTTCCTCGCAAGGTGCGCATTAGAGGGAGTGGAGACGGAAATTGAATCCGCAATGGTCGCAGGATGCCGGGCGTTACGGTATTTCCCGGTCGTGATGTAGTGGTGAATGGCGGAGGAGTTTTCCGCTTGCGCACACACCAACCGCGGCAGTTTTGAAATCAAACCCGCTGCTTTCAAGTCATGGAAAGCTTTGGCCACACCGCTCAGAATGACTCCGTCGCCGACTGGCACGATGATGGCATCCGGCACGCGCCAGCCGTTCTGCTGCCAGATTTCCAACCCGACCGTCTTTTTGCCCTCGATGGTCAGCGGATGATACGCGGTGTTGCGATTCAATCCGCCTTTCACCGCAGTATATTCAAGCGACAGCCGGAAGGCGTCGTCATACGATCCTTTGACCAGCACCACGCGCGCGCCGTAAAGGAGCATCTGCACGAGCTTCCCCTTCGGGGCGCTTTCCGGCACAAAAATCAACGCCCTCTTGTCAGCGGCGGCGCACACCGCCGCCAGCGCGCTGGCCGCGTTGCCTGTGGAGGCCGCCACGACGGTGTTTTCGCCCAATCTGTTGGCCTCCGCCACGATCAGGAACGATGCCCGGTCCTTCAACGAGCCGCTGGGGTTCAGTCCGTCGTTCTTAATCCAGACATTGCTAAAACCAAATTCAGCGCCCAACGCCTCCGACCGGAAGAATGGCGTCGCCTTCATGGCATAAGGCGGGTGAAATTTGGATTCCACTGCCGAAAACAAATTCCAGTCCGGCTTAACTTTCTTGAATTGTCTGCGGATGGCGGTGTAGTCGAATTCTGCCGTCAGCACGCCGACCAGGGGAATGCCCGGGCGATAGTTCCTGACGCATGACGGACAAAGATAACGCACCGCTCCGCGCTGGTAGCGCTTCCCGCATGTGCTGCACTTGTAAACGAATTCGACCATGGATGATTACACTTTCCCGTTCAGCCGCGCGACGAACGCCGCGTAAAATGCGACTGCGCCGCTCAGGTGTTCAACGGGACAGGCCTCGTTTGGCGCATGAGCGTAAACCTCGTTGCCCGGCCCGAGTCCAAAGCAAGGAATGCCTTTCATGCCGGCAATAGCGACGCCGTTTGTGCTGAACGTCCATTTGTCCACCAATGGCTGCCTGCCCAGCACGCACGCGTATGCATCCACGGCAGTTTTCAGGTAAGGCGACTTCTCCTCCAACACCCACGTTGGATAATATTTCTCCGTGGGATAGACTTTCCCGGTATATGCGGCTTCTTCATATTTGAGCACATACACCCTGGCGTCGGGCTGGCCCGCCCGCCTGGCCGCGTCCTGGACTTCTGCGAGGGCGCTTTCCTTCGTCTCACCAAAAGTGAGCCGGCGGTCGAGGTGGATGGCCGCCTCATCCGCCACCGCGCAAAGCGACGGCGAAGAAGAACGCACTTCCGAAATGGTGACCGTGCCCTTGCCTAGAAAAGCATCGGCGCGCAGCCGCTCGTTCAGCTTCTCGATCTCCAACGCGATCCGCGCGATTTTGTAAATGGCGTTGTCACCCCTCTCGGGCGCCGAACCGTGGCAACTCCGGCCTTTTACTTCGACGCGGATCTCCATCCGGCCGCGGTGGCCGCGATAGATGTTCATGTTCGTCGGTTCCGTGATGACCACCAGCTCCGGCTTGAGCTTCTCTTCAGCGAGCAGATACTGCCAACACAGTCCGTCGCAATCCTCTTCCATCACACTGCCGGTGAAATAGATCGTGAATTGATCGTTCAACCCCAATTCCTTGATGAGTTTTCCCGCGTGAATCATCGTGGCCACGCCGCCCTTTTGGTCCACGCTGCCGCGCCCCCAGATTTTCCCATCCTCGACCTTGGGCTGGAACGGATCGAAGCTCCATTGCGACCTGTCGCCGGCATAGACCGTGTCCACGTGGCCGTCAAAGGCCATGACCCGCGGACCATGGCCGATCCGGCCGATGATGTTGCCCAAGCCATCAATACGAACTTCGTCAAAGCCAATTTTCTCCATCTCCAGTTTGATGACCACGATGACGTCCCGCTCCTTGGAGGAAAAGGATTGGGTGCGAATCAGATCTGAAAGAAAGCGCACGGTGTCGCCCTCCATCGCTTTCGCCTGCTTTTCGATCGTTTCGCAGGTAATGGCTTTTGCAGCCGGTTTCTTGCTCTTCGTCTTTTGAGTTACATCCGTTTCCATAAATCCTTTGCCAATTCGCGGGCGCGCGCGTTCACGCGCTCCTCGTCCATGTTTAATTTGAGCCTTTTGTTCTCCATCAACACCCTGCCGCCGACGATGGTCGAGTCCACAGCGCTTTCGGAAAGGCCGAACACCAGGTGGCCAGACAGATTTGTGTCGTCCAGCGGCGTCGGAGGGGTGTAATCAAAAACAGCCACGTCGCCGGGGCACCCTTCGCGGATTTCCCCAAATGGCAGGCCGAAAATCCGCCCGGCAATTATGGGGTTGTTCACGAACAGGGCGGCGGCAACTTCGGGAAATCCCGCCGACGGATTCCCCGTCAACAGGTGTTGGCCCCACAGTGCGACGCGCACTTCTTCCAGCATGTTCGCCGTCATGGCATCCGTGCCCAGTCCAAGGAGGATCTTGCGCCGGCTCATCTCGATGACGTCCGCCACGCCCACGGCGTTGTTCATGTTCGATTGCGGGTTATGCACCACTGCCGTCTGCGTCTCTGCCAGCAAATCCATTTCCTTCCGGTTGATATGAACACAATGCGCGGCGATGGACCGGCGGCCCAGAATTTCGAACTGTTTCAATCGTTCGACGACCCTCATGCCACACGCGCGTCGCGTCGCTGCCTGGTCGTTCTCCGCCTCGGCAACGTGAATATGAAAGCCTGTGCGCAATTCGTGGCCCATTCTGGCGGCTTTCTCCAATGAGGCATCTGACAACGTAAAGGAAGCATGCAGGCCAAAGAGCGCCTTCAAACAGGCGTCTTCCCTCTGTTGACAGCGGCGTATGAACAGAACATTTTCTGCCAGGCCTTCTTTCGTGATCCGCGCGCCGTCGCGATCGGACAATTCATAACAAAGACACGCCCGTATCCCGGTTTCCTTTACCGCCCGTTCGATCGCGCCCAGAGAACCGGCGACGGCCCGCGGACTGGCATGATGATCAATGACGGTCGTCGTGCCATGGCGGATGGAATCGAGCAGGGCAATCAGCGCGCTGTAATAACAATCTTCCGTCGTTAGCGCGGAATCGAGCCGCCACCAGAGGTTTTTGAGCACCGCAGTGAAATCTTTGGCTGGCTTCGACTTGGTCAATCCGCGCGCGAACGTGCTGTAGAAATGGTTGTGCGCGTTGATCAGGCCCGGCATCACCATTTTGCCCGCGGCGTTCAGACGCCTGCCCGCGAAACGGCTGAACCGGTCCTTTGGCGCGACCCGCGCAATGAGGCCGTTTTCAATCAGCACCGAACAGCCGCGCCGGACGGACGGCTTTCCGCCGGTGGAAAGGACCGTTCCGTTTTCTATGAGCAATGGGCGTGGCATGATGAATGGATTCAGGTTTCGTGAAGTTCGGCCAGTTCCCGCGCCGTGCGCCTCCGCATAAATATCGCACCGGCAAAACATTTCTGTGCGCACAGCGAGCAACCCACACAGTGCGTTGCATCGAATACGGGAACACCCCGCGCATCCAGCATGATGGCCTGATACGGACATCGCGCGCAATTTCCGCAATGTTCGCATAACTCGCGCGTAACCTGCGGCACCTTTTTGGTCGCGGACAGCTTGCCAAAGTCGGTAAACGGATGAGGCAGAGCCGAACCAATCAAATCCTCGACCGAGCGAAATCCTCTTTCTTCCATTAAATGGCTCAACCCGGAATGAAGCTCGTCCACGATGCCCAGTCCGTGTTTCATCACAATCGTGCAGAACTGAACCGTTCGCGCGCCCAGCGCCAGGAAATTGGCCGCCGCCTTGTAGTTCATCGGCCCGCCATTCCCGGAAACTGTGATGCCCATGCCCGAGACTCGCGCCAGGGTGAGATAACTGATGGGCAACACACCTTCACCCGACATGCCCACTATCACACCTTCTTCCCAGCGCCGATGATTCTCCGTCCGGCGAAAAGTCATAGACGGAAAACTGTTGGCCAGTGTGACGCCGGCTTTCTTGTTCGGATATCTGGCTAGGACTTCCCGCGCCTTGGTGACGATCGGCTGTATCGCGGTGACGGCGGCGGTGAGCTTGAACAGCTTGGGGTTGTCTTCGCTGCTGGCTTCCATCACCCAATCGATGACCTTGGCCGTCAGTTCGGCATTTTGGGAAACCACGTCGCCATGCGTGCCGTCGCCGCCTTGCGGGCAGGAAAGGCTGTATTCCACGCCCATGGCCCCGGCGTTTTCCAGTTTTCGCGTGTTGGATTGCCAAACGGCCTTGTCTTCCTGATCCCGTCCAGTGACCGGACCGCCGGTGGAGGCAAGGGTCAGCCGATCCGGGAACTCCTTCACCAATCGGCCTGCTTCCCGGCACACACGATCCAGCGAATGTCCTGAAACATTGTCGCAGTTGCCGTACGTTGAAGCGCCGAGCACCATCATGTATTCTGCCGGAATGTGAATCGGGACGTTGTCGAATGCGGTTTTCATCACACCTCCGCTCCAGCCGTTTTCGTAGGCTTTGCGCATTTGAGCGTAACCATCCGTATGCGGCGCAGCTGAAAGCAGAAACGGAGACAATATCTTCCGGCCAAAAAAATCAGCTTCCAGCGAAACGGGGCATGGGTTCGCTCCCGCTAAAATCACACGGCTCTTGGCGCGGTTGCGGACCCGGAGTTTTTTTGTGCCTTGAATGAAGGCATCGACCTCGGCTGCCGCATTCTTTCCGCTGGCCACGGCTTCGACCACGGTTGCCAAACCCAAAACCATGTCACCGGCGTGGAAAATTCCTTTCGCCTTTTTGATCGGAATCTTCGACCGGCTGCCAATGGCGGAAATAACCACATCAAACTCGCGGAAAATGGGAGATTCCTTCGGATTGACCACAAAGTTTTCCGGTCGTGGCGCTTTTCCCTTGCGCAGCATCAACCGGGCAAGGCGCAGGCCCTTTACCCGGTTGCCCGCATGCACAAGTGCAAGCGGCCTGCAGCAACTCGAAATCTCAATGCCATGCTCGATCAACAAATTCCGTTCGTATCCCGTCAAAGGCATGTTCTCCTGCTTGCGCCGATAAATCAGCTCGACGGAAAGCGCCCCTCGTCTCTTTGCGGTTATGGCACAATCCACCGCGACCGCGCCGCCGCCCAGAATGGCCACCTTTTTGTCCGCGACGCTGATAGTATTCTGAATTTCCAGATATTCCTGCCAGGACAGAGCCTTTTCCCCGCCGGGGATATTCAAGCGCAGGGGTTCATCCAAACCCGCGCTGACGATGACCGCGTCGTGCTTCGCCAGGAGTTCACTGGCATTGGCGACGACCCCGGTTTTGAAATGAATTGCGCCAAGCCCCTTGAGGAACTCGATGTCCGTGCGCCAAACATTTTCATCCAGTCGGAATCCTGGAATGAGATTCATCATTCCGCCGGGCTTTTTGCGCTTTTCGTAAATCGTGACCTGGTAGCCGAGTTGGGCGAGGACGCCCGCGGCTCCCAATCCTGCCGGGCCGGCGCCAATCACTGCAACATGCTTTCCATTGCCTGCGGCAGTTTTGAGTTTGGCCAATCCGGCTGCCTTGGCCTTTTTCACTATCGTGGCCTGCACGGCGGGGATGTTGATGGGATGGTCGAAAGTCCGGCGCGAGCATGCCTTCATGCAGAAATAATCCGGACAAACCACGCCGCACACCCCGCCAAGGGGGTTTGCGCCCATGATGAGCGCGGCGGAGCGGCGGTAGTCGGATTTTTCGCCCACCCGCGCCGCCATGATAAAGTCCGCCGGAGAACAGTCTGCCGGGCAAGCCTTCATGCAAGGCTTTTCCTCGCAGCAGACACACCGGTCGAGTTCCGCCCGCAACTGGGCGTCTGTGAGCGCGCCATCTGCCTTTTTCATAACTCCGCTTCTGGCAATTGCGAGACTATCATGGCTCTGACACTGCAACAACCCCACACGCCTATTGGCCATTACTAGTCATTTTTTGTGCGGCGGCGCAAAATAGCCTTCCGCCCAAGGGCAACATTTTCGGACTTTTGCTTGTTTAGCCGTGCGGTCTTGCTCCTCTGCGATTGACATGGCGGCCATCGGAGTGATTGTGTTTGGCATGTCTGGCCCTTTTCAAACCGTCGTCATCGCCATCGGCGGCAATTCACTCATTAGAGACGCGCATCACATGAGCGTGCCCGACCAGTACGTTGAGGTGATGGCGACCGCGCGCCACATCGCCGACCTGGTCGAGCGCGGCTTTCGCATTGTCATCACTCACGGGAACGGGCCGCAGGTGGGATTTATCCTGTTGCGCAGCGAACACTCGCGCGGTCTGCTGCACCAGGTGCCGCTCGATTCCATCGTTGCTGACACCCAAGGCGCGCTCGGCTATCAGATTCAACAGGCGCTGGAAAACGAATTCCGCCGGCGCGGTCTGAGAAAATCCGTGATTACGGTCATCACTCAAACTTTGGTGGATCGCCGTGATCCGGCCTTTGTCAAACCGGGTAAACCCATCGGTGAATTCTACACCCGCGAGCAGGCGGAAGACCGGATGCGGGTGGAGAAATGGGCCATGGTTGAGGACGCGGGTCGTGGCTGGCGGCGTGTGGTGCCCTCGCCAAAACCGGTGCGCATCATTGAAGCCGAAGTCATCAAACATCTGGTCAAGGCCGGTTATGTGGTTATTGCGGCGGGAGGCGGCGGAATTCCAGTCATTGCCGACGAATACGGCATATTAACGGGCGTGGCTGCCGTGATTGACAAAGACCTTGCTTCCGCGGTGTTGGCTTCAGAAATCAGGGCCGACCTACTCGTAATTTCAACAGCCGTCGAGCAAGTTTGTCTCAACTTCGGCAAGCTCAACCAGCGTTTTCTTGATGTCATGACCATAGCAGAGGCCAGCCAGTATATCAGGGAAGGCCATTTCGCGCCCGGCTCGATGCTGCCCAAGGTCGAGGCCTGCATTCGGTTCGTTGAGCAAGGGGGACATGAAGCGCTCATCACCTGTCCGGACGCGTTGTCGGCTGCCTTGGAAGGCCGCCGCGGCACACGAGTCGTGGTTTGATTTCAAGCACAATCGTTGAACAGCCGGCACTCCGAACTATCCCGCACTCTCTCGCCACGAAGCATAAAGGGCCAGGGCCTTCTCATAATCCGCAGGGGTGTCTATGTCCTGATCCAAACCTGGATCGTCCAGATCACAGCCGGCAACGCACAGTATCTCCAAAAAGTCTTTGAGCGTCGCTGCTTTGGTGGTTCCGAGTTGCAAGAAAACCTCTTTCGGCAGGAGCACGGGGTGGCAAAAATGACCCTGCCAGCGGGGTTGGCAGACCCTGCCCGGTTGCGTTGCCGCACAGGCCAGCAACGCTTGCAAAGTCTCCAGGCGCAGATGAGGCTGGTCTCCCAGCGTTATCGCCCAATGCGTCAGCCCGGTTTCCCAGCAGCCCCATTGTGCCGCGCAACGAATTGAACTGAACATCCCGTTTTCAGGAGCATGGTTCGGAATGCAGTTGCCTGACGGAAAATTTATCCGGTCCAACTCCGCCTCCATCGCCTTGTCACCGGCGGCGCAAACCAGGGCGATTTGCCTCGCGCCCAACCTCTGCCAAACCCGGATTTGATGTCCGGCGATTGACGTGTCGCCCCACGGCAAAAGCAGTTTGGGCTGCTCCATCCGGCGGGAACTGCCTGCCGCCAGGAGGACAACGCCCAGGCATCGCGCGAAGCAATTCGCATCGCCTTTCATTTTTTGCGTTTTTGTATGGCCGTCCAAATGGCTTCGGCGGTGGCGGGCGTGGCCAGCGACACCTCGCCTCCCGGCGGGCCGAAGGCCGCAACCGCATCACGAATCGCTTCCCGCACGGATATCGCCAGCATTAACGGCGGTTCCCCGACGGCCTTGTGGCTGAGGACGGTGTTCTTGCGCATCGGGTTGGAGAGCAAATTGACGTTGAAAATTTCCGGCATGTCGCCGATCGCAGGGATTTTGTACGTGTCCGGCGAATGCGTGAGCAGCCGGCCTCCATCGTCCCACTTCAACTCTTCGGTTGTCAGCCAGCCCATACCCTGCGCGAAGCCGCCTTCGACCTGCCCGCGGCTGATTCCCTCGTTAATCGCGGTGCCAGCATCGTGCAAAATATCCACGCGCAAAACCGAGTGCATCCCAGTGAAGCCGTCCACCTCCACTTCCGCCACCGCCGCGCCGCACGCAAAATAGTAAAAGGGCTTTCCCCGTCCGGCCGCGCGGTCCCAGTGGATGTCCGGGGTGGCGTAAAATCCGGTGGCGGCCAAACTGACCCGGTTCATCCAGGCCCTCCGCGCAACCTCGTGAAAAGGGACCTTCGTTTCGGGATGTTCACTGTCAAACACCTGTCCATGGGAAAATGACAATTTCCCGGGCGTCGTCCGGATTTGCTTTTCCTCCAGCAAGGCCAGCGCCATCGGAACGAGGCGGTCCCGCAAGGTTTCGCAGGCGTTTTTTACCGCCGCGCCATTGATGTCCGTGCCGACGGACGCGGCCGTCGCCGAAGTGTTGGGCACTTTGTCCGTGCTGGTGGGCATGACCCGGATGGTTTCGGCCGGCACACCCAATTCCAGCGCGGCGATGGCGCGAATATTGGTGTGAACGCCCTGTCCCATTTCCGTGCCGCCATGGTTGACCTGCACCCCGCCGTCCTGGTAAATCAACACCAACGCCGCCGCCTGATTCAAATGCGTGACGGTGAAACTGATTCCGAATTTGACCGGCGTGATGGCCAGGCCGCGCTTGCGGTGCGGCGAGGCCAGATTCCATTGCGCGATTTCGGCGCGGCGCGACGGCCAGGAACTGGAGCGCATCAATTCCGCCCATATTTCGCCAATGGTTTCATCTCCAATCGGCTGCCCGTAATGCGTGGTGTTGCTTTCACCGCTGCCGTGATACAAATTGCGCTCGCGGACAATTTCCGGCGGAAGGCCCAGGCGCCGCGCGGCGCGGTCGATGATTTCCTCCATCACCAGCATGCCTTGCGGGCCGCCAAAACCGCGAAACGCGGTGTTGGAGGACAGATGGGTCTTCGCCACCTGTCCGCAAAATTCAACCGCCGGAATGTAGTAGCAATTGTCAAGATGAAACAACGCCCGGTCTGTGACCGCTGGGGACAAATCGCGCGACCATCCGCCATTGGACCACAGGTGAATGCGCACCCCAAGAAACCGGCCGTCATGGTCAAGCCCGACTTTGAAGCGCGCCAAAAACGGATGCCGGTGTCCGGTGAGCATCATGTCCTGGTCGCGGTTCCAACGGACGCGGACGGCGCGGCCGGTTTTCCAGGCGGCCAGCGCCGCCAGCGCGGCGGGCGTGGCAGCCTGGGTTTCCTTGCCGCCGAATCCTCCGCCGAGGCGCGGGACTTGGACCACAACCTTGCTGGCCTGCAAGCCGAGGAGATGGGCCACGACGTGTTGCACCTCCGTGGGATGCTGCGTCGAGGAAGTGACCAGCATGGAACCGTCTTCGCCGCGCTCGGCCCATGCGGCCTGCATCTCCAGGTAAAAATGCTCCTGGCCTCCAATCTCGAATTCACCTTCCAGGATTTGCGGCGCGCCGCCCAGCGCCTCGTCCACATTGCCACGGCGGATGAAATTAGGCTCATTGTGAAAGCTGCCCGCCGCCAGCGCCTCCCGCAACGTCAGGATGGGGGAGAGCGGTTCGTAATCGACGACAACTTTTTCAGCGGCGGCGCGGCAAGTTTCCTGGGAATCGCCCACGACCAGCGCAACAATGTGGCCGTGAAAGAAGACCTCACGGTCGGCGAGAAGAATTTCGTCCTGACGGATGCCGGCGTCATTCACACCCGGAACATCTTCCGCCAGGAGGACGGCGCGAATTCCAGGCAGGAGACGCGCGGCGGTGGCGTCGCGCCTTAGAATCCTGGCGCGGGCAAAGGGCGAGCAAACCGGCCAAACCTCCAACGCGCCCTTGCGAGCGCCCTGGTCGTCAGTGTAGAGGGCCGCGCCCGTGACGTGTAGATGGGCGCTTTCGTGCGGCGGTGAAAGCGCGGGGGTTGCGCGAGGGCGGTTCGTACGGCCCGGGTTGGCGCCGCTCTCGTGAAAGAATTTCTGCAACAGTCCGGTGATCAAACCGCAACGGTATGCGGCGCTGCCGCGAACATCCGAGATGGGCGAAAACTCCCCGCGCAAAGTGTCCAGGGCGTTTTCAATGGACTCCGTGCTCCAGGCCTTTCCCATTAAAGCGTTTTCGGTTTGACAGGCGCGGATGGGGGTGGCGGCGACGCCGCCGTAAGCCAGACGCACGTGGCGCACCAGTCCGGCGGCATTCAAATCCACCGTGAAACACGCGGCCACCGTGCTGATGTCCATTTCACGGCGCTTGGAAACCTTGAACCAGGCGCACTGGCGTTTGAGTCCTGAAGCCGGCGCGCCGCGCGGCACTAGAATGGTTTTGAGAATTTCGCCGGAGCGCAGCGCAGTCCGGCGATACGCGGTAAAGAATTGACTGACGGGCAGCGTTCGCTCGCCCCCGGCGCCGGCGAGGACGAGTTGGGCGTCAAGCGCCAGCAGGACTGGGGCGCCGTCGCCAATCGGCGAGGCGGTGGCAAGGTTGCCGCCCATCGTGGCGCGATTGCGTATCTGGCGTGAGCCAAAAACGCGCAACATGTCGCGCAGCGCGGGAAATTCGCCGCCCAACGCGTCATCAATCTCGGTCAGTGTGGCGGCGGCGCCGATCCGCCATTGCGATTCATCACATTCTATTTGACGCAGTTCCGGAACGGTTTCCACCGAGATAAACGCCGGGAACTTTTGGTGGCGCTTCGTGATGTCCAATCCCAGTTCAGTCGCGCCGGCAATCAGGCGGGCCTCAGGCCACCGCCCCAGCAACTCGACCAATTCGGCGAATGAATTGGGCCGGAAAAACCTCTCATCGCCCGCCTGGTAATGAATGGGCAGCGCAGGCGCGGCTGTGGCGGGCGCTTTGAAGGCAACATCGCCCTCGCGCCCGCGGGCGGCAAAAGCAGCGTCGAGTATGGGCGCGTAGCCGGTGCAACGGCAGAGATTGCCGCAGAGTTGATCTTCCCAGTCCTGGCGGTTGCGCACGTCGTCACGGTGATACCCTTCCAGAAGCGAAAGGATGAAACCCGGAGTGCAATAGCCGCACTGTGAGCCTTTGCAGTTCACCATGGATTGCTGCACAGGATGCAGCCGCCCGCCGCAGGCGACGCCTTCGACCGTGACGATGTGGCGTCCATGCAGGAGGCAGAGGGGGACCAGGCAACTGTTAATGGCGCGATAAGCCGGCCTGCCATTGGCGTCCTTGTCAATAATTGCCACGGAACAGGCGCCGCAGTCGCCTTCGGCGCAGCCTTCCTTGGTTCCAGTGAGGCCCTTGCCGCGCAGGTATTCCAGGAGCGTCAAGTTGGGGGAGCAGCCGGCAATCTCGACCGGTTGGCCGTTGAGCACCAGTTGGATTCTTGAGGCAAAGGTCATGGCGGCGCCTGCATTTCGCGGCGTTTCTGAATGTACTGCGACATGATGCTGACGGCGATTTCCGGCACGCTGATCGCGCCGATTTCCAAACCCACCGGACAGGCCACCCGCTCCAGCTCTTCCGCGGTGGCCGTGCCGCGCTTCAAAAATCCGTCGCGGATCATGCGCGCTTTGCGCCGGCTGCCAATCATGCCCAGAAACGAAAAAGGCCGGTGAATCCACTCCGCCAGCACGTTCGCGTCGTGTTTGTGGCCGCGCGTGACGATCAGGCCCATCGTCGGCTGCGCCGGCAGCGGTGCTTCCAGCAACCCTGGCCAGTCGCCGACCCGCAGCCTCGTGCCCTTTGGAAAACACGCTTCGCTTGCCAGCTCGGGACGGTCATCAAAAACCGTCACGTCGAAATCAAGGTCCAAGGCAAGCGGCGCCACTGCCTGCGCGATGTGGCCCGAACCGGCGATCCAGAGCGCCAGCGGCGGATCGACTCTTTCACGGTAGAGCCAATGTGCTTCTGGCGACTCTTCCGCCCAGCGAATGGAAAAATCGTCGCGCACACCCCATACGCGCGGCTGATCGCGCCGGGCCAGCGTCCGCCAAATCTCAGCCGCTTCGGTGGCGCGCGGCAGAATCAGCCCGGACACCGAGCCGCCGCAAATCAAGCCATCGTCCCACCCGTAATCGTGGTCCAGCGTTAAGTCGAACGTTTCGGGCTTTCCCGACGCCAGAGCGCGCCGGGCGCGCAAGCGCACCTCCGCCTCCAGGCAGCCGCCGCCCAGCGTGCCCACGATGCGGTCATCTGGGAAGAACAGGGCCTTGGCGCCTTTCTTTTGCGGGCTGGAACCTTTGACCGACGAAATGACACCGAGGGCAAACCGGGATTGGCGTTCCAACTCGGCGGCGAGCTGTTGATAGAAATGCAACTGCACGATCGGATTCTATCAGCGGCTTGTTCCGCTGGCGAGAGAATCTGTCTGAAAACCCATTGTCGCACGTTTATACAAATTACCAGGAACTCTCGAACGTGAACCCAGCCAAATTCCTCAATACGTGATCCGCTGTAAGAATTTCGTGCATGCTACCGCAAGAAACAAGAGATCCTGAACCGGCAAGTTGACAGTCTTCGTCGTTCGGAGCGAACTTACAAAACCAACAGATGTATCCGCGACCATTCCTTGGATCTGCGGCTCCAATTTTAGAGCATCCTCAGGTATAAGTCCTAGGTGTCTAATCGGGAACTTGGCGCAAGTTGCGCTTTTCAAACGAACAGGCTGGTCTTGCGCAGCTTCGTCGAATCGATCAGGCCCTGATCGGTCAGCTTCAATTCGGGAATGGGCGACAGGCTCAAAAAGGAAAGCGTCATGAACGGGGCCTCCAGTTTGCAGCCCATCGCCGTCGCCTCGGCGTTGAGCGCGTCCAGCCGCTCGATGACTTCTTCCAAGGGACGATCGGAAACCAGGCCGGCCACGGGCAGGCCCAGTTCGGCCGTGATCCGGCCCTTTCTCACCGCGACCTGGCCCCCTTGCAATTGTTCCAGCGCCTGGATCGCCCGGCAAATATCAGCGTCATTGGTTCCGACCACCACCACATTATGCGCATCGTGCGCCACCGTCGAGCCCAACGCACCGTCTTTGAGTTGAAAGCCCCGCACGAAACCGACCCCCACGTTGCCGGTCGCGCGGTGCCGTTCCACCACCACTAGCTTTAGGATGTCCCGCCCGGTGTCCGGGACGACACGGCCATTCTCGATCTTGGGCGCCACGATAATCTGCCGGGTCACAATCTGGTTGGGAACAATTTCAATGACCCTCATTTTCCTTGCCCGCGCGGCTTTGACCTCCAAATCGCGCGCCTGATAGCGCAGGTTCATCGTTCCGCGCGGCAGGGGCGCGGCGCCGGCAGTCCGGGGCAGATACTCCCCGTCTTTGGCCACGAGGACCCCCTTTTTCCAAGTCTGGCGGACGGCGAATTTTTTCAAACTGTCAAAAATAATAAAATCCGCCCAATAGCGGGGCGCAATGGCGCCCAGATTCTGCAGCCGGTAGTGCCGCGCCGTGTTGATGCTGGCGATTTGCAGCGCCGTGACCGGCGGCAGTCCGTGGCGGATGGATTCGCGCACCGCGTGGTCAATGTGGCCTTCCGCAACCAGGTCGCCCGCCAGTTTGTCATCCGTGGCGTAGGAGCAATTGACCGCGTTGTGCGGGTTGATCAGCGGAAGCAGGTCAACCAGATTCCGCTCGGTGCTCCCTTCGCGCAGCAAAATGTGCAGGCCCAGCCGCAGTTTTTCACGCGCTTCTTCCAGCCCGGTCGATTCGTGATCGGAGCGCACCCCGGCCAGCGCGTAGGCATTAAGATTTTTTCCGCGCAAGCCGGGCGCGTGCCCATCGACCGCTTTGCCCTTGCCGACAGCAATCTTGGCCAGCTCGCTTTTCACGCCCAGATAGACCCCGGGGTAATTCATCAATTCGGCGATGCCGGCCACGCGCTCATCGGCAATCATCAAGCCCAAATCATCGGCCGTGATGCGCGCCCCGCCTGTTTCGAGCGCGGTCGCCGGAACGCAGGAAGGCAGCATGATGAAAAAATCCAGCGGCAGGTTTTTGCTCGATTCCAGAACATAACGGATGCCGTCCAAGCCCAGCACATTGGCGTATTCGTGCGGATCGATGACTACCGCCCCCGTGCCATGAGGGACCACCGCTCGGGCGAATTCCGGCGCGGTCAGCTGCGAGCTTTCGACGTGAAAATGACCGTCGATCAAACTCGGCGCGATGAAGGCGCCGCGCAGGTCGATGGTCTTGCGTCCCTTGTAATCGCCCAAGCCGATGATCCGCCCGTCTTCCACCGCAATGTTCGCGTCATGGATTTCGCCGCTGAGGACATTAACCAAGCGGCCGTTTTTGAAAATCATTTCGGCCGGCTGCTCGCCGCGGGCCACCGCCAGCTTATGGTGCATGTTTCGCATGGCAACCCCGGCACTCTACAGCATCCACCCGCCAAGCGAAACAGAATATGCAAGAAGGATGGCTTCCCGGGCAGAGAGGCTCCTAATCCAAATCCCAATCCTCTTAACTGGGATTTCCCATTTGAATTCCTGCCCACGACCAGCGTGGACCTTTTTCGTGACTCTTTTCCTGCTCCATTTGCTGCGACGCTGCGTATCAATGAGCCATATCGGTGATGTGCAATTGCTGCTACAACGGCTAAAACTGGAGTTGCCGGTCGAACCGCCGCCCAAGATCACCGGTGCCAAGCCGCCCAATGACAGTGGTTCTGTAGTGAAGATCCAGAAAATGCCAGCGTTAATTTGCAAGCACTTCACTCAAGTTGTGTTTGGCGCAGAGAGCCTTGACCGGGGTTTGCCCTTCGGCCTCGCGCAGGATACCAATGATCTGTTCTTCGCTGAATTTGTTCTTTCTCATAGTTCTGCTGCTCATTCTTCGCAGCAGAACTCTCCTTTTGTCACGTCCACTTTTCGGGGGTCGGGTCAAACACCTATCCAGTGTGGTGGATCGATGAGATTGCCACCAGTCCTGATTTATCAGAAAACATCCGAAACAGCAGCGTGATCCCTTTGCGCTCGATCATATCGAATCGCGGCGGTCCCAGCATGAACAGCCAGTTCAATCTTTATTATCTCCATTGGTGGACGCTGACCCATTTTGTCTTTCAGAGCCCGCGTTATCGTGAGCACGCGCTGGAGCTGGCACAGCGGGGAGGCGGGATGGACGCTTTCGAACAAGTCATTGGTCCCGTGGATCAGGTGCAGATAGAATGGCACAGCTATGTTCGCCATCTCAAGTCAACCCTTTCCGGACGCGACCTGAAGCCTGTCAGATCCCACTCAACTCTTTCAAACACGAACGCTCTCCCGAAACCATAAATGCCCAAAAAGGCGCTTTGCAAAGCTAAAAAAACGAGAATCAGCCCAGGCCAACCCCCCTTTCAGACCATCAATTCCAAACCAGCATCTTGTCCTCGGCCACACCAAAACCCCTGGACTCGATTCTTGGCCAACTCCCCAAACCAGACCAAAGCCGTTGATTCTCCTCTTGGCCAGTCTTGCCATGGTCCAGGCACGCCGTAACGCCATTGAATTCCCCCCGGTGACTTCTTCTCCCAACACACCATTTACCCCCCCAAAACCAAGGCTCCCCCAACACCAAAACAGGGCTTGTAGGGGAAAACCGGTGGCAGTGTGGCAGGGTATTTCCAACTTTAATGGTGGGAAAATGAAAAATGACTATTAATTTGGCGGTGAAAAAGTGGGAAATAGTCTGCCACACTGCCACCAAACCCATGCTAAACGGAGCATGGCTTGGCGGTTGGGGGTGCCGGGGTTGTGCATCGGCAGGATCTCCGGCTTCAGCCGGATTGGTTTTGGCGCCTCAGTAGAGGGTTCGGTTCAGTATTTCAAGCTGGGTGTCTCTCGGGAGGTTGATGAAGCGTTCGCAGAAACCGCCGACCCGGACGATCAGGTTCTGGAAGTTTTCCGGATGAAGCATGGCTTGTTCAAGATCGCCCCGGCTCACAATGGTGAACATGGCTTGGGCTCCGCCTTTTAGCCAATAGGTTGACAGCAGAGCCTCCATCTTCTCGCGGTGTTGGGTGAACAAATCCCTCGAAAATTTCATGTTCTGCACGGCGCCTGCGTGAATGGCGGTCGAAGGCTTGACCACTGAATTCAAGAAAGCGGTCACCCCGTTCTTGTCGGCTCCGCTGACCGGGGCGTTGCCCGGGTTCAGATAGGTGAGGGGTTTCCGTCCGTCGGGCGAAGCTGCCGTGTGCTCGCCCAGGTGGATATGGGCGTCGTTGTTGATGATGACAATCAGGTAAGAGTGCAAGCCGGTTTTGCTTCGTTGATCGCGGGTGTGGTTGCACACATGATTGTGAACCTGTTGCAGCATCTCATCGGCCGTGTCATTGTCGTTGCCATATTTCGGGCAGTTGAGCATCAGCTTTTGCTCCTTTTCAAATCCCACAAGACCGGCGTCCAGCATTTCTACGAGTTGGGCTGTGGTGAACCGCTTCTGTTCATAGACCAGTTGGCGGATCGCCAGGAGACTATCTGCGGTATTGGAGTTTCCGTAGGATTCCAGAGTCCCTCCCAGATACCGGACGCCTCCTGAGAAGATCGCCCGGCCGCGTTGGATGCAGTCATCCATTAGCATGCTGGAATAGAGAAACGCGCCATCCTTTCCCGCATATCGGTATTCCAGTTCTTCGTGTTGTGCCAGCAAATCAACGTGATACTCAACCTGATCCTTGTAGGCCGACCAAAGCTGCTCGAAAGTCTCGAAGCTGCCGTATTTCTCGTAGCTATTCAAGGGCATCCCCATGAGTTTTCGCGTGATCGGGTCATAACCCCTGTGCAATGTCACCAGCAGCGCCTGCAACAGATTAATGACGCCACTGGGGGTGCCGACGCTGCGGTGATTGAGGACATATTCGCCACAGCCGAACTGGATGGCATGAATCGCCTCCTCATAAGGTACCTGGAAAGCCTGCTGAACCGCCGGGATATTGGCATCATCGTTGTAGAGCATCGGGTAAGGATTCCCTTCACCGATGATGTCAAGAGCTTTTTTGTAAAGCGCGGGGTTTTGGCCTTGATGAAATCGCAATGCCAGCTGCGGGACATTTTCCTTCACCCTGCGCGTTGTCTCCATGATCGCCAGCGCCAGCCGGTCGGCGTGCGCTTCGTTGATCCGCCCCTTGCCGCCGATCACGATCCGGCTGTCGTACCTGAAATCCCGCGCTTTGATCAACTTCCAACACCCCGTCAGCAGCCGGATGCCTTCCTCCTCATCAATGACGCCTTGATCAAGGTCGGAACAATAAAGATCGCCCAACGCATCGTCGAGCCGGGCGTAATTGCGGGCGCCGTCAAGCGCGTTGTAGAGAATGATCAACTGCAGGCCTTCGCGGAAAGACCTCGGCTTTCGCGACGGCAGCGTTTTGAGAATATCAGCCATGATTGAGAAGTCGTTCTTTTGCCGGGGTTCGAAGGCGGACTGCGCCCCGTCGCTGGCTTGGCCTGCATAATAGCGGCAAGTCTCGGCCAAAGTGTCCAAAGCCGTCAACATTGCTTCATACAACTGCCGGGGCGCCGATCCTTCCCGCGATCCGGAAAGCTGCTGTCGAATCTCCTCACGCAGGCCCGGAATGCCCAGCGAAACCAGTTTGGCGTAGTTGAGCTGCACGCCGGACATCCGCCACAACGTGAAGGCAATCCCCGGCTCGGCCATGTAGAGGTCGCTGGGCAATCCTTTCCACATCTCCTCGCAGTAAGCGCGCTTGATTTTTGCCACGGTGTTGTTGGCTTTCCAGAACTCGCCGATCTCCTTCAATTGCCGTCTCTTTTCATCGGAAAGCCGCCGGCCGTTCATGAGCCGGTCAAAGGCGATGGGGTGAAAGTAATAACCCAGACTGCCCTCGACCGACTGCGGTAGGAACCCGATGGGCGGTTGGATCAGACGACCCGCAAAGAGGTCTTGCTGCTGAATGTCGCAGACCATGGCCTTCCATTGCACGCGATAGCAAGCTGCTTCTCGGAAGCAAATGTTGTCCGGATATTGCTCATAGGCACGGGTGAATTCGACCAGCAGGTCAGCGAGGTCGTCAGGAGATTTGTTGCCGTTTTGAGCGTTCATGGCGAAGGTCTGATTTGGCTGCGAGATGTCGGCATGGATCAGGTCTGGCAACAAGCACAAGCCGGTGCCGCCGGGCACTGAATCTCTCGTGATCCGGCCTCCGCAAATGCGGCCGGGCGGTTTTGTTGGGGAATTCCGAGCCCGCTTTGGGTTGGCTGGCTTTTCGCGTTTCATAAAACAAGATTCTTGCATCCCATGCCGATGAGTTGCTGTTGCAGTCGGCTTTTCTGGTCCCGGCTGACCGTGGCCGCGGTAATGGGGTAGCCGGTGCGCCCGATTTGCCGGTACTTGGGCACACCATAGTCGTGATAGGGCATCAGTTCAATGCCCTCAAAAGCGGGGTATTTGCGGCTGAGCCGAACGATGGCTTCAAAATGATCGTTCGTGTCGTTGATGCCCGGGATGATCGGACAACGAAGCAGAATGGCCGCCTTCTCCCGGTACAGGAAATCGAGGTTCGCCAGGATCAAGTCCTGGCCCACACCGGCATACTTCTGGTGCGACATGTTTCCGGTGAGTTTGTAGTCGAACAGGAACAGATCCACCAGCGGCAGCAACGCTTCGAAGACGCTTTGGGGAGCGTGGCCGGAGGTTTCGAAGCAGGTGTGCAAGCCTTCCTTTCTGGAACGCTCCAGGAGGTCGACGGCGAAGGAAAGTTGACAGGTGGGTTCGCCACCGGAGAGCGATATCCCGCCACGCGAGCTTTCATAGTAGGACCTGTCTTTGAGCACCTCCGCCATGACTGCGTCGGTCGAGCTGACCGTGCCGAGGATTCTGAGCGCTCCGTGCGGGCATTCGTCCACGCACTGGCCGCACAGAGCGCATGCGCTGAAATCGATGTGGAGTCGCTTCTCGCTGCCGTTACTGAATACGCCTGAGGGACATGCTTTCGCGCAGCACGGACAAAGGACGCACTTGTCAGCGGCATAACTCAGTTGCGGCTGCATTGCTTGCGATTCGGGATTGCAGCACCAGGCACACCGAAGAGGACAGCCCTTCAGAAAAACGGCCGTGCGGATGCCCGGACCGTCGTGCAGCGCGAATCGCTGAATTTCAAGCACGGTCCCTTTGGAATTCATGAAATTCATCCTTCTTTTGGCGCCTGCCATCTCGCTCCCCGATATGACACCAATTCCGGTGGCTGAGCAATGCGAAAAGCCGGTGGAAAGCGGTTCTGGCGCCTTTGGAGCATGCCAAGGTGAAGCCACGTCGCTTGTTTTCGCCGCGTTGTTTCAGGATGTCCCCCTTTGATGCCACGTCCTTGAAAGGGTCAGTAAAAGAACCGGGTTGGCGAGCTTTCAGGACGCAATCTCTGCCCTCTTTGTGGTTAACCTAAATGCTTGGCTATCAATGATGAACGGATTCTTGCCTCTCTGTGGCCAAAAAATGGTCATACCTAACTCCTTGGCCATCAATGATGTAGCGGATGTTGCCGATTCCAGACGCACATGCACTTTTCGTCATTTCCCCCTCGTTCTGCCGGCTTGGACCCGCTGGAGGCGAACAATCGACTTCCAAGTTCATGTCGGAAATTCAAATGCGCCCTGAACCTTGCCGCTTACGGCGCTCGACAAAGGAGCAGCAGGTCCGTAGAATGGCCGGCAGTGTTTTGGTCTATATGTTTGCGCTTGATTTGAGAGCGGGTTTCCTTTCGCACAGCGGGATGTGTTGATATTATGAATGCCAACGCGCCCAGTTCCCATCTTCCTCTCCTTTACATGATCGGCGGGTTTCTTGTGCTGTACACCCTCTACGTGGTCAGTTTGTTCAGGCCCAGAAAGAGCGGCCGGCGGCGCCACTGGCGCACCCACGATTGGTTGTGGGTGCCGCTGGCCGGCTTGACCGGAGTCGTGCTCCTGGCCCTGTGGTGGCATTTGCGCATCGGCCCCTGAGCCACTGCACCGCGTTTTTCGGCATTCCCCGCCTGGAGATCCGCAAGCAGCGTCCGCGCGCCAAACAAAGTTTAATCTCGCCTCTGCCGGCCTCGCGGCGTAGTTTGGGCCTGTTTGACCGATGAAAATCTATATCGACGGCAATTACTTTAATGAAAAAACCGCCAAGGTCTCCGTGTTCGATCACGGCCTGCTTTACGGAGATGGCGTGTTCGAGGGCATCCGGGCCTACAACGGCCGCGTCTTCAAGCTGGACGAGCACATCGAGCGCCTGTTCTCCTCCGCCAGGGCCATTCTGCTGAAGATTCCCCTGACGCCGAAGGAAATGATAAAGGCGGTGCTGCAAACCTGCCGCCGCAACAAGATTCGCGACGGTTACATCCGGCTCCTCGTCACGCGCGGCGCCGGCTCGCTGGGCCTCAATCCCTATACCTGCAAGCGGCCGTCGATCATCATCATCGCGGACAAAATCCAGCTTTACCCGCCGGAATTTTACCAGCGCGGCCTGGACATCATCACCGTGCCGACGGCGCGCAACCTGCACAGCGCCTTGAACCCGGCCATCAAATCGCTCAATTACCTCAACAACATCCTGGCCAAAATCGAGGCCATCAACGGCCACTGTGAGGAAGCCATCATGCTCAATGCCCAGGGCTTCGTGGCGGAATGCACGGGCGACAATATTTTCCTGGTCAAGCACGGGCAATTGTTCACGCCGCCCCTCTCCGCCGGGGCCTTGTACGGCATCACCCGCGGCGTGGTGATGGAGTTGGCGCGGCAAAATGGAATGACCGTCAGCGAACCCGATGTCACCCGATACGACCTGTTCAATGCCGACGAATGTTTCCTCACCGGCACCGGGGCGGAGATCATCGCCGTGGTGAAAATCGACGGCCGCATCATCGGCAGGGGCCGGCCGGGGCCGGTCACCACCAAACTCAATCGCTGGTACCACGAGTTAACCAAAGTGTCTGGCGAGCCGATATTTGAGTGATGGCCATGAACGCATGGATTTCCATTCTCAATCGGGGGCAATTGTGGTAGAATATGTTGTGCTATGGTATGCATGATTTGTAAGCAGAACCCGGCCAAGGTGCATCTGACGCAGATCGTCGGGGACAAGATCCAAAAAGTGGATTTGTGCGAGGAGTGCGCCAAACAGAAAGGCGTCAACGATCCGGCGGGCTTTTCCTTGGCCGACCTCCTGCTGGGCCTGGGCGCTTCGCAGGAAATCGCGCCGGCCGGTCGCGAGGAGATCAAGTGCCCCAACTGCGGCTTTACCCAGGCCGATTTCAAAAAGGCCGGACGGCTGGGCTGTTCGCAATGTTACACCACCTTTGCCGAAGGGCTGGAAGGGCTCCTCAAGTCCATGCACAAGGGCACCAAGCACCTCGGCAAGGTCCCCCTGGCCATGCGCCAAGGCCGCGATTTGACCGAGCGCCTCAAGTATTTGCAGAAGAAATTGGACCGGGCCGTCAGCGCCGAGGATTTTGAGCAGGCTGCCACCCTCCGCGATGAAATCAAGGAGACCAGGGAGCAGATGAATCAAGTGGCCCAGAAGTAAGTCCATGACCATTCACGAATTCCTCAGTCCACCGGTCGAAAACGCCCGGCGCACCGGCCCGCACGACCGCATTGTCATGTCCAGCCGCGTCCGTTTGGCGAGGAACCTGCGCAGCGTGCCGTTCCCAGGCTGGGCCAAGAAAGCCGAACGCCTCAAGGCCTTGGAAACCATCCGGCCGGCGGTGGAAAGCCTCCCGCAGTTGGCCGGCGCCTTCTCGGAAACAATGGACAACCTTGGCCCGCTGGACAAACAAATCCTGGTCGAACGCCATTTAATCAGCCGCGAACATGCCGTCAAAAACGTCGGCAGCGGCCTGATCCTCAACAAGGAGGAATCCCTCTGCGTCATGATCAACGAGGAAGACCATCTGCGCATGCAGGCCTTGCGCCCCGGCCTCCAGCTCCAGCAAGCCTGGCAGGCCATTGACCAGATCGATTCCGACCTGGAGCGCAGGCTCGATTACGCTTTCAGCGCCGACCTGGGTTACCTGACCGCCTGCCCGACGAACCTGGGCACCGGCATCCGCGTCAGCGCCATGCTGCATCTGCCGGGATTGGTCCTGGCCGAGCAAATCAACCAAATCATCCAGTCGGTCAACAAACTGGGCCTGGCCGTGCGCGGCCTCTACGGCGAAGGCACCGAAGCCTTGGGCAACGTCTTCCAGGTTTCCAACCAGATGACCCTGGGCGAAATCGAGCTGGACATCGTCGAGCGCCTCAACAAGGTGCTCCTGCAAATCATTGAGCACGAGGAAAACGCCCGCGGCATGTTGCTGGAGAAAAAGCCCAAAATCGTCTTGAATTTCATTGGCCGCGCCTATGGCATCCTGGCCAACGCCCACAGCATCACCTCCAAGGAGACCATGAACCAGCTTTCCTTGATGCGGCTGGGCATTGATTTGGGAGTGTTCCCCGTCGCGGACCGCCCCTTGATCGAGGAACTGTTTGTCATCACCCAGCCCGCGCATTTGCAGAAGAATTACGCGGAAAAACTGCCTGCCGAGGAGCGCGACATCATCCGCGCCGACATGCTGCGCGAGCGTCTCCAGAACCTCAGCCGCCCCAATCCCAAACTGCCCGGCAACGGCGGCGGCCCGCTGGACAAACGCGCCTGACCGGGGCAAATTCGTGTTATGAGCGAAGAATCCATGAACAATTTCACGCCACGCGCCCAACAGGTGCTGGCCCTGGCCCGAAAGGAGGCGGACCGCTTCAACCACAATTTCGTGGGCACCGAGCATCTGCTGCTGGGCCTCATCAAGCTCGGCCAGGGCGTGGCCGTCAACGTCCTGCAAAAGCTGGGCCTGGACCTGGAAACCGTCCGCATGGAAGTCGAGAAACAGGTCGGCACCGGCCCCGATCAGAAGATGATCGGCAACATCCCCTACACCCCGCGTGTCAAGAAGGTCCTGGCCCTTGCCGCCAAGGAGGCCAAGGCCCTCAACCACACTTACGTCGGCACCGAGCACATCCTGCTCGGCCTCCTCCGCGAAGGCGACGGCGTCGCCGCCCGCGTCCTGAAGAACCTGGACGTCGATATCGAGCAAACCCGCCAGGAAATCCTCAAGGAACTGGACCCCAATTTTGCCGCCTCGGAGGAACCCCAACCCGGCGGCCCCGCCGAGTCGTCCCCGGAAAAGGCGCCCGAGAAAAAGGGCGAAGTCAAGACCCCCGCCCTCAAGGCCTTCGGACGCGACCTGACCGACATCGCCCGCAAAGGCGAGATGGACCCCGTCATTGGCCGCCACAACGAGATCGAGCGCGTCATCCAGATCCTCTGCCGCCGCACCAAGAACAATCCCGTCCTGCTCGGCGAGGCCGGCGTGGGCAAGACCGCCATCGTCGAGGGCCTGGCCCAGGAAATCGCCCGCGGCAATGTCCCGGAAATTCTCCGCGACAAGCGCGTCATCACTTTGGACCTGGCTTTGATGGTCGCCGGCACCAAATACCGCGGCCAGTTCGAGGAGCGCATCAAGGCCGTCATGGACGAAATCCGGCGCGCCAAAAACGTCATTTTGTTTATTGACGAATTGCACACCATCGTCGGCGCCGGCTCGGCCGAGGGAACCATGGACGCCTCCAACATCATCAAGCCCGCCCTGAGCCGCGGCGAAATGCAGTGCATCGGCGCCACTACCCTCAACGAGTACCGCAAATACATCGAAAAAGACGCCGCGCTCGAACGCCGCTTCCAGACCGTCAAGGTCGAGGCCCCCTCCGTTGAGGAAGCCGTCCTGATTCTCAAAGGCGTCCGCCCCAAATACGAGGAGCATCACAAAGCCGAGATCACCGACCAGGCCATCGAATCCGCGGTCAAGATGTCCGACCGCTACATCACCGACCGCTTTTTGCCCGACAAGGCCATTGATGTCATGGACGAAGCCGGCTCGCGCGCCCGCATCGGCACCATGACCCGCCCGCCCGAAGTCAAAGACCTGGAGGCGGAAATCGAAAAGATCAAAGGCCAGAAGGAGCGCGCCATCAAAGACCAGGATTTCGAAGGCGCCGCCGCCATGCGCGACAAGGAAAAACAGGCCAAGGAAAAGCTCGACGCCGTTTTGGCCGCCTGGCGCGCCAGCCGCGAGGAAAAACGCGTCACCGTCAGCGAAGAAGACATCTTGCACGTCATTTCCAAATGGACCGGCATCCCCTTGCGCCGCATGGAGAAGGACGAAGCCCAGCGCCTCCTTGCGCTGGAAACGGAAATGACCCGCATCCTCGTCGGCCAGAAGGAAGCCGTCTCGGCCCTGGCCAAGGCCTTGCGCCGTTCGCGGGCCGATTTGAAAGACCCGCGCCGGCCCATTGGCTGCTTCGCCCTGCTCGGCCCCACCGGCGTGGGCAAGACCCTGCTGGCCAAGGCCCTGGCCGAAATCCTTTTCGGCGACCCCAAGGCCCTCATCCAATTGGACATGAGCGAATACATGGAGCGCCACAACGCCTCCCGCATGGTCGGTTCGCCTCCCGGCTACGTCGGTTTCGAGGAAGGCGGCCAGCTCACCGAGCAAGTCCGCCGCCGGCCCTACTCGGTCGTCCTCTTCGACGAAATCGAGAAGGCCCATCCCGACGTCATGAACATGCTCCTGCAAATCCTGGAAGAGGGCAAACTGACCGACAACGTGGGCCGGGTGATCAATTTCCGCAACACCATCGTCCTGATGACCTCCAACGTCGGCGCCGAGCTCATCCGCCGCAATTCCACCCTCGGCTTCTCCCCCATCAGCGACGAAACGAGCTACGACAAGATGAAGGAAAAAATTCTTGACGAAGCCAAGCGCCTCTTCCGTCCCGAATTCCTCAACCGACTGGACGACGTCATTGTGTTCCGTTCCCTGACCAAGCCGGACTTGCTGGAGATTCTCGACCTGGAAATCTCAAAAGTCACCGACCGCCTCAAAGCCAAGCAGATCCATCTCGTCCTGGACCAGACCGCCAAGGATTTCCTGGTGGAAAAGGGTTACGATCCGACCTATGGCGCGCGCCCCATGCGCCGCGCCGTCGAGCGCTTTCTGGAAGACCCGTTGGCGGAGGAAATCCTCAGAGGCAACCTCCATCCCAACGACCCCATCGCGGTCACCGTGGGCGACGGCAAACTCGTTTTCAGGCAGGAAACCCCCGCCGCCCCCGCCACCCCCGAGGCCCTCTCCAGCTAATGCAGTCTGACTAAAACTGCGCCGCTTTCCCTGCCCTCCGCCGCCTCGCCAGGCGTCATGGAGTGCGCCGCGCAACGGCGCTATTGCCTTGCAACCTCATGCCCGTGGCACGGCGAGGCGCTCGCCGGGCCGGCTTCAGTTTTCCCTGTCCACCATCTCCGCTTCGTCCACCCTTTCCAAAACGTCCCCATCAGCAAGCCCGCGCCTTCCCATAATCCGTTCCATGCCAGTTGTAGGAGCCGAGGTCACGAGGCTGCGTGCCGGGGGGTAGGGACGCGCTGCCGCGCGTCCGCGGCGTTGTAGGAGCCGGGGTCACGAGGCTGGGTTTCCGGGTTGCCAGTCCGTGCCTGTCCGTGCAATTACGAACTGGATCTGGTATGAGCTGTCGCCGAATCCCGAGCCTGCTTTCTGATCGGCCCGGCGCGCTCAGTATGAGCTGATGCTCGTTTTTTGCGCGTGTCCTTCAGGCCGGAATTCCAGGATTTCGCCGGGCTGGCATTGGAGCGCCTGGCAAATGGCTTCAAGGGTGGAGAAACGGATGGCCCTGGCCTTGCCAGTTTTCAGGATGGAGAGATTTTGCGGCGTGATGTTCACGGCCCCGGCCAGTTCGTTCAGCCGCATTTTCCGCTGGGCGAGGACCACATCCAGATTGACGATAATGGGCATAAGCTTAAACGGTCAATTCCTGTTCCTCCTGGATCTTGCGGCCTTCGTCCATGACCCAGGCGATGATGATGGTCAGACAACCCACCAGGAATCCTGGAGAAGTGAGGATGATCATGGGCAACATGAGCGAAACTCTCATACTAGTACCGGAACTCTCAAAAACTGGGAGGCAGGCATTGAGCACCCCATAAAACACCGCCAACTGTCCCAGCCGCCGGATTTGCGATACGTTTTCCGCTGAAAAAATGACGCCCTTTTCGTAGAGATTAAGCAGACGATAAAACGCTATGACCGCCAGAAGAAAGAGTGAGACGCAAAGCGCTTCATATACCTTCAACACTGCCGGAATCTCTTGCAGTGAACTGAAATTCTGATCGCCCACTTGGAAGGGTCTTTTGACGGCGATGTGGCCGTGATTCACTATCGACACAAGTCCCAAGACCACAAAATAAAACAGAAACACGGCCTTCAACGACCGGCTCAGTTTTTTGATCCGACTCAAACGGGGATTGTCCTTAATTTCATTTGTATTCATGGCGCGAAGAATAAACCACGGAATCGCGTTGGTCAAGCTTTTTTTATCGAACAACGATAAAAAGCTTATGATTAGCATTTTGTAGCGCAAAGGCCGAGTCCGTCTAGGGGTCAGTCCTCACTATTTGCACTTTTTGTCCTTCTCATCTCAGGGGTCAATCAGAGGTCGTTCTTTTGCACATCTCGCCTCATGTGGAATGGCGCATGGCAGCCTTCCTTCGCCTGCATGCCATAGCTGCCTCGGCGACGGCGGGTTCCCTTGTTTTTCATTCAGCATCCAGCATTTAGCATTTCCCCATCTCCTGTCAAGAATACATACTTGACAAGTCGGCCACGCGCAGCGGTTTTCGTCATATTTTACGGCCTTTTTGTTTTCCAAATTTTATGCGCACCGTGGACTGTGGAAATTCCGCTGTTTGTGCGATAATGCCGCCATGAGCACGCTCTGGCGCGCCACATGGGAAAATCGGTGGGGTGAAAGGATGCAGGCCCGCCTGCGGCCAGCCACGCCTGCCACGCGCACCACAAAGACCCCATGAAAATAAAGCTGTCCCTGGCCCGGCTCCATGCCAACCGCCGCAACGCCCTCAAATCCACCGGCCAGAAAACGCCCCGCGGCCGCGCCATTTCCAAAATGAACGCTCTCAGCCACGGCATCCTCTCCACCCAGATCATGAACCAGAAACGTATTTTTTGCCAAACGAACCCATCTTCCAAACGCCGCAAGTCTTTGGGGTTGCGCCGCTTCGTGCCTTTTCGGCCATTTTCCGAATGTGCATTTTTAATCCATTTAAACAACGAAAACCCGGCCCCTGCGCTCTATATGTCCGCATCAACCGAAAACGCGTTCACGTCTTCCGGCGCCAATTTTCCGAATTGGCAAAGCCCCGGCCTCCGGCATAGTGTAGCGGGCGTCGTATGACAACCTTGGCAACTCAATATGCCCGCGAATGGTTTGGCGGAGTGGGGCGCGGGGCGATCCTCTGCCGCGACATCGCCTCCTCCCTGCTTCATGCCAAGGTCCGATGGCGCGACGTCATCTACCAGATGTATTTCATCGGCGTCAAATCGCAATCGGTGGTTGCCATTACCGGCGCCTTCACCGGCATGGTCTTGTGCGCCCAAACCGCCTTTCAGTTTCACAAGGTCAAAATGGACACCGCCACTCTCGCCGTGGTCAGCGTCGGCATGGGCAGCGAACTGGGGCCGGTCCTGACCGGCTTGATGGTCGCCGGACGCGTCGGCGCCGCCATTGCCGCCGAATTGGGCACCATGCGCGTCACCGAGCAGATCGACGCCTTGCGCACCCTGGCGGCCAACCCGATTGATTTCCTGGTCGTGCCCCGCTTCGTGGCCACTTTGCTCGTCATGCCATTGTTGACAGTAGAGTCGATCTGTCTGGGCATCCTGGCCGCCTACATCGTGGCGGTGTTTCTTCTGGGCATCAATTCAACCTACGTCTGGTACAACATGATCCACTACACGCACACCAACGACATGCTGACGGGCATAATCAAGACGTTCATTTTCGGCGCCATTGTGGCCGTGATCTCGTGCGACAAGGGGATGAATTGCCCGGACGGGGCGGAGGGCGTGGGCCGCGCCACCACCGAAGCCGTCGTCTATTCCTCCATCACCATTCTCATCAGCAATTTCTTTCTGACGTTGTTGCTGCAACGCCTGCTCCCGTGATGATTATCGAAGTGCGCGATGTGAAAAAAAGTTTCGGCTCCCTGGCCGTCTTGCAGGGGGTGACCTTCTCCGTTGAGAAGGGCGAGGCCTTGTGCATCATCGGGACCAGCGGGTGCGGCAAAAGCGTCCTGCTCAAACATCTGGTCGGCCTCATCACCCCCGACAGCGGCGAGATCGCCATCGACGGCCGGAATATCGCCGGCCTGGATGAGCGCGAATTGATGCCCGTGCGCCGCATGTTCGGCATGTTGTTCCAGAGCGCGGCCTTGTTCGATTCCATGACCGTGGAGGAAAACGTGGGGTTCGTCCTCAACCGCGAGCGCAAGTCCAGCCCGCAGGAAATCGCCCAACGCATCGAAGACGTGCTGGACTTGGTCGGCTTGAGCGGCATCCAGAAGAAGATGCCGGCCGAACTTTCCGGCGGCATGCGCAAACGGGTCGGCTTGGCCCGGGCCGTCGCTTATCGCCCGCAAATTCTCCTCTACGACGAACCGACCACCGGCCTGGACCCGATCGCCGCCGACACCATCGATCAACTCATCATTCGCGTGGTGGAGAAACTGAAGGTCACCTCCATCGCCGTCACCCATGACATGCGCAGCGCGCGCCGCATCAGCCGGCGCATCTTGATGCTGCATGAAGGGCGCATTTATGCCGACCAGACGCCGGACGAACTCTTTAAATCAGCCGACCCGGTCATTTATCGGTTCGTCAACGGGATTTCAGACCAGGAGAAGGAAGTCAAAAAATGAACAATTCGCGTTTTGAGTTTAAAGTGGGCCTCTTTGTGTGCGTGGGCGTGGCGCTGGCCGCCCTGCTCATCCTCAACTTCAGCAAGGGCATCACCTTCGGCCAGGCGACCTACAAGCTGCGCGTCGTTCTGCCCAACGCCGCCGGTCTCAAACCGGCCGCCGACGTCATGATGGCCGGCGTGCCCATCGGCAAGGTCACCGCCATGGAACTGGCCGGCAACGCCAAATCCGTCGATATCACCCTCACCATTCTTTCCAAGTATCAAATCCGCAAGGACGCCGAATTTCGCATCGATGCCCTGGGGTTCCTGGGCGACCAATACATCTCCGTCTCCGTGCCGCCGGAAACGGGACTGGCGCCGACCAACGCCGCCGCCTACCTCCAAAACGGCGACACGGTCCTGGGCGAGGCGACCTTCAACATGATGGAGGCGGTCCACTCCATCTCCGATGTGGTGGATCAAGCCAGAAAAACCATGAAGGACCTCGACCAGGGAATCACCAATGTGAATGCCTCCGCCCTCTCCACCAATACCCTGGCCCATTTTGTCCTCGCCGTCAGCAATCTGGAGGTCGTTTCGGATCGGGCGGTGCAGGCGGCGGGCCGGGCCGAGCGCCTGTTGAGCGACAACACGGCCGCCTTCAACTCCACCGTCAGCAACTTCCAGGCCCTCTCCATGCGCCTCACCAACACCGCGGCTGAATTGGACCAGCTCATTCTCAGCAACCGGGACGACGTCCGCAAGGTGGTTGCGAATTTGACAGTCGCCTCCGACCAGTTTAAACAGATCGCCACGGATTTGCAGGCCGGCAAAGGCGCGGCAGGCCTGCTGTTGAAGAATGAAAAGACGGCCGCCGAACTGGCGTCATTCGTCAGCAACGCCAATAACATGACGGCGGAGTTCGGCGAATTCGGCAGCAATTTGAACCGGCGCGGCATTTGGGCCATGTTGTGGAAGCCGAAGCGCCCGGAGACCAACCGTCCGCCGGACCGTTGAATGAACAGTCAATTATAATAATTTGCCATGCGCTCGCTCTGGGTCATTCGCATCCTGTTCCTGCTCATGTGCGTCATGGGCGGCTACGAGATCAGCCAGGTGCGCCCCGAATGGGTCAACAACAGCACCCTGGGCATGATGATTGGCTTCGGCATGGGCGGGTTGTGCATCGCCATCGACGAGATGCTCAAGGGCTTTTCCTTGCGGGCCTTTTCCGCCGCCACCTTCGGACTCTTTCTCGGCATGGCGGCCGCGGCCATGATCGACCGCTCCGCCCTGTTTAGTGACGCCGATGAACCGCAACGGCGCGTCATCCGCCTGGCCCTGTTCCTGGGTTTCAGCTACCTCGGCATGGTCCTGGCCATGCGCAGCAACAAGGAGGATTTTTCCCTCATCATCCCTTATGTCCGCTTCGCCCCCCAAAGCAAGCCGGAGAACCTGCTCCTGCTGGATACCAGCGTCATTATTGACGGCCGCATCGCCGACTTGATCGAGGCCGGCTTCATCGAGGGCCTGCTGGTGGTGCCGCGCTTCGTCCTCAGCGAATTGCAGCAAATCGCCGATTCCAACGACCCGGTGGTCCGCGCCCGCGGCCGTCGCGGGCTGGAGATGCTGACGCGCTTGCGGCAGAACAAACGCAACGAGGTCAAAATCCATGACGCGGACGTCCCGGAAGAAAAGGAGGTGGACGCCAAACTGGTGCGCCTGGCCAAGGGCTTGGGGGCCAAACTTTACACCAACGACTACAACCTCGGCAAAGTGGCCGAGCTGCAATCGGTCCCCTACGTCAACCTCAACGAATTGGCCAACGCCCTTAAACCGGCGATTCTGCCTGGGGAAGTCTTCACCCTGCGCGTGGTGCGCGAAGGCCGCGACAAGGGCCAGGGCGTTGGCTATCTGAACGACGGCACCATGGTCGTGGTTAACAACGCGCAAAGCCTCATCGGCCAGCAAGTCAGCGTCAAAGTCATCAGCCTCCTGCAAACCGGCGCCGGTGTGATCGTGTTTGCCGATTTGATGTCGTCGGCTGCGGCTTGACCCTGCGGCGCTCGCGGCCATCTTATCTTTATGGAATTTGTCACGGTTTTCAGAGCCTTTAATCCCGCCGCGGCGGAGCTGGTCCGTTCGCGCCTGGAGGCCAACGGCTTCCTGGTCAGCGTCCAGCATGAAACCGCGGCGCTGTCCATGGACGGCTACGCCATGGCCGCCGGCGGCATCTTGGTGCAGGTGCCGGAAGACCAGGTCGCGGACGCCCGCGCCCTGATCGAGTCCCAGGACCCCCCAGCCCGTGAAAAGTGATTCGATCCGCCTGCTGCGCCAACTGCAACGGCTTTTGCCCCCCGGCCAGCTCCGCCTCGACCTGGCCGCGCGCCGGGAGCACGCCGGGGACAAATGGTTTGCCAGCCGTCTGCCCGACGCGGTGGCTTTGCCGCGCGGCACTGCCGCCGTTTCCCAAATCCTGCGCTTTGCCTCCCGGCGCCGCATCCCCGTCACGGCGCGCGGGGCTGGTTTTGGCTATGTGGGCGGCTGCGTCCCCGCCCACGGCGGCATTGTGCTTTCCCTGGCGCGCCTGAACCGCATCAAGGAAATCCATGCCGGCGATTTTATTGCCGTGGCCCAGGCGGGCGTCATTTTACAATCCTTGCAGAAGGCGGTGGAGAAAAGGAACCTCTACTATCCGCCCGACCCGGCCAGCCGCGCCGATTGCAGCGTGGGCGGCACCATCGCCACCAACGCCGGCGGGCCGCGCTGCCTCAAATATGGCACCACCCGGGACTATGTCCTCGGCCTGCAAGTGGTCCTGGCCGACGGCGCCGTCGTCTCCCTGGGCGGCCGCACCCACAAGAACAAAACCGGCTTCGACTTGACCCGGCTCTTCGTCGGTTCAGAAGGCCTGCTGGGCGTGGTCACCGAGGTCACCTTGAAGCTCCTTCCCCTGCCCCCCTACCGCGCCCTGCTGGTGGCCGGATTCGACTCGATGGAGGCGGCGGCGCGGGCGATGCGGGAGGTCTTTCACCGCGGCATTTTGCCCTGCGCCCTTGAGGTGGCCGACCAGTTCACCCTGGACGCCGCCCGCCGCCGCACCGGCAGCCGGCGCCTGCGCGATGCGCGCGCCTTAATCATGGTCGAACTGGACGGCCTGGAGAAATCGGTGCGCGGCGAGATGCAGGCGCTGAAGGAACTGGCGCTGGGATGGCGGCCGGTTTTTCTGGAAGCCGCCTACGGCAACGCCCGGGCCGAGCAACTTTGGGAACTGCGCCGGGAATTCTCCTTTGCCTTGCGCGACACCGGCCTGATCAAGTTGAACCAGGACATCGTGGTGCCGCGGGGGCGGTTGGAAGACTTGTTCCGCTTCACGGCCCGGCTGCAGAAGCGGTTCGACCTGCCTATCGCCTGCTTCGGCCACGCCGGCGACGGGAACATTCATGTCAACCTGATGTATGACGAGAACTGGCCCAAGGCCCACGCCCGCACCCGCGCCGCCTTGGACCAATTATTCCGGCAGGTCCTGGCTTGGAAAGGGGTCATTACGGGCGAACACGGCATCGGCCTCGCCAAAAAGCGCTGGTGGCCCTGGGCGGCGCCCCGCCCCTTGCGGGCGTTGCACCGCAAAATCAAACACGCCCTGGATCCAAAAGGGATATTGAACCCGGGCAAATTTGTCTGATCAGCCGCGAGTCTGCCCACCCCGCGGCCTGCCGTTGAGACAAAGGAAGTTGCCTACTGGCGGAAGCTGTTGCCGCCGCCGCCGCCACCACCACCTCGACGGTCTCCACCCCCGCCACGATAGCCGCCGCCGCCTCGATAGCCGCCACCGCCGCCCGCAGGCCGTTCCTCGCGTGGGCGGGCTTCGTTGACAGTCAGAGGCCGGCCTTGGAAGTCCTTGGCGTGAAACATCTGAATGGCCTTTTCCGCGTCCTCTTTCGACCCCATTTCGACGAAGGCAAAGCCGCGCGAGCGGCCCGTCATCCGGTCTTGCATGATGTTGACCGACACTACAACTCCGGCTTGCGCGAAATGGTCTTGCAAGTCGTTTTCCGTCGCGGTGAAGGTGAGATTACCGACGAATAATTTTGCTGACA
>Ga0326728_10003998_pt1 | contig 44454 bp, 44 predicted proteins | sample MB3enrmetagenome_FD_207602 | JGI IMG/M metagenome (GOLD analysis project Ga0326728, IMG submission 207602) | Lab enriched peat soil microbial communities from McLean, Ithaca, NY, United States - MB31MN | ecosystem: Environmental > Terrestrial > Soil > Wetlands > Peat | place: USA: New York...
GAATACGTCACCGTAATTATGAAATACCAGGACTTAGCTTCCCGTAAGCCCTTTACTGCAACCTGGCTAGTAGTCTCGTCGACGCTGGAATCGATCCCGGTTACCGCCGCCCCCGCCCCCGCCGCTGCGGTTCCCCGAAGAGCCGGCGCGCTGTGGGCGAGCCTCGTTCACCGTCAAGGGGCGGCCGCCAAAAGACTGACCGTTCAAGCTTCCGATTGCCCGTTGCAGGTCCTGGCCCTCGACCAGCTCAACAAAGCCGAATCCCCGCGAGTCACCCGTCATCTTGTCTCGAATCACCACCGCCGAGGCCACTTGAAAGCCCGCATTGGTCACGAACTCGTTGAGCGCACTGTCCGTGGCGTTATGGGGCAGATTACCTATGAAAAGTTTCGCCATTTATCCTCCCAGTCGGGCGGCCCTGGGGCCGCCTCGTTAAGTTGTGCGGCGTCGGGATGCGACCGGCACCGCTCCAGCCAGGCCAGCGTCGCCAACGGGGGCAACTCCGACGTCGGTCCCCTTTTCGGGCGCCGCGGCGCCCTGTCGTGCTTGCTGCTTTATTTCCAGGGCCATTCGCGCTTCTCGAGTGCGCTTCCGCCGGGCAATCTTGGTACGGCGTTCCCGGCCAAACCTGGATTTGTCACCGTTTCTTTGCGACATGGTTCCCACTTTCGCGAGCCCATTGCTTGGGTCAAGACGGCGGGCAACTCGGCTCGCTTCCCCCTCCAAGACGTGCAATTGCAGATGACCTTTGCTTCAGGCAACCTGGAGAGCCCCTGGAAGGCGGTCACTTCCTTGACTATATTAGCGCAATCTGAGGGAAAATGGAAGGGTTAATTAATTGCAGCAAACTATCGAGAGCGAGATAGCCCGGTGGCCCATCCCACTGTCTCCTCTCCGAATCACCCTATCCGTGTATCGAGAGCAGCGCCTTTCTTCTGCCTCCTGTCTCCTGTACTACAAACCCGAGCTTCTTCGCAGCGCGCGAAGATTTTTCTTGCTCGTCACTCGCCACTCGTCACTTGGCACTAGCAACCACTTTGGTTGCGGCGTAGCGCCGCGCTGTTCTACTTCAGGACCAGAACCTCGCGCAGTCCGGAGCGGGTGAGGAAGGTCTTGACGGAGCCGCCGGGACTGAGGCGCTCCATCTCGCGGTTGGTGATGGGCGGGTATGGGAAAGGCCTGTCGTCTTCGCAACGTGACGCCAGGGTGGTGAGGCTCTCCAGCCACCAGATGGCGTCGGCGCCTTTCGGCTGGTAAGGCTCGCGCAGGAAGCAGAACAAGATGCCGCCCAGTTCGAGGTAAGAGAGCATTCGAGCCATGAACTCCGGCAAGGCCGCGCGCGGTACGAGGTCCGGGACCTGCCAGCAGAAGATGGCGGTGAGTGAGGCGGGCGGTATGGGCGGCACCTGGTCCAGGAAAGCTCCGAGCCGGAACGTCTGCGTCTTCGGGCTGCGGTCCCAGAGTTGAGGGTCGCCCTTCCGAAGCGGTGTGAGGAGGTCGGCCACATAGAGCTTGACGCCGCGGTGCATCAGGATCGACACCGTCGCCTGGCGGATGGGTCCGCAGTCGAGGATGCGAGGATGCGGGATATCGCGCAGGTATTGCCACAGCCATTCAAGGCCGCGGCTGATGTTTCCGGTGGGAGCTGGTGCGGCCGGCTGCGCCCCGATTTCCCGGCCGGTTGTCAGCGGCATGTGAGGTCAGTTCTCTTCGCCCGGCCTGTTGCGTCCCACGGCCCACGTGGGAGTCATCTGGGGGTCCGGGCAGCCAGGTTACGCCGTGGCCAGGCGCTGATCGGGGCGCCATCGACGCGCTCGCCGCCTGGATGCTTCGTCCCTACGAGGTCACCGAAAGGACGCCGGGAGCCGGGCGAACAGCGGCGGACTCCGGCGCTTCTTCGCGCAGGATGTCGATGCTGCCCTTGAAGTAAGCGCCCTCTTCGATGGCCACGCCAGCGGACACCAGGTCGCCGACCACGTGTCCGGTCTTGCGAATCTCAATCCGGTCACGGGCCGCGATGTTACCGTTTATCGTGCCGAGGACAACCACCTGGCGCGCGTTGACTTCAGCTTTCACCTGGCCATGTTGGCCCACTGTCAGCGTGTGGTCCTGGAGGCGAATCGTGCCTTCAAACTGGCCGTCGATCAGGAGGTCTTCGCTTCCAGACAACTCTCCACGCATCACCACCGACCGCCCGAGCAGGGTATGGTTCGAGTCCGTTGACGGCGCGCTGGACGCCCTCAGTGTCGCGTCTGGCATAGGTATGTCCACCTTGAGGGCCGTGGTCGGAGCTGGCGGCGTGCCCTGTTCCTTGAGTCCGACCTGCACCTTGGGAGGCGCCGGCCGACTCTTCCTCTCCCATAACATGGTCGTCCACTCCATCCATGGGGACCATCAGCGAAAACGCGCTTGGTCCCACCATCCCTCGTGAGTTGAATCTTAACTCGCACGGCGCGGCAAGTGCAATGCCAAATCAGACGGGGGTGTCAGAAATTAGAAATCAGAAATCAGAACGAAGACCGTCTTCTTTTTCTGGATTTCTACTTTCTGATTTCTGATTTTGAAGCCGGCCGGCAGACTCTTGTTTCAAATTCAGTTATAATCACCTGTCATGCGCTGCAACAACATTCTAAATTTAGAAGCGATAACCGTAATGGAGGCCGCGCGGGGCAGCACCCAGCAGACGGCAGGTTTCCAATAGCCCAGGAGTCATTCATGGAAATGCGCATTCATCCGCAAGACGTTCTCAACGCCCTCCGCCGCGTGCGCGACGTTAGCTCGCAATGTGACATTGTTTCGTTGGGGTACGTGAAGGATATCGAAGTGGCTGGGGAAGGTCGCGTCTCGTTCGCGCTCGAATTGCCCAACCCGCAAGACGCGGCCAGCGAACAACTGGTGACCGCCGCACAAGACGCGGTGCGAGCGCTGGGGGCGAACAACGTTCAAGTCCGCGTAGTGGCGCCGACGGGACCGATGCCGGGCACGCCGTCACGATTGATCCCGCAGGTAAGGTACACCATCGCCGTGGCCAGCGGCAAGGGCGGGGTGGGCAAGTCCACCGTGGCGGCGAACCTCGCCATCGCCTTGATGCGCGCCGGCAACAAGGTCGGCCTGATGGATACGGACGTCTACGGCCCGAGCGTGCCCACCCTGATGGGGGCGGGCTCCGAGCCGCACGTGGTGGAGGGCAAGATCGAGCCGCCCGTTCAGTACGGCATCAAGATCATTTCCATGGCCTATTTCCTGCCCAAGGATGAGGCGGTGATCTGGCGCGGGCCGATGCTGCACAAGACCGTCCAGCAGTTTCTCGGGGAGGTGCGATGGGGCGAACTCGATTACCTGGTGATCGATCTGCCGCCCGGCACCGGCGACATCCAGTTGAGCCTCTCGCAGACCATTCCGCTCACCGGCGCGGTGATCGTCTCGACGCCGCAGGACCTGGCTCTGACCGTGGCGTCAAAGGCCATCGCCATGTTCCAGAAGCTGCACGTGCCGATTCTGGGGATCGTCGAGAACATGAGCTCCTACATCTGCCCGCAGTGCGGTCATCAGGAAAGCATCTTTGGACACGGCGGAGCGCGCGCGGCCGCCGCCAAGATGGGCTTCGCGTTCCTGGGCGAGATCCCCCTCGATACCCGCATCCGCACCCACAGCGACGCCGGCAAACCCGTGGCGCTCGACGATACGACGCCTTACGGGAAGCCTTTTATGGAGATTGCGGGGGCGCTGGCGCAGCAAGTGGCGGCCATCCGCGCGGACGAAAGCATCGAGATTGAATGAGGGAGCGGTCAGCAATCAGCTTTCAGCTATCAGCAAGGAGCGGCCCAGGTCTTGCTCTTGGTTTGCTGATAGCTGACGGCTGAATGCTGATAGCTCGCGGCCAACGATGCAAGTGACGCCCCAAAAGATAAAACTCGCCGCCGGCAACGACACCCTGAGCGTGCAGTGGTCGGACGGCCACGTGAGCGCCTACCCTTACCGCTACTTGCGCGATAAGTGTCCGTGCGCCACGTGCCGCGATATGCCGCCCCAAGCAGCCGGGCCTCGGGTCTTGAGCCCGTTGCCGATGTTGGGACAGAAACCGCTGCGGCCGGAGCGCGCCGACCTGGTGGGCCGCTACGCGCTGCAGATCTACTGGAACGACGGTCATTCAGCCGGCATTTACAGCTTCGAATATCTCCGCGAGCTGTGCCCGTGCCCCGAGTGCACAGCCGAGCGGGCACGCGGGCAAGATGCCGCCGCAGAAGAGGGTTCTTCTCCGTGAGTCTGTGCGCCCTCGATAGTGAGGTTCTCCCTCTTGCCACGGACCCCTTGCAAACACTCACCACGGAGCGCGCCTCCACCGCATTCGTTGTGGCCGCCGGCTGACGTTCTTGCTTTCGACCTTCGATTTCGGCTGTTGACTGCTTAAAGGATTTCCACCTGGCAGTTCTTCACCAGCGACTTGAACTTCTTTGCGTCCGCGTCGCTGCCCACGATGCCGCCATAGTGCATGGGCACGGCGATCTTGGGGTTGATCGCCGCCGCGGCTTCGGCGGCCTCTTCCGCGGTCATCACGTAGGTTCCTGAGACCGGCAGCAGCGCGATGTCGCACTTGATGGACTTCATCTCGGGAATAAAGTCAGAGTCCCCGGCGTAATAGACGGTGGTTCCGTCCATCTTGATCACAAATCCCAAGCGCTTCTCACCCTGGGGATGAAAAGCCTGGCCCGGCTCGCGGAACTTGTTCACGTTGTACGCGGGCACCGCCTCCACCTCCACTTTGCCCACGGTGCGCTTGCCGTTGGGATCAAGATAATGCAGCTCCTTGATGTGGATTCCCTTCAGCCCCCTGGTCAATTCGTCCTTGCAGAGGGGGCTTGCCAGGATCGAAGTGCCCGGATAGCAGACCTTTTTCAAGTCCTCGATGCTGAGGTGATCGAAGTGCTCGTGGCTCAGCAGAACGATATCCGCTTCGTCGGTCCTCGTCATCTTGAAAGGGTCGGTGTAGATGACCTTCGATCCGGCGATGCGAAAGGTGTCATGGGCAATGCGCGTGAAATCGAGATTCAGTAGCTTCATGGCTCGGACCTCCCTTCGAGATGGTCGCTCGACAACTCGGTCGAATGGCCAACGGCTCCGCCGCCCTGCTGTGCGGAAAAGGCTCAGCCTTTCCGGAAGTGGCAAAGAAAAAGTTACTTTTTCCCTGCCCTTGCCGCCCGGAAAGGCTGAGCCTTTCCGCACAGCAGGGCGGCGGAGCCGCTGGCCACTGTCAAGAATTGGATGTTACAGCACACCAGTTAACCCCCCACCATCATCTCACGGCTGCGGGGCGCTCGGAGCGTTCGTCAGCTCGGGCGCGCCCATCGAAACGACAACAAATTGGAAGTCCTTGATCTTCCCGTCCGTGTCAGCGGCGTGAAGGCGCATCTGATCCTTGTGAATCGTGAACGTGGCATCCTGGCCGACGGCCAAAAGGTCGCCGCTCTTTTCTTCCTTCTGGCGGATGTGGTATTCCGTCGAGCCCGCGCGCAAGACGTATTCGTGGCACAACATTTCGCGGGTCTTCTTGTGGCCGCCCTTGGTGCCGCAATCGACCGAGTTCATGGCGACCACCGTCACCGACTGGGGCTCGTCCTTGGCCTGCGCGGGAGCCGCAACGAGAGCCGCGCCGAACACAACACCCAAGACCAATGCCGTTTTCATATTCAGCCTCCGATTCAATCCTTGTTCTTTGGATGCAGATGGAAGCCCGGTGGCAATGCCGGGCTAAAGCCCGGCGCTACAATGAAAATACCTACCCTCGGGCCTGAGCGGGGCCCAAGATGCGAAGCGGCTATACCGAGATTCGCTTCAGCTCCGGGCTGACAATCAACTCCGGTTCGGTGGCGGCCTGCACGGCGTGGACGCTGGTGTCCGGCGCGATTTCCTTGAGGACCAGCCCTTCGGGCGTCACATCGATCACCGCCAGCTCAGTCACGATCATGTCCACCACGCCGGCGCCGGTCAGCGGCAGCGTACACTGCCTCAGGATTTTCGGAGTGCCACCTTTGCTGACGTGTTCCATCGCCACGATCACGCGGTTGGCGCCCGCCACCAAGTCCATGCTGCCGCCCATGCCCTTGACCACCTTGCCGGGGATCATCCAACTGGCGAGGTTGCCCTGGGCGTCCACTTCCATCGCCCCCAAGGCGGTGAGGTCGACGTGGCCGCCGCGGATCATGGCGAACGACTCGGCGCTGGAAAAATAGGAGGTGCCGACGAGCTCGGTCACTGTTTCCTTGCCGGCGTTGATGAGGTCAGGATCTTCCTCGCCCTCGAACGGGTAAGGTCCGATCCCCAGCATCCCGTTTTCCGATTGCAGCACCACCTCGATGCCGGGCGGGATGAAGTTCGCCACCAGGGTCGGAATACCGATGCCGAGGTTGACGTAGTAACCGTCCCTCAGCTCCTGGGCGACGCGTCGCGCGATGAATTCTCGTCTGTCCATCTTTCCACCTTCCTTCTTCCCGGCAAGTGGACTCAAGTAGACAGTAGACAGTAGACGGTAGGCAGCATACAGGCCCTCACCCGTGAGCCGCTCTCCAAGGCAAGGGCGGAAGACAGTCTTGCCCGTCTATCATCTACTGTCTGCTGTCTACCTCTTCTGCACCGTCCTCTTCTCGATCCTCTTTTCGTAATTCGCACCTTGGAATATGCGTTTCACGTATATCCCCGGCGTGACGACACAGTCCGGATCAAGTTCGCCAAGTTCCACCAACTCTTCCACCTCGGCAATGGTCACTCTGGCGGCGGTGGCCATCATGGGGTTGAAATTCCGCGCCGTTTTGCGATAGATGAGGTTGCCCCCGCGGTCGCCTTTCCAAGCCTTGACGAAGGCGAAGTCGGCGGTGAGTCCGCGCTCCAGCAGGTACTTGCGGCCGTCGAACTCGCGCACCTCCTTACCCTCGGCAACCACAGTGCCAACGCCAGTGGGCGTATAAAAACCCGCGATGCCCGCGCCAGCCGCGCGCAGGCGCTCCGCGAAGGTTCCCTGCGGCATAAGCTCCAGTTGGATCTCCCCCGAGAGCGCCAGATCTTCGAGCACCTTGTTCTCGCCCACATAGGTCCCGATCACCTTGACGATCTGCCGCGTCTCGAGCAGGCGCCCCAAGCCGAAGTCACTTACCCCGGCATTGTTGCTCATCACGGTGAGGTTCTTGGTGCCCTTGCGGCGCACCGCATCGATCAAGTTCTCCGGGATGCCGCAGAGCCCGAAGCCACCGACCATGATCGAGGCTCCGTCGTAGAGGTCAGCGATTGCCGCCTCAGCGTTAGGAAAAATCTTGTTCATAGCTCGCCCTGGCTTTCGCACATAGAGTATTCACCATGATTCACCCCGACACGTATTGCGCCGTCACTGCAGCTCATAAAACTGCCTCATGTTCCCCATCTTGGGCCACAGTGCGTACCGCTTCACTTCCAGAATCTGCTTCAGATGGCCGAGGTCGTGGAACGCCCACTCGTGGATCATCTCTCCGGCCGTGATTTCCCCTACCACCTGATGATGACCCTTGCGCTTCAGTTGCGCCGGTTTCAGGGTACGCAGCCACTTCACGTTGGCCTTTCGCTGGCGCGCCCAGCGGTCGAGCGAGCGCTGCGGGCTCCTCTGGTTGTACTTTTGCTCGATGGCCCTCCTTTCCTGATCAAAGCGTGGAAGTGAGGGTTCATCCTGTTCGATCATGGCGGCCACTCGCGCTCGCATGCCCAGCTCCTCGACGTCGTCAAGATGCGCCAGGATTTCCTGGATCGACCATTTGTTCGGCGCCGGCCGGATCTTCATGTGGCGCGGCGCAAGGCCAGCAATCTCACGCCGGATCTTTTCCGGGGTCGAGTCGAGGATTGCTAAAACGTCTTTCAGCATCGGTCAGCTCCAGTGTGCACCGGATGGAAAAGGGCGGAAGCCATTGATTGGCGCCACTCCGTCATTGTACTACCCGAGGGCCGATAGCGGCGTATCAGCTCACGGCAGGTCCCGTAGCCTGTCGCGGAGCTTCTGCGCCTGTTTGAACTCGCGTTCCAACTCGCGGTCGCTCAAGTGCAGCTTCATCGCTTCAAGCTTCTCGATCAGCAACTCGATGGCAGACTGTATATTCTCAATGTTAGTCAGGCAAATGTCACGCCACACCGCGTAGGGACTCTCCGCCAGTCGCGTCATGTCCCGGAACCCGGTTGCGGCGAGCTCCAAGGGCAGGAAATCCTCCGAGCCCTGTTCCGCGATCAGGCTGGAAAGCCCGGTGGAAATGAGCTGCGGCAAATGACTGAGGAAGGCGACGGCGCGATCGTGGGCAGAGGCGTCGGAAACAAAAGGCCGCGCGCCGATGCTTTCAATGAGCTCTGAAAACGCCTGGACGCGGGGGTCCGCCAGGTGATCCGGGCTCAAGGGGGTGAGAGCGTAACGCGCGTTCTCGAACAAGTCGGCGAACGCGCTCTCGAAACCCGATCGCTCCTTGCCGGCGAGGGGGTGGCCGCCTAGAAACAGCGGCTCGTGGCCGAAGACTTCGCGCCCCCGTTGGCAGATGAGACGCTTGGTGCTGCCAACATCGGTGACGAGCGCAGTTGACGGAACCAGCGGCTTCAACCGGGGAATAAGATCCAGAATGGCGCCCACGGGCGTGGCAAGGATCAGGAGGTCGGCGCCGCCGGCAGCTTCCGCCAGGTTTTCGCAGCCCTCATCAATCGCTCCGGCAGCCAGTGCGTGGTCGAGAATCTCGCGCCGATCGGAGCCGACGACCTTGCCAGCGAAGCCGCGCTTCTTAAGAGCCAGCCCCCACGACCCGCCGATGAGGCCGAGGCCGACGATCGTCACGCGATGGAAGGAAAACGCCATGGGAAAAGACAGATGACAGGAGACAGGAGTCAGAATGACTCCGCTTCAGTTTTTCCTCTTCCTTCCGACTCCTGACTCCTGTCTCCTGTCTTGTGACTCCTCTTTACATCGTTCGCCCGACGGCGGGCGCGATCATGCGCAGTGCTGCCATCAACTGCTCGAACTGGGCCGGGTAGAGAGCCTGTGCACCGTCGCTGAGCGCCTTCTCCGGATTGTTGTGCACTTCCACCAGAAGCCCGTCGGCACCGGCGGCAACCGCGGCGCGCGCCATCGGCACCACCTTGTCGCGGCGGCCGGTGGCGTGCGACGGGTCAGCAATGATGGGAAGGTGCGACAGCTTGTGGATTACCGGAACCGCCGAAACGTCCAGCGTGTTGCGCGTGGACATCTCGAAAGTGCGGATGCCCCGCTCGCAGAGGATCACCTCGTAGTTGCCGCCGGACATGATGTACTCGGCGGATAGCAGCAGTTCCTCAATCGTCGCGGAGATGCCGCGCTTCAGCAGGATGGGCTTGGTGATCTTTCCCAGCTCCTTGAGCAAGCAAAAGTTCTGCATGTTGCGCGCGCCGACCTGCAGGACGTCGACGTAATCAAGCATCAGCGGAATCTGGGTCTGGTCCATCACTTCGGAGACCACGAGGAGCCCGTATTTGTCAGCGGCTTGGCGCATCAGCTCGAGCCCGTGCGGTCCCAATCCCTGGAAGCTGTAGGGGGACGTACGCGGCTTGAAGGCACCGCCGCGCAGCACGCGCGCCCCCAGTTGCGCGACGCAGCCAGCGACGGCGTCGATCTGCTCGGCGCTTTCCACGCTACACGGACCGGCCATGACCACCACCTGCTCGCTGCCCACGGCCACGCCTTTGCCCAGTTGAATCACCGAACCTTCGGGGCGAAAGTGGCGGCTGGCCAACTTGTACGGTGTCGAAATCCGGTGCACCTCCTGCACGCCATCGAGGAGTTCCACGTCGCGGACGTCAAAGTCAGGCTTGGCGCCTACCGCGCCCAACACGGTCTGGACCGCGCCCGTGGAGCGGTGGATGTCAAACCCCATCCCCATCAGTTTGTTGATGACGCCCTGGATCTGTTCCTCCGTGGCGCCTTCTTGCATGACCACAACCATCTAACAACTCCTTCCCCAATTGCCGATTGCTGATTGTCGATTGCCGATTCAAGAGTTGGCCGTCGCCAGTTGTCCGTGGTGTCCGTGGTCAGTTGGCAACGCAGCAGCGGAATTCCGTCCGCGGCTTTTTCCCAACGGACGACGGACCCCGGACTACGGACTTCTTACAGCAATTCCAGCCGATGCTGCCGAAGGCTACTCCTGGGTGGCCGAGCCGCCGCTGTCCATGGCGTGTCGCTCGAGCGAGCGCGCCTCATCAATGATGCGTTCGAAGAGGCGGCGGATGGCAGCGTCGTCGAGGGGCCCGTCATTGGCTTTCACCACGTTGCGCAGGATCTCCGCCTCGCGATCGGGCTGCCAAGCCGGCTGGTTCAATTTCTTCTTGAGGTGCCCGATCTCCACCGCCGCCTGCGCGCGCTCATTGAGCAGCTTCAGCAGTTGCTGGTCGATCTCATCGATTCGCTTGCGCCACCCGCCGACATCGTTCATAGGGACTCGCTCCCCGCGACTTCTTTGAGCCAGCGGACGCGCCGCTCGTGCCGCCGTTCCGCAGCATCCTTCAGGCGACCGAGAGGTACGCGCCCCGCGCCGCTTCCACCTCCTTCCGTCGCAAGGCGACAATCTTGCCCAGATAGGTTCCTGCCACTTCCCTCACCTATCATCCGTCCGACGAATCCACCCTGGCAGCGCTGAGACAATACTGTATGCCGCGGCGAAAGGGCAAGTCAAGGAAAGGAAGAGGAGTGTCTCAGTTTGATTTCTTGTCTGGATCACTGCATATCGATTACGATTCCGTTTGCCCCGAGAGGTTGAACCGAAAATGCCGGGTTTTTCCCTACGATGAAATGGACACGGTGACGCTTTGCGCAGCCTCCTTTCTTAGAGACTCTGCAACCCCTCGATGGGCTGTATTGTGTGAAGTGAAGCAAGACATGTTCCCTACATCTGCGGCTCTTCGGTGGGGAATCAATTCGGCAGCAATTCGGTCAAAGGACCTTGCCCCCAGCAGCTTGGCCACGAGGGTCAAGCGTGCCGAAGGCCGGCGTGGACGGTGGATAATCCAATACCGCCCTTGATCGACTTGCTTGGGCCCGGCTGCTGAGGTGATCGGCTATTCGCTTGCCCACCCCAATCAGTGGGTCTTCAACCAAGTGGAATAGGCCGATTGGAACGGCGATGGACAGAACTGCCAGGGATGTCCAGCGGATCGCTGCCGGAGTGCTGGCGAGAGGACCGCGGATGAGCCACATGATGGGTACATGGGACAGATAGATCCCATAGGAGTACTTCGCGACCCAGTGAGCCAGTTTCGCGAACCATCCTTCGGGCAATTCGCGAAAATAAGGGATCGCTGCTCCGACGAGCGCGCACACCACATAGCCACCGACGGCCTCGGACTGATATGGCAATAGCTGCGTCAAAATCACAAACAGCGCTCCCATTAGTAGAATGAAGGGGGGCCAGAGCGCTGGGTTGAGCCTCCGTCGCTCGGGTTTGGCCATGCGAAAGGCGATGGCTCCTCCGAGAAAACAAGGGTAGTAGGCAAGCAAGTGAAGGGACTTCATATGAAAATGCCAAGCAGGAAATCGAAGCGCGAATGCCGCGCTCCACAACAGCCACACAACCACGTCCGTCCGGAAACGTCGAAGCAATAGGAACAGCGCCGGCAGCGCCAGGTACATCTGCACTTCCCAAGGCAGACTCCAGAGCGGTCCGAGCACATCAGGGCTGTGCGTGATGTTCTGGATGAGCCCCAAGTTCGCCACCAGCCCCGTGCGCCCCACCCAATGGTAGGTGGAATTCGGCATGTCGGGAATCTGAAGGACCACCAAAGCCAGAACCGCAAGGACGCTCAGCGGATAGATGCGGAATAACCTGCGGATGTAGAAATTGGCGAACAGTCGCCAACTCACCGCCGGACTTCTTTCGAGGGACAGGAGCAGAACCAGGCAAGTGTGGACGAAGAAAAACAGGACGCCGGCCCGGCCGATAAGATCGTGACCGAACACACCGAATTGGATGATACCCAGCGTGGGTCCGAGGAGGTGGCAGACATAAACCGCCAGCACCGCTATGGCTCTTAAGCAGTCAAGATTGCGTGAATCTTTCGACAGATGTTCCATTGTTGCTCGGCTCGGGCCCTTCACTCTCGGTGCGTACTCGGATCGCCTCACGCCGCGAGATCGCATCAGACCTCCGGAACTGCATGATACCTAATCTGGCCCAGGCCCCGCAAGTTCCTACGGGATGATTAGTTATCTGTTGGCCTCATAATTCGATAACGTAGATTGCAGTAGCTACACCATCCTACATTTCCTCAGCCGTAATGTTACGGTCTCAGGGTCTCCGGATGGATCCCCAGCAGGCAGGTGCCTTTATTGCCAGTCTTGCAGAGCCTTGTGAGGCGTTCTCGGTGGGCGTCTTGACGTAAGCCAGTCAAGGCAGCCGAGCACCAGGGCGCGAATCGAGCGGAGCAGACAGGCGGTGCGGGCCAGTGGTCGAGTGCGAGTGCCGAGAGACGAGAATGCGACGATTTGAGCCTGGGGTTCAGGGAGAACCATCCCCAGGAAAGGACGACGCGACCTTGGACAGGAGGTCCGCGCGATACTGGCGAGGAAGACCTACGAGGCGAGGAACCGTTGGATATGAAGCGATCAAGCGAAATCGCGGTACACTAGGCCTTGATTTCCAAGTTGCTCCTTCGGAGGTTATCCATGAGAGTCTTGCGGCGTGTCGTGTTCCTGCTAATGACGGTGGGGGGGGTGGCCGCGCCGGCGATCGCCCAGAGCCAGTTCGAGTTGAAACAGGGCGACCGCGTTGTCTTCTATGGCGACAGCATCACCAACCAGCGACGCTATACCACGTTTGTCGAAACCTATGTGGTCACGCGCTTCCCGCGCTTGGACGTATGGTTCGTTCACTCCGGCTGGGCCGGCGACCGCGTCACTGGGGGCGATGCGGGCCCGATTGACCTGCGCCTGCAGCGCGACGTGATCACCAGCAAGCCCACCGTGGTAACAATCATGCTGGGCATGAATGACGGCAGCTACCAGCCTTGGAACGACGACATTTTCAGGAAGTACTCGACAGGGTACCAACACATCATCGATTTCATAAAGAGTGCGGTACCCGGCGTTCGCGTCACCGTGATCGAGCCCTCGCCTTATGACGACGTCACCCGGCCGGCTAACATTGGCGACGGCTACAACGCCGTGCTGGTTCGCTACGGTCAGTTCGTTAAAGAGCTGGGCGAGCGCGAACACCTGAGCGTCGCTGATCTCAATGGCCCTGTGGTAGCCTTGTTGGAAGCGGCCAAAGCCAAGGATCCCGAGCTTGCAAAGAGCATCATCCCGGACCCGTCCATCCGGGTCCGGGCGGCGCCTTGATCATGGCCGAGGCACTGCTTAAGGCCTGGGGCGCCCCTGCCACGGTGGCGGCGGTAGAGATCGACGCGGCGGCAAAACACGTCGTTCGTGCCGAGAACACGACGGTGACGGATTTCAAGGCTGGCTCGCGCGTCGTCTGGACGGAGAAGGACGGCGCTCTTCCCCTACCGGTGAACCTGAACGACAAGGTGCTGGCGCTTGCCGTCGACAGCTCCGACTTTACTGAGGCCCTCGACCAGGAGCCTCTCAGAGTGGTTGGCCTTACGGCGGCACTCTACGCCCTGAAGATCGATGGGGAGAGGATCGGCGACTTCACCAAGCAAGAGTTAGCCCAAGGGATCAATCTGGCACTCGAGCCCACTCCAATGATCAAACAAGCCTGGGGCGTGTGCGACTTGATCGACAAGCATAACGACCTTCACTTTAAGCGCCGGCTGCTTGAAATGAAGCAAGACGACAAAATCGGGAGCACGCCGATGACCGTAGACAGCTTGGACAGGATGGAAGAAGACGTCGTCCGGCAACTGCGAGCCGCTGCTCAGCCGCAGCCTCGACACTATGAGCTAAACCCGCATTAACCGCCGCCGTGCGGAGTTCCCGGCCCTTGCGCACGCTCCTTGCAACCTCAATCCAGTCAGCGCATTCCGTCGCGGCTTCAGGTCCGGCAGGATAAGGTCGCCCTAGATACACGAACACCCTGCTGTACCCGTTGGCCAACCCTCGACAATTGGATCACACCGGAGTTCGGACCCGCGCCAGCCTACGCGAGTAGCGGCCAGGCACACAGACAGCCGCTCCCTCGACATACTGTCCGAGGCGACACCTAGTCTACGTGGCGGAAGCGCCCTCAGTGGTGGCTGGGGCTTCTGCCGGCAGCTTGGCGCGCAGTTCGGCCTTTTCGCGCTCGAGCTCCTTCGCCAAGTCCTGGAGCACGCGACACTGCTCTTCCTTCTTCTTGAGCGATGTCTCGAGCCGAGTCATCTGGCGATGAAGGCGCGCGTTTTCCCGCCGCAGGAGCGTCAGACCCTGATTGCCCCACTGGGTCGCAGCAAGACGCGCACCCTTCAGAGTGCCCCCTCCCGGAATCCTGAGCACCGCATTACCGGCGAGCAGAGGTGACACCTGGGCCTGCGTCTGGCGAATGAGGCCATCCAGTTCCTTGCGCTCTGGCCCCGGCGGACAGAGTTCGCGCAAGGCGAGCAGCCGTGCCAGGTCCGGGTTGTTCCGACCCCGCTCCCAATGCTGGATGGCGCCCTTGGTGGCGTTCAGGACGCGCGACAGACCTTCCTGACTCAATTGCAGCCGGGTCCGAACCCGGCGGATCACTTTCGCGGCACTTAATGCAGCCATGGTTGGTAGCCTATATCCTCTCGAAAATTTTTTTCTTGACAAATTCTAGCCTCTAGCCTACTATATCAGAATCCGGGTCAGTCTGTCAAGTCTCTTCTCCCGGGATCGGGGAGTAAGAGGCTGGCGCCCCGGAGGATTACTATATATGGACTGTACTCCGTTAGTAGTAGAAAGTTCAAGCATTCTTTTATGGGCACTAGGGCCACCTGCCATTCGCTTCGCCCGGCTTCTCCCGACGTCCCTCCTCTGCCCCTTTCGGACTGAACTTATGCCTGCAGCCCCAATAGAGTCCGGCGCTCGCTCAGTCGCAAGCCGCGGCTGGGGCCCGCCGCTCGTTGCCCATCAGCGTCGAGGCCAATGTCAATCCTATTCCGAAGCCGGCCACTTATCCCGGCTGGATTTATGTATCCAAAGTACGGAGGAAATGAAGATGATAGCTGCGCCCAATCGTCCAGGTCTGCCAGGCAAGAGCCAGTTGCCCGGGAGCCTGGCTACCGTTAACCCTTTTGCTAGAAGCGCCAGCCAACCAGCCTTGCCTTCCTTAGCCGAGGGCGCTTCGAATCCCGCGATTCCGATCCCCCCTCCCAAGAGGCCCGTCATGGCCGAGGCTCCGCGATGTACGGAGAAGGCGTGCGTCTACCCGGCCGCCCTTGGAGGAAGTGGAAAGTGCGTGCAGCACCAGCGCCAGCAGTGCGAGCCCGCACTTTTCGAGATGCGTCAACCCTCCATGCTTCTCTTGGACTGCGCCAAGTTCGGCTTGCCTGAAGACGAACCGGAAGACTCACGTTTCCGGGACCGGCGTCGCCAAGCGAAGCAACGGGAATCCTTCTTGGAGGGAGCAGCGTAGCATGACTACCATTCAGAGGGCAAGGGAATGACAATGTCCGGTGTTTCGCCTCCAAGACCACACGCCCTGACAGCGCTGCCCGCGGGTGCGCCGCCCGACCAGCGTGTGGAGGGTCCTATGCTCCCCCCAGGCCGCGCTTGGCGGATCTTCCGCGTTCGCACCGGAGGTGGAGTCTCCAGAGCCACCTTCTATCGCTGGGTCGCAAGCGGCAAGGTGTTCTCCATTCGAGTCGGGCACAAGTTCTCGATTCCCTGGACCGCACTCGACGAAGTCATCAGGCAGTGCCTAGCGGGCGAGCGTTTCTAGAGGGTCCGGCCCGCACGGCGGGATCACTCTTCCCCAAGAGGTGTCGCAGTGCGCCTTCAAGACCCGGAAAGCCAAACCGGTAACCTGAGGAGACAAGCCGCGCCGGTTCCACCCGCTGGCTCGAGAGGAGAAGCTCTTCGGCCATTTCGCCAAGAGCAAGCCGCACGGCGAATGCAGGCGCGGGCAAGAGCGTGGGACGCGAGAGAACGTGTCCCAGCGTCCTGGTGAACTCGCGATTCGTAACAGGTGCCGGAGCTACAACGTTCACCGGTCCCTGCAGCGCGTCCGTGATCAGAACGTGGTGAACCGCGCCGATGACGTCGTCGAGCGCGATCCAGCTCATGTACTGCCGACCGCTTCCGATGACGCCCCCGGCTCCCAGCCGGAAAGCCGTAAGCATCTTGCCGAGCGCGCCTCCCGCAGGGCTCAGAACCATCCCCGTTCGCAGGTGAACCACCCGGATTCCGCGACCGTCCGCCGGCTTGGTGGCTGCCTCCCAGGCACAGCAAACCTCAGGGAGAAAGCCGGAACCCGGCGCGCTCTCCTCTCGCAGGACCTCGTCGCCCCGATCGCCGTAATATCCGATCGCCGAAGCAGAGATCAAACCCTTCGGTGGTCTCGCCAACCGGGCCAAAGACTCAGCCAGGAGGCGTGTACCGTTAACCCGACTCTCAAGGATTCTCGCCTTTTGCCTGGCCGTCCAACGCTTGGTCGCGATGTTCTCGCCTGCGAAGTGCGCGACCCCGTCGAGACCTTCGAGTGCAGTCGTATCGATCGTCCCTGATCCAGGGTCCCAGTGAATGGCGCCGCTTCCCGGTGTCGGCTTTGAACGCACCAGACGAATCACCTCGTGCCCACTGGTGGACAGAAACTGCGCCAGCGAGGCACCGATCAATCCGGTCGAGCCCGTGATCAGAATTCTCATCGGCATGCCTCCTCGCTCTTTGGTGGTGGACCTGCCCATCCGCCGCCCTTCAGGCACAAGATCATTCCTTGGGCGCAGTGCTGTCCTCCAGGTGAAAAACCGACGTCAAAGGCGACTCCCTCGAACCAGCAGCCTTGCCACAGAAGCGGAGCGAGACTGATGTTCCTCTGCGTGCGCTTCGAAATGGGCTGCACTCTCCACGTCGGATTCTCATACCACTCCACAAAGAGTGGGCTACGCGATTGCCGCCAGTATAGTTAAGTTGTCGCTGATTGCCAAGAGCGAAGAAAAATCGAAGGTCGGCTCGACGGCCCTTAAGCCGATGGAGTTTGGCGAGCGATTGCGGCCGAACGGGTTCTCTGCTTGATGTCCGCCTGTCTGAATAATGGACACCAGCTCTCTGCCTGACATCCGATTCCAACATCGTCGAAGCTACATATTCTACTGCAATTCATAAGTCGCGCCGAATATGTATTGGTATGCGGAAGGGGGGACTCGAACCCCCACGGTCTTGCGACCGTCAGCCCCTCAAGCTGGTGCGTCTGCCAATTCCGCCACTTCCGCATTTCGAGGCTCGTGAGTTCCCGATTGACGATTAGAAAAATCAAATTAAATTAGAAAGTAGAAATCAGAAAAGGAAGATGTCTTAATTTTGATTTCTGATTTCTGCCTTCTACCTTTTTCCTCCTTAGAAAGTCTCTTCGCCGAACGTAAGGATTTTCACCAGCAAACGCATCATGCGCGCCGCGAACGGCCTACTTCTTTCCCGGCGCGGGTGCAGATCTCCCGGGCGCCGGCGCCGTCTTGGGCGCATTTTCGAGAATCGACCCCGTTCCGCGTTTGGTCGCCCACACGGCCAGAGTGATCGATGTGCACATGAAGATGAAGCCCAGCACCCAGGTGATCTTCGCCAGCGTTGTGACCGCCCCGCGCGGGCCGAAGGCCGCCTGGCTGACTCCGCCGAAAGCGGCACTGATGTCCACGTTCTCGCCGCCCTGGATCAACACGGCAAGTATGAGCAGCACGCTGACCAGCACGTGTAGGATGATGACTAATGTAACCATTCAACCTCTCGATGTCTATGCCTGGGGCAGTTTATTTCCGGGGCGCCCCTGGGTAATTCACAATCGCCAGAAACGAATCCACGGTGAGGCTGGCCCCGCCGACCAGGGCTCCGTCGATTTCTTCCTGAGCCATCAGCCCGCCGATATTCTCAGGCTTGACGCTTCCCCCGTAGAGAATCCTCAATTGGGCCGCGACCGTCTCGCCGAATTGCTGCGCCGCCAACTCTCGCAAGTAGCGATGGCTCTCAGCCGCCATCTCCGCCGTCGCGGTTCGACCCGTGCCAATCGCCCACACGGGCTCGTAAGCAACTAGGATACGGGAAAACGCCGGCGAGGTCAACCCGGCAAAACTGCCGTCGAACTGGCGCTTCAGCACGTCACGTGTTTTCGCGGCTTCGCGCTCCTCGAGCGTCTCACCCACGCACACGATGGGCGTGAGGCCGGCGTCGAGGGACGCCTTCAGCTTGCGGTTTACCTGCTCATCGGTCTCGCCGTGGTCGTGCCGGCGCTCGGAGTGGCCGATGATCACGTGCGTGCATCCTGCGTCCAGAAGCATCGACGTGCTGACGTCGCCGGTGTGGGCGCCGTCCTTGGCCCAGTGGACATCCTGCGCCGCGACGGCGATCCTCGTGCCGCGCGCGGCCTCGGCCGCCGCGTAGAGAGCCGTGAAAGGTGGCGCCACCACTACTTCACAGTGGTCGCTCTTGGCCACCCCCGGCGCCAGCTTCCCAATGAACTCCGCCGCTTCGCCAGCGGTCTTGTACATCTTCCAGTTGCCAGCGATGACGGGTTTCCGCATGTGTGCTCCTTACTGTACAAGTCGGCAGTAGGCAGTCGGCGGTCGGCAACCCTTCCCTTCGCCTAACCGACTTAGCCGCACCGCGCTTAAAGGCATTCATATTCTTGGCACAATCATTTCAGGACACGAACTTTCGCCCTTTCCCTAGGTTGCAGTCTTGGCAAAGCGTTTGAAGATTATCCAATGTGGTCTTTCCGCCCATAGCGACGGCCAGCTTGTGATCGGCGTGAAGTTCGATATTTAGGTGCGTAGCCGGGCTCCTGCCGCAAGCAACACAACGAAACCGATCTCGCATGAAAACTCTGAATCTAAGGCCTGGGCGTACCTCTCGGCAGTCGGCCTCGGTCCTGGACTTCTGGATTACCGGCTCCGGTTCCGTGGGTTGGTCTGCCTCCGAAACGGTATGGCCCTCTTCACCTTCCGAGTTGGCCCATTTCACAAATGCTATTACGGTCTTGCGCCACGTCGCCCACCGGTCTACGTATGTCTTGCCCTGGATCGTCGAAGGCGGCTCGAACATCTCCCGGTATTGGGGCGCTCTTCCAAAGTGGGTCCAAACGGTTGCCAAGTTCTCAAAGCATTGTGCGTCCGTGAATCGACGGGGCTTGTGTGGCGCCTCACCTACTCCTGCAACCTCAAGCCCTTTGCGGAAGCTGCCAAACCGAACCCGGATTGCGACCTCACTGGTGATTGAATGGCGGTTAAAGTCGTCCGTTGTTAGATACGGCTTCCCGACTAGCGCGTGAACTCGTTTCAATTCCGCAATGAGGTCGTCATTAGAAAGATCTCTGGCGGGTTGCTGTTTCATCTTCTGCGAAACGGGTTGGCCCACGTATAGATGACCCAGTCCGGCCTTATCGAGCGCTTCCTTCCAGCCGCCGAACCTTCGACACACGGTGTTTTGCGCCACTTTCGGGGCATATCGCTTGTAGACGGTCTTCGTCAGTGGCTCACCCGCGGGTAGCAAGGCGGCGATTCGGCGGAGCTCACCGACCAATGCTTCGTCCGTGTATTCCGGAAGGAAGTCTATTTCGTAACGACCCATCGGCCAGCTTATCGAACAACTGAAAATGGCGTTGACAAGAACGCCTATTGCTTTCTGCCGACTGCCTACTTCCCAAGCCCCGTTGCTACTTGTCGGTGAGCGCCTCGACGCCCGGCAGCTTCATCCCCGACAAAAACTCCAGCGACGCGCCGCCGCCGGTCGAGATGTGGGTGATCTTGTCGGTGAGTCCCGCCTGGACGATCGCGGCCACGGAGTCGCCTCCGCCGACAATCGAAATTGCCGGCGAAGCCGCCACTGCCTGGGCAACCGCCAAGGTCCCGGCTGCAAATTGGGGAATCTCGAAGACGCCCATCGGTCCGTTCCAGACGATCGTCTTCGCCCGCGCGATCTCGTCCGCGTATTCCGCGCGAGTCTCGGGTCCGATATCTACGCCCATCCGGTCCGCAGGGATGCCCCGGGTGGTGACAGCCTCCGCCGGCGCGGCAGCGTCGATCTTTTCCGCGACGATGTGGTCCTCAGGCAGACCCAGGTTGATGTCGTGCTCCTGAGCGAAGCGAATCAGCTTGCGCGCCAGATCGAGCTTGTCGTCTTCAACCTTCGATTTCCCGACTTCCACGCCCTGGGCCTTCAGGAAGGTGTAGGCCATGGCCCCCCCGATCAGCACGCAGTCCGCGGATTTCATCAGGTTTTGCACTAGCTCGATTTTGTCCGAGACCTTGGCGCCGCCCACAATGGCGACGTAAGGATGCTCTGGATTCTCGACCGCCTTACCGAGGTACTCGAGCTCTTTCTGCATCAGGAACCCGGCCGCCGACTGACTGACGTAGTGGGTGATGCCTTCGGTCGAGGCGTGGGCGCGATGCGCGGTGCCAAACGCGTCGTTGACGTAGACGTCCGCCAAGGCCGCAAGCTGGCGCGCAAAGGCGGGATCGTTCTTCTCTTCCTCGGCGTGGAATCGGAGGTTCTCAAGCAGCAGGACGTCACCGTCTTTAAGCGATGCCACCTGCTTCTCCACTTCCGGGCCGACACAATCCGTGGCGAAGGCCACCGGCTTGCCGAGAAGTTCGGCCAGGCGCGCGGCCACGGGCTGGAGGCTCATTTTCGGGTTGGGCTTTCCCTTGGGACGCCCCAGGTGCGACGCCAGGATCAGCCGCGCCCCGTGTTCGAGAGCGTACCGGATGGAAGGAAGCGAGGCGCGCACGCGCGTGTCGTCCGTCACGTGGCCGGCGTCGTCGACAGGTACGTTGAAGTCGACGCGCATGAAGACTCGCTTACCTTGGAGATCGAGATCACGAATGGAGAGTTTAGCCATTGGTCCTTGGTCCTTTGTCCTTAGTCCGTGGTCCGTTGTCCGTTGCGAAAGAACCTGCACAACGGTCTTGTGCTTACTGCTTACTGCTTACTGCCTATTGCCTACTTCTTCAGCAAAGATCATCGGCAGAGGCTTCAACTCGCGCCGTAGCGGTCTAGCGAGAGGCCGAGAGCCCCCAGCAGGGTCAATGCGCCCAGCAGAGTGCTGTCTCCCTCCTCGCCGAAAATCACATCTGCTCCGCCCACTCGTTCGCCATGCCTGAAGACGGCGACTCCCTTCTTCCTGACGATCTTGGACCCGTCGGCCGGTCGGAACGTCTGCTCGACCAGCGGCCGGATGCCAAGCCGTTCGAGAACCGGTGCGGGAACCACGGAATAAATCGCGCCCGATGACGACCATCTATCCCTAGGGCTTGCGCCCTGGGCTACTCTCTTTCGCCGCTCCGCGGCTTCCACACGGCCTTCCCGCAAGACTGCCGACCGCCTACTGCTGACTGCCCCCCTAGAACTTCGCCGCCACAAAGTTGATCAAGTCCCGCACCCGGCACGAGTACCCCCACTCGTTGTCGTACCACGCTACTACTTTGACCAGGTTGCCGTCGATGACTTTGGTGAAACCGGCATCGACGATGGACGAGTACGGGCAACCGGTGTAGTCCTTCGAGACCAGTTCCTCTTCGCTATAGAGCAGGTAGCCTTTGAGCGGCGGCTCGGCAGCGGCCTTCTTGAACGCGGCGTTCACTTCCTCCGCCGTCGTCGACTTCTCCGTGAGGGCCACCAGGTCCACCACCGAGACGTCCGGCGTGGGGACGCGCATGGCGTAGCCATCGAGCTTGCCCTTCAGTTCCGGCAGGACCAGGCCGATGGCCTTCGCGGCGCCAGTGCTGGTGGGGATCATGGAAAGCGCGGCGGCGCGGGCCCGGCGCAGGTCCTTGTGAGGCAGGTCAAGGATCTTCTGGTCATTGGTATAGGAGTGAATCGTGGTCATGGAGCCCTTCAGGATCTTGAAGCTTTCGTGGACCACTTTCGCCGCTGGCGCCAGGCAATTGGTGGTGCAGGACGCATTGGAGATAATGTGGTGCCTGGCCGGGTCATACATCCCCTCGTTCACGCCCAGCACGATGGTGATGTCTTCACCCTTGGCGGGCGCCGTAATCATCACCTTCTTCACCGTCCCCTTGAGGTGCTTTTTCGCGTCGTCGGCCTTGGTAAAGAGACCGGTAGACTCGACCACCACCTCGATGCCAAGCGAGGACCAGTCGATCTCAACCGGGTCCTTCACTTTGAACACGCGGATTGGCTTCCCGTTCACTCGCACGCAATCATCGCCGTAGCCGACCTCGGCGTTCAGCGTGCCAAACACCGAGTCGTACTTCAACAGGTGAGCAAGAGTCTTGGGGTCCGTAATGTCGTTGACGGCCACGATCTCAATTGCTTCGTCACCCAGCGCCGCACGCAGCACGTTGCGTCCGATGCGTCCGAACCCGTTTATTCCAACCTTAACCGACATTCTTGAATACCTCCGATTTTCATAAGATGGACAGAATCGCAGGGTAAGTGGCGGAGCGAGTTGAAGTCAAATCCTAGCCACCTTTGAGCGGTCATCGACCCCCGTTGAATCTCCTCTGAGGAGCCCTCACGAACCGGATCCGCCCCGCACCCTAGGTGATTCGATGTGCAGCCAGAATCGCCGGGTTCACCCGAACTCAGGGCTGGGATCCTCGGCCTACCGAGGCCGGGACCTGAATTCCTGATCGGACGGTCATTTTCTGATATTCTGATTCTAAAGGATATCCTGGGTTTGATGGCGAACCTTCCCGCCAAAGCCGGTTTAGCCCGCGCGCAAGCAGCGTGTTGGCGCACCATGGTCTCCTTACTCAACGCCTCCCTTGTGGTTGCTTTTCAGTCTGTGGAAATCTGCGCAATCTGTGGATTCCTCTTTTTCTTTCTCGCCATTCTGCAATCGGGAGGATGCAATCCATTCAAAATTCCCCGAAATCGGCCTCGAAATCGCTGCAAACAATTGAGAACAAAGGTGATACTCGCTATGGGTTCGTTGCTGGTGGAGATGGCCTATCCAACTGAAAATAAACGCTTTATCCTTATGGGTTCGTTCGCGGCAGCCGGATCCGATCTCCATCCCTGCCCGCCTTCGGCTTCTCACCTCTGCTTTCGTCGATTCGGCTATCGTACGGCCATCTCCTGATTCACCCATTCTATGCCACTTCTGGCTTCGTGGGTTTCTTCCGGGGTTCCAGGCTCCACTGAGTCCGACCTTGGCCTCGGTGTCGCTCGTGTGGGATCTCTGCCACCTGCCCGCCATCGCCTGCGCCATGATCTGGCCCAAGGTGTCGTCGTTAGGGCTCACGGTCAGTTCTTCCCTTGTTGCTCATGCCGTCTACCGTCTGCCCCTCCGGTCCTTCAATCGTCAATCGTCAATCGTCAATCGACAATCGGCAATGAAGAGCGTTCCCAAGAGACACCATTCTTTCATATTCTTCTCAGCTTGTCAATACTTTTCCAATGACCTAGGCTCTACCCCGGCCAAGCGTCCTCGGGAGTCACAGACGACGGTAACCACGGTCATGAGACCGCTGGCACCAGGGGAAATACACTCTGCGCCATGTGTTAACAAAAAATTAACCAGAATTTAACTTGACATTTCCTGAGGGCGGACCTACGCTTTGAGGCGTCGGAGAATCCGTCCAAAGGAGGCGACAATTGGCACGCAGCCCCGAAGGACTGGCGACGACGCTCCCCTGATTTTCCGCTGAGCCCGCTGTCGAGGCCCCTCCCAGCCCCGTGTCACGAGAACGCGGTCCGCATCGAAGTTCCCCGGATCGGGAAGGGGTTACAACGCCTGCCCGAGTCCGCGTGAACGATTCCGACCGTGAAACCTCGCCGGCCTCCTTGAGCGATCTCCGACCTTAGCAACAAGTCGAAAAGCACGTGCGGACGGCGGCCCGGAGGCAGTAGATCCGCGTATCGCCGCACGCGAAGCGAGTAGAAGCAGGATGCGATGAGAAAAAGACTGTTTGTAGTACTCGCGGTCGTCGCCGTGGCTTGTTTGCTGTCTTCTGCGGCAGTGGTGCACGCGCAGCAGATTCCGGCCACCTTTTTTGGCCTGCATGTGAACCAGAACGACATCGTCACCGGCGGGGACGGCGATCAGTGGGTACAATACGATTACTGGCCGACGACTGTGGATGGTGTCCAATTTCCTGTCCAGTTTAACACTTACAGGACACACGACTCCGGGGGATACCCGCTGATGGGTGGCTCAATCTGCGGGCCTCCCACGTGCTCTGCAGTTGCGATGAAGTGGAGCGATCTGAACCCGGCTAAGGGTTCCTATACCTTTCTTTCCAACCTCGACCCGTGGGCGGGCCTGGCTGCAAGCAACGGACAAGTGATCCTGTTTACGGCCTACTGGACCCCCAATTGGGCCAGTTCAAACCAGGGTGACGACTGCGCCCACCAGAACGACCCCAACCGGCCATATGGCGGGTGCGATTTGCCGAAGAATAGCGACGGCACAAACAATTACGGGCCTTGGTCGGACTTCATCCAGCAGTTGCTCCTGCACGTACAGGGCTCCAACTACGCGAGCCAGTTCAAGTACATTGAAGTGTGGAATGAGCCGAACGTGGACCCGAACGAATGCCGGCGCAGCGGCGGATGCACGCCTGCAGCGCTTGCGGAGATGACCTATATTGTAAAGTACTGGATCGGACAGTATAGTATGAACATTCAGGTCATCAGTCCGCCGGTCACTAACGATGGGCTTGAGGGCGAGGACCCGTACCTCCAGCAACTGTTGGACGCTTACAAGGCCCTGGGCTCCTACCCCGACGTCATCGGATTCCACGGGTATGTCCGTCAGCCCGTGGATTTTAACCTGACGGAGGAGATACAGGATGTTCAGACACTGCTCCAGAGCCAGCAACCGCCGGTGACACTACCTATCTACAACACGGAGGGAAGTTGGCTCCAGGACAATGAGTGGGGCGAGCCGCAGTATGAAGACCAGCAAGCAGCGTGGCTCGCCACTGCGTACCTGGTTCAGGCCTACTACACGACCACCTCCAATCCCCTGACCGGTTATGTGTTCTATGGTTGGGACTTTGAAACCAACGCGAAGGGCTTAGAGAGTGCACTCTGGTGGTGGTGGGGGCCCCCCTTGGCGCCGGCACTGACGGAGGCCGGCGTGGCCTTCACGAACGTGTACCAGTGGCTGATCAACGCCACTCCGACCGGGCAATGCACCACCAACGGCCTCGGGCCCCCAGACTACAACACGGAATGGACGTGCCAGTTCAACAATTCGGCCTACGGTGTTTACCCTCTGGCCGTATGGGATTCTTGTTCCGACAAGAATTACGATTGCAGTGACTACGTCAACACCCCGTCCGGATACCTTTGGTACTGGGACCTGACCGGGCAAAAACATCCGCTCCCAACGCCGATTTTCCAGATCACGGCTTGGCCGATTCTACTGACGACGAAGTAGTATTCGTTGAGCCGACATCGCGTACCAGAGGGTGCGCGCCGAACGGCTGGAACACGAGCAAGACCATTTGACGAAACACGGTCTGGGGCCGCAGGCCGACGAAGCGGGGGAGGGAGAACTCAGCAGTTTCGCTCTCCCTCCCCCCACAAACCGGGCGGGCGGCTTTCCCCGCGACGGGTGGCACCACGCCGGGCACGGAAGGATGCCGTCGGAACGCCGGCACTACCAAGGTCGTGACGGTCCTCAACGGCTGGCTGTGGTCTGCCTCCACGGCGCGGGAAAAAGCCCAGCTTGGCACAAATCGCGGTATACTTACTTACAGGAGTTTGGCTGATGCGACAAGGTTGACGCAACACCCTAGGCCTGAGAAGCAAACAGGAGGATTTTATGAGGGGCACAACGCAGCTTCGGAGCTGGACTTCGGAGATGGGTCGGGCGGCGGCACGTGGTGCGCTGGCGCTAGCGATGATGCTTATGGCGACGGTCGTCGCCAGCCGGCCACTGCAAGCGCAGACTTTCACCGTACTCTACGCCTTTACGGGGGGGCTGGACGGCGGAGGTCCCGCGGCAGCTTTGGCCCGCGACGGGGCCGGCAACCTTTACGGCACCACCCTCAATGGCGGCGCTTTCGGCTGGGGAACTGTATTCAAGGTGGGTACAACAGGCAAGGAGACGGTGCTGCACGCCTTCGCCGGATACCCAAACGACGGGGGATTCCCATGGGCAGGTCTGGTCCGGGACGCGGCGGGCAACCTATACGGGACCACCGTCGGCGGCGGCCCTTACGGGGAGGGAGTGGTGTTCAAGGTGGATCAGCGCCGGAGGGAAACGCTGCTAGATGCCTTTGACGGGACGGACGGCCACGGGCCTCAGGCAGGTTTGGTTCGGGACGCGGCCGGCAACCTGTACGGGACCACCACCTACGGCGGACAAGGATGCGGGAATGACGGCTGCGGGGTCGTCTTCAAGCTGGACAAAACTGGCAAGGAAACGGTACTCCACAGCTTCACTGGAACCGAAGGGGACGGGAACTTCCCCTACGCCGGTTTGATCCGGGACGCGTCTGGCAACCTGTACGGCACCACGGTGGAGGGCGGCGCTTCGAACCGCGGAACGGCGTTCAAGTTGGAAAAAAGCGGCACGGAGGTCGTTCTTTACAGCTTTACTGGGGGAGGAGATGGCGGAGGCCCCAATGCAGTGATCCGGGACGCGGCGGGCAACCTGTACGGGACCACCGGCGTGGGCGGCTCTTCCGACTACGGAACGGTTTTCAGGCTGGATAGGGCCGGCAACGAAACCGTCCTGTACAGCTTCACCGGGGGGTCCGACGGGGCATTCCCCATGGCGGGTGTGGTCATGGACGCCCAAGGCGACCTTTACGGCACTGCCTCGGGGGGTGGCTTCAGCGACTGCGGGTGCGGAGTCGTTTTCAAAGTGGACCAGACCGGCAAGGAGACCGTGCTCCACGCGTTCACTAACGGGGAGGACGGGGAATACCCTTGGGGAGGTTTGATCTTGGACAAGGCAGGTAACCTTTACGGCACCACGGAGGGCGGCGGCGCGTACGGCTGGGGAGTAGTGTTCAGGCTGACCCCTTGAAACCTAGGGGGCTAGGCCAGGAGGATTTTATGACCAACACAGCGCAACATCGGGTCCGGACTTCAGAGCTGGGCTGGCGCGCGGTAGGTGGCGGGCTGGCGCTAGCGATCGTGCTTGTGGCGACACCGGTTGCCAGCCGGCCGCTGCAAGCTCAGACCTTTACCGTACTCTACGCCTTTACGGGGGGGTCGGACGGGGGAGGTCCCGCGGCAGCTTTGGTCCGCGACGGGGCCGGCAACCTGTACGGCACCACCCTCAATGGCGGCGCTTTCGGCTGGGGAACTGTATTCAAGGTGGGTACAACGGGCAAGGAGACGGTGCTGCACGCCTTCGCCGGATACCCAAACGACGGGGGATTCCCGTGGGCAGGTCTGGTCCGGGACGCGGCGGGCAACCTATACGGGACCACCGTCGGCGGCGGCCCTTACGGGGAGGGAGTGGTGTTCAAGGTGGATCAGCGCCGGAAGGAAACGCTGCTAGATGCCTTTGACGGGACGGACGGCCACGGGCCTCAGGCAGGGTTGGTTCGGGACGCGGCTGGCAACCTGTACGGGACCACCACCTACGGCGGACAGGGATGCGGGAATGACGGCTGCGGGGTCGTCTTCAAGCTGGACAAAACTGGCAAGGAAACGGTACTCCACAGCTTCACTGGAACCGAAGGGGACGGGAACTTCCCCTATGCCGGCTTGATCCGGGACGCGGCGGGTAACCTGTACGGCACGACGGTCCAGGGCGGTTCCGGGGGTCGCGGAACGGTGTTCAAGCTGGATAAGAGCGACAAGGAGACCGTGCTCTACAGCTTCACCGGGACGGGAGGGGACGGGGCAGGTCCCAATGTGATGGTCCGGGACGCGGCGGGCAACCTGTACGGTACCACCGCCCTCGGCGGCTCCGACTACGGAACGGTGTTCAAGCTGGATACGGCCGGCAACGAAACCGTGCTGTACAGCTTCACCGGGGGGTCCGACGGGGCAAATCCCTTGGCGGGTGTGGTGATGGACGCCCAAGGCAACCTTTACGGCACTGCCTCGGAGGGTGGCTATAGCGACTGCGGGTGCGGAGTCGTTTTCAAGGTGGACCAGACCGGCGAAGAGACCGTGCTCCACGAGTTCACTGACGGGGAGGACGGGGGATACCCTTGGGGAGGTTTGATCTTGGACAAGGCTGGTAACCTTTACGGCACCACGGAGGGCGGCGGCGCTCACGGCTGGGGAGTGGTATTCAAGCTGACCCCTTGAAACCACGGACGTGGTTCCATCGTACTCGCCGGCGGGGGTTGTTCCCCGCTGGCCTCTCTCAACGGCCGGTCAGCCCGGAAAAGAAGGCGGTGCCGACTCCTAGGTACGCCTATCCCTCCATCACCACGCCGAGGGTGCGCAAGTCGTTTGCCAGTTGAGCCGCGCTTTGGAATTGAATGGTGTGGACGCCGAGCTGGCGGGCGCACTCGAGGTTGACGGCGCGGTCGTCGATGAAGCCGAACTCAGCCGGAGGGCACTGAGTCATCTGCAGGGCGAGTCGATGGATGGCCTCCTCGGGCTTTTTCACCCCAGAAAGCACGAGCTGAAGAAGACGCGGAAGAAACTCGAAACTCGAAAATCGAAACTCGCCCCCGATTTTCGAATTTCGGGCTCTGAGAACGATATGCTTGGAGGTTTTACTGTTTTTCGGCCAAAGGTCCGAGGCTTGGCTCCCGCCCAACGCGGACACCCAGTGGTGACGAACGACGGACCCTTGACGAGAAGCGGCCGCGACCGGCCCCTCATCGCTTCCAGCCGAGCTTCTCGGCCAGGGCCCGATCCAGGCGCGCTTGAACGTCGGGCGGCAACGGCATCGGTTCGGTATTGCAATAGACCTCGATCGTCTTGCGCGTGGTGTCCACCACGATGTTGCAATCCTCACAATGGCCGAGGTGCAAAGCCAGCTCCTGGGCCAGCCCGGGGTCCAGATCGCCGTCCAGATATTCAGACAGTCTGCGGAACACCTCTTTGCAAACCACTTTCTTTTCCTTTCCCGAAGTACTTGTTCAGACGCTCGCGCAGTTGCAGGCGTGCCCGCAGCAGGCGCGACTTCACCGCCGGCACGGACAGGTTCAACATCTCCGCCGCCTCTTCCGTGGAGAAGCCCTCCACGTCGCGCAAGAGGAACACGGCGCGATAGATGGGCTCCAAGCGCTCGATCACCTCGTCCAGGATCCGTTGCAGCTCCACCTTGGCATAACGCTGCTCGGGATTGTCACCCCAGTCCTCGACCTCCCGAAGCACCGGCACCCTGCCTCCGTCCTCGACCGGCTCGTCGAGGGAGACCTCCCGCGCCCGCGTGGCCCGTTTGCGCAGCTTCATCAGCGCCTCGTTCACCGCGATGCGCACGAGCCAAGTATAAAAGCGCGAGTCACCCTGGAACTGTCCGATCCTCGTGTAAGCCTTGAGCATGGCCTCCTGCAGAACGTCCTCCGCATCCTCCTCGTTGCCGGTGATGCGGAGCGCCAAGCGGTAAATGTAGCGCTCGTATTGACGGAGGAGCCTGGTGAAGGCATCAGCGTCCCCCTCTCGCGCCTTAGTGACCAGCTCCGCTTCGTTGGCTAAATGTGTAGGCATTTGTCGTTACCCGTGCGTTCGCGCGGCGATCAAGCACTCGAGCGGCCGGCCCCCCCCAGCAGCGGGACCGTCATCTTCGCCAGCAGGTAAACCTGACGCCACCTCGGAACCCGCTATTCTTCTGGCGGGTCAAACCCGCGGCTGTGGCCTGACCGAACAGCGTCTGGTGTGCGCAACTAGAATAACGACGCTCGGGACGACGCGCAAGAACATTCGGGATCGACGTAGCCTTGCAGGCGCCAGTCGACACTACCCCCTTTTTGGATGGGAGACAGGAAGGCACGGATTCAAGATTCGAGGTCTTCAAGATTCGAAATTGAACATCACTCGCCTCTCCACGGGGCGCATTTTCGCCTGCCGCGGCGGCGGGAGGAACGGCCGCCGCGGCCTTCAGTTTTATGAGGCACTTGATCTGAGGGATTTGAGATTTGAGATTCGATATTTGAGATTACGGGATTTGAGACTTGAGATTCGATATGAGATATTTGAGATAATTTGAGATTACGAGATTTGAGATTCGATATTCGAGATATTCGAGATTCGAGATATCCGAGATTTGAGAATGCGCGCGGCACGCGCTTCACGGCACGCGCTCGACCTGGTAGATGCCTTCAATCCGGCGCAGCGCGGAAAGGATCTGATCGAGGTGATGCATGTCGACAACGTCCAGGACGACATCGATGGACCCTTTGCTGTCCTCCTCGGTGTGCGCCTCAATGTTCTGGATGTTGGAGTGGACGCCGCTGATCGCGGAGGTAACGTCAGCCAGCATGCCCTGGCGGTCCGTGGCGAACAGGGTGAGCTTCACCGTATAGAGTGCATACTTCGGTCCCACCCATTCTACATCGATGCGCCGCTCCGCGTCATACAGCAAACTCTGAACATTGGGACAGGACTTCGAGTGGACGGCGATGCCCTTGCCGCGCGTGATGTAGCCGACGATCACTTCGCCGCGGATGGGATTGCAGCATTTGGCGCGATAGACCAGCAGGTCGTCATAGCCATGCACCTGGATCGCTTCTTCGCGGCCCAGTCCGAGCACGCGCTTCCATGCGCCGCCCGCCTTCGGAGGGTGTCCCGCCTCGAGGCCCGCGGAGGGGACCAGCTTGGCCAGAGCCTGCCGCGCCGAGACCTTGCCATAGCCGATGTCGGCGTAAAGGTCGTCCGCGAGAGCGCAGCCGTAATCGTGGGCCACCCGCAGGTAATCCTCCTCGGCGACCTTCTTGAGGGCAATCTCGTATTTCCGCGCTTCCTTCTCCAGCAACTTCTTGCCGATCTCCACGGCGCGCTGGCGCTGCGCGAGATTGATAAAGTGCTTGATCTTGTTACGCGCCCTCGAAGTCTTGACCACCATCAACCAGTCGCGGCTGGGATTGTGGTTGGGCTGGGTCGTGATCTCCACGATGTCGCCGTTGCGCAGCTTGTACTTCAACGGCACGATGCGGCCGTTTACTTTGGCGCCGACACAATGGCGGCCGACTTCGGTGTGGATGGCATAGGCGAAGTCGATGGGCGTGGCCTCACGGGGTAGAACGATCACCTTGCCCTTGGGCGTGAACGTGTAGACTTCCTCCGGATAGAGGTCGATGCGGAGCGTGGAGAGGAACTCGCTCGGGTCGAGCATGTCCTGTTGCCACTCCACCAAGTGCCGGAGCCAGGCGAAGCGCTGGGCGTCCTGCTCGGCATGAGGTTGCCCGCCGTCCTTGTATTTCCAGTGTGCGGCGATGCCTTCCTCCGCCACGCGGTGCATTTCTTCCGTGCGGATCTGTACCTCGAAAGGCTGGCCGTGCGGCCCGATCACCGAGGTGTGGAGCGACTGGTAGAGATTCGGGCGCGGAATGGCGATGAAGTCCTTGATGCGGCCCGGGATCGGCCGCCAGGTGTTGTGGATGACACCGAGCGCCGCGTAGCAGTTTTTCACGGAGTCGGTGAGAATGCGAACGGCAAGCAGGTCATAGACCTCTTCGATGGTGATGTGCCGCCGGGCGAGCTTCTTCCAGATGCTGTAGCTGCGCTTGATCCGTCCCTCGACGCGCGCCGGGATGGAGTGTTCCTTCATCTTCGCTTCCACCAGGGTGCGCACCTCCGCCAGGAACCCTTCACTTACTTTGCGCCGGCTCTCGATGGCAGCCTTGACCTCCTCGTAAGCCTGAGGCTCGAGGTAGCGGAAGGCCAGATCCTCCAGTTCGCCGCGCATTTTTCCCATTCCCAGGCGGTGGGCGATGGGGGCATAAATCTCGAGCGTCTCGCGCGCGATTCGCCCGCGTTTCTCAGGCGGGAGGTGCTCGAGCGTCCGCATGTTGTGGAGCCGATCCGCGAGTTTCACCATCACGACGCGGATGTCGTCCACCATGGCCAGGACCATCTTGCGCAGGTTCTCGGCCTGCTGCGCCTCGGCGCTGGCAAATTCGATGCGGCTGATCTTGGTGACGCCCTCGACAATCCGGGCCACCTCGGGTCCGAACTCCTGGCGCACGCGGTCGACCGTGGTAGAGGTGTCTTCCACGATGTCGTGCAGCATCCCCCCCGCCAGGCACACCACATCGAGCTTCATCTCTGCCAGGATTTTCGCGACCTCGAGGGGGTGGGAAACGAAGGGTTCCCCGGAAAGGCGCGTCTGTGTCTTGTGCTCGCTGGCGCTGAACTCGTAGGCCTTGCGCAGGAGTCCCAAGTCGTCGGCAGGACGATAGGTCTGGACCTTGCGCGCGATTTCTTCGAACGTGACCATACTCCTACTGGTATTCTAGGGTAGGCGCAGAGGCGAGTTCAAGAGAGCTTTCGGGTGCGCGACATCAGAGTGAGAGGATTTTAAGTTCTCAGTTTTCAGTTCTCAGTCTTCAGTTCTCAGTAAAGGGCTGGCGCTTGTTCGGGTTCTTCACTGAAAACTGAGAACTTATGAAATCTCCTCACTTTTATGTGGGCGCCCCCCGATGGCTGATGGCTGACTGCTTCTTTTTGTGGTAAGCTTCCGCCTCTTCGAGCGCAGGTCCCACGGAGGGCATACGCGTGACTCGGACCGCCAACCCGATTCAACAGGAAACCCCTATGAAACCATACCGAGCCGGACTCGTCTCTCTTACTCTCCTGGCGATGTTCCTCGTTACAGCTTCGTGTGAGAAGCCGTACCACCAGGAGAACGAGCGCTATGTCTTTGTCGCCGCCAACATCAGTCTGCCCTACTGGCAAGAAGCGAACGCTGGCTTGACGGACGCCGCCCACGCGCTCCACGTGAAGGCCGAGTTCATCGGACCGGACTCCTACGATCCGCAGGCGGAACTGGATGCCTTTCAGAAAGCGGTGGCCGCACACCCGACAGGCATCCTGCTCTCGCCCACGCGCCCCGAGATCTTCACGTCGGCGATCGACGACGCCCTCAAGCAGGGCATCCCGGTAGTGACGATTGATTCTGACGCGCCGGATTCGCGCCGCGTCCTGTTCCTCGCCACCGACAACCTGCGGGCCGGGTTCGAGAGTGGCAAGCATCTGGCCGAACTGCTGCACGACGCGGGCAACGTGGTGGTGATCTGGCTTCCCGGACAACTGAACGAGGAAGAGAGGATGCAAGGAGCCACCCAGGCCCTTGACGGCTATCCCAGGATCAAGATCACCCAGAAGCTGGATGACAAGGGCGACCCTCGCATAGCCAACGACCAGATTTCCGCGCTGCTGGAAGGGAAGGAGAAGATTGACGGCATCCTTTGCCTCGAAGCCTCTGGTGGCCCCGGCGCGGCGGAAGTCCTGCACCGCCTCAGCCTGGAAGGCAAGATCATCATCGTGGCCTTCGACAAGAACCCGGAAACCCTGGACCAGATCAGCGACGGCTGGATCAAGGGGACGATCACCCAGAAGCCCTATACCATGGCTTACTACGGGCTGAGGTTCCTGGATGACCTCCATCACAACGTCGTCCACGAATTCAAGGACTGGCGCACCGCGCCCGCTTCGCCGCTGCCGACACGTGTGGACACCGGCACGGCTTGGGTTGACAAGGGCAACGTCGCCGATTTCAGGGCTGCTCTGGCAAGCCACACCCAGCCTCTCGGCCCTCCTGCCACCCAGTAGGATGCCGGGCCTTGCGAGCGCTTGGTGGGCTCTGGCTCATCGCAACAGGCCAAGTGGGCAAGCCCACCCCTTACCTTACGAACGGGTCGAGAGCAAAAAAAAGCCCTGACCTCCCGGCCAGGGCTTTCTTGCTTCTTCGGGCAACCGGAAAAGCGGCGCAAGGGCCGAGCGGAACTAGCCGCCGGAGGAGCCAGCCTGTCCCTTCCTCACATTAAGAGCCTTTTGCGTCCAGTCATTTGCCGCCTTGATGTCCGCGGCCCGCGCCTTCGGGTCCTTTTCGAGATCGGCCTTCTGGCGATACATCAAGTTCAGGTAGCTCATGGTATCAAAGTCGTTGGGCTTCATCTGGATCGCCTTCTGGAGCGCGTCAAGGGCCTCGTCGACCAAGGCGCCGTTCTTCTCTTCCAATCCGGCACGGGCCTTCTCCGGAAGCGGCGGAAACTCCCCGCTGGCGTTCGGAATGTTCAGCCTCAAATCGGCGCGCAACTCTCCGTCGTTCTTGAAGCAGATGCCCCAGTCAATGACACCGACCCAGTAATAGGGCTCAGGATTGTTGGGCTCAACCTGGAGGCGCCTCCGCTGATACTCCTTCGCCTTGTCGAAATCCTGGAGGTTGTAATACATCTGGCCGATACTAGCCAGGGCGGTGGTGTTATTCGGATCCATCTGGAGAACGTCTTCGAAGGCAGCGATCGTCTGCTTGGCGATCTTGATGTTCTCCTCGGACTGTCCGCCCGAAACGTACTGTTGAGAGTAGGCGGTGGCCAGGTAAAGCTTGGCGTTGAGCAAGGTGGGATCCAGGCTGATCGCCTGTTTGAAATGCTCGATGGCGGCTTGGAACTGGGCATTCCGGTAAGCGGCAACGCCCTTGTTGAGCTGGTCGCGAGCCTTCAGCTTGGCGCACCCACAGGAAATGAGCGCCGCCAGCATCACCCCGCACAGTGGGGCGAGCTTGTATCGTTTCATTGGGGTTTCCTCCCTCCACGCCCGGGCGCAACCGGGATTATGAGCCCTCTCCAAGTTCGTGCAAGATCAACCCGATCTTGTCGATGCCAGCGCCCTTGGCGATATCGATCACCTGGGCCACGTCGCCAAAAATCAAGCGGCCGTCGCCCTGAACGAACATGATCCGGTCATTACGAGTCTTGAAGATATCTTCCAGGCGCTGGCCCAAGACCTGGATAGCAACCGGATCCTGATTGATCTTCACTCGCTGACTGCTTTCGAAGTCGGCTGGCACCGAAACAACGATCGTCCGGCTGATCACTTCCTCGTTCTTCGGGGCTTCCTTGTTGGGCTGCGGCACCAAGGCATCAAGACCCTTTTGAGTCAAAGGCGTGATCACCATGAAGATGATGATCAAGACCAGCAACACATCAATCAACGGGGTGACGTTCATGTCTACCAACGTCTTCCCTCTATCACCACCCACCGCCATTGACATATCTCTACCCTCCTCGGAGCGTCTCAGCTCCACAGTGTCACGGCGCCGTCGCCGCCTACGCAACGCCCTCGATCAGCGAGACTCCCCGCTCTCTTGCAGCGATGCAAAACCTCAAGGCGACGCCCACCGGATTCGGACGCACGCAGACGCAACCCCACTCCGACACGCGACGAGGGAGCATCCCATCCCTACATCGCCGCCGGCGCGGCGCCGCCGCCTCCGCGCCTTTCGATTCTCTCGGTCATCAGGCCAATGGAATCCACGCCGGCCGCGCGCACGGCGTCCACTACCTTGACCACGTCACCGTACTTCGCCCGCGCGTCGCTCTTGACGTAGACGGTTTTGTCCAGCTTGGAAGAGATCCGATCCCTGACGATATTCGTGATCTGGTCGAGCTCGATCCGGCCGGCGCCCAGATAGATCTTCCCGTCCCGGGTGATGGCAATCTCCGTCGCGTCTTCCTTGTCAGCGTCAGGCATGAGCCGCGGATTATTCGTTTTAGCCAAGTCTACGCTGACGCCCTTCTGGAGCATGGGCGTGATGACCATGAAGATGATCAGCAACACCAGCATGACGTCCACCAAGGGGGTGACATTGATGTCCGACACCGTTCCCAATCTTCGTTTGACGGCCATTTACCTCTTCCCCGATTTCTTAATGAAGTAGTCGATCAACTCCGAAGACGAGTTGTCCATCTCGACGTCGAAGGACTCGATTTTGCTGGTGAAGTAGTTATACACCCACACGGCCGGGATGGCGACGAACAGGCCGATCGCGGTAGTCACCAGAGCTTCGGAAATACCTCCGGCCACTGCCGCCAGGCCGGTGGATTTCTCCGCTGAAATGCCCTGGAATGCGTGAATGATGCCGAGCACGGTTCCGAACAACCCCACGAAGGGAGCGGTGGAACCTATGGTCGCGAGGCTCGAGACTCCCCGCTTCAGCTCAGCGTGGACGATGGCCGCCGCCCGTTCGAGGGCACGCTTGGAAGCCTCAAGCTCCTCACCGGATATTTCGGTTGAAACCTGGTGAGCCTGAAACTCCTGCAAGCCTGCGGTAACGACCTTGGCCAAGTGGCTGCGCTTGTTCTGCTCAGCAATACTGATGGCTTCGTCGATTTTGCCGTCCTTGAGGGCGCCCGCCACGGCAGGTGCGAAAACGCGCGACTGCTTTCGCGCCCCCTGGAAAGCGATATAACGGTCGATCATCACGCCGATGGACCAAGCCGACATGATGAAGAGCACGATGACCACGGCGCGGGCCGGCCAGCCCATGGCCTTCCACATGCTCACCGGATCGAAGCCTATCGCCTCTTCCCCCTGCAAGAGCAACAGACCCAGAGTAACTAGAGTTGAGCCAATCATGATTTTCTACTTCCTCCTTGAGAGATTCTCGGAATCTTCCGACTATTCTGCCAACGCAAAGTTCACGTCGATCTCCGTCACCACCTCAACCGGCTCGCCGTTGAGCAGCGTCGGCTGATACCGCCAGCGTTGCACCGCGTCGATAGCCGACTTGACCAGCAGCGGGTGGCCGCTGAGCACTTTCAGATCTTGGATCGTTCCGTCTTTACTGATGATGGCCTCGAGTTTCACCGTTCCCTGGATGCGAGCCATCTTCGCGAGCGGCGGATATTCCGGCGTGGGCCGGAAGATCAGCTTCGCCGATTCCACCTGGCCGCCCACGCGGATCCGCTTGGGAGCCGCCGCCTTGGGAGGAGGAGGGGGCGGTGTCGCGCTCATCACGCCGCCGATGATGCCGCCAATCACGCCGCCGGCACTGCCGCCGGGGACGCCGCCCGGCACGCCACCCACCACGCCGACGCCTGCCTCCGGCGCCTCCTCAGGCTCATCTCTGACCACCTTGATAGTCTTGGGGATGACGGTGGGCGCCTTCATGACGTCTTCGAACGTCACCTTCCGGACGATCGCACGAGGGGCGGCCGCCGGAGGAGGAGGAGGGGGAGGCGGGGGCGGGGGAGCCGCGAGGGAGACCATCAACTGGGCCTTCGGCAGCGCCTCTGTGTAGATCAGCGGGTACAGGATCAAAACGCCCACCAGAATGACCTCAATGATGTAAGCGATGGGAATCGTGGCGCGCTTCCAGTCGCCCGTTTTGGAGGCCGAGTAGATCAGGTACACGAGAAACCCGACCAGGTTAAACAGGAAGACCACAACCACCCAAAGCACACCGTTGAAGCCCGAGTGCCGCGAGTCCGCCCAGACGTAACAGAGTATCAACGCGTAGCACAGGAAGACCACGCCCAGGATCGCGCTCTGCGCGACCAGCACTTTTCCTTCCGTCACAAACACGATGGGCAACGCAAAATACCCGGCAATGAAACCGACAACTCCGGCCGCCAGACCAATGATCCAGTGCACGGTCTGCAGCACCGGCGCGTGAGACGGTGAGGAATCAAGCAGAGTCTCATCGAACATGGTGGATACCTCCTGTAGCGGCGGTCTCTGACCGCCGACGACCGTCTGTGACCGCTACCACTCGACCCTCGGCGCTCATCGAGCGCCGCTATCACTTACTCGGACCCGGACCCGGGCGCCGCACGCCGGGAAGCCACCGCCGTGCGCCCCCGATTCGCCGCCGGCCGAACGCTTGCCGTCTTTTCGAAAGCAGCGGCCTGCCCGTACCGCGTCTGCCAGAACACCAGCACCGGACTGGCAATCGCGAACGAGGAGTACGTTCCTATGATCACTCCGATGACTAAAGTCAAGGCAAATCCGTGAATGACTTCCCCGCCGAACAGGTACAGGGACAACACGGCCAGGAAAGTAAGCCCGGAAGTCAGGATGGTCCGGCTGAGGGTCTGGTTGATGCTGCGGTTGACCAAATCCGAGAACTTCTCTCGCTTGGTCAGGTGCACATTTTCCCGGATGCGGTCGAAGACCACGATGGTGTCGTTCATCGAATAGCCCACGAGAGTCAACAGCGCAGCGATCACGGTCAACGTGATTTCCTTATTCAACAGGGAGAAGATGCCGATCGTGATGATGACGTCGTGAAAGGTGGCGACGACCGCCGCGACGCCGTAGATTAGCTCAAATCGGAACCAAATGTAAATGAGCATCGCACCGAGGCCGGCAAGGGTCACGTAGAGCGCTTGGCGGCGCAGGTCGGCGCCCACCTTCGGCCCAACGATCTGGGTGTTATAGACGGCAAAATTGGATAGATAGAAATCGTTTTGAAGCGTCGCCAGCACGGCGGAGTTGGCAGCCGGGACCGCCTTGAGCTGCTGAAAATCACCGATCAGCCCTTTGCGGGGCGGACTGTTCCGGAAGTTCACGAGCGCGTTGGCGAGGTCTTGATAGCTTTTCGTCTCCGCGTCCGAGCCCTGCGAAGCAATCTGGAGCGGGTCCGCCGCCATCAGGTCTTCCGCCACCGCCTGAGAGCTGGCGTTGTTAAAATCCGCCTTGCCAGCGGGAGCCTGCCCGTAAAGAGCGCCCAGAGCGTCGATGATCTCTCGCTTGCCTGTGTCCAGCGCGTCGGTGGAAGTGGTCGTGCGCAAATCGAGGCCGATGATCACTTCGTGGTCGGAAGCACCACCAATCGTCTGCTCGGTGGCGTTGTGCAAGCCGACCTTGTCGAGTTGGCTGCGAATCGCGTCCAGGTTCGGTGCCTGCGCGAACTTCACATAGACCACCGTGCCGCCTCGGAAGTCGATCCCATAGGCAAGGCCGTGTTTAGCAATGATGGAAACTATCCCTGCCAAGGCAAGCGTAAGAGAGCACCCGATCAGATACCACTTGATGCCCATCCAGTCGATCTTGGGTTGGCGAAAAAACTCCATAAGAAGCCAGTTCCTTCCTCATCCATTAGACACCGCGCCCGGCGCGGACGTTCCATTCATTAGATACTCAGCGCCTCTCCCTTGGTGCGCTTGGTGAGGCCCCAATCAAAGATCACCCGCGACACAAAGACGGAGGTGAACAGGTTCGCCACCAAGCCGATGGTCAGGGTAACGGCAAACCCTCGAATGGGTCCGGTTCCGAAGGTGAACAGGATCACGGCCGAAGCGACGGTGGTTACGTGGGTGTCGATAATCGTTTTGAAAGCGTGCTCGAATCCGCCTGCCACCGCCGACCCCACCGCTTTCCCGCCGCGCAATTCCTCCCGGATACGCTCGAAGATGAGGACGTTCGAGTCCACACCCATACCGACGGTAAGGATGATACCGGCGATTCCCGGCAGGGTGAGCGTCGCCCCAAAATAGGCGAAGGCGGCAACGAGGATGATCAGATTCAAGATGAGGGCGAGGTCGGCGTTCACGCCCGCGCCCTTGTAATAGACCAGCATGAAGAGCATCACCGCCAGGAAGCCGACGATGGAAGCGACGACGCCGTGACGGATCGAGTCCGCTCCGAGCGACGGGCCCACGGTCTCCTCCGATTGATACTTGATCGAAGCCGGCAGGGCGCCCGAGTTGAGCACCAGGGAAAGGTCCTGAGTCTGCTGGGGCGTGAAAGAAGGCCCCGTGATCTCGCCGCGATCAGTGATCTGAGAGTGGATTTCAGGGGCTTCCACAACCCGGTTGTCCAGAATAATGGCGAGGAACTTGCCCACGTTCGCTCCGGTGACCCGGCCGAAGCGGGCGGCGCCATCGCGGTTCAGGGTGAAGCTGACGCTGGGGCGGCCACTCTCATCGTGTGAAGGTTGCGCTCCGCTCAGGTCGCGGCCCGTCACCGCAGGGATTCGGTTTAAGATGAACCACTGCTGCCCGCCGTTGGGGCTGCCTTGTCCAGGAAGCAGCTCACTATCGGGCGGCAGAATCCCGCCGTGCGCTTCCAGCGCCGCCTCCTTGCTGGTGTAAGGGCCATCCTGGACGAGGCTGAGCAACAGCATGGCCTGCGCCTGGATAATGTCCTTCACGCGCGTGGTATCTTCCAAGCCGGGGAGCTCGATCACCAACTCGTAGTCCTCCGCTTTGCCATAGTCTGCAATGGTCGGTTCCGTGACCCCGAAGTGGTTGATCCGGTTGCTGATCGTGTTTCTGGCCTGCTCTAAGGCCTGGGTGCGGAGGTTGGCAGCCGCGCTCGTCTTGAGCGCCATGTTGCGAGCGGTTGCATCTCCGGCGACCCGGCTCAGGTCCCAATCGGAAAACTGCGCGTTAACCAGCGTCTGGACGTCCGGCCATTTCTCCTGGGGAACGCCCTTAATAAGAAGATGGGTGCTGTCCGTCTTTTGAATGTCGACGTAGGGAACGTTTTTTGCCTTGAGTTCATCCCGCAAGCGCTCGAGAGCCTGGTCCGTGGTCACGTTAACCGCATCCTCGACTTGGACCTGCAAGATGAGGTGGGCGCCACCCTTCAAGTCGAGCCCCAGGTGGATCCGGTCTCGGACGTTCTGCTTCAACTCGTCGACGTTCCTGGGAAAGCCGAAAATGCCGATCATACAAAGCACAATGGCGCCGAGGATCAGGAGCGCGCGGTTGCGAATGCTCTTTTCCATGACTCGATTCTTCCGACCCTTTCTATATCTTCAGTCTTAACTCGGATTTCTCACCACGAAGGGAGAAAAGGATTGGTTCACTGCCCTTGCTCTTCAATGGGTCAATGGACCAATGATTTCAATGAATCAATCCACCAGGAATAACAACTTTGTTTTCATATACATCGTGGCTTTCGCCTGCCATTTGAAAGGCCGACCCTTTCGACGTAGCCCCTGTTTCTCGCCGAATCTGCAATCGGGAGCGAACGAATCTTTTCCACCAACCGCGGGATACTACCAACAAAGCAAAGGCGTTAGAGCAAATCTCTCGTTTCTTCGAGAATGGCTCATCTTGCTGAAAACAAAGGATATGTTAGATGCGTTTCGTTTAACTTCTTTGTTTTAAGTTGCATCCGCGATCTCATCAATATTTACGGGTTTCGAGTTTCCGATTTCGAGTTTCGAACAACAAAGTCCCGAGCCCCAGCCCCGGGGCCCCTGCTTTCTCGCCCAATCTGCTATCCCCCGGTTTCTTTGTCGGGCGCGGCGATTTTCCTTGCTCGTCACTCGCCACTCATCACTCGTCACTCGCAGCCATTTCAGAACTCTACTTCCTGGTCCTGACAGGCGCTTCGCGGCCCGACCCGTTCTCAGACTTCTCCTCCGAAGCCTGAAGACCCGTGATCGCCGAGCGCGCCACCTCCAGCTTCACCTGGGGAGCCACCTGCAATTGCACGATGGTGTCCCTGAATCCGACTATCGTGCCGTAGATCCCGCCGCTGGTGACGACCCGGTCACCCGTTTTCAGGTTTTCCAGCACTTCCTTCAGCTTCCTTCGCTGGCGCTGCTGCGGGCGGATGATCAGAAAGTACCAAATCACGAAGAGAGGCGCGAAGAGAAGAAGGAACTGCATCAACCCGCCGCCCGCACCCGGGTCAGCGGCGAGGACCAGCGGCCAGATTGGCAGGAATAAACAGCCAGCGCTCACGATCAACGTCCAGCCGTCAAGGGATCAGCCGGTGATTGAGAAAGCCCCCTAACCACAGAGCGACTTCAGCAGGATACGTCCGCTTGGCTTCCCAGATCGCTTCGGACAATGACGGAAAATATTAGGGCGCGGCACGCACCCTAGACCAGAGCTTGTTATAATCTCCGGAGCGGATAGCGTGCCTGATTTTGCGCATCGTGTCAAGGTAAAAGTAAAGGTTGTGATGCGTCGCCAGAATGGCGGCCAGCATCTCGCCGGCAACGAAAAGGTGACGGATGTAGCTCCGCGAATAGCGGCGGCAAACCGAGCACCCGCAGGCGGGGTCAAGAGGCCCATCGTCCCGCGCATAGCGGGCGTTCTTCACCACGACTTTGCCTTCCGAGGTGAACACGGTCCCGTTGCGGGCGTTGCGCGTCGGCATCACGCAATCCATCATGTCGATGCCGCGGGCCGCGCATTCCACCAGATCCTCCGGGGTTCCCACTCCCATCAGGTACCGCGGACGGTCTGGGGGGAGCAACTCCGCCGTTGACTCCACCACATCGTAGGTCTCGCTCTTCGGCTCTCCGACCGAAAGACCTCCAAGGGCGTAACCTTGGAAGCCGATCTCGACCATCTCAGCCGCGCTCTCGCGACGCAGAGACTTGTCTACGCCGCCTTGGACGATGCCAAAAAGAGTCGGTATTCGGGGTTCGGGGTTCGGGGTTCGCAGAGAGTCCCCAGCTTCGAACTTTGGCCTTCCGGCCTCAAGTTTAGAATTTGGTGTCTCGAGTTTCTCATCTTCATCCTCCAGCCCCCCGACCCCAGTCCCTTCCTTCTGCGAACCCCGAACCCCGAATCCCGAACCCCGTGAATCCTCAATGCGAGCCAGTTCCCCATCGTAATAATCCTTTGCTCTCCGGGCCCACCGGCCCGTCAACTGCATGGCACGACGCGTGGTCTCGTAGCTGGATGGATACTCGACGCATTCGTCGAGGATCATCAGGATGTCGGCACCGAGCGCCAACTGAATCTCCATCGCCTTTTCGGGAGAGAGAAAATGGGGCGACCCGTCCAGGTGGGAGCGGAACCACACGCCGTCCTCGGTGACCCTGCCGAGCCCCTTCAGGCTCATCACCTGGAAGCCGCCGCTGTCGGTCAGGATCGGACGCGGCCAGCTCATGAAGCGGTGAAGCCCGCCCAGCGCGCGGATGGTCTCATGACCGGGGCGCAGGTAGAGGTGGTAGGTATTGGCAAGCAGCATCCCCACGCCGATCTCCTCGAGCTGCTCTTGCGTCATGGCCTTGACGCTGGCCGAGGTTCCAACCGGCATGAAGGCTGGAGTTTCCACAATCCCGTGCGGGGTATAGAGCAGACCGGCGCGCGCCCGGCTGCTCGGATCGCGCGCGATCACCTCAAATCTCAAATGGGTTTGCCTTCGATGGGCTGCCCTTTGCGATCCTGCCGGATCGGCAGGAAGCTCTCCGTGAGGACGCCCCTCTCCGCCGGGATCGCTTCTCGGCGACGGCGGACTCTGCATGAGAATTTCCCTGCTGACCGGCTAATGCGATGTCTGGCCTTCGCTCTAGCCGAACCTCGGGCGTTGCCATCGATGTTTCTATCGATGCGCCCCCAAGCGACAGCTTGCGCGTCTTTCCCGGGGGACGGCCCGCAGCATGGTCTCTTCATCCTCTCAATCGTACAGCGCGTTGAATTCTCTGACAACACTTGCTTGTATCTTCGGTCCTTTTTCACCCCCTACCCCGGCATCGCGAGCGCCATCCTGATTCCATATCCGCGTCGAATCTGGCTTGAAAACCAGTTTGCCGCTCAACGATCCAACCGAGGGCAGACTCACCTCGGGTCTCGAGCAAGATATCAGAATCGATGAATGCGCGAGGAAGCAGGTTGGGATCAACCAGAAGCAACCGACTACGTTTTGCCGTAGGACTTTCGGGCGTCAGGGGATAGAATACGGAGATGAAGCCGGTCTTCGTCAAGTTCCGAACTTTCCGCAAGGCTGAGGCGGCCACGCGCGACTATTACCTTCGACTTTCGCCGGCGAAACGGTTGGAGATTCTGTTCCAGCTTCGGGCGATGGCGCACAAGGAGAGCGATGCCACTTCCGGAAGACTGGCGCGCGTTTATCGAATCGCTCAACTCCAACGGGGTTGAGTATGCGGTGATAGGCGGGGTGGCGCTGGCCACCCCGCTTCACCATTTCGGGCCGGATCCGAAGCGGAGAACCAGACCAGCCGAGAGCCGGATGTTGTTCTGGTGCGTCCCCGAGAAACCGCTCACGATATAGTCGACCTGGAAGAGGCGGAGAGCCACGTTCCTGCTCAGCCTGGCGTCGAGCCCGCCGCCCGTGGCCAGCCCAAACGTGGCTCTGGCTTTGGAGATGTCCAGGTAACCCACGCTTCCTCGTACGCCGCCCGCCAGCACGTGAACGAAAGGAGTGACCCCAGGGTTTCTGCGGTAGGACAACACCGGTCCAAGCATCACCGTGGTCAGGTTGACACTGGAGTCCCAATGCGTGCTGACGTCCAAAGCGCCGCCGAGCCAGCCGTTCGCGTTTTCGGCGACCGAGAAATTGGCGCCGTTGAAGTTGGCGCCCGTGCCGGCGTTGGTTCGGAAGTAGGAGTAGCCGCCGAAGAACTCACCCTTCGGCGGGGGATCGCTTGCCGCGGCGTGAAGAGGCAAAAGTGCTACCAACATGAGCAGCCACGAAACCCTCCACATGATTTCGCCTCCTGTACTACAATTCCCGAAGGGGGGTATCCACTTAGCCCCACCTGACGCTACGACGTTCGGGTGCGCGCTGGACGCAAGGCACCCGAGCTAGCCACCCTTGAGGTGTTGAGCTTCGATGCG